>Ga0187771_10001033_pt1 | contig 18196 bp, 20 predicted proteins | sample 0116_SJ02_MP15_1_FD_133139 | JGI IMG/M metagenome (GOLD analysis project Ga0187771, IMG submission 133139) | Tropical peat soil microbial communities from peatlands in Department of Meta, Colombia - 0116_SJ02_MP15_10_MG | ecosystem: Environmental > Terrestrial > Soil > Wetlands > Peat | place...
ATCTTAAAGCGGATAGCACAGCTAAGCGTTTTAATAACTGCAGCAATCCGTTCCCTGTATCGAATCGCTGGTCTCCCGGTTGATGCATTGCCACGAGCAGAAACTGGAATTACACATCGATAGAACCGGGCACGGTATTTTACTTCCTGGTGTTAGGCGCTTCCTTATACCGCACTCCTGGTCATGCCGTTTCAATCCTGAGCTTTTTCAGTTTTCGGTACAACGTCGCAAGGTCGATACCCAGGTTGCCAGCAGCGGCTTCCTTATTCCCCTTGCTTTCCACCATACTTCTGCGGATATACTCACGCTCGAATTCATCAAGTGCATGTCTGAGCGATGATGTGGAAACACCTTCAATGTCCAATGTCCTGAACTTGTCCTGAAGATCGTGTATGGTGATTATCCCCCCGTCAGCGAGCACGGTCGCCCGTTCAATGGTGTTGCGCAGCTCGCGGATATTTCCCGGCCAGTCGTAGGAAAGCAAGGCCTGCATGGCCTCATAATCGATGTCCTTGACATTTTTCCCTGCTTCTTTGGCGGCGATTGCCAGATAATGTTTGATGAGTACCGGGATGTCATCGCGGCGCTCGCGCAGGGCTGGCATCCGTATCTCGATCACGTTCAAGCGGTAGTAGAGGTCCTCCCGAAACCGGCCTTCTTTAACGCGCTGCATGAGATCTGCATTTGTGGCTGCGATGATCCTCACATCGACTGTGATGACCCTGGTGTCGCCAACCGGCGTCAATTCTTTCGTCTGGATCACATGGAGCAGCTTGACCTGCAGAGCCGGCGGCAGTTCGCCGATCTCATCGAGAAAAAGAGTTCCGCCAGACGCCATGGTAATCAGGCCCTTCTTGTCTTCGTTGGCAGAGGTAAAGGCGCCTTTTTTGTGGCCAAACAATTCGCTTTCAAGCAGGTTCTCGGGGATGGCACCGCAATTGATGGATATGAAGGGTTTGTCTTTTCGCGGCCCGGATTCGTGGATTGCCTGGGCTACCAGACCCTTACCAGTCCCGCTCTCTCCCGTGATCAGGATGTTGCTCTTGTTCGGGATCACCTTTTCCATGAACGTAAAGACCTTCTGCATTGGCTCGGAATTGCCGATAATATTTGCGAATCCCTCACGCCGCTGGCTCAGTTCCTGGCGTAAGATCTGGTTTTCCATCTGGAGTGCGCGGCTCTGGAGGATGCGCTTGATCGTCATCCTGATTTCGTCATTGATGAAGGGTTTGGTGATGTAATCCGCGGCCCCGGAGCGCATTGCTTCTACTGCCGAGCCTACTGATGCAAAAGCAGTCATCATGACCACCGAGGTTTCGGGGCAGATTTTCTGCGCTTGGTTGAGGACCTCGAAGCCGTCCATTTTTTCCATTTTGATATCAGTCATGATAATATCAAAATTTTCCTTCCTGATACGTTCGAGGGCCTGCTCGCCGTTGTATGCCTCCTTGACGGCATACCCTTCCTTCGTAAGCAGGATATTCAGGGCTAGACAGATATCCTTTTCGTCATCAACGACTAAAATGCTCGGTTTTACCATGGAAACCGCTCCTTATGATTGCCCATTGTTGATCGGAAGGAAGATCGTAAATGCCGTTTTTTTCCCGACTTCACTTTCCACACGGATGTCACCCTTGAAGCGTTTGACAATGTCGTAGCTGAGGGAAAGGCCAAGGCCTGTGCCTTTGCCGGCTTCCTTGGTCGTAAAAAAAGGATCAAAGATCTTCTGGAGTTCGCTCTGCGGGATTCCCGTCCCAGAGTCTGCAAAGGTTATGATGATGGCCGCATTGTTATGCTCATCCTCCCCGAAGCGGGACTCGACCTTTAATTCGCCTCCGTTTGGCATGGCGTCAAAGGCATTGAGAATAATGTTTATGAAGACCTGTGCCATCTGGCCTTCGTCGATCATGATCTTTGGCAGGCCAGGATCGAGGGACACCTTGATCTCGACTGAGCTCTTCAGGCGCTTATCGAGCCGCATCAGGTCTAATGTTGAATTCAGGACATCATTCAACTGAACCTCCCTGATATTCAGTGCATCCGCGCGAGCAAACGTTGCCATGCGGCGAACAATATCGGTAATGCGCTGAATATGGTTGTTGATAACGTCCAGGCTATTCTGTGTAAATTCGTCCTGTGTCGTCTCCCTCAGCAGCTGGGCAAACGTGGAAATGGAGGTGAGAGGATTTCCGATCTCATGGGCCACGCCTGCAGCAAGTCTGCCCAACGCGGCGAGCTTCTCGGAATGGAGCACCTGCTGCTCAAGTTTTTTTGCGGTGGCAGTTCCCCTGTCAACTTTATCTTCGAGTTCGACGGTATACTTTTTAAGCGCTTCTTCAAGCTGTACTCGTTTTGTTACATCGGTGCTCGTGATCAGGATGCCGGGAACGGTGCCGTCGATTAAGAGTGGATTGATGTTCATAGTCAGAAAAACGGGCGTGTCATGCCAGCATGTTATCTTATAGTCCCGAAGTTCATAACTCTTGCCGTCGAGCGTTCTCCGGAGGATCTCTTCTATCGGGATGCCATTATAGGGCAAGATTTGATCGGTAAACAGCGAAAAAAAAGATTTGCCGATCACTTGTTCCTTCGGACGGCCACAGGTCTGCGCCTGGGCAGTGTTGACTGTTCTGATAGACAGATCCTTGTTCAAGACCATAAGATTCGTTCTGGTATTTTCGATGATGTTTTCAAGGTACTCCTTTGCAATAACAATCTCCTGCTCCAAACGGCGATGGTTCTCGAGGTGTTTTTCCTTCTCTTCCGCCATGATCTTTTTTTTGTTGGCAACAATGGTGGCTCCGGAAGCAACGAGAGTCGTAATAAAGATTGAAGTGATCAGGAGCGTGTAAAAGAGCCTGCTTTGCCGCATGAGCTCCATGACCTCGGAGTAAGGCGCAGAGACCACGACAATCCACGACTTGTGAAAGATTGGCAGTTTGTAGAACGCTGCAAGTTTGTTCTCGCCGCCTGGTGCCACGTAATAACCGAAAGTCTCTTCCTTCCCTTCGATCATCTTTTTTTCGGTATCGAATGACACGTGACACGCGAAGCAGGACTTGTCCGAATGGTAAAGGTTTTTACCTACCATCTGAGGCTGGGTGGGATGGTAGAGCAACGTGCCGTCACTGTCCATCATCCAGGCATACCCGCGTCGCCCGGACTTAATGGGAGCAAGAAAGCGCGAGGTAAGACCGTCCATCGATAGTGCGGCAAGGACGACTCCCTTGAATTCCTGAGCGCCTTCATTTCCATGCCTGGTGTAGATCGGAACCGCAATGATGAACTGCTTCGTATCCTCGCCTCTGTCATGAGTCTCCAGAAGGTCGGTAATAAGTCTTTCATTCTTCGGTAGGATTCGCGTTCCTTGAAAGTAATCAGTTTTTGACAAGTCCGCGCGCTCTTTCGTGGGATAGGCGCTGTCATACCGAATGATGCCGTTCTGGTCTAGAACGCGGATAGTAAGGAGCGCTTCATTCTGGAGACTGAGCGTAATTGAATCGACCGTGGAACGGACCTGGCGATTCTTGTCGATTTGTTCAATCTGCGGCAGCTGGGAGATCGCGCGGATGGTTTTGTATACATGGTCGGTAAAACTTTCTATGTTCATGGCCACTTCACGCGAAAGCAGAAGCTGCTGTTTGTTGAACTGGTTCGCCATTTCCGATTGCAATGATTGGTGAAAGAATTGGCCGAGAATGATGATGAGCGAGAGAACGATGATGAGGGCAAAAACCAATCCCGTGGGTGAAAGGAGCTTCTTTTGCTTGAGCGCACCGATAATACGTTGAAACATGTTTTAATTTACTGCGAAAACAGGAGTGAAGTCAAGGAGGAAAAGGCAGCGGATGCATCCTGCCCCGGATGTTAAAATAGATTCGACGAAAAGTCACGTTCCCGACATTCAGTCGGTGTTTAAAAGTCCGCCTTGGAGATTGTCTGAAGAGATCGTGCAGCCAGGAGTCTCTTGTTGTTGGCATGGACTCCATGGGGCTGAACGGTTCGACGATTTAATTTTTCGCTCCTTTTTCCTTGCTGCCGTCCTGTTCCGCCACCCGGCCTCTGGCAGTCAGCATCATCCCGTATGCTTTATTGAGATCAGGGTCGTCAGTAACGACACGGCAAACCGCAAAGCCAGTCAGTCCGGGCATCATGGTGTCGAGTAAGATAATAGTTGGTCGTGCGTTTTTCAATTTCCTCAAAGCTTCGGAACCATCTGCGGCCATCCATAGCCTATAACCTTGACTTTCCAGGTAATAGGTAAGGGCATCCCGGCATATTTTCGTTGTCGCAGGCTATGAGAATATTCCTTGTTTCCATGTAAATTTCTGCTGACGTGGTAACTAATTCTTCGAGAGAAAATAGTTTCACCGTGTGGACGTGTCAGGCCGAAACAACAGCATTTGGTATGAATCTTACACCATGATAACCATTTGCAATAATAGACATGGAAATTTCCGAGCTGGAGGACCATCACGACATAGAAGTTGAAAATAGTAGAGAGGAGAGGTATCATAGCTCGCAGAAAAAAATAGTCTTAGAATCGATGCCCTGAAAGGGAAAGTTCAACATGAATTCTGCTATTGACTACCCAGCGGTTCTCACAAAAGCACTAAGCAGCGGCGGGGACTTCGCCGATATTTTTGTCGAGCGGAGCATCCCTTTCTCTATTGTTTGCGAGGATGGCAAAATTGAAAAAGTCATTTCCGGATTTGATTACGGTGCCGGAGTGCGTCTCATATTCGGACAGCGGACGGCCTATGCCTATACCAACGAACTGACAACCGAGTCGCTTTTGGAAATCGCTGATGCGGTGCGCCAAGCGGCGATACAAGGATCGCCACGGGAGGTCCTCAATCTCAGGAGAATTAAACCGCGAACAAATTATTCAATCATAAAGGCGCCTCGGGATGTCGAGACGGCGCAAAAGGTCGAAATTGTCCTCCGGGCGAATCGCATCGCAACGACCTCCGATCGCCATATCAGGCAGGCACTGGTGTCGTACCGCGAACATTTCCAGCAGATTTTGATCGCGAACTCCGACGGTTTCTTAGCAGAGGACGAACGCACGTATCTTACGGCACTCGTTCATGTCATTGCATCTGACGGCAATGTCGTCCAGACAGGCTATGAACCGATCGGAGGCAACATCGGCATGGAGCTTTTTGATCTCATGCCGCTCGATCAGGCTGCAGAAACAGCGGTGAAGCGCGCAGTCATGATGCTTTCGGCTCGTATAGCCCCAGCTGGCAGAATGCCGGTAGTCCTGTCGTCGTCGGCGGGGGGCACTATGATCCATGAGGCCGTAGGGCATGGACTCGAAGCTGACCTGGCCCAGTCAGGGCTTTCCGTGTACTCGAACCGAATAGGCGACCGGATTGCCTCCCCCCTTATCACGGTTTTGGATGACGCTACTATTGCCGGGAAACGCGGATCGTTCTGCGTTGATGATGAGGGCGTTGATTCTGAGAGAACAGTTCTGGTTGATAAGGGTATCCTAAAAACGTTCATGTACGACCGGCTGACAGCCATGAAGGATGGAGTTCGTTCAACGGGGAATGGAAGGCGTGAATCATACAAACATCGACCTATCCCACGGATGACGAATACGATGATCGCACCCGGCGAGACTGACCCCGGAGAGATCCTCAGGGACACGCCGGGAGGTCTCTTTGTTAAAAAAATGGGCGGCGGACAGGTGAATACCGTGAACGGTGATTTTGTATTCGAAGTGAGCGAAGGATACCTTATCGAAAACGGCGCAATCGGTGACCCTGTGAGGGGAGCAACGCTCACCGGGAACGGCCCGCAGGTGCTGCTGTCGATCGACAAGGTCGGGTCCGATCTGGGTTACTCCATCGGCACCTGCGGCAAAGACGGACAAGGATCTCCGGTGAGTGATGCACAGCCAACGCTCAGGATACCGGAAATTACGCTTGGAGGCGTTGTTGTGTGAGCAAACCATATCGTCTCATGAAACATTTCATGTCCCTTGTCTCGTAGAAAGTTATTTCTCCATGATATTCCATACGACCCGGGCGTGTTCTAACTATAACTTTATGAGGAGCGAGTATGACGATTCGTGCAGCAATCATTACCATGAGCGACAAGGGTTCGGCAGGAGAACGCGAAGATCAAAGCGGAAAAGTAATTCGTGATATGATCACGGGCATAGGTTTTTCTGTAGATCACTACGAAATCCTCCCGGACGAAAAAGAACTTATCATGGCGTCTCTGAAGAGGCTGTCTGACGCCGGGAATGTCGATCTCATCCTCACGACAGGCGGCACCGGAGTTGCTCCCCGAGACGTAACACCAGAAGCTACGCTCGCAGTAATCAACCGTGTTCTGCCGGGAATGGCAGAGGCCATGCGCGCAGAAAGCCTCAAGAAAACACCTCATGCCATGATCTCCCGCGCAGTGGCTGGAATCAGAAAACAGACCTTGATCGTGAACCTGCCTGGCAGTCCGAAGGCCGTACGGGAAAATCTTGCGGTAATCCTTCCGGCGCTTTCTCACGCAGTCGAGAAAATCAAGGGTGATCCTACCGAATGCGGCAGCTTGTAGACCGTTACTCTTTTCTCTGAGCTCGCTATCAGCATTGAGCACGTTAATGCAGTCCGGGATATCGTGTACATTGCTGCCGGTCACAGAAACGCCAACAGAAACGCCTCTAGTTGACATCCACTGGCATTTAGTATAATATCTCAAAACTACAAAAGCGCGTGATCTTTTTCGTATGTCGCTCTGAACTCATGCCGGTGAATCAGGACGTCCTACGCTCGGTGCACGTATAAAATAGAATCTTCCTTATTATCCTGTAGTCTTCTTCATGAGCTAACTGAGGAGGCTGCGGCCTCTAAGAGAAGATATAGCATGAACGATACTCGGGATTTCATAAGTGACCTCAGCCAATATCCAGGTGAATTTCCCCTCTATGAATCAGCCTAGGAATACGTGACACATGAGGGGGGACGAAAAGGATACTGGTACGAACAAAGAAAGCCAACCGATAGTGATCCAGGGAACAGCAACAACTGAGACAGGTATCCCCATCCTGCAGGTTAGAAGCAGTTTTGTGCGATGGTCCTCTATCATGTGACGGGCAATGTCTGGGAATGCATATCTGCCTGGGGTTCCAGGTCAATCGGGGGGAAAAGGCCTCGGAGCAATCCCAATTGTCACCGGCGCGGTAGTGACCGCGGATAGCGAGGAGATTCGTACAAGGACGGCGATCATGACGTCTGAACTAGGCACCGGGGAAAGGTAGCGTGCCGAGTTTCCTCTACCACCGTCTTTCGCTTCTTATTTCACGCATAGTAAGCTGCGTGTATCTCACATATGACAAGGATAATTAATGTACTGTCCACGATGCGGAAAAGAAATTTCCGAGGGCCAAGTGTTCTGCCAGTATTGCGGATTACATCTTCTGGCCGAATCGACCACGACCCCATCCTCCCCCGAGAGGCTAAAAACAGCGTGGGAAAACCGTGAGGAAATCGGTTTTTTCCAGGGTTTGTTCAGAACAATGAAGGACACGCTGTTCACTCCTACCGCTTTTTTTAAAAGGATGCCTGTATCAGGCGGCCTGACCGACCCCCTGTTATATGCACTCATTATCGGGATGGCAGGCCTCATGATACACTATTTCTGGAACATACTCCTTTACAATTCGATGCAGGACTTTATGGTTTCTGAGGTCAGAACTGCGGCAGGACACACCATGGTCGAAGGGTTACGCTCACCATATACAGCGATGATAACACCATTTCTGCTAATTTTCTGGCTTTTTGCCGTGTCAGGCGCACTTCATCTCGTTCTCCTTCTGGTGCGAGGAGCCCTGGCGGGCTTCGAAGCTACCTTTCGTGTTATTGCGTATGGCGTTTCACCTTTTGTGCTCCTTATCGTGCCTTTCTGCGGCATGCCGATTGCGGGGTTGTGGGTGATGACGATCGCTATCATAGGCCTCAAGGAGGCACATGGCACAACCGGCGGCAAAGCTGCCTTTGCCGTCCTTTTTCCCTTCATCTTCTGTTGCGGTTTCTTTATTGCAGCAATGGTTCTGTTCATGGGGGCGATAGCAGCGTCATTCGGGAGCATGATTCATTTCCGTCCATAACATGCACAATAATCCATGCAAGTAACTTTTAGCAAGAGATCAACCGGCCAGATTGAGTTCGGTATCATTTACGGAAGCATGGCATGCCTCGTTATTGGAGCAGCTAGGGTTCTTCCGATCCTTTCGATAGCTCCATCCTGTGTATTCAAAAATATTACGGGTATTCCTTGCCCGACCTGTGGTACGACTCGGTCGGTGGTATATTTGGCGCAGGGCAAGATTGCAACCGCTTATGCAATGAATCCCCTTGCGGCTACGGTGCTCATAGCTGCCGTGCTCTATTTTTTCTATAGCGTCATCACGCTGATATTTAATCTGCCAAGATTAGGTTTCATTTTAAATCACCGCGAGAAAATAGCAGTACAAACAACAGCGATCATGCTTCTCCTTGTCCAATGGGCCTATCTTATCTCTTCGCGTTAATCATGCTGATCTCACTCCGATTGGACCCCACCATTTAATAATAATATTTACATTTAATTACCAGTATGTTAATATAAATATCTTTTAGAATATTCCATACTTCTGGGTAGTTAGGGAGGTTAGTTTGAGCCGTGTAGTCATAGGCGTGGACCTCGGCGGTACGAACTTAAGGACAGCGCTTATTACCTCTGAAGGAGATATTCTCGACAAGCGCAAGGAAGCAACGCACGCATCCGACGGATGGGGGAAAATTGTTAAACGATTGGTACAAAACATTGAACGGCAGCAGGAAATTGCCGCTCAAAAAGGAATAGCTGTAGCTGCAGTAGGGGTGGGATCTCCCGGCGTTATTCAGGTAGATAAAGGCATCGTGGTGAAGTCGCCAAATTTCCCGGACTGGAACAATCTTCCTCTTAAAGATGAACTGGAAAAGGTACTTAGATTGCCGGTTATGATCGAAAATGATGCTAATGCAGCCGCACTTGGTGAACAGTGGCGTGGCGCGGGGATGGGCATCGGGAGCATGATTCTCTTGACGCTGGGCACCGGTGTAGGCGGCGGTATAGTGCTCAATAAACAAATCTGGCATGGCGCGGACGGTATGGCTGGCGAGTTAGGCCATATGACGATTATTCCCGACGGCCGAAAATGTGGCTGCGGAAATACCGGCTGCCTTGAGATGTATGCATCGGCGAGGGGCATTGTGCAAAGTTACCAGGATGCCTTAGGCGCTTCTGAGAAGGGAGTTCGACCGGAAATTTCTTCTGCGCAGGTTTATCAGGAGGCAAACAAGGGAAATGCCCGTGCAGTTAAAGTCATGCAAGACATGGGCCGTATACTCGGCATCGGTATTGCGAACCTGATCAATATATTTAATCCCGAGATGGTTGTCATTGGTGGCGGCGTGAGGGATGCCTGGCCGCTCTTTATCGATTCGACGCGGACAGAAATCAGGAAACGTGCTTTTGAGGTCCCTGCCGCTCGAACGCAGATCCTGCCGTCAAAACTGGGTGACGATGCCGGGACGGTGGGAGCAGCTGCTACTGCACTCCAAAGGGCATGAAGGAACTAATCGACGACAGGGAATCAGGACAACCAGGCACAGGTGCGTTTTTGTTTCGCTGATTCAATTGTTCACGTCGTATCATTGTAAAGGTTATGGCAAGTTCGAATATCAGGAATTTTTGCATCATCGCGCATATTGATCACGGCAAGTCCACGCTTGCCGACAGGATTCTCGAATATACCGGCACGCTTTCGGACAGGGAAATGGCCGCAGCAGGCAGCGACCAGGTACTTGACGATATGGATCTGGAGCGTGAGCGGGGCATCACGATAAAGGCCCATGCGGTTCGGCTTAAGTACAAAGCGTCCGATGGGCAAGAATACGTCTTGAACCTGATAGATACGCCCGGCCATGTCGATTTTACCTACGAGGTTTCTCGCAGTATGGCTGCCTGTGAAGGCGCTCTGCTTGTGGTAGATGCCTCCCAGGGTGTAGAAGCGCAGACGCTTGCCAACGCTTACCTTGCGATCGACCATGACCTCGAGGTGATACCGGTCATCAACAAGATCGATCTGCCGAGTGCGAACGTTGAAGAGGTGAAACAACAGATCGAGGACGTCGTCGGACTTGATGCATCAGGGGCAATACCGGCAAGCGCCAAGGCTGGGATCGGTACGAGAGAGATCCTGGAGGCCGTAGTTAACAATATTCCGGCTCCTGCGGGCAACGCCGATGCGCCGCTGAGGGCTCTTTTGTTCGATTCTTGGTACGATACCTATCAGGGTGTTGTGATCCTCGTCAGGGTCGTTGACGGGACCGTACGGCCAAAGCAGAAGATCAAACTTCACTCGACTGGCGCGGTCTATGAAGTGCAGTCTGTCGGTGTTTTTACGCCTAAGATGCAGCCGACCTCGGAGCTGTTGCAGGGAGAAGTGGGGTGCATCATCGCCGGCATCAAGAGGATCTCGGATGCCAAGATCGGTGATACGGTCATGGATGCTGATCGACCTGCTGACAGGCCGCTGCCTGGCTATAAAGATGTAAAACCCATGGTTTTTGCCGGTATCTATCCTATGATCAGCGAAGACTATGCAGACCTGCGGGATGCCCTGGAAAAACTCAGGTTAAACGATTCCTCGTTCACGTACGAACCAGAAACGTCTCTTGCCCTCGGCTTCGGTTTTCGCTGTGGCTTCCTGGGGCTTTTACATATGGATATCGTGAAAGAGAGATTGGAACGCGAATTTAAACTGGCACTTATTCCAACGGCGCCCACCGTGGTCTACCGGGTGACGAAAAACAACGGCGAAATCATTATGGTAGACAATCCAGCTAAGTTGCCAAACATTCAGGACATCCAGCGTATCCAGGAACCGATGATCCTGGCTTCGCTTATTACGCCTGAGCAATATGTAGGCTCGCTCATTGCCTTGTGCCAGGAGCGTCGGGGTATCCAGAAAGAAATTACTTATATCACGAAGGATCGCGTGCTCATCATCTATGAACTGCCGCTCAACGAGATTGTGATGGATTTTTATGACAAGCTTAAATCCCTTACCAAGGGATACGCTTCGCTCGATTACGAGCTCTTTGGTTACGTAGAATCCGATCTGGTAAAGCTCGACATGCTCTTGAACGGCGAACCTGTGGACGCTCTGTCGCTGATCACACACAGGGACAAGGCGGCGGTTCGCGGCAGGCAGCTGGCTGAGAAACTCAAAGAGGTGATTCCGCGACAGCTTTACGAAGTTGTCATCCAGGCTGCGATTGGTATGAAAATTATTGCGCGCGAGACGGTCAAGGCCTTGCGTAAGGATGTAACAGCCAAGTGTTACGGTGGAGATATCACCAGAAAACGCAAACTTCTCGAAAAACAGAAGGAAGGCAAGAAAAAAATGAAACAGGTCGGGAGCGTGGAACTTCCCCAGGAGGCGTTCCTCGCCGTACTCAAGGTGGGAGAGTAGTAGCGCGGTAAAAGAATTGGGAAAGAGACGATAAAAAATTAGATTTCAACGGGCGGTTTTAACTTCCAGTTCTATCTTTACCGCACATCGCACGCGATGCTAGAGGAGGCAGGATGTCTGAAGCACAGTTGGACGTGGTTAAAAAGAAGTCATTTTACAAAGAATGGGTAGAGCCGTTTCTTATCGCTGCTATCGTTGCTTTGTTCATCAGGCAGTTCGTTATCGAGGCATTCAAGATTCCGTCGGGCTCAATGATCCCGACACTGACCATCGGTGATCACCTGATGGTCAACAAGTTTATCTATGGCCCGAGAATACCATTTATGGATGCCAGGATATTTACTTGGAAGGAACCGCAACGAGGTGACGTAGTCGTTTTCAAGTATCCTGAGAACGAGGAGAAAAATTTTATTAAACGCGTGGTCGGATTGCCCGGAGATAAAATACAGATCATCAATGGCAGATTATTTATCAATGACCAAGTCGTTCCGATCAAAGCGACCAATGCTCCTAAGGATAGGAGTGTGGAAGAGGGGCTGTCTTTCGGGAAACCGATGGTCTTTGAGGAACAGCTCGGAACGGTCACGCATACCGTGCAATATCTTGTTGACCAGTCTGAGAAGAACGATGGACCATGGCTTGTACCCAAGGATTCCGTATTCGTGATGGGAGACAACCGAGATAACAGCCAGGACAGCAGGTTCTGGGGTTTTGTGAGGGAGAACAAGATCCTCGGCAGGGCTTTTATTATCTACTGGTCCTGGGATGGAGATGGACGCTGGGTACGCTGGGAAAGAATTGGAAGATTGATCCGGTAATATTAGGAAGGGGCGTCGGCCATGTCCAGGCTCTTTACCCAAAGAGGTGGAATCAACTTCAAAGTCTTGTTTTGGCTTTTGGTGTTATTTATCGTCGCGCATATTGGCATAAAATTGGTTCCCATGTACCTTAATGCAGAACGAATGAAGGACGAGATGGCAGTTAAGGCGCGATTTGCGCATACGCTGAAAGATGACGATATTACCATGGATCTTGCAAAGAAGGCAAAAGAGCTTGATATCCCCCTCGGGCAGGAAGATTTCGTGTTGGTGCGGGACGATGATAACCACCACATGAACATCACTGCGAAATGGGATATGACGGTACATTTCTTTTTTGATGTCTACCCTCCCTATACAACAAGGGTATATCATTTTCAACCCGTAATTCAAGAAAATTATTCGAGGTAGTCCTGATCTTCATGGGTAATGGGCGCTGTAGATAGTAGAACATGGGATCGGCGAAAGGCAATCTATCGTGATACGTAGCATGACAGGGTTCGGGAGAAGAGAAACGGGCGATGATGCCGCGCATTTGGTTATTGAAGTCCGCTCGCTCAATAACCGCTACCTTGATATACAAGTAAAGATGCCGAGGGGCCTTGCCATGCTGGAACCCCGTGTGAAAAAGGCTGTACAGGATCGTTTTTCCCGCGGCCGGTTTGATGTATTAATTACCCGGAACGGGGAGCGGGAAAAAAGCACCAGGCTTGTGGTAAATGAGGAACTGGCCGGTCAATATGTCGCAGCGCTGCGAGATCTTAAATCGCGGTACGGCCTGAATGGAGATATCGAGCTTTCGACTCTTGCCGCTTTTCAGGATATCGTCTCGGTTTCCGAAACGATGGAGGATCCAGAGAAGTTGTGGCAGGTCCTGTCAACCAGTCTGTTGCAGTCACTCGAGGAGCTTGACAGGATGCGGACCGAGGAGGGAGCGGCTCTGGCACGGGACATCATGGCCCGAATCGGGACTATCGACCGGCTGGCCAGTTCAATTCTCAAAAGGGTCCCCCTATCCATAGAACACGCAAGAAAACGTATGACCGAGACCTTGCACAGACTCGTGGCTGAACAGCCCGATCCCATGAGGCTGGCCCAGGAGATCGCGATCCTGTCAGAGAGAACGGATGTTACAGAAGAGCTTACACGACTCGGCAGCCATATGAAACAATTTTGCGCTCTCATGATGGATGAGAAGGGGGAGGCAGTAGGCAGGAAGCTTGATTTCTTGATACAGGAAATGGGCCGCGAGGTAAATACGATTGCTTCGAAAGCCATGGATGCAGAGATCTCCATGGATGTGGTAAATATCAAGGCAGAGCTTGAAAAAATACGCGAACAGGTGCAGAATATTGAGTAGTTCGATGGTGAATAACCCGATCAATATTGGCTACGGCAACATGGTCATGTCAACGAAGGTTGTCGCAGTCCTTTCGCCTGATTCGGCCCCCATGAGGCGTCTTCGGGAAGAAGCAAAGGAACGAAAAATGCTGATCGACGCCACCGAGGGCAGGAAAACGCGTGCCATTATCATCACCGACAGTGACCATGTGATCCTCTCTGCAGTGCAGGTGGAGACGCTGATGCAGAGATTTGCGGGAAGGAGCGAACAGTGAAGAGGACGCGGGGGTTGTTGTACGTCGTTTCCGCCCCTTCCGGCGCAGGGAAAACAAGCCTGTGTCGGGCAATCACCGATTCCCTTGACGACCTTACCCACTCGATCTCCTATACGACGCGCAAGCCAAGGACCGGCGAGATTGACGGCCGGGACTACCATTTCGTCAGCCAGGAACGCTTCCAGGAAATGATCAATGCAGGAGATTTTGCAGAGTGGGCCGAGGTCCATGCCAACCGCTATGGCACGTCACGTCGGATGCTGGATGACATGATCTCGAAAGGCATGGACATTATCCTCGACATTGATACACAGGGTGCGAAGCAGATCAAGGCGAAGTTTAGTTCAGCGGTCTTCGTTTTTATCATGCCGCCCTCACTCGATATCCTCGAGGAACGGCTTCGCAACCGTAAGTCGGACCACGAAGATGAAATAAAGAGAAGAATGCGCAGAGCACGTGAAGAGATTAAGGATTACGCTCTGTACGATTACCTTGTTGTAAACCGGGATTTTGAACGGGCCCTCACCGAACTCCGGTCGGTTGTTATCGCTGAACGCTGCCGGACCCGGCTTGCGGACATCAAGTGGATTGAAGGAATGTTCTAAAATATAATTAAAAATATGATACTATGGAAAAGAGGAGGAAAAAATGCAGAAAATGGCTGAAGACCTAATATCGCTCCCAATCGAAATGAATGATCAGATCGCCGATACGAAGTTTCGACTCGTGCACATTGCCTCACAGCGGGTACGGCAATTGTCGGCCGGTGCCCCTCCACAGGTAAATTCGCGATCGATCAAGGATGCAACCGTCGCCCTTGAAGAGGCAGTTGCGCATAGCTTTCACATCCTCGTGGGTGAAGAGGCCGTAAAAGCAAAGGAAGAGTTCCGCAAGGAGGAAGAGCGGGCTAAGATTGAAGAACAGCTTTCGGCGAAAGAAGAAGAGATACGCAAAGAACTTAGCGCATACCTTTCGGAGACACAGGAGGAGGAGGGGACTGAAGAGGCGTCAGAAGAGGAATCGGAGGCAGAAGCCGCAGATGAGGAGCTGGAGGAAGCAGACGAGTCAGCTGATGAGCCTGAGGAGTAGACAGGGTGGAACAACGTGACCTCTTATTCGGCAGAAAGATACTGCTAGGCGTATCCGGCAGTATCGCCGCATACAAGGCAGTCGAGATAGTGCGCAGGCTGAGGGACAGAGGGGCCGAAGTCCGCGTAGCCATGACGAAGAACGCCACTTACTTCGTTTCACCCCTCACCTTCGAAACCCTTAGTGGGTTTCCGGTACTCTCTGAAGAGTTCGCTCGCGAGGAACGGACCTCGATCGGGCACATCGACATAACAAAGGAGCTTGACCTTGCCCTTATCGCACCGGCCACAGCCAACATCATTGGTAAGATCGCCGCAGGCATAGCAGACGACGCATTGACGACTGCCTTCATGGCGAGAGATTGCCCGTTGGTGATTGCTCCTGCAATGAACGAAAGGATGTATCGTAACCCCATCCTTCGAAGGAACATTGATACGCTGACCGATATAGGCGTTAAGTTCATCGCACCTGAAAGCGGCAGCCTCGCATGCGGCCTTATTGGTGAAGGCAGGCTTGCGGATACGGATAGGATCATTCGGGAACTTACCTCGTTGCTTACGCCGAAAGACCTTGCAGGTCAGACAGTACTCGTAACCGCAGGACCGACTCGAGAATCCATCGATGCTGTACGGTTTATCAGCAATCCATCAACGGGGAAAATGGGGTATGCGCTAGCCGCGGCTGCAAAGGAGAGGGGCGCTGACGTCATCCTCATTTCAGGCCCTTCCCAGTTGAGCCCACCGCAAGGTGTCAAGGTGATCCCCGTCGTCAGCGCTGGAGACATGCACACTGCGGTCAAAGAGCAGGCCCTGAAGAGCTCTATCATTATTATGGCGGCAGCCGTGTCCGATTTTACACCCCTCCAGAAGTTCGACCGGAAGATTAAAAAAGATAATGCTCCAACATCCTTGCAGCTTGAGAGGACGGTAGATATCCTCCGGGAACTGGGAAACGATAAAGGTGAGTATTTGCTCATAGGGTTCGCTGCTGAAACAGACAATGTGGAGCGGAACGCAATTCAAAAATTAGAAGAAAAACATCTCGATATGATCGTTGTAAACGATGTTCTCCAATCCGGATCGGGTTTCGGTACTGACACCAATGCGGTGACCATCATTGACCGGACAGGGAAGAGAACAGCGTTGCCGATCATGCCAAAAGATGAACTAGCCCGTATCATCATAAGTACGATCATCCCAATGGTGAGGTGAAAACTTTACCGAATTAGCTCATCCCCTTCTGTGACCGCCTTCCCTCACAATTTCAATGATTCTTGACAAATAAAATTTGTCAACCTATAATAAGACCTATGAGCATTTGTGTTCTTTCCCTGTCACGGCGTAAAGTGAATTGAAATGGATAATTTCGAACTATTGCAGAAAACCGTGCTTTTTAAAGGCAGCAGCAAAGAAGAGCTGGATATCGTAATGGGCCTGTTCCAGGAGCGTCAAATCAAGCAGAATACCACCATTTTTACCGAAAAGATGCCGGCAGAGGCACTCTATATTGTGAAAAGCGGTACCGTCAAGATCACGATGATGGCAGGAGAGGGTGAAGAAATGGGGCTTTTGCTCCTCGGACCCGGCGAATTTTTTGGAGAACTTGCTCTCGTCCATGAAGATGTGAGGCTCGTGAACGCGCGTGCTGAAACAGTGATAGATCTTCTTGTTCTCACGCGGAAAGATTTTCAAGCGCTCCTCGACCTCGAGCCGCGCATGGGCGCCCGGATGCTCACTATTATTACAAAACTGCTTGCCATGCGTGTGAAAGCGTATAGCGAAAAGCTAAAGGAACTCCTCCTGTAATGATCCTAGCAGGGATCGACATCGGTACGAATTCCCTTCGATTACTCATAGCTGATACTGGTCCTGGTTACTTCCAAGAACTGATCTCTGACAGAAGAATTACACGTCTTGGACAGGATATTGATCGGTGCAGTGTATTGACTCCAGAAGCCATGGAACGTTCATTTAATGCACTTGTGGCGTTTCAGAAAAGCATTCAGCAACAGGGAGCGCGTCATATCTCTGCAATCGGTACGAGTGCTCTTCGAAAGGCGAGAAATGCATCTGTCTTCATAGAACGAGTACGAGCACAGACGGGACTAGTTGTCAATGTCATAAGCGGAGAGGAGGAGGCACGGCTCACGCTGCTTGGTGTCGAACAGTCCCTCTCAACGCCGAACGGAAGAAGCAGCAACACCCTGGCGGATGCGTTCGTCATGGACATCGGCGGCGGCAGCACAGAGATCATACGTACTCAGTCGGATAAAAAACCGGTAATTGCAAGTCTGTCGCTCGGAGCTGTCTACCTCCACGATGAATTTATAAAACACGACCCCCCTTCACCAGTGGACTTGGCTCGCCTCCGAAATGCAGTCTGTGAAGTGCTTGATGCCTGTACGGAGACGATTCAGCCTGCCATGAACAGTATTTGTATCGGCACTGCAGGTACTATTACCTCACTGGCTGCTATTTGCCAGGGACTTGAACAGTATGATACCGAAAAAATCAATCGGTCAGTATTGTCCCTCGAATTCATCAATACGATCGTTGTGAAATTGGAGGCATCGACGCTCGAAGAACGAAGGAAAATTCGCGGACTGGAAAAAGGCAGGGAGGATATCATCCTTCCCGGCGCGATCATCGCTCAAGAGATCATGCACCGGTTCGGGTTTTTCTCCATACTCGTCAGTGAAGGGGGGCTGCGGGAAGGTATCGTGATAGACTTGTTCGAAAGACTGAATAAAGATAATCAAATGAGATATACGCAAATCTAAGCTTATTCAACTTATAGAAACATTGTCATGGCACTAGCGCGCGTTTGTCAGGATGATGATCGAGGTCCTGAGTGTCAAGGCGGTGTTTTCGCCATCCGCCTTGGCGTAGACGGTAGGTGCTCCGGAGAGAAAAAACCGCGCAACAAGGCTTTTATATCCACAATGCAGCATTATGTTATTTATGGCAACGAGTGCAGTTCTTTTGGTCCTTGACGTCGAAAGCGTTCTTGCCATCGTGACACTTGCCGCAGAAGTCCCCCTTCGTGATTTTGCTCATATCCATTTTGTATGATCCTTGGGCCATTTGAAATATCTGGTAATGACATACCGTGCATTTCATGCCCTCTCCGTTTACATGCTTGTCATGGCTGAATAGGACCGG
>Ga0187771_10001034_pt1 | contig 18193 bp, 20 predicted proteins | sample 0116_SJ02_MP15_1_FD_133139 | JGI IMG/M metagenome (GOLD analysis project Ga0187771, IMG submission 133139) | Tropical peat soil microbial communities from peatlands in Department of Meta, Colombia - 0116_SJ02_MP15_10_MG | ecosystem: Environmental > Terrestrial > Soil > Wetlands > Peat | place...
AGAATAGCAATGACTAAGTTCTTTCTAACCATCGTATCACCTCCCCTCTCCTTCCTTCGTAAACGGCTGTTCCTATTCTTGAGCGGAGTAATATGCTTTCTGAAGGATTGTACTAGAAGCAAACACATAACTTCAAACTACCTGTCAGGTCAAAAAGAAAACTTATCTGCACAGCAAAAGAGAAAGGAGTTGAGGTTCTTGGGTGAGTGAAGACGACATAAGTGAATATGATGTAAAGTACCTGAGTCAACTTGAAATCAAAGGAAAATTACTGCTTTACCCTGATAGGGTTATCTTTTCACCAGAAAAACAATATCATTACCCAGAGAATATAGAACTTCCATTATCTAAAATAACAGATGCAAGGTTTGCTTCAGAAGACGATATTAGTGCATTAAGAGTTTGGCTTGTTGGACCTGTGTTAGGAACATTGTGGAGAGAGAAACACAGAGTATTAGTTATAGACGTTTAGGATGAATTCGGAATGATCCAACATTTGACTTTTGAAGGAGACCACATGAAAGAAGCCGTTGAAGAACTGTATGAAATAAGAAAAAGGGAAAAAGTTGGACTAGGCAAAAAAACGAAGACAGAGCCAACTTTAAGACTTGCTCTTCTCAAGATACCGAAATATGAAAATTGGAAATGTCCACGATGCCTAAGAATGAATTCTCCCAAAACGAAATTCTGTACAAAATGTGGTTTGGAAAGAGATTGATTTTTACTCGGCACATCAAGAAAAAACATAAGGCCACGTCTGAGGGAGAATCTAGGGTTTTACTAGGTAGCAATGAAGTGCGAAGAAGCGTGCGCTTACGAATGTCTACAACCTCGAAAAAGAATGTCTAGAGTTTGATAGTTATCTTTCTCCAATAAAGTACAAAAATTGATATGGCAAGAGAAGGAGAAAAGAGGGTAGTTATTTTCCCTCTTCTTTTGAAGCGTTCAGCGTGATGAAGGTTAATGCATAATACTCCTTAAACAAGAATGACAATTGAATAACTACTAACTCTTGTTTGAAGCTGGACATGTCAAGCTGGAATTTTTCATGTTGGTTAGTCTCGTAGTGTGAGTTTCCGACTCTTTCTCTGAAACAGTTGGCCAAATCCTCTTCTCTGCTTGTTTTTGTGGGTGTTCCGCTCGTTCTGGGCTTTTTCCAGCTTTCTCACCGTGTCGGTTTCAGTCGGTTTTATGTCGGGCACGTGTCCATCGCCATTGTGTTGAATGGCGATCTTTGGACAGTCCTGCCAAATCTATGACGCGAACCGCGATTCTTGAGTCTTGGAGTCCTTTTGAAGAATCCTTGATGGGCCCGCTAATCTGACAGGCTTACACTAGGCATGGGGAGAACCGGAGAAGAGCCGAATACACTTCTTAGCAGATTTCGCAACAAGCATGCGCGATGCGGTTGTGCGCTCTAGGTTACGGCTTTAGGCAGTTTGATCCCTCTCTGATTTTGATAATGTCCTCTGTACGGCGCATCTACTTTTGTGGTCAGTCGCGCGAAAACAACGTGGAGGAATCTGCAGCCAACTGGGATTTTTATCGGAGCGCTGCCTCCGTAGAAAGATTCTATCGTTAGGGTTCCGTTGAATCCGGCGTCTATTATCGTTAAAGGGCTTACGAAGCCGAGGCGGGCGAACGTTGAGCGTAGCCCGCAGAAGCCCATTAGGTCATTTGGTAGTTCAAGATGTTCTCGGGTGCTCAGCAGGTAGTGGTGAAGCGGGGATAGCGTGAAGCTTTCGTCTTTGCTTTTTATTATTTTGTAGAATCTCTTTATGTCTTCGTTCGACGTGGCATCTATGCAGTCAGCATCGGTCCTCTTGGTGCCCATTGCGATTTCATCGTTTATTTTCAGGTCTATTCCATTCTGTTGAATAGTGTCCTCGCTCAACGGTTCGACTGTCAGCTTCTTCGACGAGATCATGCGCTTCAATTCGAAGTCGCTCAGGATCATTTTGTCACCCGGCAAAGGTTGTAGCGAAAGCAAATTAAGTCCTTCGGAGGCTATGGTTCAAGGAAAAGGAGAGATCGTCGCAGAAAACTGCTTAACAGCGTCTTTGGTTAGGAGTTAGTTGTGTTCCTCAGCGTCGTAGAGATTTGCTGCAAAACGAGTTTCCCTTCGTCTTGGAAGGAGCTTACAGGACGGTAGTCTTTGGCCAAAGACCCTGTCTGTGGAATGTACGTGGATGAGAAGACGGCCGAGTTCAAGGCCACGGTGAGAGGAACGACCTACTACTTCTGCAGCCATGCTTGTATGAAAGAGTTCCTGGCTCCTGAAGTGGAGATCAAACGGCTGAAGACTTCGCTCGTCGCGAGCGCGATCCTTACGGTTCCAATAGTCGTCTTGACTTACGTAAACCTCTTGCCGAGAGTCATCAACAACTACGTGCTCTTGGCTCTTGACACTCCTATTCAATTCTTCTTCGGCTGGCGATTCTACCATGGAACGTATGATGCGATTCGAAACCGGATGGGCAACATGGATTCCTTGATAGCGCTGGGCACGAGTGCCGCCTGGATATACAGCGCGGTCGTAACGCTTTTTCCTTCTCTCGTCTCCTTGGGCGGAGTTTTCTTTGACACGTCGGCCGTCATAGTCACGCTAGTTCTGGCGGGCAGGTTCCTTGAGCACGCAAGCAAGAGCAGGGCGTCTGAGGCTGTTCGGAGGCTCATGGACATGCGGCCTAAGCTCGCACGCGTGGAGCGCGCCGGCGAGGAGATCGAGTTGCCGGTTGAGCAGATCGCGATGGGCGACGTTTTCGTGGTTCGGCCTGGCGAGAGAGTTCCGGTTGACGGCACCGTCGTGGAGGGTCACTCCTCGCTGGATGAGTCTATGATTACCGGTGAGAGTATTCCCGTGGAGAAGAGTGTTGGCGATGAGGTGATTGGAGCGACGATCAACAAGACTGGCATCTTAAGAGCGAAGGCCACGAAGGTGGGTCAGGACACGACGCTGTCGCAGATAGTCAAGCTGGTTGAAGAAGCCCAGATCGGGAGGGCGCCGATTCAGAAGTTGGCCGACCGTGTGGCGGCTTACTTCGTCCCTTTTGTGACGGTCACTGCTTTCGCGTTCGCGCTTTCATGGTACTTCATTGGACACATTGGGCTGCAGTTCTCGCTGCTTGTGTTCGTCTCGGTGACCGTGATAGCCTGTCCTTGCGCGCTTGGGATAGCGACTCCTGCGGCTCTCTTGGTTGGCACGAGCAAGGGTGCCCAATATGGAATACTGATCAAGGGAGGCGACTACCTTGAGGTCGCGCACAAGATTACGGCCACGGTGTTCGATAAGACAGGCACGTTGACCGTTGGGCTGCCTTCCGTCACTGACGTAGTGCCACTTGGCAGAACCGATGCTGATACTCTCATAACGCTTGCGGCATCGGTTGAAAAAGGCTCTGAGCACGCTCTAGCCGAGGCGATCGAGAGGGAAGCCTCTGCGAGATCCTTGAAAACGATGGAGTTGCCTGATTTTGAGGCGGTTCCCGGTAAAGGAGTTAAGGCAACAATCGGAGGCAGGACGGTCTTGCTGGGAAACAGAGCCCTCATGAAGGAAGTCTCCGCGGACCTGGCAGAGGTCGAGAAGAAAACGGTTGAACTCGAAGAAGACGGGAAGACCGTGATGTTCTTGACTGTCGACGGCAAGCTTGAAGGCTTGGTAGCTGCGGCGGACACGATTAAAGAACACGCGAAAGAAGCGGTGGAAGAACTGAAGAAGATGAACATAGAAGCCATAATGCTCACCGGCGATAATCAGCGCACCGCCGAGTCGATAGCGAGAAGACTCGGCATACAGAGGGTCCTCGCAAGCGTCCTACCGCAGCAGAAGGAGGCCGTGATCGAAAAGCTTCAGAGCGAAGGTAAGATCGTGGCGATGGTGGGAGACGGCATAAACGACGCTCCAGCGCTTGCTAAGGCAGACGTTGGAATAGCCATCGGCAGCGGAACAGACGTCGCAAAGGAGACCGGAGGAATCGTCCTGGTCAAAGATGACTTGAGAGACGTCGTGACAGCCATAAAATTAAGCAGGGCCACCGTTAGGAAGATCCGACAGAACCTGTTCTGGGCGTTTGCCTACAACGCAGCGCTGATACCAATTGCAGCAGGAGCGCTAGTCCCCTTCTTCGGAGCACAGGTGTATAACGTGCTCCCGTTTCTAGCCGCAGGCGCAATGGCCATCAGCTCAGTGACTGTCGTGGGCAATTCGCTCCTGCTCGAAAGGTTCAAACCCAAATCTTAGAATACGGAGCCGTGAGACCCTGAACATGAGTAAATCCGGCAAGCGAGCACACGCTACCGCAGTTATTTGGCCAGGGAAATTAAGTAAGGAAATATCGTCAAGTCTAAAATACTTCGATGAATTGATGATCTCGCTGAAGTGGTCGATGGAGGGAAAAAGGCTATGGAACAAGTGAGAAAGACCATCGAGAAGGCTCGAATCATGGAGATTAAGAGTTTAGCTGAATACCGAGAAGGCTCGATAGTGAGCCGCACGATAATTGACAAAAAAGCTGGAACCGTGAGTTTCTTCGCTTTTGATGAAGGACAAGGGCTTAGTGAACACGTAGCACCTTACGATGCTCTAGTTAGCATCCTAGACGGTGAAGCACAAGCAGTCGTATCCGGAAAGGCCTTTCGACTGAAGGAAGGAGAAATGATAATTCTGCCTGCTAACAAACCGCACGAACTCAGAGCAAGCAGGAAATTCAAAATGATGTTAATCATGATAAAAGCATAAACTTTCGAATCACTCCTGAAGCCAAACTATCTTGACAAAGCTAACAAGAAGTATCAACAGCAACACGCTTGACGTCGCAGCGTTCAAGCTCAAAGGCGCTATGCATGCTGGTTCAGCCTTGACGAGTCGTTGCCCAAAGGTGCGTGCCGGAGCCGTTTTCAGCAAGGAAAAATGGACTGCCTATAATGGTAGCCTACTTTTCTCCAACTACAACAGCGAACGTTGCCAGCAGCATCTTGATTGTTTTTTGCTTTCTAAACCCCGCGTTTTTCATGATGTTTGCTAATTCGTTCTGACTGATGGTGTATTCCTTGGGATGTTTTTCGCTATATTCTTTCATACTTGGTTCTGAAATGAAATCTTGCCAACTTTCATCAAATCTCTTTGATGACGCCGGGTTCCTTGCCCTTAGCTTTTCTATTTCCTTTTCATAGGTTCCTGTCGGTTTGAACCAATCGCCAATTATCAGTCGGCCTTTTCTGGGAAGAATTTTGAAGATTCTCGTAACAACAAGTGGTTTGTTCTTGACATGGTGGAAGGCTAGATGAGAGACTACGAAATCGGCTCTTTCTATTTTCATGTTCTCCATCGATGAAACAATAAATCTCACATTTTTCAAACCGATTTTTCTTATTTTCTTTTCCGCCTCATTTATCATGCTCGAAGAAACATCGACTCCGATGACCCGTGAATGAGGAAATTTTAATGCAGCCCTTATAGCGATTTCGCCGTTTCCAGTTCCTAAGTCCAGTATGACGGGTTTTTCTACGTTTATCTGCCTGAGGACCTCATCTACTGTCCATCTATACCATTCATACTTGTACCTATTCTGCGCTTCATATTCGTTCGAAAACTTGTCAAAAAACGTCTTAGCAGAATCCGTGTTGCTCATATTTCCAATCTGGCAAATTTCGCAGAAGTGAACATACTGCGCGCGGGGCGGTTACTTTTCCCTATTATGGCTTCGTCCAAGCTTATTCTCTTGGATTTTATCGGGGCCTCGTGAGGCCATCCGACGATTATGTGGCATCGGCTTACAATGTGTTCAGGCAGTCTGAAGTGTTTCCGGAGAGCCTTTTGGGTCTCTTCGCCGTGGGTTAACCAGCATGCGCCGAGTCCGAGGGCATGAGCCATTAGGCACATGTGATCTGCGGCTGCTGCTGCGTCATAATAGACGTTATGAGGAACGTATTCATCGAATTTCAAGGCTCGGTAGAGGCGCATGTCTTGGCAAACGACGATCATTACGCCGTTCCTTATCGGTATGTCGCTTCTGACCAGTTTCCACTCCTCTGGTTTTCTTAGTATGATGAACCTTGTGGAACAGATGTTGCAGCCTTGAGGAGCCATCAAACCTGCAAACAGGATCTTTCTCACAATTGTCTCTGGAACCCGCTTGTTCTTGAACTGTCTTATGGACCTTCTGTCGTACAGCAGTCTCTTGACAATTCGCATCTCTTCAGTCGAAAACGGCTCAGGCAGCTTGATGTCTAGCGCGACTGACTCGCCCTTGTTAAGTTTGTCTGCCAGTCTGACGTAGTCTATGCACCATCGAAGGTCTGGAGCATCGATTGGTAATCCTCGCTTTCTCCACACATCAAGAACTCTTCTCGCTTGATTGCCGAAGTCCTTTGGCTTCTTCAATTTGCCGTTCAGAATCGCGTAGATCATGACTTCTATCGTGTGATGCGTTCGCTCGTGGAGGATCGCCCTCAGGACGGGAGGATCCATCTTCGTCAATTCTTCGATGCTGTACCCATCTATCTTTGAGGTCATGTCTTCCTTCTTTCCCTCGGTCTGCCTGCTTTCTTCGATGCGACGGTCTATCTTCTTCCACTCGGTTGCCAAGTCCTCAAAATCCGCTCTTTCCTTCGCCGTAGTGGGGGCTTCTTCAAATGTGTAGTAATCATCCCCGCACGTAGCGCAGTCTTTGTGTATCAGCTTACGGCTAGCGTCGACCGCCATCGTTTTTGCGGCATCAACGTAGCAGTAGAGGCATCCCAGGTCTTCTTCTCCGTATTCGCGGAAGATTCGCGCGAGGACGCAATCGTAGACTCTTCCATCTGCGAATTTTCCGTAAACGCCGTACTTTGGAAGGTCCGGTAGGCCTCGTCTTATTCTCTCTCCAACTCGTTTGCCGTACTGCATTATGGATTTTACTATCAACTGTTTTGCTCTTTCTTCGCCGAGCTCTCGGACCAGTGTCTCGGAGAACGCCAAGTGCAGAAGAGCTAGTCTTGTCATGGCCACCCCAACCTCCCCAGCGGCCTCCTCAAGGGATACGCAGGTTTCTTTCTGCGACACGTCAGGTTTCTCCTTCGATTCCTGCGTTGTATGTTTCCCTATAAATTGCTATCTTAGAAAAATAATGTGACAGAACTCTGTCCTTCCTCGCCTCACAATCACATGAGTGCCTTATTCAAGCGTGCGGATAGAATGAAATAGCATAAAAAGAATTTCACCGATTAATAGAAAAATGGGGGATGGATTTGGGTTCTTAGACGGGCGTTGGTGTTTGTTGAGGAGTTGCTGGCGTTACAGGTGGTTCGGGCTGCGGTCTTATTTGGAAAAAGGCAATCGCCATCAGCAGTACTGCGACCCACATCAAAACGAAACCTATGATGACTATGGCTAGGAAAGCGCCTATGATTAGCAGTAGGCCTGCGGTTGAGAATAGGCCGACGCTTGTTTTTGTTGAAAGCATCTTTAGTGAGCGTCTGTTGAAGAAAGCCGATATTATGAGAAATATCCATAGGATCGCAAGCACCAAGAATACTGCTCCAACTACAGGTGCGATGTCGCTCGGTTTAATGTTCGTAGTTGTTGGCGTTTGGCGTACGAGTGACGACCAGCTGCCGTCCCAGCTTGGAAAGATTTTGTGCAGGAAATCTGTGACTGTGGAGGTGTAGAAAATTATGTAAATGGCTGTTAATGCTGCTGCTACTGCGCCGACTATTGCCGCAATGAACCCGTAAAGTGCATTGGTGAATATTCGATTTTCTTTGTAGTAATCACCCAGACCGTGTAAAGCGATAAGAACGAGTATGAAGCCGATGAGTGCGACTACTCCCGTGTATGGCGCAGCGAACGGTATGATTCCGATTAACAAGAGTATCGCTCCGACGCCGCCTAACGTTCTACTTGATTCAAGATTCATGGTTTCCTCAGATTTTTGTCGTCTGATTTTGAATAAAAGCTTTTTCATGCTTGGCTCTTCAGCGGTGTCTTTTTTGGCCCGCTTCCTCCTAAGACGACGCTGCTCTTCTAGTGAAGACTTTCGGAATCAATACTCGAGAGAACTCCGAAAGCACGATGATCGCTTGCATTGTGATCCACTTGCTCGGCTTCCCGACCTCTTCCAGTTGGAGAGTTCTTTCCTCTCCCCAGCCTCTTTCAACGACTTCCTTTTCTTCAGGTCTCTCAACGTAGTCGCCGTCAGCTGACTCAGGATGAATCCAACCTCTGTATGTTCCTTCGAGTGGCCAGCGGATCTGGGGCGTCCGCTTGGACAGGAGCAGCCGGAGGGCATCGTCGAGTCGAGGGTCGTAGTTCAGGTCCAGTTCGCGGAGCACTCGGAGTCCATGCAATATGTCGTAGTGATAGTGCAGGGGGTAGTGCAGCTTGGTGAAATCCAGCATCACCACTGAGCCTGTGGATTCTGAGCGGTAGAGATGATGCCTCAGGAGGAACTCGGCGCCCTTTGCAGCGCTTTCTTTCCATTCGTCCTTTTCAGAATGCTTCAGAGCCTCGGCCAAGGCCCACAGCGGCTCGATGGTTGACTTGAACGAGCCGTGTTTGGAGCCGAACTTGACGTAGCAGTTCCATCCTCCGTCAGCGAGCTGTTGGCTCACGAGCCAATCTGCCGCGCGGGAAACTCTTGCGTCGCCGCTGTAGCCGAGTCGGTTCAACGACGCGACCATGTTGCCAGTCAGGCAAACGTGGGGGTCAAACTTTGGAGAGCCTGCTGGTCGCAAGGAGAATCCTCCTGAATCGACGCTGTTAAGCTTCATGAAGTGCTCGCAGGCGTTGCTGATGCGAATGTCACTGCGGGTCACGCCTAAGTCCGCTAGGACTATGAGGTTCCAGACACAAGACGTGTACTTTGGGATGTAGCAGTGATGGGGGTTGTCCCACCATGTTCTCTCCTTCTGGCGGGCGAGAATTTTCGCAGCCCATCCTTGCTTTCCGATTTGAGCTTTAGTAGCTTCGACATCTGTGTCTCTGTCGGTTCTGCCGAGGAGTCTAGTCAAGGCATAGTATCGTACAGAGGGTTCGTTCTTCTCCATTAGCCATCGAATAGTCTCCTTAGGAATACGGATTGGTCGCGGCGCCATCGGCATCCCTCTTGCTGTTCATTCGGTCACTCCCAACGAAGGCTTGAACTGTTTGATTCTACACTTTCGCATATTAACATTCAGCTTGACCTGCTTCAGCCGCGCTCCTCTTGGCTGCATTTCTCGGAGTTCCGACACCTTCGTGCGCGCTATTGGTCTAACTTTCGGGAAAAAGAAAAGAGCTGGAAAAATCTATCGGACGAGATTCAAAAGTCAGATGAAAAGCTAGTCATGTTCACATAATCATGGGTCTTGCGGAGAAGTTATGGCCGAACTGAAAATTATTCCAGGTTACCTGTTGCTATTAGGGTTGCTCTTCCTCCGACGTGAACGTCGATCTTCTCTTTTCGTCTTTCTGCTTTTAGTCTGAGGAGGGATGGGCGGCCTATTTCGTAGCCTTGTTCGACGCGAATGTTGATTTTGTCGTTGCCGAAATACTCGTAGTGGGAGAGGTAGCCTGCGAGGCATCCGTTGCCCGATCCGGTCGCTGGGTCTTCGGGGATTCCGAGCAGGTCGACGAACACGCGTACGTTCAGGTTGTTCTCTTTCTTGTATGTTTCCCGGCTGAACACGAGGATGTCAGCTGACCCGTTTTGGGCTAGCTCTAAAAGCTTTGCTCTGTCTGTTCTCGCCCTTTTCACCGCGTCAAGGTTTTTCAGGGGGACTATTATGAAGGGTATGCCGGTTGATACTTCCTGAGTTGGAAATCGTTCGTCGATGTCTTCAGCTCGTAGGTTCAGTGCCTCAGCCATTGTTTGGCTGTCAATTGTTCTGCCGAACGTTGGCGGTATCTGGTGCATCCATATGATATCGTTCTCTTTCTCGTCTCTTTCGAAGCTGACGGGTATTTGACCGACTTTCAGGTTCAGGGTTATTCTGTCTGGTTTTTTGTCTGAGATGCGGTGTCTTATGATGAACGCTGTGCCCAGCGTTGGGTGTCCAGCGAAGGGCAGTTCGGTCTGTGGGGTGAAGATGCGCACGTCGTATCCGCCTTTTCGCATGGTGTCTGAGATTATGAACGTTGTTTCGGAAAAGTGAAATTCGTTGGCGATTCTCTGCATCTGAACGCTGGAGAGTTTCTCCGCTTCTGCTACGACGGCCAGCTGGTTTCCGGCGTACTTTTTTTCTGCGAAAACGTCAACCAGGTAGAAGCGTTGACTCTTCATTCTAATCACTAGAAAGCTAGTCTGTCGGTGTATAAAACCATGAAGCTTCTACGCTAGCGACTACGTGATAGGCGGGAAGACTGCATCTGGCCGCAGCGGCCCGCGCGTGCGATAAGCCAGCTTTCTAGGCTTGCGTTTGTTTATTATGGTACTTGAATGGATGTAGTTTGCAACGCTCGCGGAGGCTCTAGCGTATGCTTAGGTTATGGCTTTTGAGGTAGCGTTGCTAGTGATACTGTAGCTGTTCTAGTTAGTGTGGTCTAGGGTCGGGGATAGGATCCCCAAGCGGCTTAACAGATTGTGGCCTCGGGTCTATGATAGGGTCTCCGAGCACCTTAACCGTGTGTGGTCTAGGGTCGGGGATAGGATCTCCCGCGTTTGCTTTTTGTAGAACAACGTTGGTGTATGCGATAAGCATAGAGAAAGCCACGAAGAATAGAAGCGCAGTGACAAAAACTTTCTTCCGCATCATTTTTTCACCGGTTTGTATGTTAGGATAATACCAATGTTTACCTTCTTAGGCTTTTCGCCCGTGCGTACTTTAGGGGCGCTCAATGAATTCAAGAAAGAACTGAAATCTCCTAGTGAACTGGAAGCTAAGACTATGCTAAGGGGCGACTCTGCAACCTGGAAACCTTTGCGAGAGAGAATACGATATGTGTGAACGTTGATTACGATATGTCTGTCTGGTCTTCTTGACTATTGTTGTCTCCACCTTGCTCAGAGTACTCTAACGAGTACGCACTGTTGATCAAGGGTTGAACAGCCACTCTCAATGCCCTAAGAAGGTCGGAAACATCTGTACCGTGATTTTTCCAGTAACCTGTCAATTTTCTTGGCGCCTATTATCAGGAACCAGGGAATCCTTTCGCCGTCGCTGAGCTGTCTTCGGTGTTCCCTGACCGTTTTCTTGGTGGGAACCGGTTCCTCGAAATCTGTGACAACAAACCCGTTCTTGAACAGTGCATTCATGTAGTCCGACAGGGGTCGATGGAAGCCGTATGCTTGGGGCCAGTCGTGGAATCGCCACGTCTCAACGCTTCTTTCGAAGTACTGGTCAACCTTCCAGTAAACCCAATCTTCCATTCGGTCACTGTCCGGCGGCACTCTCACCCACCCATTGACAGGGGCACTCGAGAAACATGGATGCATGTTAGAAAAAACGAGTTTTCGATCCGGTCTCAAGACACGTGCGAACTCGTGGATGGCTTTCTGAAAATCCTTAACGTCAGCCAGAACAATGTTCGAAACTATCAGGTCAAAACTTTCATCCTGAAGCATCGATAAGTTGCTGACTGACCCCACGTGATAAATTATTCCGAGAGGGTTTTGTTCCTCTTTCTGTCTGGCAATTTCGATAAACTTTTTCGATACGTCCACGCCGACGACGTGGGCACCTCTCTTCATCAACAGTCTAGATAGGTAGCCGCCTCCGCAACCGGCATCCAAAACCGCCAAATCCTTGACTGAACCGATAACGCGAAAGATGGCAGGGTCGATTATGAATTCTCGGTTCATGTCTCCGTGTTCGCTGTACCTTTCATCCCATCTGTTCGCTATTCTATCCCAAGCCTCGGCAACTTGTTTTTCGCTTATGTTTTCATGTGAGAAACTGCTGACATAGGCCGGCCGCAACGAATTCTCTCTGTCTAATCCTATTTTCGTCTCACGCATGTCCCGATGTAGCTGCCACGGATGCCTCTTGCGAAACTCCAGGTAGTCCAGAGCTGGATGATACTGCTTGCAGTTGTCACAGTAAATCGCGTAGTAATACTTGCGATCCCAGAACCTGCGCGGCACTGTTTTGTGCTTGCTTGTGCACGAGAGGCAGATAAGATTGTGACTTTTCTCGCACCATGATATGCCGTTGAAATGTCTCGGTCTTCCGCAGGTGCTGCAGATGAACCTCCAATGCCAATCGCATCTAGGATAGTCGCTCTTGACCGCATTGGTGGCCCTTCGCAGAGGATAGCTGCTCTCGAAAGAGTGTATTAGTTCACAGTATTTGCATATCTTTCTGCAGGTTTGCTTACTCTCGCCCATCTGCTGTCCCAATGAATGATCGTGCGTCTTCGTTTTTAAATTTGGTTGGGATAAGACTTTACCTTTTTTCCTCTGCACACCTCTATGACTACATAACTACTCAGCTTCCCTACTACTCTGATACTCCCACTCCTCTGGAAGTCAGAGACGGGCAGAACGGCGTTTGCGGAAAAGTTATAACTGAACTGGGAACACATCTGAATGTTTAATTTATTGGGGAGGTGATAGGTTGAAGTTTAGTGATATCATCGTTGCTGTGGCTTCGTTGACTGTAGCTTTCTTCTTATTTGATTGCGTGTTCAATCTTGCACTGGTTCCAACGACGGGTTCTGACTATGGATCGATGGCCGCTGTTATGGTATCCATTTTACTCTCCGGCTTGGTCGTTGGTTATGTCTTGGCTGGAAAGATAAGAGAAGAATCTAGGATAGCTTCGATTAGCAAAGTAGTTGTTTTGTTCACGGCTCTTTTTGGTTCACTCATCGTGATAGTCTACGGCGCTATCCCTCACTATGGTGCTTCGATTGATGAGTGGCTTAGCAACACATACAAGACAAGTTCGTGGACAAACAACAATTGGTTTGCTTATGAAATCATGGGGCTGTCTACAGACACCGCTATGTTCATCGTTTTTGCGCTGGTGTTCGGTTTCATAGGGCTCTACTTGGGCTCGATGCGTAAGCCTTCTGCAAAGAGCTAAGAATGACAAAGAACTTCATCAACTCACTTTCTTTCGTTTCCCGATTTCGTTCGTGTCGACCATTTAGGAATATCGTCTTTAAGCCAGTTTTAGTCTGGCTGCCGGTGGTTTGGAAAATCTTCCATATGCCTCTTCTTGAGGAATAGTTTGGCTTTTTGATGCTTCGCACTCGGACGATCGAGGTCTTCCTGGGGTTTATAAGTCCCGCTATGTTGGCAGTACCTATTTGGACCGATTCTTGGCTTCCACACTTCTGCGTCGAACTAGCGTTTGAATCTGTGCATGTTGAACTGGAATTTTTCATGTTGGGCTGACCTCGTAGTATAAGTCCCGACACTCCGCAAAACAATGGTGCACTTATGCGCAAAATGCTTGCCTATCAGGCTGCTTCAGCTTCTCCGGGCTTTTCCCAGTCTGCTTTGATAAGTCCTCTCGGACGATCTGAAGGATGGTTTCGGCCAACTTGACCGTGCATGCGCGACACCGTCTCGTTCCTTCTCTAGAAAATCGAGGAATGTCAAGTGTTATAAACCAGTGTTAACAGACGGTGTTCCGCGCGGAAGGAGTTGTATGGATAATTCTGCCAAGAAAGTGAAAGGAGTTCCTTTTCCCGAAATGATAACAACCCTTTCAGAAGCCGACGTCCCGCTGAAAGGGGCGCGAGGTTGGCTTCTGCAGGCGAAAGACAAGCAAGTTGTATTCTTCGATATACCTCCCAATTGCGAGGTACCTCCTCATTCCCACTGTGCTCAATGGGGTGTTGTTGTGGAAGGCGAAGTGAAAATGGTCATAGGAGGCAAGTCTAAGATCTATCGAAAGGGTGATTGGTACTTCGTCCCGGAGGGAGTTGTCCACTCTGCCACGTCTCTAACAAGGCTAAACGCTATAGATTTCTTTGACGACCCAAAACGATACGGAACAAGAAAGAAGTAACAAATCAAGAAAGGTCACGCTATCACTTCAGAATCTTCTACTTTGCATCAGTAAACCATTCTGACATTCCGGTACTTCTTTAGCGAGTTGGTCTTGAGAAAGCTGAGTTCTCCTTAAAACAGGATGAGTGCTTCTGGTTTTTTCTTAAGCGTGTTCTCTTTCTGCTTTGAAGAGTGTAGGGCACGCGGGGTCTTCCTATCGCAGTTTCGGGATTAGCGCTCTCGTCATGTCAGGCAGGCTGTAGCGTCGATTTCTATAAGCAGTTCTGGCATAGGCAGCTGAGCTTGAACAGTGGTTCGGGCTGGGGGTTTTTTCTTGAAATACGTGCAGTACGTGTCGTTCATCTTTCTGAAATCGCCTATGCTCTTCAAGTAGACGGTCACCTTGACCAGTTTGTCAATTGACGATCCGGCAGCTTCTACTATGGCTTTGACGTTATCCAAAGCCTGCCTAGTCTGAGCTTCGATGCCGCCTTCGACCACTTTTCCGGTCTCAGGATTCAGGGGCACTTGTCCTGAGACAAAGACAAAATCACCCGTCTTTACGGCTTGGGAGTAACATGAGAGCGGCAGAGGCGCCCTGTCGGTCCTCAAGTGTTCCATGTTGGTCACGGTTCTCCTAATTCTGATCAGCGAGATCTTAAGACTTACTGGGCATGCCTTCTAGCCTGCTCCGATTCGAGCGGTCCCAACGGATCCTTGCCCAAGATATCTCCTGTGGCTTTACAAACTTGCCGTTCTCGGGAGGTTCAAAGTCCGATCTTAGGCTTAAGGGCTGTCCAGTCTTCGGGGCCGAGTATCTGTTCTGCAAGCTTAAGAAAGCCTTGAAAAGCCTGTGGCGGAATGTTTGCTCGTCCAGCGTTGATTATCTCGGCTCGCTCGTAAACGTTCATGGCTGGAAGCATGATCTGGAGGTTATATTTCAGTTCTTCAGGGTTCTGGCTGGCCAGGATTGATCTGAATGTGTCTGCCAGTTCTTTGGCCGTGCAGACTTTCCACAGTGTCGGTTGGACGCTCTCTTCTTCTACGTTGATGTGTGTGAAGTAAAAAGAGATGAACCGATTCCAAGCGCGGTAGAATTCGAGGAGCAGTTCGCCGTGCGTTTCAGGTTCGGCGGGCCTGGCTCTGATGCCGTCGAATTGTGTTAAGATGTCATCGAATTGCTGATTTATCACTCGGTGATCTTCTTCCAGTTTTCTAGCTCCTCCAGGCACCCTTTCCGAGAGCAGGGGATGGATGAATTTCTCTTCTAGAAGGGCGTGAAGGCGCATGTGTTCTCTGAAGGCGACTAGTTCCTCGTAAAGCCTGCCGAGAGAACCTTGGTCACTGTGGTCCATTCTTCCAGCTTTCCGCGCAATTTCGAAGAATTTGCCTCGTTGTCCTTTATGTATGCCCACGTAAAGGTCAAGTTGCCCCGTCATTACAGTCTCTCCAGTCTGCTGGTTGAGATGACTGCGGGTCCTAATAAGCTGTTGCAACTGTGACCGGCAGCAACTCGGCTGTTCTAGCATCTCTTCGCGGCGAATTTCATTAATATGTCCGGTGTGCGTTAACTGCGTTAACCGATGTTGCCATAGCGAGGACGTTGGCTGATAGGGTTCAAGGGCAATCTTGGGCATCATAGAGATTTCCTAAAGTTTTGGACAGGTGACACGATTGCCCAATTTACGGGCCAGATTTCTGGACTAGCACTTCCAACGGTCGCTATTCTCACTTTGCAAGTCACGGGTTTTCAGCTTGGACTACTCAACGCGCTTGGTTTCATAGCTTTTCCAGTGCTCGGTCTGTTCGTCGGCGTTTGGATGGACCGAGTTAGACGTAAACCCGTAATGATAACTGCGAGTATGATTCAGGTCGTGACGCTTGCTTCGGTGCCTGCGGCTTTCGTGTTCGGCGTGCTAGGATTGTATCAGCTGTACCTTGTCTCGCTGATCATGGGTATAACCACGCTTTTCTTCGACGTTGCGTACCAGTCCTACCTTCCCAGCCTCGTGAACAAGGAGGACGTTGTAGAAGGCAACCAAAAGCTTCAGACAAGTGCTTCCGCCGCGAACGTGGTAGGTCCAAGCGTTGCAAGCGGCATGATGGACCTCATGGGTGCAGCGCTTTCCGTCTTCGCCGATGCCGTCGGAACCCTGGCCGCTGTATTCACTCTGATTTTCATAAGGAAACCTGAGCCGAAACCTGAGCACGGTTCAGCTGACGGGCAACGGCACTTTTTCGCTGAGATGAAGGAAGGAGTCAGAGTTATCACCAGCAACAAGCAGCTATGGACACAGGCAGGCAGTACTGACACTTCTAACTTTGGCACGAACATGTTCGCCGTGGCAGTTTTATTGTACGCATACCGTACGCTTGGAATTTCAAAGGGTGTGATAGGGATCGCATTCACTATAGGCGCCGTCGGCTTTCTCGTAGGCGTCTTGATCTCTTCTGCTGTCACCGACAGGCTTGGCGTGGGCAAGGCAGTCGCTCTTTCAATAGCAGGCGGCTTTGGACTATTGATCACCTTGCTCGCGAAGGGCAGCTTTGCCGTGTTCATTCTTGGGGCAGCCTACTTTGTAGCGTTCCTCGGCGTTGCCACCTACAATATCAACCAGGTCAGTCTGAGACAGATAATTACGCCTAACAGGCTTCAGGGAAGGATGAACGCCACGATGAGGACAATCATTTTGGGGACGATACCCGCAGGCTCTCTGATTGGAGGAATCCTCGTCACAAGCCTAGGGATAGTGCCAACCATGATCCTTGGCGCGTTAATCTCAGGCTGCGCATGCTTGTGGATAGTTCTAGGACCCATATTCAAGCTCAAGAAGCAGCCCGAACCAGTCAATCATTGACTGGTTCATGTTTTTTCTTCTCGGTTGTAATCTATCTGACATGAAATCCTACTAAATTGTTCAATCTGCATGAAGCGCGCCGACTAGATTATACTGATATTGTCAGGCAGTCTTTTTCACGTTGCCTTTCCCTTCAGTAAATGTATTGTCCAAAGAATCAAACGAGAAATCAGTCATCGCTTGCCTGCGCACTACCGCTGACGCAATCCTCTAACCTAATGCGCTCTGTCCTCTATCCTCGTTGTTTTCTTTTCTCTTCTTCATCGTAGAGGTACCTGCCTGTTTCAACGTCTTTGACGAACCTCAATAGTTCATGGAAGTATGTCTGCTGATCATCATACATACATATATGGCTTCCATTCTCACAGATGACAACTCGTGAATTCGGTATAAGCTGGCCCATCTTCTGAATATCTTCGACACTCATTGTATCCTGTCGCCCTACGATAAGAAGAGTGGGGACCTTGATATTTTGCAGGTCATTCCATCTATCCCACTCCTTGTAGTTGCCTGTGACAACAAATTCGTTGGGTCCCTGCATGGTATTATACACATCACTATTCAAATGCTTGAATGCCCGTAAAAACGGTTCTGGCCAAGGGTCAGTAGTGCAAAGGTATTTCGTGTAGAAGTTCTTGAACACAGCTTCCATATATTCAGGTGCATTGTATTGTCCTGCAGCTTCATATTTCTCCCATTTTTCGACTATTTCACGTGGAAACTTCTGGCGAAGCTTATTGACATACCTGACATATGAGTTAATGCTGGCAGTCATGTTCGATACTATAAGGGCTTTAAGGTGATGCTGGTATTTCAAAGCATATTCAATGCTGAGCATTCCACCCCAAGATTGTCCAAACAGATAGAAATTATCCAGTCCAAGCGCAACTCTGACTTGTTCTACCTCCTCACGAAACCGATCAACAGTCCATAAGTTATTGTCTTTTGGCTGATCAGAGTAAGCAGATCCTAGCTGGTCATAATAGTAGAACTCGATTCCCTCCAGTGGCAAAAAGTCTTCAAAACACTCAAAGTATTCGTGCGTGGCGCCTGGACCTCCATGCAAAGTAAGCATCTTTGTTGAGCTGTTACCAACCTTCTTGGTCCAAACATTGTATTTGCCGTCAACCTGAACCAACTTGATGCCACCTGTCTTTATTTCAACTCCCATCATACCACCAAATGTTAATTGTGCCCTTCTGCATTAAAAGCCCTGCTATATGATAGGGCGTACAAAGTGGTTTTTTATTGAAGTGGTTTTGAGGATGCAGAGTCTTGCCTTATGTTTTGGCTATAACTTTTCCGCAAGCGCGCGAGAATTTTCTTTCTTCTTCAAGCCAGTTTTGCGGAAAAGTTATAGCTGAACTGAAAGATAATTCTCTGAATATGAGAACAGAGTTGAAATTCGATGAAGTTAAGGAAGAGAAGGTCAAATTCCTA
>Ga0187771_10001035_pt1 | contig 18192 bp, 19 predicted proteins | sample 0116_SJ02_MP15_1_FD_133139 | JGI IMG/M metagenome (GOLD analysis project Ga0187771, IMG submission 133139) | Tropical peat soil microbial communities from peatlands in Department of Meta, Colombia - 0116_SJ02_MP15_10_MG | ecosystem: Environmental > Terrestrial > Soil > Wetlands > Peat | place...
CGCATAGTGCAATTTACAGTCCGCGTCTCCAAGCGAATATCGCCAGTATCAGCATCAAACCGGTGAAAGCTGCCAAGAAGGCGAAGTCGCCAGCGACCGCTTGAAATCCCGTTCCCTGATACATCAGGAGTCGTAGTGCATGAACAGAGTAGGTTTCTGGGTTGATTACCGAGATTTGTTTCATCCAAGTGGGCATTCCATCTAGGGGATATATGGCGCCGCTCGTGTAATACAAAATCAAATTGATGGGGAATGACGTAACCCGGTAAAGGTCGCCCGACGATGACCTGACAGCGTAGGCTGTCATCATAGCGATAATCCCTAAAGCTGTAAGGAATAAGGTCAACATTGTGAGTGTTATTCCCATCAGGTTCGGGGTTGGCCAAAGAGTGACGGGACGAATGCCGGTCAATATTATCGCCAAGAAGAATAGTGCGATTGATGCGATGAGTGCTTTGACTACTCCTGAGAGCAAAACACCAACTATTATCTCATATTTCTTCAAAGGCGTGACCAAATATCCTTCAATTATTCCATTCTCCTTATCGATTACGAGTTGTACGCCGCCCGCGATGATCGAGACGAACATGATTGATTGGATGAATGTTCCAGGTGCCATGAAATCAATGTACAAGAACGTTCGATATGCGTTCTGCACATTGACAGTTATGTTCGAGCCGTTTGGAGTTGCTGTCTCTATTAGGGATGAGAGCTGTTGACTCGCTTGCGAAATTTGCGGCCTAAGGGCGGCAGAACTCAATGGGTCGGTATTGTCTAATACTACTGTGATGATGACTTTCGAGTTGTCATTCAGAGAGGTGTCAAAGTCTTCAGGTATCAGGACTATTCCCATAACTATGCCGTTTCGGAGCATTTGCTGCGCCGTATCCATATCGGGAACGTAGATCAGTTGAAAGGAATTCTGGCAGTTGATTACGCCGACTTGACAACTTTGTTCGTTCCGCAAAATATCCAAGAACTGAGATGAAAATGGGCCGTAGCTTTCCTGTACTATTGCAATGGGTGCATGCGTTATTGCTCCGCCAAAAGCGCTTCCGAGTAGGATTAGGGTTAGCAACGGCCCAACAATCATGCCGATTATGAGTGCTGGTTGTCTTAAGAACTTCCGGACATCTCGTTCGGCAACGGCTAAGCTGCCTTTCATTCCCTCAGACTCCGACCTGTAAAGTTCAGGAAAACATCATCCAGGGTAAGCTCGCGGAGAGTTATTGTGCGAAGCTTGCCGCCATTTGCGTCGACGAGTCCCACTATCTTGGGAACAGCTTCGGGGCCGTTTTTCACCAGTATCGTTACGCCACCCTCTCGTTCCTTGATTTGCAAGACGAAATCGGCCCCTTTCAATGCTTTCAAAGCGTGATCAGGAAGTTTCGAGAAGTCGGCTTCAACTATGTCGCCGCCAGAAACCTTCCGTTTCAGTTCGGCTGGCGTTCCTAAGGCGACGATTTTTCCATAGTCTACGATTGCGAGTCTGTCGCAAAGGTTCTCGGCTTCGTCGAGGTAGTGGGTTGTAACTAGAAGGGTGATCCCGTGGTCTTTATGGATTCGGTTAACATAATCAAGGACTGCCGCGCGCGCTTGAGGGTCGAGACCAGTGGTAGGTTCGTCAAGGAGTAGTACTTGAGGTTCATGCACGAGAGCCCTTACAATTTCCAGACGTCGTCTCATCCCTCCCGAATATCCCCTGACGGGGATTTTCGCCCGGTCCTCTAATCCTACCACTTTCAGGAGCTGGCCTATTCTCTCTTTGCGTACCTCGCGGGGTAAGCCGTAGTATTTCCCGTATAGGTTCATGTTCTCCATCGCTGATAACTCGAGGTCCAAGGTCGACGCTTGCGTGACAACTCCTATCCGTTCACGCACCTTGTTTGCTTCATGTATAATATCAGCCCCCGCGACGGTAGCGGTTCCCTCGGTAGGCGAGAGGACTGTTGTTAGCATGCGCGTTAGAGTTGTCTTGCCTGCACCGTTAGGGCCTAGAAGCCCAAAAACTTCCTGTTTGATTTCGAGGTCAAGATGGTCAACCGCTATGAGCTTGCCGAAAGTTTTTGTAATACCGAAAGTCTGCACAACTGTATCCACTGCGACTCACGCCTGAAATAACTTCCCTAAGATCGCCGAACCGACTGTTGAATGTGAAAATTAAGATTAGCCAGTACGCTCAATCTTTGATGGCTTCCAATAGGCTCACAGCGTTCCAGATCTTGACTCGGGTATACGGCGGCATGTTTGGGTCTTGGCTTATGTCATCCAAGATTGATATCGCGTTTGCGGCGCGAACGCCTATGCTAAGGTCCCCAAGTTGTAGAGTGTCCATTGCGCTCTTGGCCGCGCGGCGGATATTTCGAGGTGTTGTCGTGTCGTTAGAAACCTCGTTGAGAACGCCCAATGCCTGCTTGATTCTGCCCTCGTATTCTTCTTTGCGTTTGACCTTAGTTGACATAGCGGACCACCCCGCATGACAGGCGACCTTTCAATCAGATTCATTCGAAGGCAATATCTAAACTCTTTCTCAATGAGTAGGTCGCCCCTTGTATCAATCTCTCTTCGTTGCCAACAAGGTGTAATAGTGGTTTACCATACTCTACCATGGGGGCTACGGCCGTGAGCATCGAAGTCAAGAAGATGGCTGAACTCCTCAAGTCAGGGGCGACAATGCTATCCGAAACTTGCCCCGAGTGCGGAACTCCACTATTTCGGAAGGGCAAGGAGACATTCTGCCCGAAATGCAACAAACCAGTCGTTATCATTGAATCGGCTGAACAAGAGACGCGATTAATGGCCGACAATGTGCTCGAAAACTCGGAACAGACCTTGTTATCCAAGATCCGTGAGGTGAATTTGGCGATGAGAAATGAGACTGACCTGGAGAAATTAATGGCCTACGGTAACGCCATGACCATTTGGCTGGGTGCAATAGAGAAGCTGAGGCGGCTCAGGAATCAGAGCTCTGAGTAATAGCGGTCGCCCAAAGAAAAACACCATGCCGTTGGAGGTTGATTTCCACACCATTTTATATGCTCTGATAGTGTTTTGCTCTCAAGTGCTATTGACTAATTGGAGCAATCATTTTGTTCTTTAGGTCACTTGGAATACTCTACTCTGGCAAGGGTAGGTAACTGCAAATAATTCTTGACTGGAAGGTCAATTAGATTGAATCTTACCGAAAATCTGAGCAACAGTTTCGAATTCGCGAAGAGACTGCTGAGCGATGGCGGCAGGCTCATAATCCTCATAGTAGTAGGCATTATCCCCATTGTCAACTGGATCGTGGTTGGGTATGCCGCTAGAGTGCTAAGGGAATCCCCAGGCACGGAGGTGCCGCCGAAAGTCGAAAAGTACGGCAAAATGTTCGTCGACGGCGCGAAAGTCTTCTTTGCATCCTTGATCTACATGTTGATTCCGATAATCCTTATCGCGACGGGTGGAGCTTCGTTGTTTGCTGGTATGCTGTCCATGCAGAGCAGCGTAGTCGTCCCGAGTGTAATGCTTGGAGGTGCTGGTGCGGTCTTGTTGTTAGTTGGTGTTCTGTTGGGAATCATTCTATTGCTTTTGCTCGCTGTCGGTGTAGGTCACATGTTGAAGACCGGGAAATTTGGGAAAGCCTTCGCTTTCGGCGAAATACTCAGCATTATTGGGAGTATCGGTTGGGGAAAGTACATCGCCTGGATAGTTGTGTTGGTCATCATTAGCATAATAATCGGTGGGGTAGCTGGGTTGATACCTTATGTAGGCTGGGTAGTTTCCGCCATAATCTCACCTATCCTAAGCGTCTTCGTCTTCAGGTCGCTTGGCTTGCTGTACAATGACGGTGCTCCGCAAGAGCTACGAGTTCAACCAAGCGCAGTTAGTGCTTTAGTTTGCACTTCGTGCGGAACCCCACTCCAATCACGACACAAATTCTGTCCGAACTGTGGCGCCGGTGCACCAACTCCGACACCTCCGCCACCCGCTGAGAGCACAAGATTCTGCATGAGTTGTGGAGCCAAACTTCCAGCGTCCGCGAAGTTCTGTGGTGCATGTGGGGCGAAACAAACTTAGGCCCCATTTACTCCCTAACTGTTCAGTCCTAAGAGCTCGATCGCGATAGTCGAACACGGGTTCAACCTCGTGACTTATACGCCCCTAAATAGGTTTCATACTCGCCCAGCAGGTAGGGCGTACGGTACATGCCTCTAGACTTCAGTTCCAATTCATTACTGAGATTCGACTCCATTGATCGGCGTACCTACCAAGAAGCCATAGCTGACACCGCCCTACACATGAACACGCTCGTCTGTTTGCCGACGGGGCTCGGGAAGTCCATCGTCGCAGCTTACGTGGCAGCGGAAAGGCTCAGGCGTTTTCCGAACAAAGGTGTTGTAATGCTCGCTCCAACAAAGCCCCTTGTGTTACAACACTACAGGACCTTTCAGAAACTCCTCAGCATTGACGCGCAGTCTATGGTCTGGCTTACAGGTGAAGTTGCTCCAGGGGAAAGAGTGGGCGATTGGAGAAGACGTGTGATATTCTCAACTCCACAAGTTTTCATGAACGACCTGCTCACAGGGAAAATCCCACTCGAAAACCTCTCTTTGATAATCTTCGACGAGGCACACAGAGGAGTCGGCGATTACCCATACGCATTCATCGCGGATCGATACGCCGCGACCAACGACAGCCTCATCCTTGGCCTAACTGCATCGCCGGGCTCTAGCGAAGCGGACGTTCGTGAAATTTGCAAGAACCTTCATTTGGAATGGGTCGAAGCACGAACAATCGAAAGTGAAGACGTAAGACCCTACGTTGGCGGAATAGAGGTGAAGTGGGTTACCGTTGATCTTCCGCGAATATTCTACGAAGTTAAGCGAGAACTGGAGGCGTTCTTGCGCGAGAAATTGCGATCAATTCGGGACCAAGGTTATCTTGAAACGGCGGCAATGGACAGGATTCGCTTACGAGACGTCCTCGCTGCCAGGGAGAAGATACTAGGAGATGTTGCGAGGGGTAATAGAGATGCCAAAGCCTACTTGGGTTATATCTATTCTGCGGTAAACGCAATCCGGGCAATTGAATTTCTTGAGACGCAAGGTTTCCCAGCGGTAAAGGAACATTTTGACGGGCTTCGAGAGAAATCCAGCAAGCGGTCATCCCCGGGGCTGAAGATGATTCTCGACGATGCCAGAATAAAGCGAGTAGAAACAATCGTGAACGATATGGTAGCGAAAGAAGCTGACCACCCAAAAGTGACCGAGCTAATCAAAGCAGTACGAGCGTCCCTCGGCAGGGGAGCACGGCGCATTATGGTTTTCACCAATTACCGAACAACAGCTGCTAGGCTTGTTGAACTCCTCAACAAAGTTGAAAGCGTATCCGCGGTACGACTTGTTGGGCAAGCATCGCGTACGAGAGATCGCGGTTTAACTCAGAAGAAGCAGGGTGCGATACTTGACGATTTCAGGTCCGGCGCATTCAACGTCCTTGTTGCAACCCAGATTGGCGAGGAGGGACTCGACATAGTAGAGTGCGATGAGGTCATCTTCTACGACACCGTCCCAAGCGCAATACGCTACATTCAGCGCCGGGGAAGAACCGGACGAAAAGGTCCTGGTGAAGCAATAATCCTGATGGCGAAAGGCACTCGTGATGAAGCCTACTATTGGATATCACAGCGGAGAGAACGCCAGATGGCATCAGCAATAAGGCAGTTCATCAATACGCAAAGGGAGTACACCCCGGACCAAGTAAGAATGGAGAAATTCATCTCAACGAATGTTGAGGAAAGAAAATTGGAAGAAGGAATAACTATAGTGGTCGACTCTAGGGAGCTCAGCGCCCTAGTCACAAGAGAGTTGGCGAAACTAGGTGCACTCGTAAAATCCCAGACGTTAGATGTAGGCGACTTCGTTCTCTCGGACCGGGTCGTTGTGGAACGGAAAGATGTGGAAGACTTCGCGTCGTCGATAATTGACGGGAGACTATTCCAGCAGGCATCAAAACTCAGGGAATCGTACGCGAGACCAATCATCGTTGTGGAAGGCGCGTCACTAACGGGATCGGGCCGCGTACGGCCGGAAGCGATGATGGGCGCCTACGCAAGCCTCCTCATTGACTACGGAATCCCCATTGTTTGGGCACAGAAGCCTTCTGAGGCGGCTCAACTAATGTTCGCGATAGCAAGGCGCGAACAGATTCAAGATAAACGTACCCCACGGATAATGGCGGCTGCTAAGCCGTCAACTACCGAGGAGCAACAGGAATTTATCGTTGCAAGTCTGCCAAACATCGACCGTAGCCGGGCAGAGAAACTGCTCAACTCCTTTCAGACCGTCGAGAGCGTATTCCAAGCTTCGAAAGAGGAACTAATGTCAGTAACGGGAATTGGGGAGAAGATCTCAGAAGAGATTAGGCGAGTGCTCACTTCAAAGTACAAACCACGTTCTCAAGTCTAGAACGATTTGTTGGCGTAGTCGATCGAACTAGTGTGGAGAAGCTTAAGTATGCCGTATGTCATGTTGCGTCGCGTGACATCCGACATTGGTCAGCTATCCTGAGGTTCTCATGCTTGGCGCGTTCGCTGGCCTGACGATTTTTCTGGGATTGCCACTCGCCGCGATCGGGAGCATGAGCCAGAAGAAGAAGGGGTTCCTGAACGCTGTCGCGACTGGTATTCTCATATTTCTCACAGTGGATGTCTTAAGTCACGCTTGGGAGTCCACGGAAAAAGCAACCACAAGCGTCTTCGCTGGGTCGGCTCCCCCTGCGGATTCTGTACTATCACTTATCGCGATGTTCGGCGGATTGGCAATCGGGCTGCTGGGACTCACGTTCTACGGAACCCGCTACATGAACCAAAGCTTTGTCCAATCCCCGGTGAACGGTGCCATATCACGAAACGGAAACCATGCCCTGCAAAAACAGCAATTACAACTCGTCCAACAGGTTGACAGTTACCGGCTATCGATGATGATAGCCATAGGTATCGGTGCCCACAACTTCAGCGAAGGATTAGCAATCGGCGAATCGTACGCTCAGGGAGCAATAGGACTTGCAGTTATCTTGGTATTGGGGTTCGCCGCGCATAATGCGACGGAGGGGTTCGGCATTGCAGCTCCCTTATCAGGCCTAGCAAAGCGGCCGAGTCTTCGGTTTCTAGCGTTCGCTGGTTTAGTTGGCGGAGGACCAACATTCATTGGAACTGCGTTAGGTAGCTTATGGTCCTCAACAATCGCGTACATCTTTTTCCTCAGCCTTGCTGGAGGTGCACTGGTCTACGTTACGATGCTGATGTACAACGCTGGTAGAAGACAAGCCGCGAACAATGTTTTGATGATAGGCTTCTTCTTTGGCATATTCGCCGGTTTCATTACCGACCTTCTGGTCACGCTTGCTGGAGTCTAATAGATGACTTGAAGAACAACGTTGCATATTCTGCTTCAACATGAAACCGGTCCTCGAAATTCTTGGACAATACAGAGCTGATACCGAAGCCGAATTGGAACGGCACCTACCGCGAAACGGTGAGCCACAGGAATTCTACGCTGCGGTATGGGATCTCCTTGACAGAGGTGGGAAACGATTCCGACCAGCGCTGACGTTCTTGGGATGTGAATGTGTCGGGGGAAAGAAGGAGGAGGCAGTAGGAGCCGCTGCAGCGGTGGAGCTTCTTCATAACATGACCCTAGTCCACGACGACATTGAAGACCAGAGCGAACTGCGCCGCGGAAGACCATGCATACACAAAATATACGGTATCCCAACTGCGATTAACGCGGGGGACGCTATGCTCATCAAGGTATTCGAGATCGCTGACTCGAGCAGGATTCCGGCAGAGCGTTGCCAGCGGCTTGTGGCGAAAATTGCGGAGCGTGCCTACGGAATAACTTGGGGGCAAGCGTTTGAATTCAGCATGTGGCGCCGTAAACAATTCATCGAAGAAGAAGTAATCAAGCTTCTCAGATTCAAAACAGGGGCCCTCACGGCGCTATCCACCGAAGCCGGTGCAATTGCCGGAGGAAGTTCACAGGAACAACTCACGACGCTCGGTGAGTTTGGTGAGACGGTGGGAATTGCATTCCAAATTGTTGACGACATACTGAACGTGGCTGGTGACGTTAAAGAGTACGGAAAGGAGATTGGCGGTGATATTCGTGAGGGAAAGAAGACTGTCATGGCCGCTCATCTACTCATAGCAGCGAGCCCCAAGGACAAGAAGACTTTCACACGCCTTCTAGGGAAGAAGAGGATTACTAAGAGCGAAATACAAAGAGTAATCGGTCTCTACGAAAAGTACCATTCCATCAAGTACGCCCAGTCCCAGGCTGAAATGTACTTGGGAAGCGCCGTAACGGTTCTCAATAGGCTGCCAAAGTCCGAGGCCAAGGCCAACTTGTCCTCAATAGCTCAATTCCTTGTTTCCAGATCATTTTGATGGGCCTGCAAATGAAACCCAGATTCGGATACACAGGCGTTCGTGTCCGTGATCTCATTCGTACATGGCCTCGAAAACATTTGGCTAGATTTGTACAGAATACGCAAGAAAGAGAAGAAACGCAAGTAGTAGGCTATTATATGCAGAGAGGTTGCCAGTGACTCGAGGTTGTCTCATCGCATTCGAGGGCATTGATCAGTCTGGTAAGAGAACTCAAGCAATTCGCTTAGCCAGACGGCTAATAAAGAATGGCTGCCCTGCATCTGTCTGGGATTTCCCCGACTATCGAACGCCTGTAGGTAGGCAATTGAAAGCCTACCTGGCTGGAAGAACCCAGCTCGACTACCATGCTGTCCACCTTCTCTATGCAGCAAACAAATGGGAGAAAGCGCAAGAACTCAACCGTTTAATTGTTCGAGGACACAACGTAATTGTCAACCGTTACAGCCCGTCGAACTTAGCTTATGGCGTAGCACACGGTTTGCCACTAGCTTGGCTCAAATCATTGGAGAATGGTTTGCCGAAGCCAGACTTAGTGTTTGTTCTTCGGATCGCGCCGCGAACATCATTCAGTAGGAAACGTGAGAAAAGAGATATTCATGAGGGCGACCGTCAGTATCTTAGGAAGGTAGGAAACGCATACGTCCGCCTTGCAAGAAACTATGGCTGGCAAATAATGGACGGCGAAAACAATCCAAGAACCGTGCATTCGGAAGTATGGAAGCTAATTACTCGCTTGATGAGAATCAGATCAGCATCACGTTAGGTCAAATGGTTCCTCGCACGAGGTAAAGGGCGATGTCTGGAAGAAACACAATCGTTCTTTCGGTCCTATTGACCTCGATATTGATCCTGACCGTGTCGGTTGTCGGTTCAGAACCCAAGTCACCAGTACTCGGGGGGCTGGCCCCTCTTCTTATCCTAACCATTATGACGTGGTACCTAATCGTACTGATTGTGGACAGAGACCAAATAATCGCCGCTATAGCCGCATTGTTCAAGCTACAGAGAAAGCCGGAGGTTCATGAAAAAACAAACTTCTGGCTAACAATTGCTGTTTACGCGGCCCTATTCGGTCTAGGCATCATTGCCATATGGGCTGGTGTCCCGCAGCGAATCCTGGCCAGACTGCAAGGAATGGTCATGACAGTCATTTCTGGATCGGGAAACGCATCAGGACTTCGTCCCCAGTTGGGTCCCATAGGCGGGCTCCTTCCTACGACTCCTATCCTCTATTACGGGATACTCGTTACGGTCGCGATAGTCGCTGTGTCTTTCACCCTAATCTTGGGCGGATTACGCTTGGCCTATCAAGCCAGAGGAATGAGTTCCATTGATTCGCAGGAAGAAGTTAAGGAACAAGCCGCCGAACTCGTCCAGGAAACCATTACTAGTTTGAAATCAGCAAGGAAATACCATGAAACAATCCTTCAATGTTACAAGAGAATGTGTGAGATTCTTTCCAATGCAGGTTTGGAAGCAGCTTCGGAAGAGACGGCTAGAGAGTTTGCTGAGAACATTTCTTCTAAGTTGCAAATTGGAAAGGAAGCCGTCACCGGCTTAACGTTTCTCTTTGAGGAGGCAAGGTACAGTAACCACGAAATCTCGGAAGAGAAGCGAACCACAGCCCTAAGTCATTTGCAATTCCTTCAGCAGGCCCTTTCAGCGAATGTTGGCGTCAGCAAATGAACAGACAAATCAAGCAAATCCTCGAGCTAGGGCTGTTCTTCGCAGGCGCGGTAATTCTTGTCGATGTGCTTCTCTCTCAAATTGAAGTCCTCGACTGGTTCGCGCTGGGCCTAATCTTCTTCCTCATAGCTGCAATAATAGTTGGTTCGGTTGCCCGAACAGTTCCCACGCAGAGGGGTAAGTCGATAACGCTCCAACAGAAGGACGACGAGTTTCAGCAACTTGCGGATATTGTTGATGCTGCAGTGTACGGCCACGATAGAAACTCAATGCGAATTCTGTCGGAGCACTTCAAATCACTTGCGTTGGGAACCGTTGCGGCACGAACAAGGCTGTCAAAGAAAGAGATACTGGAACTCGCTGAGAATGATAAGCCGACCCTTGAGGATATTCTAAAAGATGAGGGGATGGCTAAGCTCCTGGCTGGCTATCAGCCGAGAGATGAACCTCCAAGCGAAAACGAGTTTGAGAGAATACTCTCCAAAATAGAGAGCTGGTCGCGTTGAACGTCGCCTCAGTTTCGGATATCTGCAAGCAGATTCACCGCGAACTCGGAAAGGTGATCGTAGGCAAAGATCTAGTTCTCCGAAAAATCCTGTTGGGAATGCTTACGAATTCGCATATCCTTCTCGAGGACTTCCCAGGCCTCGCGAAAACCTTGATCGCGAAAAGCCTAGCTGCCACCACACGGTGCAGTTTTACCCGGGTGCAATTCACCCCGGACCTCCTGCCTGCTGACATAACCGGAACGTACGTTTACAATCAGAAAACTGGAGATTTCGAACTCAGGAAGGGGCCCATCTTCACCAACATTCTCCTAGCCGATGAGATCAACCGAAGCCCACCCAAGACACAAGCAGCGCTCTTGGAGGCAATGCAGGAACGCCAGGTTACCTTGGATGGCAAGTCCCAAAAAATAGCGAGCCCATTCATGGTTGTAGCAACTGAGAACCCCATCGAGTTTGAAGGGGTCTACCAGTTGCCTGAGGCGCAGCTAGACCGTTTCATCATGAGACTTGGGGTCGGGTACCCGGAGAGAGGCGAGGAATTGCAGATATTGAAAGGAAGGATGATGCGTAAACAGGATGACTTTGTGATTGAACCCATAGCGAGTCCAGAAACCATCATCGCAATGCAAACTGCGGTGGAAGACGTGCATGTTGAGGATGATGTCTTATCCTATATGGTCGACATTGCTCGCGAAACAAGAATCCAACCACAAGTTGAAGTGGGTGTTAGCCCCCGGGGAACTCTGGCTCTTCTGAAGCTTTCAAGGGCTAACGCCGCTTTTGATGGCAGAGACTACGTAATCCCCGACGACGCCAAGAAAATCGCTATCGAGGCTCTTAGCCACAGGATAATTCCGAAAGCCGAATCATGGGTTCGCGGTTTCGATTCCGCCGCGATTATAGCCGAAGTATTGCGTAAGGTTCGGGTCCCAAGGGTAGAGTGATGGCGCTCACTAAGAAAGCTGTAGGCTACCTGGGATTAGCATACATATTCATAGGCTTTGCACTGGTCTTCAGACAACCAGCGCTCACAATTTTCGTAATTCCAGTTGCGCTGACCCTCTTCTACTCATCACTCGCTTCGCACCTTCAAAGCCCAAACCTGACAATAACGAGAAAGCTTAACCCCTTGCGCTCCTTCGGCGGAGAGACCATCAAGGTAACCGTTGAGATTCTGAACAACCTGAACGTCGAAATCAAAGCGCTGCATCTTGAAGATCAAGTTCCTAACTCGTTACACCTTGAAAGAGGAAGCAACTCCTTCAGTCTATCATTGAAACCACTTGAACGGATCGAACACTTCTACGAAATTTCTGCACCCAGAAGGGGCCAGTATACCCTGGGCCCATTGAAAGCTACAAGCATGGACCCGATGCGCTTCCGTCAATACTCAGTAGAAATCCCGGGCCAGGACAGGGTCATGATTCTGCCTCAGGTTGAGGATCTGGGGAAGGTCGATCTGACCGCGAGAAGGGTTGGGCCGTGGCCGGGAACAGTTCTGTCGAGAAGCGTGGGACCAGGCACGGAATTCTTCGAATTAAGGCTCTACTCGTCTGGCGACGAACTACGTCGAATCAACTGGAAGGCCTCGGCCAGACAGGCACGTTTGGTAACAAACGAGTTCGAGGCGGAACGTGTAACTGATGTGTTAGTCGCTCTAGATTGCTCAGAATCAGTTCTATCAAGTCTGTTCTCATTCGACGCTGAAGAATTCGAAGTTAACCTAGCTGCCTCGCTGTGCTCTCAGCTACTTCTCCAAGGCAACCGTGTCGGCCTGTTGGTTTACGGCGCGGAAAGAACATGGGTACCACCAGCCTTCGGAAAACGCCAGCTGCTCAGGATCCTGAGCGCGCTCACAATAACCAAAGCGGGCCGTGCGATCATCCCAATAGATTTCGCGGTCGAAACAATCGTCAACGCGGTTCTACCTGCAAGGTCTGTTATCGCGTTCATTTCGCCGTTGATGGGCGACGCGATTGTTGAAGTCGTTAGGAGTGTGGCTGCTTCTGGCTACAGTGTAATTTGCGTGACGCCTTCAATGGAGGCATCAGCACGTGATGAGCCTCGATCCAATGTTCTCGCTAGGAGGATCCTTGAAACTGAGAGAAGAATCAATTTGAGGCAGGTCGTGTCAATTGCGAGATGTGTTGAGGTTTCACCGCACACGTCGCTAAAGGTCTTATCAAGGAGGAGGTTTGCACGGAGATTCGCATAGACTCCCCACTTCGTTCATTGAGAATTCTTCAAGTGTTCTCGGTGGGCTGGCAGGCCACCGCCTTCGCCTTCATCACTCTATTCCTTCCCGAACCGTTACTCCCGGCAGGGATAATTGTGTCCCTGACCGGAATATCCATTGCAATTGCCAGCGTTATGAAGGGGCGTTCGGCGTGGACAGCTTTTTCCATACTTGAAATGTGGCTCATCTTTCTTGCTCTCCTTGTTTCACGGACACTAACGAATACGATTGAACAATATCTTCCCATCACATTGTTGCAAAGCATTATGATTTTTTTAGCGCTTGAGGTCTCCACCGTCTGCTGCGACTTTCGACAACAGCTTTCGAGTGTAATCAGTGTAGCGGACACTTCACCCGGCTTGGAAGGATGTCCAAACGGATCCGCTCAAGCCGCGTTCAGGGCAATTTCCCGCGCAGGCCTGTTTTTTGCAAGCTGCTATGTTCTATCCCTCGCAATTCTTTACGTAAGTACATCCGTAGCGTTGGCAGCCCCATTGATTACTGACATATCTCTCTACATTGTCGTCGTCTCTGTTTCGCTTGCTCTACTCCTACTCTCACGAGAAGACTAACAGCAACCTTACTCGAACCTCACTCAAAGGAGACGTGAAAAACACATGGCGCCTGTAACAATTGATTTCCGGAAAATGAGTCAAGCCGAGTTTTCAAGATACAGAAAACTTAGCCTTGAGAGCTATGCTCAAGATATCGCGAGGAACTTCAGGAGGCCTATCGCCGAGGTACGGATCGAAGCAAGGAGGCAAGTCAAACAGATACTGAGAAACGGTCTGCTCACTCGAGGCCACTTTCTCTACGATGTCTTCGATAGGGAAACGGGTGAGACAGTCGGGCTCATTTGGTTCATAGTGGACAAGGGTAAGAAAACCGCGTTCGTGTACGATATTTTGGTTCATGAACCATATCGAGGTAATGGCTACGGCAGGCAGACCTTGACATTACTCGAAAGAAAGCTAAGGAATATGGGCGTAACGCAACTCGGCCTCCATGTTTTTGGCCATAATCAGGTCGCGATTAACTTATACAAAACGCAGGGCTTCTACACAGCTAGTTTCAACATGCAGAAAGATCTCTGATAGGCTTTCTAGTGGTGGCAGCTCAGAACTTCCTGACAACCTCTTTGCTGAATAGCTCCAATGCTTCAAATTCTTCCTTCGGGTCCAGGTTCACTATGAGGTACTCAACTCCAGCATCTCTCAATTGTTCGACTTGGTGGCGAAGTTCTTCAGGAGTCCCGTAAGTGGCGAATTCCTTCAGCCGTTCCTCAGGGATCCCTCTTAGGGCTTCGGTAAGTTTTGTTTTCAGTCTGTCTCTATCTTTATCGATGATCACGTGCCCTAGCTTAGTCTTCAGAATAGAGTCATAGTCGCGTCCCGCTGCTTGACAGTGCTCATGCAAGATTTTCAATTTTCGTCTAACAGTGTCAGCTGAGCCAAACACGTTACATGCATCCGCATATTTTGCAGCAATTTTCAACGTCATACGTTCGCCCCCACCGCCAATCATTATTGGGGGACGGGGTTTCTGGATTGGTTTTGGATTACAATATGCATCTTTAATCCTGTAGAATTTTCCTTCGAAAGTGGTTCGGTCCTCCGTCCACATTTTGTGGATAATCTGTACGGCTTCTTCGAGGCGCTGCATGCGTTCTTTTGTTGCGGGGAACGGGATTCCGTATGCAGCGGCTTCTTCTACGTTCCAAGCAGCGCCGATACCCATGAACAGCCGACCCTTGCTCAACACGTCCAACGTCGCGCCTATTTTTGCTAGGACGGCGGGGTGCCGGTACACGATGCCAGTAACGAGCGTACCGATTTTGATTCTTGAAGTGAGCCCGGCAACAACGGCTTGGGTTGTCCAACCTTCAAGCATGGGTTCTCCTGGTTGTCCTACATATTCTATCTGATGGAAATGATCCATAACCCAAAACGAATCAAAGTCCAGGTCCTCGGCCTGAGTTACAACTTTCTTCAACCCATCGACAAGTCGAGAGTCCTCACCGTCATACGTGAAGTTGGGATGCTGAAGTCCAAATTTCATACGGATGTCCACCCCACCCTGCTCTTGACCGGTCTTATATTGGTAGTTTCCGCAAAGGTCAGTCAGCATGTCCGATAATACGTGTTGATCTAAAGTTGCGATCCCGTGAATATCAGATCTCTTATCTTCCCAGAATCCCCCTGTCATGTGGCGTCTATGTGCAAAGCCTATCATACCCGGGGTGTTTCTTACCACCTAAGGAGCTTAACGGTAAGGGTTGCCCTCGTAGGGTCATGAGCACAACCTTGCTTGAGCCTTCGCTACGAAATCAATTGGAATGGATAGGGTACAAGTGAATCCAAATCGACCCCCCTCTGATTACTGGGGTTTCATCAAGGACCCCATTTACGGGTACATTCGCCTAACCGAAGTTGAGCGGAATGTCATTGACACTCTCGCTGTGCAAAGGCTACGTAGAATAAGGCAGCTTGCCGGAGCCGAGTTCGTATACCCCGCCGCGAACCATACGCGTTTCGAGCATGTCCTGGGGGCGATGTATCTTGCTGGCGTGGTCGGCGAAAACCTTCCGACTGAACTTTCATCCGAAGAAAAACAGAAAGTGCGTTTAGCGGGTCTGCTGCACGACGTCGGACACGCACCCTTTTCGCACCTCTTCGAACCCTTTCTGCTCAAGTATCTCGGGCGAAATCACGAGGACATGTCAACCTGGATCATTGCCAACTCCAGTCTGAGTAGCGTGATTGAGACGCAGGGATTTGATGCGAAGGAGCTGAGTGAGCTGGCAGTCGGCAAATTCTCGAAACCCGGCAAGCGTTTCCTTGGTCAAATAATCAGCAGCTCCTTCGACGTTGACAAGATGGATTTTGTAGTCCGAGATTCCTACCATACGGGGGCAGGCTATGGATCAGTCGATGTGTTTCGATTGATATACACCATGGACATATTGGATGGTAACTTGGCTGTTGACATAACAGCGCTACCCGCACTCGAGAGCCTCATCCTTGCCCGACTCGAGTCATTCAGGGCAATATACTTCCACCGCGCCTGTAGAGGTGTCCAAATGATGATTCTAAAAGCATTAGACGCTGCCAAGGAAGATCTTCAAATACTGAACGTGAAGACGCCCGACGAATACTTGGAATGGGACGACTACACTGTCTGGTCGAAACTTCTACAGAACCCTCAGTCCCGCCCAATCATAAGAGAACTGTCGGAAAGGAACCTTCTGAAATGCGCCTACGAGCGAACTTTCTTCGCTAAAGATGAACTTGTCTCAAGCGTATTCACGAATGAGAACGTTCGCCTCAAACTTGAGGAGGATATCGCAGTCAAAGCTAAGGTCCCACTGTCGGACGTCGGCATCGACGTCCCATCCCTCCCATCCGTGCCATATCATTACGCGATGGGTATCGGCCCAATTGACATACCGATCTTCTCGAAAAACCGTTCAGGTGAGAAGATCCCTCAGAAAATCACTGAGTTGTCGAAGGTAGTGGACGAGCTTAGAGTTTTCATGAACATAATACGCGTATACACTAAGGAACAGTACAGAGAGCAAGTGGCTGACGCCGCAGCACACGTTCTAGGTGAATCTCCACTTTCAAACGTTCTGTCGTATTGACGTGTCTGGCCGCAATGATTTCTGTGAACTCTGAATTCCTAATTGGATTTTCTCAAGGAGCTTTGCGTATACTCGAAACGCCTCCGCCTCATCGAGTTCCGTGTACAATGAAACGAGTGCAATCTTTCCACTCTTTCCTGCCAATCGCTCCGCTAATGCTCGACTCGGCATAAGATACTTGCCACCGACTAGGACAGAAGAACGGCCTACTGCAACTTCACCTGTTCCAGGCATAGCAATTGCGAGGGTTCCAATGCGCATCCTATCCTCAAAGAAAAAGGCTACCACGGCGTTCTCAAACTGTGCGTAGTTCACCTTGAAAGTCCTGGAGCTTACCTCCATAATCTCTTCATTCATTTCCATGGGAATCCGGAGCCATGTAGGTAGGTTGACTTACTTAACTCGACTTTGTTTACGGGTGTGAAATTGCATTGTCTAGGTCGTTTTCCCCCATCCGCTTATGGAGTTTTTTTGTATAGCAATGCAATACATCTTATCATCAAAGATGCTTAGCGGTCACTGAGACAGAGGCCTCACAACTTGGCCATGCTACCCATCCCGGATGACATGAAACATCTCATCAACTATGAGGAGAAAGTCATCTGGGTTCTGCGTGGCAGTGAGACGGTGGTCGTGAGCGACCAACGTATCATTATCCGCAAGTCAGGTGGACTTGGGCTGAAGAAGAGCTTCGTTGACTACCCCTACTCCAACATGGTCAACATCAAACTCGACCGCGGCATGCGCAGGGCTAGCGTCGAAATCCTAATGCGGTCTGGAGTTCAAAGCATTAAGATCGGGAACCTCGCAAAAGCTGACGCGTTCCAACTTCACCGTATTCTCCGCGAAAATATCATCCACGACCCGAGCTCCGGTTCGGGACATCAGGTACCGGTCATCATTCAAGGGCCTGAGCAACCAACCCATAGTATGGAGAGCAGCGGAGAACAAGTGTGCAAGAAATGCGGACGCAAGGTTTCAGCTGACTTTGCACTCTGCCCCTTCTGCAGGTACCCGTTCAAAGTCGAATGTCCCGAATGTGGGCAGAAAATCGACAGAAAATTCATGCTCTGCCCATATTGTGGCGAAGATCTTAGCTACATCGAGCAAGTCGACTTGGAAATCTAATTCAACGTCAAACCGCCAACCATTTCACCGTCGAATTCCATTATTCGATGGCTCTTCGCATTGAGAATCGCAGTCATTTCTGATATTCATTCGAACCTCGAAGCCTTCGAGGCAGTCATAGCCAACCTACCTGATTATGATGAACTCCTTTGCTTAGGCGACTTAGTAGGCTATGGGCCTCAACCAAACGAAGTTATTGAGAAGCTTAACCAGCTTAAGCCAGCCGCCGTGCTAATGGGCAACCATGACTACGCGGTTGCAACAGGCAATACAGCAGGCTTCGCTCCCCACGCAGCTGAAGCTGTCGAATGGACGAGGAAAAAAATCGCAGCTCCGAACCGTGAATACCTGGCCGAATTACAGCCTTCAGCCCACTTGGAAAAGCGCGGTACACGTCTCGGCCTCTTTCACGGCAGCCCACGTGACCCATTGACAGAGTATGTTTTCCCAGGTCTCCCCCGTGCGGAGGCTCGGGAACTGATTGAGAGTAGCCGCGCCGCAGTATTGTTGCTCGGCCATACGCATGTGCCAATGCTGTATTCATTCGAGAAGGAGATGCTAG
>Ga0187771_10001036_pt1 | contig 18185 bp, 12 predicted proteins | sample 0116_SJ02_MP15_1_FD_133139 | JGI IMG/M metagenome (GOLD analysis project Ga0187771, IMG submission 133139) | Tropical peat soil microbial communities from peatlands in Department of Meta, Colombia - 0116_SJ02_MP15_10_MG | ecosystem: Environmental > Terrestrial > Soil > Wetlands > Peat | place...
CAGCAACCTTTGGCCGGTCCAATTGGATTTTCCGGCCATTAAGGTTATGGTTTTTCCCTCTTGGCTGCTCCCGACTAGCTTGTATTGGTAATGCTTGGGCAGGCTCATCACAGTGTCCCAGACCACCTTGCATGGCTGAGAGTAGGTTTGTTTATGCTCTTTGGCCAAGCATGGCGCGGCCAACAAAAGTAAAACAATCACTTTTTTCATGGCTTCACCTCGAATGACGATTTTAGCTTCCGGGAACCTAACGCCGTGCATAGGCCTTTGTCAAGGGTGCCGGAACTTCCAGGCCGCCAGATGTGACATCGACTGGCGAGGTCCGAGTCGGGAGTTCAAAAATATGGCGTTGAGGTGACGCCCGCTCGCACAACTGCTGGGTGAGGACGCGTCACAATCCATCGGTAGATGCGCATTCAGATCACGCCACAGACTCAGTGCATCCGTAGTGTGGAGGGATTTAAGAAGGTCTGGCCAGTTGGGGGAGGATCGCGGCGCTTCAGGAGACAATAATGCCCGCGTAGCCGACCACCGCGCTGCGGTCTCCGCTGGTGTCGGCGGAAGTCGCGTATTTGACTAGTTCCGCGTGCTTGGCGCCCAGGTCCTTGCCGGCGGTGAGCATGATAATGGTGGGGCCATAGCCGCACATGGTGATCTGCTCTCGACCTACAACGTCATGGAGGCCGGCCGGATCGAGCGCCAGGATTTTGTCGATCGCCATCCGGTCCTTCACCCGCGTGATCCCGTCCGGCTCGTAATGGTTCATGTCGCTCGAGGCGATCATCAACACGGGGCGTTCCAGGCGTTTTAGCGCCTCGGCGATGCCGTGGCCCAGAGTCTCAAGCGTCGAGTAGCCGCCCACGCCGACGGCCAGAGGCACAAAACTAAAGTTGCCCACTGCGCGCTGCAAGAACGGCAGCTGAACTTCCAAGGAGTGCTCCTCCTCGTGCGCGGACGCGTCTTCCATGAGCAGGTGACAGGACTTGCGGAGGGCCTGGGCCAGAGAGGTGTCGACAGCTACCGGGCCGAGCGGGGTCAGCCATTCGCCGCTCGACATCACCGCCAGGGGCGCGCCGCGGCCCGAATGGTTGGGGCATAGGATGAGGTAAGAAGCGCGCGGGGGCAACTGGCGGTACACGGCCCCGGCCACGTGACCCGAATATATGTACCCGGCGTGCGGCACCACGCACCCCAGAGCCGCCTCCGTTTTTTCGGAAACGGGCGCCGGGCGAGCGAGGTATTCGTCCAGCTTGCGCGTCAAGGCGTCGGGTTTGGCGGGATAGAACCGCCCCGCGACGGCCGGCTGGCGTACCGCGGGAACTGACATGGCAGCATGCTAGTCTTCGCCTGCGGCCAGTGTCAAGGGGAAGAGTCGGGCGGGAAGAGCGCTAGGACGCGCCGTCCTCGATGCGGATTTTCAGCGCGCGCAGGAATTGCGTGTCTTGCGTGGTGAGCCGGAATTCGGGGTCCGAACGCGGTTCGGTCTTGAGCTTCTGGCGGTGGACGAGATTCACTTCGCCGCGTTTGTGGAAGCCGATGGTGACCTCGAGAACCAGGAACAAATCGTAGCCCGCACCCCGAATGCGAGCCATCACTTCGGAAATCTGATCTGACTCCGACAGCGAGTCATTGATGGCCTCACCCAATTCTTTAATCAGGCGCTTAAAATTGTCGTCGAGCTCCAAAATCCACCTGGCTTCCCTTTGCCACTTCAACGCCCATTCTATGGTTGGCTGCGAGAACCTGTCAAGCTTTTAGGACTGCGTTATCACGGCCAGATTTTTGATGGAAGTGCGGGGAATTGACTGCCGCCGGAATTCTTCTTAGGATAGCCACGAAGGGAGGCGCGAACCCGCCGCGGGCTATCCACTCACGTCGTGAGCAAACTCGCCAATTTACTCCGCCGCTGGTTCCTGCATGCTCAGCGGCTCTTTCACATGCTGGTGGGCGTGGTGTTTCTGCTTCTGGCGATGGCTGGCGGCGCCGTCTCCTTTTCGGAGTGGCGCTATTACCAGCAAGCTCCTTCCCTGGGGCTGTACCGTTTCGTCATCGTGGCTGTTTTCACGGTAGTTCTGATCATCTTTGGGCTCTATTCATTCGCTAAGGCGCGAAGCGTTCGATGAGCTGGCGTCGGTTGTCCGTGGTCAGTTGTTCGTTGTTGAAGGCAGTGGCGAGTTGCAAGCGTCGTATGGGCGAAGTAAGTGAAACGAGGCTTGCGATGCTGTCATGCAGAGCGACGCTTTACGGAGCGAAGCATCTCGCCCGGAATTGAGAGCACTCGAGACAAGATCTTTCGCGGAGTTTACCCTGGGCACTCAGGGCGAGATCCTTCGCTTCGCTCAGGATGACATGGGAAGAGCTGAGGATGACATGGAAAGAGCTGAGGATGACATGGGGAGAGCTCAGTATGACACGCGAAGAGCTCAGGAAGCCTCCCACGGAGGTGTTTCGCTTTGTTCTGTCACGCGGCACCAGTGGCTAGTCGTCATTATCCACTAGGCGTCTCCATGACGAGGAATGGTGGTGTAGGGCGAATATGAGTTCCCAGCACAACAAGGAGCTTAAGGAGAAATTCCAGACCGCCTCGGGTCTCGAGCTGAAGCGCGTGTATAAGCCGGAGGACTTGGCAGGGTGGGACTGGGAGCGCGAGCTGGGCTACCCGGGCGAGTTCCCGTTCACACGCGGCATCTACCCCACGCAGTATCGAGGGCGGCTCTGGACCATGAGGCAGTATGCCGGCTACGGGACGGCCCAAGAATCCAACGCGCGCTTCCGCTACCTGCTTTCGCAAGGGCAGACCGGGCTTTCCGTAGCCTTCGATCTCCCCACCCAGATCGGGCTCGATTCGGACCATCCCCTGGCGAAAGGAGAAGTCGGGCGCACGGGCGTGGCCATCGACTCGCTCGAGGATATGGAAGCCCTGTTCGAGGGGATTCCACTGGCGCGGGTGTCCACGTCGATGACCATCAATGCGACCGCGGCCATCCTGCTGGCGCTTTACTTCGCGGTCGCGGAAAAACAGGGAGTCGAGCTGCGCAAGCTGGCGGGGACGGTGCAGAACGACATCCTGAAGGAGTACATCGCGCGCGGGACGTACATTTATCCGCTCCAGCCGGCGATGCGCCTGGTGACCGATATCTTCGCCTTTTGCTCCGAGCACGCGCCGGAGTGGAACACCATTTCGATCAGCGGCTATCACATTCGGGAGGCAGGCTCGACCGCCATCCAGGAGGTCGCCTTCACGCTGGGGAACGGGCTGGCTTACGTGGCGGCCGCGGTGGCGCGCGGGATGGCCGTGGACGCCTTCGCGCCCCGGCTCTCCTTCTTCCTCAACGCGCACAACGATCTGCTGGAAGAGGTGGCGAAGTTCCGCGCCGCGCGGCGGCTTTGGGCGCAGCTCATGCGGGAGCGATTCCAGCCGCGCGACCCGCGCTCGTGCATGTTTCGATTCCACGCGCAGACCGCCGGCTCCACGCTCACCGCCCAGCAGCCTGATGTCAATATCGTGCGGGTCGCCTTGCAAGCGCTGGCGGCCGTGCTGGGCGGCACCCAATCGCTCCACGCCAACGCCCGCGATGAGGCACTGGCGCTGCCCACGGAGTCTTCCGCCTTGCTTGCCTTGCGCACTCAGCAAATCCTGGCGGCGGAGAGCGGGGTGGCGAATACCGTCGATCCTCTGGCCGGCTCCTACGCCGTCGAGAAACTGACCGATGAAATCGAGGCCGGTGCTCGCGATTACCTGCGGAAAATCGAAGCGATGGGAGGCATGCTGCGCGCCATCGAGGCGGGCTACGTGCAGCGCGAGATCCAACAGGCCGCCTACGAATACCAAAGGGCCGTGGAGAGCGGAGAGCGAGTGGTGGTCGGAGTGAACCGCTACGCCGAGGAAGGCGGCGCGTCGCCTCCCATTCTGCGCATCAATCCCGAATTCGAGCGCGCTCAGGTGGACCGCCTGCGCGCCTTGCGCGCCCGGCGCGACCAGCCCCGCGTCGAGACTGCGCTCCGCCAGGTCGAGGAAACCGCGCGCTCCGACCGCAACCTGATGCCGGCCATCCTCGAAGCCGTCAAGGCTTACGCGACCGTGGGCGAAATCTCCGACGCCCTGCGCCGCGTCTTCGGCGAATACCAGGAGTCGGTGGTCATTTAGGATGACTGGTAGGTGGAGGAGCTTTGCATGCCGACAATTACTTTTTTGGGCGCGACTGGAACCGTCACCGGATCAAAGTATCTGCTGGAAGCCGGCGGCGAGCGCTTGATGATTGACTGCGGCCTCTTCCAGGGGAGCAAAGAGTTCCGCCTGCGCAACTGGAACCCTCTCCCCGTTCCGCCTTCGAGCATTCAGTGGCTGGTCCTGACGCACGCGCACCTTGACCATATCGGGTACATCCCCCGGCTGATCGCGGGCGGCTTCCGCGGACAGATCCTGGCGTCCTCGGCCACGCTCGACTTGGCCAAGCTGGTGCTGCCAGATTCGGGGCACCTCCAGGAAGAAGACGCTGAGTACGCCAACCACAAAGGCTTCAGCAAACACGCGCCGGCCCTGCCGCTTTACACTTACCAGGAGGCGCTGCGCTCGCTCGAATCTTTCCGGCCCTTCAGCGATGCGCAGCCCGTGGAGCTCTCGCCCCACTTCACGTTCCGGTCCTTCCGCGCCGGACACATCCTCGGCGCGCGCATGCTTGGGGTAACGGTTCGAGAAGACACGGCGGCAAAGACGGTTTTGTTCTCGGGCGACCTGGGGCGTTTCCCACAACTGATTCTGCCGGAGCCGGAGACCCCCGACCCGGCGGACTACCTTCTGGTGGAATCGACGTATGGGGACCGCCTTCACCCGCAGGATGATTTTCGCCAGCGCCTGGCGGCCATTGTGGAGGAGACGGCCGAGCGCGGGGGAACGGTGGTGATCCCGGCGTTCGCGGTCGGCCGAACGCAGGAGCTGCTTTACATCCTGCGCGAGCTAATCGAGCAGCGGAAGATGCACTCGCTCCCCATTCACGTGGATAGCCCCATGGCCATCGACGTGACCGATCTTTACCGCCGGCATACGGAGGACCACGGGCTCCAGATCGGGGCTCTGCAAGCGCAGGGGATCAGGCCGTTTTCACCGCCCGACGTGCACTTCGACCGCACACGCGACGAGTCCAAAACGCTGAACGATCAGCGCTTTCCCGTCATTATTATCTCGGCGAGCGGCATGGCGACGGGCGGGCGCGTGGTGCACCATCTGGAGCGCTGCCTTCCCGACCACCGCAACACCGTTCTCTTCGTGGGGTTCCAGGCGGCGGGCACGCGCGGCCAGATCATCGAGTCGGGCGCGGAAACGGTGAAGATGTACGGGCGCGACGTGCGCATTCGCTCCCGCATTGAGATCATGGACAACCTGAGCGCCCACGCTGATTACGGAGAAATCCTCGGCTGGCTGCGGCGTTTCCGCAAGGCTCCCGGCAAGACCTTCCTCGTCCACGGCGAGCCGAAAGCCGCCGAAGCGCTGCGGCAGAAAATCACGGCGGAGCTGGCTTGGAACGTTACCGTTCCGGCCTATCTACAGAAGGAGCTCTTGTGATGGCCGGCAGGAGGGCAGCGGATATGGCACATCAAAAGCTGTGCCTGGGGGCCACACTGGCTGTGGTGTTTATTTTTTGCGCCTGCACCATCAATCAACCTCCCACGGGACCCGTGCAAACCGAAACGAAAGAAGTCAAATTGGGCGACGCCAAGGCCGTGCAGATCGAAATCCAAATGGGGGCAGGCGAGCTGAGCGTAGCAGGGGGCGCAAAGAATCTGTTGGATGCGGAATTCACTTACAACGTCCCGGACTGGAAGCCGCAGGTGGACTACGACGTCAGCGCCGGCCAGGGACGCCTGAGCATTCGCCAGCCCGAGGGCACCGGCGGGCCGGGCGGCAACGCTCATTACAACTGGGATTTGCGTCTTAAAAACGGGGTTCCCTTGACTATGGACGTCAAGATGGGCGCCGGCCGCGCCAATCTCACCCTGGGGAAGCTTTCTCTCACTGGCCTCGATCTTGAGTTGGGTGCTGGCGAAACAACCGTTGACTTGACGGGCGACTGGAAGAATGACCTTGCGGCGCGCATCCGGGGCGGGGTGGGCCGAGCCACGATTCGCCTTCCCCGCGACGTGGGCGTGCGCGTCGAGGCCGAGGGTGGGATCGGCGCCATTAATGCCCATGACTTCAAGAAGGAACATGGCGCGTATGTGAATGACGCATACGGTCAGTCACCCGTCACCCTGCGCGTGGATGTCAAGGGCGGGGTGGGCGAAATCAACCTGGAATTGGCAGAAGCTCCACCCGTGGTTTGAGCCTCGGACTGGACGCCGCGTCCCGCGAGCGCCCGGCGTCGTCTTGCAACTGCGCCTCGGATGTCGCTCGGGGGAAGAGGGGCGAATAGGTCAACCAAACTCTCATGGAGCTGACTTTGATGGCTCCTGGCCTTGGGCCGGGGTGGGCTGAAGGCCAAGCTCTGTGGCAATACTCCGCATGGCTTGGATGCAGAACGTAATATGATCATCGAGGGGCACGCCCAGTTCCTCAGCGCCCCGGGTGATGTCCTCGCGGCTGACCGAGCGCGCGAACGCTTTGTCCTTCATGCGCTTGCGCACGGACTTCGCCTCCAGGCCGGCGATCTTGTCGGGGCGAACCAGCGAGCAGGCGGTGATGAATCCCGCTAACTCATCACACGCGAAGAGCGTTTTGGCCACCAGCGTGTCGCGGGGCACGCCCGTGTACGTGGCATGGCCGAGAATCGCGCGCCGGATCTCTTCCGAGACCCCCTTCTGTTTCAGGATTTCGCTGCCTTTCAGAGGATGGTCCGGCGCGTTGGGGTAGGCTTCGTAATCGAAGTCGTGAATCACCCCGATCAGGGCCCACTTTTCCTCGTCCTCGCCGTATTTCTTTGCGTAAGCGCGCAGGCAGGCCTCGACGGCGAGCGCATGCTTCCGCAAGTTCTCGTTCTTGGTATACTCGCAAAGCAATTCCCACGCCTCAGGTCGATTCATGGATAGCGTCCCCCTTTGGACATCGCGTTCATTATACGATCTCGGTCAAAATTCTTCCCTGCGACATTACGATGCGGATCTCTCTTGACATTCTGGTCCGGTTTCACGAGAATTGCCGCTACGCTACGTAGCGTAGCGAATGGGCATGCAAACTGTCAACCCACTCCCAGCCATCCGGGATCGGCGCCCTCGCGGACGAACCAGGACCCGAGAGCGTGCGCTCTCGGCGGTCGGTCGGATTCTGCGCCGCGAAGGTTACGCGCGATTGACGATGGAGCGGACGGCCGCCGAAAGCGGCGTCGCCAAAACCACCCTTTATCGTCGGTGGCCCACCAAGGCTGCGCTGTGCATGGACCTGTATCTCGACGTCGCGGGGCGCGAGCTGCGCGACCCTGATACTGGAAATGTTGCCCGCGACCTGGAGCGCATTGCGCGCTCCGTCGTGCGCTTGCAGACACGCACGGTGGCGGGCCCGGCATTGATCGGATTGATTACCGAGGCGCAGGTCCATCCGGAAACGCGCACCGCGTTCCTGGCGGAGTTCGCGGAGCGGCGCCGGGAATTGACTCGCCGGGTGCTGAGACGCGCGGTGCGCCGCGGGGAACTCCGCGCCGACACGGACATCGATTTGGTCATCGACGCGATCGGCGGCGCGTTTACCTTCAGGCTGCTGCAGGGGCATGCTCCGCTGACCGAGAACTTTGCCCGCGCTTTGATAACCTTGGTGCTGAATGGCTGCCGCGCGGCGCCCGCTTCGCGAAAGCGGTCTCGAACGGAGGCGCGATGATCCGGCGTTGCACCGACACCGATTTCGCCGCTCTGGAGGCGATTATCAACGAGGCCGCGCAGGCCTACCGCGGCGTTATTCCAGCCGACTGCTGGCACGAACCCTATATGACCCGGTCGGAGCTTGCGGCTGAAATCGCCGCCGGCGTCAATTTTTGGGGTTGGGAGGAGGCGGGCGCCCTACTCGGCGTGATGGGGCTTCAAAAGGTGCGCGATGTCTCCCTGATCCGCCACGCCTATGTGTTGTCGGCTTACCAGGGCCGAGGCGTCGGCAAGGCGCTGCTCCAGGCGCTGGCGGGCCAAGCGACGGGACCGCTTTTGGTCGGTACCTGGGCCGCCGCCGAGTGGGCCATCCGTTTTTACCAGAAGAACGGTTTTCGCTTGGTCTCGAACGCCGAGAAGGATCAACTTCTCGACGCCTATTGGACGATTCCGCCGCGTCAGAGGGAAACCTCAGTGGTGCTGGTACGCGACCGATAATTTGGGTCCGATGGAGGACCTCCCGCTGCTCTCAGGCCCCGCGAACGCGGGGGCGCGCACTGCCAGTGCCGCCTCAATCATGAAGCGCGGGGGCTTGAGCGCCGGGATCTCGAAATGCTTTTCCAGGACCAATAATCCCGCCCCCAGGATCCCCGCTTCACTGCCTAGTTTCCCGAACCGCACCACCAGGTCCTTGACCGCATGGCCGAGCGCCTGCCGCTTGACAATGCGCGTGATCTGATCCAGCAAGGCGTCCCCGGCCAGGCTCAAGCGCTGGTCCAGGACCAGGATCGAGGGGTTGAAGAGGTTCACAAGATTGGCCAGGCCCAGCCCCAGATAGTTGCCGGCCTGCTCGACGATCGCCGCGCAGGCCTTGTCACCCCGGCTGGCGGCCTCAAGAACCGTCCAACCCTCGATCTTAGCCGGGTCGCTGCCCGCCAGAGCCAGGACCTCCGAGCCGATTCCTTCCACCAGGGCTTTACGTATCCGCGCCTCGAGCGCAGAAGCTCCGGCGATCGCCTCCAGGCAGCCGAAGCTCCCGCACTTGCAGGCTGGGCCGCCATCCATCATGTGGGTATGGCCCAGTTCCCCCGCGGCGAAGCCTGAGCCGTAGAAGAGCTTTCCCCCGATGATGATGCCGGCGCCGATGCCGGTGCGCCCGTATTCCACATAAGCCATGTCCGGGGCGACTTCGCCTGCCCCCAGAAACCGCTCGGCAAGGGTCTTGGCGCGGGTCAGGTTCTCGACCAGTGTGGCGACTCCAATTTCCTTTTCAAGGATTTCACGCAGGGGGACTTCCCGGAGGAAATCAATGGTCGAGGACATGACCAGCATGCCCTCCCGGTTGTTGATGAGTCCCGAGCCGGCGACGCCGATCCCCACCAACTGCCGAGGCTCAATCCCTGCCTGATGAATCGCGGCCTGCGTGCAGCGCAAGAGTTGCCGGACGAATCCTTCCCGGCCTCCGCAAAGGTCCGCGGGCTCCTTGACGTTGGAGCGCATCTGCAGACGAAGGTCGAACACGGCGGCGAGCACGTCCTGGTCGTCGAAGGCGACTCCCACCACGAATCCAAGGTCCTGGTTGATGCGTAGCAGGGCCTGTTTCCGTCCCTTCGGGTTATCAGCCCGTCCTGCCGGCACCAGCCGTCCCTCCCGCAGGAGCTGGCGAACCAAGCCCGTGATGTCACTTCGCTGCAAGTGGGTCAGGTCATGCACCTGAGCGCGGGAAAGTGGTCCAAGCCTCCAGAGCAGCGCCTCGATAACCTGCTTATCGCGTTCATTCTTTGTGGCCACATGCTTCATATCAAGCCACCTTCCTAAACGAGTGCCTCAGCGGAACCCGCTACAATATCGATATGCTCTTGGAGTAGTTATCGGCCTCACCTGCGGAATTTATCACAAAACGAAAGCGATTATAACAAAACCCTATCCTATGTAAAGGAATTTTCTGCCATCTTTACCTTGTTTAATTCAGATTTCTAAAAAAACTCTTGACAAGGGTCAATGCCCAGGGTAAGAATATCGCACCATTGTTAGTTTGCGTCGGGTCAAGGATTAGTGGTTGTCGCTGCCATGCACGATCGACTGTACAGGAAAGTGACAAAGCGAGGATGTCTCTCCGAACCGGAAGACATCAAGAACACTCCTCAGGGACTTGCACGGCCTCTCTGAAGACTATCATCTGCTTTGTTTTATTGCGTTCGGGGTAACACGGGTTAATCTCAAGACACTTAAGGAGAGCAAAGCCATGACACTAAGGTCTCGTCATAGGACAAGCTGTCTGAGCGTCAAGGCTCTAGGCCCCATTTTGTGGGCAGTGATGCTCAGCCTGCTGCTCGTTAATCTGTCGCCGTCGCTTCGGGCGCAGGAAGTGACGGCGGGCATTACCGGCACCATTACGGATCCCTCGGGCGCTCCCATTCCCAACGCCAAGGTGACGGCCACGAACACCTTGCAGGGCGTCCCCTACACGACGCAGACGAACGGCGTCGGAGTGTATGACCTGCCTCGCCTACCCATCGGCACTTACGATGTCAGCGTGACGGCGCAGGGGTTTTCGACCGCAGTCCAAAGGGGCGTCGTCCTTCAATTGGACCAGCGCGCGCGGCTGGATCTCCAGTTGAAAGTTGGGACTGTCAGCGAGACGGTGGAAGTGACCGCCGCTGCGCCTGTCCTGCAAACCGACACCATGCAGGTCGGCACGGTGATCACGGGCAGAATCAACGTGGACCTGCCGCTGGCGTCGCGGAACTACATCGAGTTAACGCTGCTGGCGCCGGGCGTCAACAATCCGAACCCGGGGTCCATGACCGGCCCGCAAACAACCTCTTCCAGCGGGCGGCCCTACGTTAACGGCAACCGCGAGCAATCGGACAACTTCCTGCTCGACGGCTTGGATAACAACCAAGTCTCCGACAACTTGGCGGGCTATACGCCCAGCATGGACGCGATTCAAGAGTTCAATATGATCACCAACAACGCGCCCGCCGAGTTCGGGAACTTCCAGGGCGGCATTGTCAGCGCCACCATCAAGTCGGGGACCAACCAGTTGCATGGGGACGCCTTCGAGTTTCTCAAGAATGACGTCCTGAACGCGAACAATTGGGGCAATAACCTCACGGGCAGCCCGAAGGCCAAGGAGCGCTGGAACATGTTCGGTGGCACTATCGGAGGCCCTATCAAGAAGGATAAGCTCTTCTTTTTTGGCGATTACCAGGGTGAACGCTTCGACGTTCCTGCCTCGACGGGGGCCATCACCGTTTTCACCAACGAAGAAAGGGCCGGCAACTTCGGGCAGATTTGCAGCTCCTTTGATAACACGGGAACTTGCACAAACGGCATCCAGCTCTACAACCCCTTCCAGGTGGATGCCAATGGCAATCGCGCAATCGTCCCGTACAACAACCTCGCGGCTGCGGGAATACCGATCGATCCTGTGGCGCAGAAGCTGTTCAGCGCGAGCTACTACCCGGCACCGACCAACGACAACCTGAGGTTCAACCAAGTCAATACTTCTGGCAGTAAGACGGTTGGCGACCAATTTGACATCAAGATTGATGCCAACCTGACGGATAAAGATCGCTTGTCGGGACGAGCCTCATGGAGCCGGCAGGACAGCCCTGGCTACAACTCGTTCCCCCTCTTTTACAACAGCTTCTACAACGCACCCACCAAGAGCCTGGTGCTCGATTGGACCAGGACCATCAATCCGGGCTTGGTCAATGATGTCCGCATCGGTGGCAACTGGGTGACGGTGTTCAATGGTGGCGCCGACAACGGCTTGGGGAATGTGGGAGCGCAATTGGGCATCGCGGGCTCCAACGACCGTGGGCCCGGGCTGCCTTCCATCCAGGGCTTCACCTATGTGAACGGGATCGGCAACGCCAACATCGGTACCCAGCAGAACTTCCCTTCCACCGTGCTGCAAGCCGATGACACGCTGGTCATCACCCACGGCCATCACATCATTCACACGGGGTTCCAGTTTTTCCGTGACCGCATCGACCCCTTCTACGCCGGCAACTATGGCCGAACCGGCATAATCAACTTCGACGGGAAATTCACGGCTGGCCCGGCTGACACCGCGGCTCCCAGCGCCACGACCGGCTTCCCGGAGGCAGATTTCTACTTGGGTCTTCCCGAGTACGTGCAAAGGGGAGTTGACACTGGGGACTGGGGACAGCGTTCCAGCATAATCGCTGCCTACGGTCAGGACGACTGGCGGGTGACGGACAATCTCACGGTGAACTATGGCCTGCGATATGAAACCCACACACCGTGGATTGAAGTCTATAACCGCCAGGCGAACTTCGATGAGTTCAGCGGTACGGAGTATATCGCCGGCCAATCCTGCCCCTGGAGCAATTGCCGCGCCCTGTACAACAGCTACAACGCCGGCTTTGACTTCCAGCCTCGCATTGGCTTTGCGTGGACACCCTCTTTTTTAGGCGAGGGCAAGAAGACCGTGGTCCGCGCCGCTTACACCGCCTCTTCCTACCTGGAAGGGACCGGCACCAACTTGCGGCTGCCTTTGAACCCTCCCTTCAACCTGGAACACAATGCCATCTATGACCCGTACACCCTTCCCCAATCAACCACGGACCAAGGGTTTACGATCTTTACGGCGCCCGCCAACCCCTTTGACGGCGCCGTAATTCGCTTGTGGGATCCCGACATCAAACCCTCCCTGGCGCAGCAGTGGAACTTCTCGATCGAGCACCAGTTCGCTGCGGACACCACGGTGACGGTGGGCTACGTCGGGCAGAATGCGACGCACCTGATGAATCCCATGCCCTACTTCCAGAGGCGGCTAGTCGGCGAGGACCAGTGCACGGCGGCCCAAGCCCTCGACTTCGGGGGCAGCGGAGTTCTGACGTGCGCCAGCCCCTATCTCGCGGGTAATCCGCAGTTGGCGGGCATCAGTCAGATCTCCGGGACCGAGTCGAACGCGGACATGTGGTATCACGCTATGCAAGCCACCGTCAACAAGCGCTTCAGCCATGGCCTGCAGTACCAGGTTGCCTACACGTACTCCCACTGCATGACCAATTCGATTGGGTACTATGGATCATGGGGCGGGCAGGTGACGCCTACGGCGGCTTACTGGCAGAACCTCTATGACGCGCGCGCCGAGTGGGCTCCCTGTGAGAACGACGTAACGCACATGCTCACCAGCTACGCCGTTTACGAATTGCCCGTCGGCCGCAAGAAGCACTTCGGGAGCAATTGGAACGCCGTCACCAATGGCGTGCTGGGTAACTGGCAGGTGGCCACCATTATCCAGGAGCGGGGCGGCTTCCCGAGCACGGCCTTCGCGGGCGACAATTCTGGCACCGGCGAACGGACGGCACGGGCCGACTGCCTCGGACCTGCAATCTATCCCAAGAGTCCAGTTGTAGGGGGTGTTGGGATCCAGTGGGTTGACCCCTCTACCTTTGGGCCTCAACAATTGGGACAGTTCGGAACGTGCGGAGTCGGGACGGTTCGGGGTCCCGGGCTGCACACTATCGACATGACATTGCAAAAGAACTTTCCGATCGGTGAATCGAGACGTGTCGAGTTCCGAGCCGAGTTCATCAATTTGGCCAACACGCCCATTCTCAACGCTCCCTCGGCGTGGATCGGCGGGGGTTACGGTCAGATCACGAGCTCGCAAGGTGAACGCAACATTCAGTTTGGCCTGAAGATTTACTACTAACGTTCAAGAATCTTCGGGCCTTCCGCATCGCCGCGGGGCCACCTCGCACAGAGGTGGCTCCGCGGTTTTTTTATTTCTACAGCCGTAGGGGCGAGCCTTGTGGTCGCCCGTGGGCGGGCACAAGGCCCTCCCCTACTTTTGCTCGGCGGCCTTCTGGACGGCGTTCTGGGGCTGTTCGTTGCTGGCTTGGCGCAGTTTATCGAGGATGGCCAGTTCGGCGGCGCGCTTGGCGGGGTCCCGCAGGCGAAGGTAGATTTGAGCGAGCAGGACGTGGGGGTCCTTGGCGTTGGGATCGATTTCAGCGGCTCTTGACAGCGCTTGCCGCGCTTCTTCCATTCTGCCCAGTTCCATGTAGCATCTCCCCAGCTCCAGGTAAGCTTCCATGAAAGTGGGGTCGCCGGCTGCCGCGACCTGAAGCAGCGGGAGGGCTTCGGCGGCTTTGTTATTGAGCGCGAGCAGGTGTCCCAGCATGTAACTCGCCGAGGGGTTATTGGGGTCTTCTTGCAGGGCCAGCTTGAGTTCCTGCGTGGCCTCGGTGGGCTTGAACAATCGGTAATAGATTTGGCCGAGCGCCAGGTGGACGCCGGGAAAGTCGGGCTGCTTCTTCAGGACCTGTTGGTACTCCTTGATGGCGTCGTCGTATTTGAGGTTCTCGGCTTGGGATTCGGCATTCAGGGCATTGACCAGGACGGAATCGGGATCCACAACGGCCAGTCGGTTGTAGGCCTGTACGGCAACCGATCGGCTGAGCCGCGCCAACTCGTACCAGACCCGCGTATCGTTGGGATTCGATTTCACCAGTGTCTCGTAGTGCTGGATGGCCTCGCCCTTGCGGCCCAGGGCTACAAGCGCCTGGGCGCTGTAAAAATGAGCGCGGCGATAGTCAGGGTGGAACTTCAACTCCTGGCTGAAGAATTCCAACGCCTTCTCGTACTGGTTGAGCCCAAGATAGGAGAGGCCGAGGAAGAAGTTCACTTCCGGGAAGTGCGGGTCCGCCTGCAAGGCCTTCTGGAACGCCTCAATGGAGGCGGGAAATTTCAGCTCCGTTTGCTCGACCACGCCGAGGCGTTTCCAGACCTCCGGCTGATCCGGGAAGGCGGCCAATGCTTGTTGGTAGACCCTTTCCGCCCCCGCATAGTCCTCGCGCTTCTCGAGTTCGCCGGCTTGAATAAGGACTCTTTGGAGGGCAGGGTCCTGAGCCTGAGGAAGGGCTAGCTTGGGAATGAGCAGAAGCACAATCGTCGCGATGAAGAATGGCGCGAGACCGATGGCATGGCCGACGCTTGCGCCGGCCCCGGTGGTGCCTGGAAGCCCTCTGGCCGGCGAATCTACGGGATTCACACGCGGTTCCGCTAAACGGACTCTCTTTGCTGGAACGGGCACGCAGGTTATTATAGGCGTATGGCGACGAAAGGAATAGAGAAGAGAAACTCGGTGCCGCAGGCAGCCCGGCTCGCCTTGGTGCTTGTGACAGTCCTGGCGGTGAATGCGTTCTCTGCCCAAAGCGCGGGGAAGTCCGGCCAGGGCTCGACCGCCGCGCCTTCCCCCGAGGTTTCCAAGCTGGCTCGTGAGGCTCGGGCAGCTTTGGACAAGGGCGATACGGACGCCGCCGTGCGGGATTACGAAAAGCTGGTGAAGCTGGCTCCCGCCGTGGCGGACTACCGTCTGGATCTCGGCATCGCCTATTACAACGCGCGGCAGGCCGGCGCAGCCGCATCCGCCCTCCAGCAGGCGCTAAAGCTCAAGCCCCAGCTTGCCCTGGCGCGTTACTATCTGGAGGCGAGCTGGGCCGAAGCAGGCCGCTGCCAAGAGGCTCTTCCGGGCATTCGAAAGGACGCCGCGCACATTGCCGACGCGGACCTGAAGCGCACGGTCGAAACGGACGGGCTGAAATGCGCGATGTCGCTCGACGAAGAGGACGCCGCTTTGGATTTCCTCCACATGCTCCGCCGGGATTTTCCCAACGATGCGGACGCCCTTTACCTGACCGTGCATGCGTACTCTGATCTCTCCACCCGGGCCTCGCAGCGGCTGCTCAACACCGACCCCAAGTCCTACCAGGTGCGTGAACTCTACGCCGAGTCGCTCGAGGAGCAGCAGAAGTGGGCGGAAGCTGAGGCGGAGTATCGCGGCATCCTGGAGATATACCCTCATCAGCCGGGGATTCACTATCGCATTGGCCGCCTGCTCCTCACTCAGCCCAAGTCCTCGGACACCGTGGAAAAGGCGAAGCACGAGTTCGAGGAGGAACTCAAAGCCGACCCGCGCAATGCGGGGGCGGAATACGTGCTGGGCGAACTGGACCGTCAACAGCGCGAGTTCCCGGAGGCCATCGAGCACTTCCGTCACGCCACTCAACTGGATCCCCGTCTGTTCGATGCGTACCTGGGTCTGGCGAAATCCCTGGTCGGCGCCGGACAAACCCCTGACGCCATACCGCCCCTGGAAGCCGCCGTAAAGCTCCAACCGGAGAATCCCACCGCCCATTATCAGTTGGCAGCCGTCTATCGGAGCGTGGGCCGGAGGGAAGACGCGGATAAAGAGACGGCCGCCTACCAGCGGACCGCCACCAAGGCGCGACAGGACCTGCAAGACATTCGCTCCGCCGTCACCGGCCGCAAAACTCCCGCGCAAACCGAGAACCCGTCACAGTAGACCCGGCCGGATTGACATTCGACTCCACTCTGCATATCTGAGCGCGTATCTGCCGCCGCCCGGGCCAAGGGGGTCGGGAGGAGAGAATCCATGTGTGTGGAGGCTCGCAGTACCTTGAGGAAGGGATGCAAACCCAAGAAATCCAGATTGTTGGATGGTAGGCCCGTGGGGACTCGAACCCCAGACCTCTACCGTGTCAAACCGCAACTAATATATTTTTCAATAACTTACAGGTGCTCACAGGGGCTGCTAATTTCCGCTAAGTGCTTGTAAGTTCGTTCCGCATCGGGTTGGCCTTCGGGTTGGCGCAGATCAAACTTCCTGCGCGAGGAGCGTCGTGCCGAGCAGATTTCCAGGTGGTTCCAGGTCGCGTGCCATGAGAGAACAAGGCCAGAACACATGAAATCAACTTGGAACTGGATGGTTGGTTGCGGGGGCCTGCTACGCAGCCATTCATAACGCCCTATCTGCCCATTTTTCGCGGAGTTGGCCGCTCCCTCGAAATGGAAGACGACCAACGATCGCCAGAGTCCACGAACCGAACCCTACCCAGGGTGGTCGCTGAGTAGCGATACCGAATGGCGGAGAGGCTGGGATTCGGAGCCACCCTTCGTCGTTTTCCTGGAAAAACTCACAAAACTCCATCCCCCTCATGGTCAAGGACTTTTTCGGCCAGAAATGGGAGCATGATGCAGCCAAAGGGGTTGACCGCCCGGCCTGCCCTCGCTTTTCCCCCGAGATGTCTTAGGAGGTTTAGGAAGCATCTGCCCCGCCAAAGAAAACCCCCGTCCTAGTGCGGTGGAGTTCATCACACTTCAACCCTAAAACTGGTCAGCAAGCGCTGGGCGGCTAAGGAGGAGTTATTTCGCGGAAGGACGTCTCGAGTCCCCTTCTTGCTCACCTTCTGAAACTGCCATTCCCTCGGGACAAGTTCAGGCTGTCCTGGGGCGAGGTAGCGGACTCTCCCTCTTGCTTGGCAGGCTGCCCTTTTGTTTTCGGTCGGGGTCTGGGTCGCCGTGAGGGTGAGGGCAGGATGCCCGTGCAGAGCGCAACTTCCAGCTTGGTCAGCGCGTCTCTCACCCCGTCGCATGTCTCGGCAAGGGGTGAAAGGCCAGGCGAGGCATCCTCGCCATCCTGCGCCCAAATGCGGCGCAAGAACTGGGCAACCTCAGCGACATCTGGCTTTTCGCATGGGACCACTAAGCAGCGGCTCAGGAAGCGCGGCTCAAAGGTGCTTGGCGGGGTTCTGCCCTTCTCGCCGCTCCCGTTGCTGGTGAATACCCGGCGCCGCCCAACCTGCGAAGGGGCTCGTCCCACCTCCTGCACGAGATGCTGCGCTTGCAGGTCTCGCACCAGGAAGGTGATCGAGCTTCGCGCCAGCTTGGTCTTTTCAGACAGGCTGGTGCGAGAAGTGGCGGCTCCAGACTATATGAGCTGCAAGACAGTCATAAACTCAGTCGCGTCCATAAAATGAAAATTACTGCACGGAAAGCAGATGGCTCTTGAACCCTGCGCCGTAGGGCGTGGGATTGCCGAACGGATCCGTGATCAGCGAAGGTTCACGCTTGCACGAGCCAACGGTCCACGCCCAGGCCCAGTAGCCGATTTTGGGCGTTTGCGCGTCCGCCCAACTCATCACCCGATCAATATACCCGTGCTGGCAGTCCTCCTCCCCGAATTCGTTGATGATCACCGGATATCCGGCAGCCTGGATGGGCGCAAGCGTTCTATTCCAACAACCTGCCGTGGTGCACCAAGTATCAAGCGGCGGGGCGTAGGTATGGAATCCGGCAATAAGTTGCCGAGCCGGGTCGCGCGGCATATAGTAGAGCCATTGGGCGAGGTCGTCCGACCAGTCGAGGCCAGCGATGATAATCGGGTTCGTGGCCCCCGTGGCGCGGACTGTGCTCACGAGCGATTGCATTCCCGCCACCCGCCAGGACCCGGTGTGTTTGGATTTCGCCGTGCACCCGCCATCTCGCCAGCAGGGCCAGGAAATGCCGTAAGGCTCGTTAATCAGATTGAAGATTACCGCGTGGTCGTCCTTGAA
>Ga0187771_10001037_pt1 | contig 18178 bp, 19 predicted proteins | sample 0116_SJ02_MP15_1_FD_133139 | JGI IMG/M metagenome (GOLD analysis project Ga0187771, IMG submission 133139) | Tropical peat soil microbial communities from peatlands in Department of Meta, Colombia - 0116_SJ02_MP15_10_MG | ecosystem: Environmental > Terrestrial > Soil > Wetlands > Peat | place...
CACAAAATGACGTACGCGTTTCATTTGCAGCGCGGTCGCCGATGAAACCATATTGTGTCTTATAAGGATCATCCTTATCGACCATGTCCGAACTCGTCCTCGCTATCGACCAGGGAACCACCGGAACCACCGTGTTGGTGGTCGACGGGGCGGGAAGAATCCGCGGCAGGGCTTACGGCGAAATTCGACAGTTCTATCCGCGCCCCGGATGGGTCGAGCATGATCCCGAGCAAATCTACCGCTCGGCGGTGCAATTGAGCCGCAAGGCGCTCGGGGCGGTGCGGGCACGGGCGGGTGATCTGGCGGCCATCGGCGTCACCAACCAGCGCGAGACCTTCGTCGTCTGGGAACGCGCGAGCGGCCGCCCGCTGCATCCCGCTATCGTCTGGCAATGCCGGCGCAGCGCCGAAATCTGTGAGCGTCTTCGCGAACGCGAGGCCGAGGTCTGCCGTATCACCGGACTGCTGATCGATCCGTACTTCTCGGGGACCAAGCTCAAATGGTTGCTCGACAGCGACCGGAGCCTGCGGCGGCGGGCAGAACGCGGCGAAGCCTGTTTCGGCACCATCGACACCTGGCTCACCTTCAAGCTTTCGCGTGGCGGCGCTTTCCTTACGGATTTCACCAACGCCTCGCGCACTATGATGCTCGATCTCGAAGCGCGCAGGTGGGATCCCACCATGATCGATATGCTGGGTGTGCCCGAACGGATGCTGCCCGAGGTGGTCGGTTCGCGCGGTCCGATGGCTGAGGCAGCGGCGAGAACGCTTGGCGATCGGGCGGTTCCGATTGCGGCGCTCATCGGTGATCAACAATCAGCGCTCTACGGGAACGGATGCACAAGCGCGGGACAAGCCAAAGTGACGTACGGAACGGGTGCGTTCCTGCTGATGCATACCGGCAACGAGCGCGTTAGATCGAGGAACCGGATGCTTGCGACAGTGGCGCTCGGAAGCAAGGGCGAGCCGGCGTATGCACTCGAAGGGTCGGTCTTTATCGCAGGCGCCGCAGTTCAATGGTTGCGCGACGAGCTGGGACTTGTTGCACGATCCTCGGATACGTTGAGGCTTGCGCGACAAAGCCGCGAACGCGGCCAGCCGTACGTGGTGCCGGCGTTCGTGGGACTGGGAGCGCCTTACTGGGACACCGCGGCGCGCGGGGCGATCGTGGGGATCACTCGCGGCACAACGCGCGCCGACCTTGTGCGCGCCACCCTGGATAGCATCGCCTACCAGGTTCTGGATGTACTTGCCGCAATGGAAAAGGATACCGGCAGGAGAATCAGGGAACTGCGGGCCGATGGCGGTGCCTCGGCGAACGACTACCTGATGCAGTTCCAGGCTGATCTGCTCGGACGCGCTGTACGGCGATGTGCAATGGCAGAAACCACCGCGCTTGGTGCCGCAACGCTAGCGGGGCTCGCGGTGGGGCTGTGGGGTTCTCGCGATGAAGCGGCGCAGCTATCCGGCAGGTATAGGGCATTCGAGCCGAAGATGAGTGTGCGAGAGCGCGACGCGCTCGTTGCAGGTTGGCGCGACGCCGTGGCGAGAGTGCTAACCCGTGGATGACATGAGTAGAATCGCAACATGAGCGCTGCCGATCCGCGGAGGGAAGCCGCGACAGCGATACGAACAGTTCCGATTCCTGCCCGAAGATCAGGGCTGATCTTCGGGAGTTGCGGATGCGGGTTTAATTCGGGTGACGCGCAGCCCGGAGGAAGTCCAGCCGACGTCGAAGCCGACGCTGTCTCCTTCCTTGATTAGCTCGATTCCGGCTCGGCTGGGTGCGATAGGGGCGCCGACGACCGAGACAAAGGGAAACTCGAACGGAATTTCGCGTCCGCTGAAGGAGCGTATGACGCCGCGACCGCGCACGCGGTCAAGAAATACGATCAGCCCCTTGTAGAAGTTGTCGGGGAAACGTTCGCTGTCGAAAGTGTCGTTCATAACGTAGCGGCAAGGATCGTCCGCCAGGGGTACGGAACCATGCGGCCGGGTCAGGCCGGGTCGGCCAGCATCTGGTCGAGCTTGCCAGCCAAATCGAGCGCGCGCAATTCATCGAAGCCGCCGATAATTTTGCCGTTGATAAAGATTTCAGGAACGGTACGACGGCCCCCGGCAAGTTGGACCATTTTTTCGCGCAGGGCCGGATCGTTGGTTACGTCGATCTCGGTAAAAGCCACGCCTTTGTTTCTGAGCAATGCCTTGGCTCGCACGCAAAACGGGCAGTATTCGGTGCTGTAGACTTCGACCTTGGCCACTGGCGGGCTCCTTTCGCATCAATTCTTGCGTTATGGAGGCTGCTTATCAAGTACGGTTTGTCGCGATGCTAGCGGGTGTCGGCGTAATGGCGCTTGAGCCAGTGCGGCGTGACACCCAGGAGAAACAGCGACTTGATGAGCCACATCCGAAGCACGGTGCGCAGCAGGCCGTCCTTGCGCCAGCGACGGGCCGAAGTTGTCACCGTTGATCGCAGGCAGGCGACGCGCCCCGAACTTCTCAGGCGCCGTGCGAAGTCAACGTCCTCGCAGAGTTCGATATTGGTGAAGCCACACATCCGCTGAAACGTTTCGCGGCGGACGAAGATCGCCTGATCGCCGGTGGCACTGCGCATCAAGCGCGAGCGGATGCTGATGAGTTTGCCGAGAACGCGACAGGCGATCGAAGGGTCGTCGAGTGCGAGGTCGAAGCGGCCGCCCACCACAGCAGGATCGGCCAGCGCAGCCTCGATATCGCGGGCAAAACTCGGGGGTACGGTGGTGTCGGCGTGCACGAAGGCGATGGCGTCGCCGCGCGCTGCCGCGGCGCCATCGTTCATCTGGCGGGCGCGGCCGCGAAGGGCAGGGAGTATCAGGTCACAATGATCGCGTGCGGCCTCGACGCTGCGATCGGTACTGCCGCCGTCGACTACGATTATCTCGGCGTCGGGAGCGGCCGCGCGGATCGCCGCGAGCGTCTGGCCGATCGCGCGCTCCTCGTTCAGCATCGGGACTACGACGGAAAGATGCAGGCGATGCGATTGGGTTGCCCCGCTGGCAGGGTCAGTTCGGGCCACAGAAGATTTGTCCGGACTGGAAGGCAAGCTTCTACGATCAGGGCAGCGGCGGATTGATCGCCGCGCCGGATTGACGAGCCGCCGGAAAATCCCTGATGAGTACCTTGCGGCCTCGCACCTCGAGCCGCCCCTCCTGGTAGAGGCGTATCGCATAGGGATAGATGCGATGTTCCTCGGCGTGGATTCTAGCGGCGAGCCGCACCTCGTCGTCGTCGGGATACACGGGAACGACCGCCTGGACGATGATCGGGCCGTCATCGACCCCTTCACCCACGAAAAAAACCGTGCATCCGCTAAAACGCACACCATACTCGCACGCAGCTTTTTGCGCGTTAGTGCCCGGGAAGGCTGGGCACAATGCCGGATGAATGTTCATGATGCGGTTAGGGAATGCGCGCACCATTACCGGCGACAGGATACGCATGAAGCCGGCACAGGCGACCAGCTCGACGTCGTGAGATTTGAGGGTTGCGACCAGTGCGCGATCGAAGTCCTCGCGGGTGGCGAATTGGCGATGGTCGAGCACTTGAGCGGAAATACCGTGGCGGCGCGCGCGTTCAATCCCCCGAGCGGCGGACTTGTTGGAGACGACGAGGCGAATGTCCGCCTTCAGTTCCCCGCGGGAGCTGGCGTCAATAATAGCCTGGAGATTCGTCCCTTCGCCGGAGATGAGAACGGCGAGCTTGACCGGTGGGCGCGCCGGAGCCTCTGCTGCGCTCATACGAAAGTGACTCCACGGGCGCCACGCTTGATCTCACCGATTATCCAGGCAGGCTGCCTGCGCCGGCGCAACCATAAGACGACCGCGTCGGCTTGGGGACGCGTAACAATTGCAACCATCCCGAGGCCGTTATTGAAGGTGCGATCCATCTCGGTCTGTGCGATCTTACCGAGTCTCGCGATCGTGGTGAACACCGGCGGGACCAGCCACGTCCCGCGATGGATTTGCGCCTGCAAACCTTCGGGCATCACCCGTGGCAGGTTTTCGATGACACCTCCGCCCGTAATATTGGCGAGGCCGCGGATGCTGAAGCGCCGAAACAACTCCACCGCGGTCTTGGCATAGATGCGCGTGGGACGCAGCAGTTCATCGGCTAGCGTGCAGCCGAATTCGGCAACGCGGCCGCTGAGTTTCAGCCGGGCGGAGTCGAGCAGGACCTTGCGGGCGAGCGAGAAACCGTTGGAATGAAGCCCGCTCGAGGCGAGACCGATCAGAACATCACCCACGCGCATCCGTTCGGGACGCGGAATCTCGGCTCGTGCGGCCAATCCGACTGCAAAACCGGCAAGGTCGTACTCGCCCGGGCGATACATCCCGGGCAGTTGCGCTGTTTCGCCGCCGACTAGGCTCATTCCCGCCTGAGTGCATCCACGGGCGATACCCTCGACGATAGCGAGCGCGACCTGCGGCTCGAGCTTGCCGCATCCGATGTAATCGAGAAAGAAAAGGGGGCGCGCGTTGTGGCATATGATGTCGTTGACGCACATCGCAACACAGTCGATTCCGATCGTGTCGTGGCGGCCGGTCGCGAACGCGATCTTGAGCTTGGTCCCGGCGCTGTCGGTGCCGGCGACGAGTACGGGCGCGCGCACCCTCGAAGCACGTGCCAGGTCGATAATTGCGCCGAACCCGCCGATGCCTTCGAGCACGTGGGCGCCCAGGGTGGGACGGGAAAGCTTGCGGAAAAGCGGGATCAGCCGCTCCTTGAGGTCGATATCGACGCCCGCGGATTTGTAAGTGAGACGCCGTGACATTGGCTCAGCTCGTACGCCGCGCCAGCGCCACGGCCCGCCACGCGGATTTGTCGCCAGGGTACGCGACCATTCCCTCGCGGTAGCGCAGGAGTTCCATGCCGGCGAGCATTTCGCGCAGTTCGTAATGCATGAGCAAGAAGGCGGGGTCGCGCGGATGGCCGGTTTCGGCCTGATCGATCAGGAATGCATCGAAAAGCAAAACGCCTCCGACGCGAAGCGCCTCTTTCAGATACGGGACGATCGCGCGGCTGAGGAAGCTCACGTTGACAACGGTGTCAAAGCTCTGCGCCCGAAACGGAAAGCTCTCTTCGAGGTCGGCAACCACCGGCATTATCGGCAAACCCTCGCAGCGTGCCTCAGCCGCCAGGATTCGCATCGCGTTTACGGAAAAGTCCGCGGCAACGACGCGGATTCCTGCGCGCGCGAGCGCCACGCTGTTACGCCCGGTGCCGGCCGCAACGTCGAGCGCGAGGCCGCGCCCCAACAAGGGCAGCATCTCAACCACCGACGGTTCAGGCTCCCCCGGCTGGGATGCGCCGCGATGGCGATCCTCCCACACTGTGCGCCGCTGGCGGTTCACACCGCACGCACCAGGGTAAAGACGTCCACACGGCGGGCGCCGGCGCGCAACAACGTACGGGCGCATTCATCGGCGGTGGCGCCGGTGGTCATTACATCGTCGACCAGCAAGACGCGCCGATTGGCCACGAGGTGCGGACGTTTGACCGCGAAAGCGGCGCGGACGTTGAGCCGGCGCTGGCGGCGGTCCTGCGAGGTTTGCGGCGGTGTCGGCACTACTCGCATGAGAGTTGCGACTTCAATCGGACGGCCAACGCGCCTGGCGATCGCGTCGCCCAGCAGCGCCGCCTGGTTGAATCCGCGCCATCGCAGCCGCGCGGGATGGAGCGGCACGGGGATAACCACGTCGCAGTCCTCCCCCGCGAACGGAATACGGTCGCCGAGGCATTCGGCAAGGGCCCGGCCAAGCGACTGATCGAGCCCATACTTGTGGCGCCGAATCATCGAGGGAACCGGCTGAGCCTCTTCGTCGAGCGAGCGATAGCTGGTCAAGGCGCGGGCCCGGCTAAAGTGCGGCGGAGACTGGGTACACGCCGGGCACCATTGATTGCCGCCGGGAAGTTCGGCGCCCAAGGGAATGCCGCAGACTGCGCATAACGGTTCGCGCAGCGGTTCGATGCGGGCGAGGCATTCGCCGCACACATGGCGACTCGAGTCCAGCGGCAGGCGCCGAACGCACGCGGAGCATCGCGGCGGATAGAAAAAGTTGATCAGATAGCGCAGCATCAATGCTCAATCATTAAAGATTACGATTCGCCGGAGCAAACTCAACGGCACGACACGCCCCGGGCACAAAAGAGGAAACAGTCCATGACCCTGATCGCGATCATGACGGTGCGGAAGGACGCCATCCAAAAATTTAGGAGCTTCGAGTCGAAGGCGGCCGTGATGATGGCCCGGCACGGCGGCGCGATCGAACGGACGGTGGTGGTCCCTTTAGCGGACCGTACCAACCTGTTCAAAGAGGTCCACATCGTGACGTTTCCGAGCACGGATGCCTTTTCGGCGTACCGGCAAGACCGGTCGCTGGAGGAGATTGCTTATCTCCGCAACGAGGCGGTTGTCGACACCGAAGTTATGATCGGCGAGGAAGGTCCCAATTATCAACCGCGGTGACTATGCCCGCTAATAAAAGTTATCAGCAGAACTAAACCATCCCCGCCGATTGTGTTATAGGGGAACATTATGGACGCACCACTTACAGGCATTCGTGTCATCGATTGGACAATCTGGCAGCAGGGCCCGGTGGCGACGGCGATGCTGGCCGACATGGGGGCCGAGGTAATCAAGATCGAGGAGTGCGAAAAGGGTGACCCGGGCCGCGGAATCATGTCGATGGGGGGCGCGTCGGCAACGGCAAAAGGGGTCAACTATTATTTCGAGGCAAATAATCGCCACAAGCAAAGCCTGACGCTGAATCTGTCGAAACCGGAAGCGCGCGAGATTGTTTACAAGCTGGCAGAGAAGAGCGACGTCTTCGTGCAGAACTTCCGCAAGGGCGTCGCCGATCGCCTCGGGCTAGGTTACAAAGATCTAAGCGCACGCAATCCTAAAATCATCTATGCCAACTCGACTGGCTACGGACCCAACGGTCCGGACAGCGGCGAACCGTCGTTCGACTACATGGCGCAGGCGCGATCCGGGATCATGAACATCGCGAGCGTCCCGGAGGGGTCCGAGCCAATTTACCTCAACGGCGGCATTGCCGATCAAATGGGGGCGATCATGCTGGCCTATGGGGTAATGACGGCGCTGGTGGCGCGTGAACGCTACGGTGTTGGACAGGAGGTCAACGCCTCTCATCTGGGTTCGATGATCGCGTTGCAGGGGCTCAACGTCTCGATGCGGACGATGCTCGGCAAGGAATTCCCACGGAATACCCGGGACGACGCTTACAACCCTTTGTGGAACCATTACCGCTGCGCTGACGGCAAATGGCTCTGCCTGGGCATGCTTCAGACCGATCGCTACTGGAAAGATTTCTGCGTCGCGCTCGGGATCAGGGAAATGATCGACGATGAGCGTTTCAACAGTATGCGGGCGCGTTCCAAGAACCATCGCGAACTGGTTGCGATTTTGGACAAGACGTTTGCGACCAAGCCGCGCGTGGAATGGATGAAGATCCTCAAGGAAGGCGGCGACTTTATCTACACCGTGGTCAACTCGATCAACAATCTGCCCGACGATCCACAGGTGGTGGCGAACGAATACATCGTCGACTACGAACATCCGGAGATCGGCAAAACGAAGGTCGTCGGGGTACCGATCATCCTCAGCCAGACGCCCGGCAACCCTCGCGGACGCGCGCCCCAATTGGGTGAGAATACCGAACTGATTCTCACCGACCTGCTCGGGTATAGCTGGGATGATATCGCTCGCCTGCGAGAGAGCGGAGTGATTTGAGGAAGTGCCGCGCAATGCTCCCAGGGGACCGGAGCTTGCGCGAAGCCGCCAATAACCACGGGGGAGTTTGAGCGATGGGAATAACGGGGACATTTGAAGACCGCGAACAGATCCGTGAGCTCTACTCGCGCTATGCGTTTACCATCGACCACGGTCCGTACGAAGAATGGGTGAAGTGTTTCACCGAGGACGGCGTGTTCGAGAGCCCTCGCCTGGGACGCCATGCCGGACAGGAGGGGCTGCGGCGGTTTACCGCGATCTACAAGGAATCGATTGGTGGTGCGCAAGTGCGCCACATGATGACCAACGTTATGTTCCGGGTAGACGGAGACCGCGCGAGTGGCGGCTGTTACCTCACTTATTACCATTGCAAGAATGGCAAGGCGACGCTCGAGGCGCTCGGGCGTTACGAGGACCGGGTGCGAAAGGTCAACGGGGAGTGGCTGTTTGAAAGCCGGAAGGTGTATATCGACGGGCACATGTGAAGCCGCGATCTAGCCCTTTGCACGCGCGGCGAGAAAAAGGGGTGTTGAGGAGCAGGCGGGAACCGGTGCGATGCGCCGGCTCCCGCCTGTTTCTTTCAAGCTGCGGCCACAGATTATCCCTTAGTGGTGATCCGCCCGCGCAGAGCGCAGGCGGGTCAGTACTGCCGTCAGATCCTCCGGCAGCGGTGCGGTCACTTCGACCCGGCCGCCCGCCGGTGAATCGAAGACGATGGTCGAAAGGTGCAGCCAGAAGCGGCCCAGTGCCAGTTCCGCGAGGAGAGGACCACCGTAAAGCGCATCACCGGCGAGCGGCATCCCGATGCTCGCCAGATGGACGCGTATTTGATGGCGGCGGCCGGTGCGCGGCGTCACGGCCAGCAACACGAAACCGCACAATTGTTCGATCGGTTCGATAACAGTAGCGGCGGGACGAGCGGGTGAGCTGCTGCCTGGCTCGGCCGCGATCATGCGGCGCGGGTTCTGCGGATGGTGTCCGATCGGTTTCGCGATCTCGGCACTTCCAGTCAGCCGGCCCGCGGCCAGCGCCAGATAGCGGCGCACAACCCGGTTACTGCGGATCGCAGCGCGCAAAGCAACGAATGCCCGCTGGTCCCGCGCAATTATCAACGCACCCGAAGTGCCATTGTCCAGACGATGGATCAGGCCACCTTCGAGCGGTTTGTCGCCGGCGCGAGCCGTTTCGGGATAAGCCGCGACGATTGCGTTCATCAGGGTTGCTCGTTCATCGGCGCGCAACGCATGACATGGGATGAGGCCGGGTTTGTTGACGACGAGGACGCTCGCGTCTTCGAATAGCACTTCGATTTTCAACTCAGGATTCGGGACGATGGCTCGAGGCGGGATAATGCCGCTGATTTGAACGTTGTCGTTAGGCCCCACCGTCTCGCCTTTTCGGAGCTGGCGGCCGTCGACGCTCACGCGTCCACTCTCGATGAGTTCGCGTGCGATACGGCGCGACGGCACCCATCCCATGCGCACGAGGAAACGGTCGAGCCGCTCGAACTTGTCACTGCCACTCATGTCGCATTCCGCAAAGGACGCTGACGCCACGCGCGGGGCGACGCCGGCGGGGAGTGTGCACCGAAGTGGGCGGTCTCAGTTTTCCGAGAGGCGATGACGCACCCAGCCCTCGATCTGCTGGAAGAAACCCGCGAAAGGATCCTCGTTTGGCGCCGCGGCGAAGTAGCATTTGCGCATGAAGTCGAGCGCACCGGCGTAATGCTCGAAGCCTTGGCTCAGCTCCTCGAACATCATGAAGCCCGGCTTGTAAAGCGAGACATCGAGTTCTGAAACCGCGTGGTAGGATCGTGCGCCCTCTTCGAGATAGTACGCCAGGTAGCCGCCATGTTCGACGAAGCGCCGGAACAGTCCCGTCATGAACAGTGTGTAATCGCCAACATATTTGCGCAGCATGCGTTCGCCCTGGACCCGTTCGGCTTCATCCGGGACGACACCGAGTTGCGTGAGCGTCATCTCGACCACACTGGTCAGGCGCCGGCCGTCAGCGCCACGCAATTGCAGCCAGCGGTCGGAGCGGCTGAAATCGGCCAGCACCGACGCCACGTAATCAGTGGTTTGACGGTCTCCGACGCCGAGCTGGCCAAAGCTTTTGCGCACGACTTCCAAAAAGAACCCCTTGAGCTTTTGCGAAGAAGACTGCTGAACCGGCATGGCTCCCTCCTCCTCAGAGACCGCCACTTCGCCACGAAATCATTTTAACAAAGTGCGACGGGATGATTCCACGGACGTTGCGAAGATCCCGGTCCTCCGCCTCGCTCAGGTGCTGGCAGGGCCGCCCGCGTCCCGTAGGGCGGATTTGATTTCGCGCCGGTCAGCATCGATGGGGAGTCCAAAGAGGCGGCGCAGCTCCCGGCCAGTGTGCGATTTCGCGCACGCGGCGACCGCCAGAGGATCACCCGCGATCACGACTCGTCCGCCTTCGTCGCCGGCCCCCGGCCCGAGGTCAATGATGTAGTCGGCGTGCGCGATGAATTCGAGATTGTGTTCGATCACAACCATGGTGTTGCCTTCGGCCACCAGCCGTCCGAGCGCACGCAACAGCCGCCGGATGTCGGAGGAGGCGAGTCCGGTGGTCGGCTCGTCGAGCAGGAACATTCGCGGTAGCGTTTTGCCCTTGTCGGTTGTTGCCGGCGGTTCGAGGTCGGCCAGCAAAAACCGGGCAAGTTTGAGCCGCTGCGCCTCGCCGCCCGAGAGCGTCGAGGTCGCTTGCCCGAGCTGAAGGTAGCCGAGCCCCACGGCGGCGAGCGGCTCGAGGCGTCTGGTTATTGCCGGGTACTTCTCGAAGAACACGCGTGCTTCGTCGATGGTCAGGGCAAGTACTTCGGTGACGTTTTTGCCCGCAAAGCGGATGTTGAGAATATGGCTCTGGAAGCGGCGCCCGTCGCAGGCCTCGCAATTGACCTCGAGGTCGGCCATGAAGTGCATCTCGATCGTTACGGTGCCGGTGCCGTGGCATCGGTCGCAGCGTCCGCCGTCAACGTTGAAAGAGAAGTCGCGCGGCTTGACCTTGAGCCGGCGAGCTTCCGCGCTGGTGGCAAAGAGCTTGCGGATTTCGTCGTAGATCTTCAGATAAGTAGCTGGGTTGGATCGCAGCGAGCGCGCCGGCATCTCCTGTCCCATGTGTACCATGTCGCCGATCCGCTCGAATCCGTCGATACGATCGCATTGGCCGACATCGCTGACCGCATCACCGCGCCGGCGCAGGTAGTTGTTGTAGATCACGCTTTCGACCAGCGTGGACTTACCCGAGCCGGAAACTCCGGTGACGCAGACCAGGCGGCCAAGCGGAATCGCGACGCTCAGGTCGCGCAGGTTGTTCTCACGGGCGCCAGTGACGCGGAGCGCCGGTTCCTGCTTGGCGAAACGGCGCTGGCGTGATAGCGCGCGCATCAGGAGCGCCCGGCCGGACGTTTCGCCTGCGCCGTTCCCAGCCGCTTTGCGCGGAGGACCCGCGTAGAGCAGATTGCCGCCCTCGCGGCCGCCGCCAGGCCCGAGCTCGACCAGGTAGTCGGCGCCCGCGATCATCGTCGGGTCGTGCTCGACTACCACTACGGTGTTGCCGAGGTCGCGCAGATGACGGAGCACGCCGAGCAGGCGGCGCGAGTCGCCGGCGTGCAGTCCTACGGTCGGTTCATCAAGGGCATAGAGCGTGCCGGAAAGCAGGCTACCGAGTGCGCTTGCAAGATGAATCCGCTGGGCCTCGCCGCCAGAGAGCGTCCGCGCCTGGCGCTCGAGTGTGAGGTAGCCGAGGCCGACTTCGTTGAGATATCCGAGCCGGTTACCAAGTTCGCGCAGCACAACGCCCGCCCGAACCGCTACCTCACGCCGCTTGCGCAACACGCCGAGCCATTGCGGCAGGTCGCGCACCGGGATGCGGCCAATGTCCGCGATCGACTTGTCATCGACCACGACATTGAGTGCTTCTGGCTTGAGTTTACTGCCGCCGCATAAGGGGCAGGGGACAAAGCGGCGATACTTGGCCAGCAGGATTCGGACATGGGTCTTGTAGCGTTTGCGTTCGAGCCAGCGGAAGAACCCGCGTACGCCCGGCCAGCGTTCGTCCCATCGTTGGCCGTCCCGGTGCGGTTCGCCGTCCAGCAACCATTGCCGCTCCTCCTCATTCATCTCCCGAAACGAGACGGCAGTGCGGATTCGGGCACGGCGGGCGCACTTGAGCATCCATTCGTGCATCTCGCGATAAGCGGGTGTGCGCCAGGGTGCGATCAATCCCTGGCGTAGCGAGAGATTGGCGTTGGGTATGACCTTTTCGAGGTCAAGCTCGACTGTACGCCCGAAGCCTTCACATTCAGGGCAGGCGCCGATCGGGCTGTTTGCCGAAAACATCGCGGGTGTGGGTTCCGCGAACGTCGAACCGCAGCGCGAGCAGTTGAAGCGGCGGTCGAAGCCGAGGGCTGCGATCGGCGTGGTGCCGGAGTCAGTGCGCTTCATAACAATAGCGCGTGCCCGGCCGCCGCCGAGATGGAAGGCCTTCTCGAGAGCTTCCCGCGTGCGTTCTTCGCTTCCGGAAGCAGAAACCGCGACGCGATCAATTACAACGTCAAGCGGCCCAGCTGGTGGCGGGCTGCCGTTGCCTCCGAATTGTTCAGCGAATTCTGCGGTCTCGACGATCTCGCCATCATGGTAGAGCCGATGATAGCCGTTGTGCGTCAAATAGGCCGACGTTTCGGACAGCGAACGCGAACCCTGATCAAACGGCGCCACGAACACGTAAAGCCCGGGGCTGCCGATCACGCGAGCCGCCGCGCTCTCGACCGTGTCCCGCGTGACCTCGACTTTGCATCGCGGGCAAATGGTTTGGCCGACCGAAGCGAACAGCAGGCGCAAATAGTCGGCGATTTCAGTGACAGTGCCGACGGTCGAGCGCGCATTCTTGATCGTGTTCTTCTGCCGCAGCGCCAGTGCCGGCGGGATTTCCGAAATTGAATCGACGTCGGGCCGATCCATCCGCTCCAGGAACAGCCGTGCGTACGTCGAAAGGCTCTGCACATAACGCCGCTGCCCTTCGGCGTAAAGCGTGTCGAAAACCAGGCTGGATTTGCCCGAACCCGACACGCCGGTCACTACGGCAAGCCGCTGATGTGGAAAGTCAAGCGAGATGTTGCGCAGGTTGTGAGTGCGCGCGCCGCGAATACTGGTTGACCGCTGCAAGCCGGGCCTCGATGGCTAGCGCGGGTCAGTCAGCGGGCGTGCCTTCACCTTGCGTTCGCCCGGATACTCGGATGCGACCTCGGCATAGAGTTGGCGCAGTCGCATGTCAAACTGCGCCTGGAGCCGCCTGGTTTCCGCTTCGCGATCGGCAGCAGGCAGCCCCTCCAGCTTCTTGAGCTCGTCATCGAGCTGGCACATCAGGCGATTGCGTTGAACCAGATATTGATAGCCGTTCATACGCTCGTCCAAATGCTAAATTCCAAAGAAAATAATTATAGTTTATCCTTGTGTGTTGGGACAACTCGGAGCGGAACAAACAGGAATGCCTTCGGCGCAACTAACATCATTCGACCAGATGCGATCCGCGATACTCCACGCGTGGGATCTCAAGGGTGTTCATCATGGTTTCATGAGCCGATTGGGAGGTGCCAGCGCTGGTCCGTGGGCCAGTTTCAATCTCTCCGAATCGGTCGGCGACGACCCCACTGCAGTCAGGATCAACTGGGAGAAGTGGCGCGCCGCCTATCCGGCGATGCGCGTCGCGCGGCTCAAGCAGGTGCACGGCAATACGATCCGCGAGATTGGTACGGGTTACGATGGCGAGCGGTGGTCCGCCGACGGGATGGTGACGGCGTCTCGAGGAATTGCGCTCGGGATTTTTACCGCGGATTGCGTGCCGATCCTGATGGTTGACGAGACGCGAGGGGTCGCCGGTGCTTTGCACGCCGGGTGGCGCGGGACGCTGGCCGATATCGCCGAAGCGGGCGTGCGCGCGATGGTCGCGCTGGGCGGACGACCGCATGCGATACGCGCTGCGATGGGGCCCGCGATCGGAAGCTGCTGCTTCGAGGTCGACGCTGATTTGGCCGAGCGTTTCGCGCGCTCGATTTCGCACGCGCGCGCACATACCCGCGCGGGTAATCCGGGCAAAGCCTATTTGGATCTGCGCGCGATCGTGCGCGGGCAGTTGGAACGTGCCGGCCTGGCACCCGTTGCGATTACTAGCGTGGGGCGCTGCACGCGCTGCGCCGCCGACCGGTATTTCTCGCGGCGCGCGGCCGGGGGTGCAACAACGGGCCTGCAGATGAGCTTCATCGGCTTCGAGGCATAGTTTGGCACTAATACGCAAATCCGGCCGGCGCCGGCGCTCGAAAGCGGGCGGGCTCATCCGCAAGATTCGCAAGCCGATTGCTCCACCCTCGCGGGTCGCCGAAGATGAGCGCAAGTACAGCCGCGCCCGCGAACTTGAACGGTTGCGTCGCGAAAGCGAGCTTCCATAGAATCCGATTGCACAGGCGCCGTTGGTCTGGCGTGCGAAATGCCAATCAACCAGGCGAATTCCTGAACTAATGGTCAGTTTCGAACCAAGCGACGAACAGAAAATGATCCGCGACACGGTCGCGGCCTTCGCGATCGAGGAGATCCGTCCCGCGGCTCGTCCTGCCGACGAGAGCGGCGAGATCCCTGCCGATCTCATTGGCAAAGCCTGGGAGCTGGGACTGGTTCGCGGAGCGATCCCCGAGACCTATGGTGGCTACGGTGACACAAGATCGGCGGTCACCGGCGCAATCGTGGCCGAGGAACTCGCGTTCGGCGACCTCGCAATTGCTCTGCATGTTCTGGCTCCGCGGCTCCTTGCCTATCCCGTTTTGGAAATGGGCACAGCGGAGCAGCGCGAGAGCATTCTCAAGCGCTTCGGTACCGACAACTTCGTGGCCGGCGGCGCCGCTCTGGTTGAGCCGCGTTTTGACTTCGATCCTTCCGCGCTCGCAACTGTGGCTCGGCGCGACGGCGCAAGCTACGTAATCGACGGTGCGAAGTGCGTTGTGCCTCTCGCCACCAAAGCTGAGGCAATTTTGGTCTACGCGACGGCCAATCCCTACGCCGGTCAAGCCGGCGTCGATGGGTTTATCGTCGCGCGTGAGGCGCCTGGTCTCACCATCTCGGAGCGCGAGAAAAATATGGGGATCAAGGGCCTTGAAACCTATGAGCTGACGCTGAAGGACTGCCGCGTCGGCGCAGAGGCCCGTTTGGGCGGCGGTAACGGTATCAACTTCACCCGGCTGCTCAGCGAATCGCGAGTGGCGATGGCGGCGATGGCGACCGGAGTGGCTCGCGCGGCCTTTGAATACGCGCGGACCTATGCCAAGGAGCGCAAGGCCTTCGGCGCGCCGATTGCCACCAAGCAGGCAGTCGCTTTCATGCTGGCGGAGATGGCGATCGAGATCGACGCCACCCGCCTGCTCGTGTGGGAAGCGGCGTCGCGGCTCGACAAGGGCGAGGACGCGCTCAAGGAGAGTTACCAGGCGCGCAACTATGCGGCTCAATCGTCGCTGATGGTGGCCGACAACGCAGTGCAGGTTCTCGGCGGCCACGGATATATCCGCGAGCATCCGGTCGAGATGTGGCTGCGCAATGCGCGTGCGTTCGCGGTACTCGACGGGATCGCTACGGTTTAGGGCTCGAGAGACCGTCACCGGCAGAACAGGCCAGGAACACGCAATGATCGATTTCGAACTGGAACCGCAGGTTCTCAAGCAGGTCGAGATGTACCACATGGTCGCAGAGCAGATGATGCGGCCGATCTCGCGCGAGTACGACGAGAAGGAGCACGAGCATCCGCGGCAATTCTGGGATGCGATGTGGACCGCGTCGCAGAGTCTGGGACCAGCGGCGCGCGAAGCAAAACCTTCGGGCAAGGACGACGGCAGTGCTCCCAAACTGCGCAACCTGTACACCTGCCTCAGCACAGAGGAATTGTGCTGGGGTGACGCAGGGCTTTTCCTGTCGATCCCGAATCCCGGATTGGGCGGAGCCGCAGTCGCCGCGGCCGGGACGCCCGAACAAAGGGAGCGTTTTTTGCACCGCTTCCGCGAGGGCCAGCCGAAGTGGGGCGCGATGGCGATTACTGAACCCGGATGCGGTTCCGATTCCGCGGCGATCACCACCACGGCGGTCCGCGAAGGCGACGGTTGGGTGCTTAACGGAACGAAAATTTTCTGCACCGCGGGCCAGATGGCGGCGGAAGGATCCGAAGGCTTTGTGGTCGTATGGGCGACTGTCGATCTCAAGGCTGGGCGCGCCGGGATTAAGCCGTTCGTAGTTGAGCACAACACCCCGGGCATGACCGTAGCACGTGTCGAAAACAAACTCGGAATCCGGGCGTCCGACACTGCGATGATCGTCCTGGAGAATTGCCGCATTCCCGCCGATCACCTGCTCGGCAAAGCCGAAGTGAAGCAGGAAGGTGGCGGATTCAAGGACGTGATGGCGACCTTCGACGCAACGCGGCCGATCGTAGCCGCGATGGCTATCGGAGTCGGCCGCGCGGCCCTCGATTTCGTGCGCGATTTCCTCGAACAGAACCAGGTTCCGCTGCGTTACGGGTTATCGCCGCGGCGGCTCTCGACAATCGAGCGCGATTTCATGGAGATGGAAGTGCAACTCAAGGCGGCCCGGCTGCTCACCTGGCGCGCCGCGTGGATGCTCGATGTCGGGATGCGCAACAACCTCGAGGCCTCGATGGCCAAGGCGAAGGCAGGCAGGGCGGTCACGTTGATTACGCAAAAGGCCGTGGAACTGTTGGGGCCGGTCGGCTATTCGCGCAAACAGTTAGTCGAAAAATGGATGCGCGACGCGAAGATCAACGACATCTTCGAGGGAACGCAGCAGATCAATTTGTTGATCATAGCGCGACGCATTCTGGACTACAGCAGCAAGGAAATGAACTGAGGCGGGAAGACCTACCCTCGAGATTCTTCGCCGAACTCAAGTTGGGGAAATCTCAAGCCATTCGATAGAATTCGCTAATAGAACCAGCGATTCTTGTCCCACGAGAAGATTTCAAGAGTGTTCGTCCTGCCGACGAGTTTGGGCGTGGCGTGTTTCGCTTCCTCGACCGTTTTGCCCGCGAGATAGTAGTTGTATTCCTGGTAGGAGAGCTTTCCGATCGGAACACCCTTCGCTGACTCCTTCGTCTCGCAGGCATCGACTTTGCCGTAGGCGACATAGGTCGCGGTCTCGTACCCGGCGCGCCTCTGCCAGTTGATGTGGGCTAAATTATTGAGTTCTCGTTCGTGCAGTTTTCGCTCCCAATCCTGGCAAAAGGTCGGGAAATCTGCAGAAGCCCGTTCAAATTTGCGCCGCTGGACTAGACTCAGCCGGGCTAGGATGGCCTTCACTTCCGCTGTAATGCCGTGCGTGGGCGGGCGCGTCAGACCACTTGCATGCGTTATCGTGAGGTCGTTCACCGCCGCCGGGTCAGGCGGGGACTGTGTATCAGGCGAGGTCGAAGTATCGGGCGAGATAGAAACCTTCCGTATGTTGGGTGAACCCTTCATTCCGCCGTCGGTCCCGGATTGGGCCGACACAAACGCCGCCGAAAGAAAGCACACAACCGCTGCCGCCGTGCATGCAAGCCTAGCTCCCACGCCTGTCTCCCCCGTGTCCTTTCCCGAATCTACTCGAAATGCCGGCGTTCAGGTAGACCGGTCGCAGCCCCTGGACGAGGCTGCGACCGGATCTGACTTGCGGAACAGTTACTGCTGATCGACCGGGATTAGCTCGACGCGCCGGTTCTGCGCACGACCATCCGCGGTCTTGTTCGTGGCCACGAAATGCGTCTTGCCGAAACCCTGCGGAATTAGCTGGCTGGCCGGAATACCCTTGTCCTCAAGGTACGCGGCAACCGCCTCGGACCGCCGCTGCGACAACTTCAAGTTGTAGCGCACTTTACCGATCGAGTCGCAATAACCGTTTACGTAGATCTTGACGTTGGGATTGGCCTTGAGCGTCTCGGCTGCCTCGTCAAGCACCGGCTTGTCGACTTCACGGATAAAGGACTTGTCGAAGTCGAAGTGTACGCCACGCAGAGTTATCGTCTGCGGAGGGGGAGGCGGCGGAGGTGGCGGCGGTGGTGGCGGAGGAGGCGGTGGCGGTGGCGGAGGTGCTTCGACTGGTTGCGGGCAGGCGAAGTAGCCGGCTACTCCACCGATGAGGGCGCCGCCGGCCACGCTAACCGGAACTACCCATTCGAGATAGCCCTTTTGGTTCTTTTTCGAGAGTGCCACTCCCGTACCGATGCCGCCAGCGGCGAGGCCGCCGACCGTGGCGCTCGCGAGAATGCACTTCTGCCTGTCGGTCATCGAGGAGCACGCCGATATCATCGACAGTACGCCTGCCCACATCAGCCA
>Ga0187771_10001038_pt1 | contig 18169 bp, 14 predicted proteins | sample 0116_SJ02_MP15_1_FD_133139 | JGI IMG/M metagenome (GOLD analysis project Ga0187771, IMG submission 133139) | Tropical peat soil microbial communities from peatlands in Department of Meta, Colombia - 0116_SJ02_MP15_10_MG | ecosystem: Environmental > Terrestrial > Soil > Wetlands > Peat | place...
AAGGTGATCCGGGAGGCGGTGAGACGAAAAAAGGAGATGAATAAGACGCAAGAAGAGATGGCGACGATTCTCTTAAAAGAATTCAAAGAGAAGAATAGAAGATTTCCTGGATTTGGCCATCGGATTCATACGAAGGATCCCCGAACAACGAAACTTTTTCAGATTGCGTCGGACCTGGGGATCGCCGGGGAATATGTGGGCATGGCAAGAGCCATTGAGGATGTCATCGAGAAGGAGAGTGGAAAGCGTCTGCCCATTAATGTCGATGGAGCCATCGCCACACTCCTCTGTGAAATGGACTTTCCCTCTGAACTGGCCAACGCCTTCTTTATTCTGGCACGAATTCCCGGGCTGGTGGCCCATGTCTATGAAGAACAGACCCGGATGAAGCCGATGAGGGTGATCAACTCAAAAGAGCATGAATATGATGGGGTCTCCGAAAGGAAACTCTGATAAGAAAGAAAGTGTGACGGAACTCATTCATCCTTTTTGAGAAAGGCTCAAGATCGCCTGGACAATCCTTTTATAGCCCGTGCATCGGCACAGGTTTCCTGAAATCGCAACTCTTATTTCCCTCTCCGTAGGTCTCGGGTTTTCGTCGAGAAGACCCTTGGCGCTCAGGATCATGCCTGGCGTACAGTAGCCGCACTGAATCGCCCCATGTTGGATAAAGGCCTCCTGGATGGGATTTAACTTGGTCCCTTCAGCCAATCCTTCAATGGTTAGGACCTCGCTGCCTGCCGCCTCAACGGCTAACATCAGACAGGAGTTGATGGGCTTTCTGTCTACCAAAACAGTGCAGGCACCGCAATTGCCGAGGTCGCAGCCCTTCTTTGTCCCCGTCAGGTTCAAGTCGTCTCGGATGAAGTCGAGGAGCGTCCTTCTTGGATCAACCCATGCTTCAACCTCTTCTCCGTTCACCTTCAGCTTTATCTGCCGCTTCATTTCCTTCTCTTCTTTGACGGTCTTTCGAGATCCCCTCCAGGGCCTGCCTCATTACGCGCCTCGTTAGCACCTTCACCATCTCCCTTTTGTACTCGACAGAAGTTCGAGGCCTTGCAGCCTCCGAAGCCAGTTCCCCTGCCCTTTCAATCGTCTCGTCTTCAACACGCCTTCCCCTCAAATAGTCTTCTGCCCCTTCCGGTCGAATAGGAACGGATGCAACTCCCCCTAATACGATCCTCGCATCCTTAAAGAACTCTTTCATCGGGTCTGTCACCACCACGGCTGCTACGCAGACGAGAGCCACATCTACAGCCCTCTTGACGGCGTGCTTGATATAGGCTGCGCCCATGTACTCGGGCCAAGCGGGTATCTCGATCAGGCTCAGCAGCTCGTCGGATCTCAGGCTGTTTCGGCCAGTTCCTACGAAGAGCTCTTCGACGAGCAAGCTCCTCTTCCGATGGAGGCTCACCGCTACCACCCTTGCCCCCATCCCAATCAAACAAGGGCCCGTGTCTGCAGAAGGGAGCGCATTGCAGAGGTTTCCTCCAATCGTTGCCCGATGGCGGACCTGAACCGACCCCAATAAAGAGGCCGCATAGGCAAGGACCGGAAGGTGGGCCTGAATCAGAGAAGACCTTTCAATCTCCCGGATCGTCGTTAAAGGTCCGATCTTCATCCCCTTACCGTCCTCATACTCAACTCCCCTGAGACCTAAAATCCCTTTGATGTCAATCAAGAGCTCTGGTGCTATCTGCCTCTGCTTCAGCTTTACCAAAATATCGGTCCCACCAGCAAGGAGATGGGCCTTCTCACCGTATTCGGTCAGCAGCTGGGTTGCCTCTTCGATGCTCTTCACTTTGACGTATTCAAAGTTTCTCATCCCCTCTCCTTAAGGGCCTTGAGCACCTTCTCGGGTGTGATGGGCAGGTCTTTGATCCTCACCCCCACCGCATCGTAGACCGCATTGGCAATGGCAGGTGCTGTAGGAGCCAAGGCTGGCTCTCCAATTCCCTTCGCTCCATAAGGGCCTTTCTCATGAAGCGTCTCCACCAGGAGCGGCACCATCTCAGGCATGTCAAGGGAGGTTGCCATCTTATAATCGACAAAATTAGGGTTGAGCGTCTTTCCCTTTTCCAACTTAAGCTCTTCCATCAAAGTTGCACTGATCCCCATGCCAATCGCCCCTTCGATCTGCTGCTCACAGTTCAAAGGGTTTATGGCCTTGCCCACATCCTGTGCGGATGAGACCTTCAAGACGTTCACCATCCCTGTCTCTTCGTCCACTTCGACCTCAGCCGCCTGAGCTCCATAGATCCAAAAGACCGATGGATTGAGACCTTGGCCCGTCTCCGGATCCAGGGATGTACCTCCTGAGGCGCTGTAGGTTCCGCGTCCTATAATCGGCCTTCCCTCCGCGAAATGGCCCCCTGCACCCATGGGGACCTGTCTGGCCAGAAGCTTCCGATGGGGTGAACCTTTCACAGAGATCACCCCGTTGCGGACCTCCAGATCTGAGGGGTTTGCCTCAAGGACGTCGGCTGCTGCCTCCAAAAGCTGCCGCTTCGCATCTGCTGCTGCTGCCTTCACAGCATTGCCCATGTGAAAGGTGGAACGACTCGAACCGGTCAGTTGGTCGTAGGGTGTCACGTCTGTATCCGGGCCCACAATCCTTACATCTTTTACATCGAACCCTAACTCCTCAGCAGCGATCTGGATAAGCGCCGTGTTTGAACCTTGCCCCATCTCCACCGTAGAGGATAGAACCTCCGCGGTCCCATCTTCATTCAGTTTGATGAAGGCGGAAGAGGAGGTAGGGGTTTGAGTAGACTTGTGCATGGCGGCAATCCCTCTTCCTTTACCCCGGACTCGTCCCCCCTCCTTCCACCCGATGGCCTCTGCTGCCTTACAGATGCACTCTTTGATGCCGACCCCTTTCAGCACTTGTCCTGTTGCCGAGATCGACCCCTCATCGAGGCCATTCTTCAATCGAAACTCGACAGGGTCCATGCCAACCCTTTCAGCCAAAATATCCATCTGAGACTCGATAGCCCACATGACCTGAGGGACCCCCAGACCTCTAAAAGACCCTGCGATCGTCTTATTTGTGTAAACACAATAGGCATCCACATCTATATTCGGAACATTGTAGGGACCATTGGCAGCCATGCCACAGCTCCGTATCACCACTGGCCCGGAGTCTGCATAAGCACCCGTATCAAAGACGATCCGGACCCTGTGGCTCGTCAGGGTCCCATCTCTTTTCACTCCTGACCGAACCGTGATAATGGAGGGATGGCGGACCACACTCGTTGCGTAGAATTCCTCCTCACGGGTGAGGACGATCCTTACCGGCCTGTTGTTCTTCACCTTTGAAGCTAGGACGTAGCAGAGAGGCTCCACCTTCAGACCCGACTTTCCTCCAAAAGCACCTCCGACATAGGTTCCCGTCACGCGAATCTTGTTGACCGGAAGCCCCAGGGATCTTGCCAGTTCTCCCCGGATGCTGTAAGGACCTTGCGCGTTCGTCCAGACAAAGATCCGACCCGAGGCATCGACCCGGACAATGGCTCCGTGGGGTTCCAGGTGACAATGCTGGACCATCTGGGTATGGAATGTCTCTTCGGAGATGAAATTCGCATCCCGAAACCCCTCCTCTGCATTCCCTCTCCGGATCTTAAAATGGTTGCAGATGTTTGTACCCTGGACTGGGAAGTAGGCGGAACCGCGCCAATACTCCATCAGATTCTCGTGGATCAAGGGAGAACCTGGATCCATCGCTTCCAGGGGATCGAAGACCGCAGGGAGTTCTTCATACTCCACCCGAATCAGGTCAAGAGCCTCTTCAGCGGTTTCTTCGTCTACAGCCGCAACCCCTGCCACTGCATCTCCTATGTATCTCACCTTATCAAAACAGTAATAGGGTTGGTCCTGGATGCATCTGCCGTAAACCGCTCTCAGATCTCTCCCTGCGACCACTGCCTTTACGCCTGTCAGATGTTCGGCGCGGCTCGTATCAACATTGAGGATCCTGGCATGGGGGAGGGGACTTCTGAGGACTTTACCGTGAAGCATCCCAGCAAACTTTACATCGGTGGCATAAAGGGCCATGCCCGTTGCCTTTTCAACTGCTTCCACCCTTGGGATTCTACGTCCAACGATATGAAGATCATCCAAATCGAGAGTTCCTCCTTTAACACTTGAAGTCGTCTTTGAGCTTTGTGATCGGCTTAACCCTATTGGAGTGGAGCATCTATAAAGGCTTAGCTGTCTCCTTGCTGATCAGGCTCCCTCCGGGAAGAAGACTCACGAAGGCCTTGAACTATTAGGAGCCCTCATAATTTTTTGCTTGACAATTAAATATGGGTTGTGTATTTGTACATACGATAATACAAATTGCCAGAAAAATCAATCTTTCACCAAAAGGAATTAGATAGAATGGGCTCCTCAATGGGTGTGTTTATTACCAGATTCAGAGGGCGATTTCAGATTTCAAATGATTCCTATGGGATCATAAATGTTGAGTGCACCATGACGGATTAAACGAGAAAAAGGAGGTGAGCAATCATTCAAGAGGGTCAGGAGACCCCATTTCAAGAGAGGGCAGGGTTCTACGAAGGGAAGGGTTCAAATTCTTCCCCAGTGGATTTTGAAAAGAATCTATGGATTTCGATGAATCTTAAGGTTCGGAAAGGAGGACCGAAATGTTCAAAAAAAGTTTAATCTTCGGAATGATATTGTCTCTTGCACCGGTCTTTTCGGCGGGGTTGGGCGCTGCCCAGGAGAAGCTGAGAATTGGGCTGGTTATTGAGCAGACCGGAGCTGGAGCTTCCTTGGGAGCATACTGGATTAAGGCGTTTGAACTGGCCGTGGGAGAGGTCAATAAGGGTGGAGGTGTGCTCGGAAGGCAGGTTGAATATGAGATCTTTGATAACCAATCGAAAGCCCCTGTCTCAGTCAGTGCCACCCAAAAGGCCCTTTCGTGGGGGGCCTTTGCCATCGCTGGTCCCATTTATAGTGGCAACACCCTTGCTTGTATGCCTGTTACTCAGGAAGCCAAGACTCCCCAAATGACTGGCTCGGAGAACTGGAGGATTACGCTTCAAGGAGATAAATACATCTGGCGCATGTCCACGGGACAGACACAGGAAATACAAAAATTGTTGAATTGGGTAATGGCCGAAAGAAAACCGAAGGCCTTGGGAATGCTCTATGTGAATAATGACTTTGGAATCGGTGCATGGGAGACGGCAAAAAAGCTTCTCAAGGAGAAGTATAACACCGAGCTTGTGATGGCCGCTGCTTGCGAACAGAAGCAGCCGGATTATTCGGCGGAATTGAAAAAGATCAAGGAATCGAATGCAGATACGGTGCTTTTGAATCTGCTTGAAGAAGAATCCGCTATGTTCTACCGACAGGCCAAAAAGGTAGGTCTCAATGCGTTTTTATGCACGGTGAACACAGGCATTTCCGTTGATGCCTGTCGGCTGGGAAAGGAAGCGGTCGACGGCGTCTACGGGACATCGGGATACGAATATTCTGCTCCTGAAGCCGGCTGCCAACGCCTTGCGAAGTATTACAGAGAACGCTATGGGGAATGGCCTGACAACGAGTTTATGAAGGGTTATAACGCCGTTTACCTGGTCAAAACTGGAATCGAACTGGCAAAGAGTTTTGACAAGGAGAAGTTCGTAGAAAAGATGCACAGTGTCCACATCACTCCCAAGATCCAACCGAATATTGTCGGAGGTTCCCTCTACTACGATGAAAACGGAGAGCTACACTCGTGGGACTACCTCGCAAAAGTCACATGGAATGGTAAGGAGGCATTAGCGAAGGCCCTGTTTGCAATACCGCCCTTCAAAGGACCCGATAGTGATAAAAAGACATTTGTCGTTAAGTAGAAAAGGGTCAACATGGAATAGGGCATCGGTTAAGGGGTTTTGGATGAGTTGAGATTAGGGGGAGACAGGTGACAGATCTGATTCAGCTATTGATCGGTGGATTGTCGATCGGGATACTCTATAGCATCGTGGCGATTGGTTTTGTCCTCCTTTGGCAGACGTCGCAGACCATCAATTTTGCCCAGGGTGAGTTTGTGATGGTGCCCATGTTTGTCATGGTCGGCTTGCATATCGTCTTGAAGCTTCCCTTCTGGTTATCATTCCTGCTGACGATCCTTGCATCGAGTTTGATGGGATACCTCTTCGAGAAGTTGATGATCAAGAGACTTCTGGCAGGAGGGGTGATCGTGATTGTGATTGCTACCTTGGGTCTTTCGGCCTTTCTCCGATATGGGATGCAGATCACCTGGACTCCCCTGACCCTTTTTTTCCCACATATTTTCAGCACCGAACCGATCAAGATCAGGAATGTTGTGTTTTCGTCCGAAGACATCTGGAACATCGTGATCATCTCGATCATCATCCTCCTGCTTCACCTCTTTATCAAAAGGACGAAGCTGGGAAAGGCCATGCAGGCCGTGGCTCAAAGCAGGGAAACGGCCACGCTCATGGGAATCAACGTGATGCAGATTATCACGCTGGTCTTCGTTCTCAATTCCATACTGACCGGAATTGGGGCTATCTTTGTGGCCCCGGTCTTTTTTGTTAGATATGACGTTGGAGTCCAGCTGGGTTTGAAGGCTTTTATCGCAGCCGTCATTGGTGGATTTAACCAGATTCGGGGAGCCCTTGCAGGAGGAATCACGGTCGGCCTTGTTGAAACATTGGCGGCTGCCTATATCTCCACAGCTTATCGAGACGCCTTCACGATGATCTTGTTGTTGCTCATTCTGTTGATAAAGCCGGAAGGGATCGCAGGTATTAGAGAGGAAGCATACTAAAGGGGTTCATCAAATGAAGGGATGGAAGGGATGGCTACCTTGGGGTGTTGTGATTGTTCTCCTATGTATTGTTCCCTGGTTTTTAAAAGCCTACACGCTTTTTATTTTGAGCTTCTCCCTTGTCAATATCATCCTGGCCATCGGTTTGAACATCACCTTGGGATATGCAGGCCAGATCTCTTTGTGCCATGCGGCTTTTATGGGGATCGGCGCGTACACGACTGGCATCATGGTCACCCATGGGTGGTCTTTCTGGCTCTCTCTCCCCTTGGCAGGGCTCATTGCGTGCTTCTTTGGAACGATCATTGGGTTTCCAGCCATAAAATGGAAGGACCACTATTTGGCTCTTGTCACGATCGGGTTCAATATTGTGGGTTACTTAGTCATGCAGCAGGAAAAGTGGCTTACGGGAGGACCGCATGGGATCTCCAACATTTCGAGGCCTTCCATCGGGCCTTTAAAACTCGCCTCAGCCGTCAGTTATTACTATCTTCTCCTGTTTTTTGTTATTTTGGCGATCCTCTCCTCGGTCTGGATCATCAAATCGAAGTGGGGCAGGGCATTTATGGCCATTCGACTCAACGAATTGGCAGCGAAATCCCATGGGGTCTGCTCGCACCATTACAAATTACTGGCCTTTGCCATCGGCGCTTTTTATGCTGGAATAGGTGGATCCCTCTTCGCACCCCTTCTCAAGTACATTAACCCTGAATCCTTCACATTTTTTGCTTCCTTTGAGTACTTGATCATGGTGGTCATCGGAGGAATGGGCAGAATCGAAGGACCGATTATTGGTGCCCTCATTATTACGATGGGTCCGGAAATTTTAAGGGTTGCTGAGGCGTTCTATCTGATTATTTACAGCCTCATCTTAATCCTTATCATGCTCTTCTTGCGAAAAGGATTGGTGGTGGTGGTAGATCGCCTCAGGGAATGGATACCTGTTCTGAGACTAACGAAGAGGTAAGACCGGAGACTCTTATGCCACTTCTTAAAGTGGATCAATTGAGCAAACATTTTTATAAATTGGTGGCCCTCAGTCGGGTCGATTTTGAGATTGAGAAGGGCGAGATCGTAGGGCTCATCGGTCCCAACGGCTCTGGGAAAACCACCTTTTTTAACTGTATCACCCATATCTATCCACCCACGGATGGCCACGTCCTCTTCAAGGGTAAATCGATGAAGGGCCTCCGGCCGGATCAAATATCTCGAATGGGAATCGGAAGGACCTTCCAACTCATTCAACTCTTTCTGGAGATGACGGTGTTGGAGAATATGTTGATGGCTGTTCAGGAGCATCGGGGAAATCTTCTTTCCCGATTATTTCAAAGAGATGAGGCTGAGGAGCGGAAACGAGCCCTTGAAACCCTGGCGTTTCTCAATATGGCCCATCTTAAAGATGAGGTCGCAGGCAACTTATCTTACGGCCAACAAAAGCTTTTGGATTTTGGCATGGTACTGATGCCTGGCCCGGAATTGGTGTTGCTGGATGAACCGACAGGCGGCGTCGAGGTCGAGATGCGGCTGAAGATCACAGATTATATCCGCAAATTGAACAGAGAAGGCCAGACCTTTGTTGTGATCGAACACAACATGGATGTAGTGATGAACCTTTGCGAGAGGATTGTCGTATTGAATTACGGAGAGAAAATCGCGGAAGGAACACCCGAGGTTATTCAGAGCGATCAAAAGGTGATCGATGCCTATTTCGGGGTTCAAGAATGATACTGGTGACGAAGAACCTATTTTCTGGGTATGGAAAGGCGGAGGTGATCAGGGGTATCTCCATGAGTGTGGAAAAGAATGAGATTGTCACGATCATTGGTCCCAATGGGGCTGGGAAAACGACTTTTTTCCGTACGATTTATGGTTTTCTCCCTGTCAGGAGGGGAGAGATATTGTTTGAAAACGACGACCTCACAAGACATCCCCCTGTCATGAGGGTGAAGCAAGGGATCGCGTTAGTCCCTCAGGGCAGAAACGTCTTTCCCTATTTGACCGTTTTGGAGAATCTTGAGCTTGGGGCCTATACAGTGAGCGATCCAAAGGAGGCCGCAGATGGGATTGATCGATCGTACAACCTATTTCCAAGACTCCAAGAGAGGAAGGCTCAAAATGCTGGAACGCTGAGCGGAGGAGAACAGCAAATGCTCGTCATTGCCAGAGCGCTCATGAGTCGTCCCAGATTCCTGATGCTGGACGAACCTTCGTTAGGCATTGCGCCTCTTTTGGTTCAGGAGATTTTTAAAACCATCCAGATGATCAACAAGAATCAGAACACCACGATTTTGCTCGTGGAACAGAATGCGAGTATTGCGCTGAAGGTTGCCCAGCGGGGTTACGTCATAGAAGGCGGCCAAATCCATCTGAGCGGGACTACAGAAGAACTCCTCAATGACACCCGGGTCAGAAATACTTACCTTGGGAAGAAAGAATAGCCTTCCAAAAGATCAAGGAGCGATTTAAGGGAGACGGGCTTGTCGATAGATTACCAAACTACCCATTCAAGATCTAACTGGGTCGGTTGGTCAAGCTTGCATGGTCCAGATACTTCTGCCTTTTCTTTTCAGATTCTTCAACCGGACGATGTACTTATAGAGGTCCCCCCGGTAAGAGGATTGGACTAACTCTACGGGTTTGGCATGATCGGTATACATGATTCTTTCAACAAATAGAACGGGGGAACCGGAAGTGATCTCTAACTGTTCAGACACTTCTCGGTCCGCGAAAGAGGCCTGAATGGTCTGAAAGGCTTCGGTAAACCTGATGCCAAGATCCTGCTCTAAGATGTACATCAACGACTTCCTGTATAAGTCCTTTGCGTGAACCCTTTTCCCGATCCGAAGAGGAAGATAATTGACGGTAAAGGCAAAGGATTTGCCCTCCAAAAAACGGACTCGTTTGATTTGAATGACCTCTTTCTGCTGATCTGGTAATTCCAGTTTTTTCTTGATCAATTTGGGGGCGAGAATCTGTTGGATTTGGACCGATTTAGTTTTCGATCTTGAAATCTGATAGAAAAGATCGTCCATGAACCCTGTGAACTCTAAACTGAAGCCATCGATCAGACTCTGATTACGCGTAACAAAGGTTCCTTCTCCTCGCTTGCTGATGAGGAAGCCTTCCTGGACAAGTTGAGCAATGGCCTGGCGTACAGTAAGCCGGCTGACCTTAAATTTCTCGGCCAACTCGTTCTCAGAAGGTATTTTGCCACCCGGATTGAATTCCCTGCTGAGAATCCAGCCCTTGATTGTTTGTTTGATCTGATAGTAAACAGGAAGCAAGGTGGCCATCGGTATAGGGATCCTTTCGTCAGATAGAGTAAGTTGTATAAATAAATACACACCATGAGATTTTTGTCAAGCAGAATATACAGCTTACCCACCTTCACTTTTCAGGGGGCAGGAAAAGGAGGCAATATTTCGGGGCTGCGGCAAATTGATTGAGGGGAGGGGAAGAGAGAAGCTCCTTAGGGCCAAAGAAATAGGGGTCTGTTGCCGAGCCACTTATGGGGAACGATATTCGCCATGCTGTGGAAGGGGACAATCCGAATGAAGGGGAATTTATGTGCTGGAATGACCATTTTCCCATGGAGTCTCGATCTCTCACAGAAGATGTTCATCAGTTCATCCTCGCCACAAGAGATCCCTTTGCCTAATCATGTCGGTGAGTAAATCCTGCCTCGTTGTGAAAATGGCTTACTTCTGTGAAAGGATCTCCTTTAAGAAAATGATGGGATGGAAGCTTTCCACACCCGTTTCTTTCTTCATCTTCATCTGGCAGGCCGCACAGTCGCTCAACACCAGATCGAGCCCCTCCTTTTCGATCTCGTCAAACAGGGGTTCTCCGATCTTCTGAGATAGATCGAACTTCTCCTTCTTAAAACCCATTGTCCCCGCCATGCCGCAACACTTATCGAGGATAGAGTGAACTCGGAGTCCCGGAATCAATTTCAGAAGATTGACAAAGGGCACTCCAATTTTCTGGGCCTTCAGGTGACAAGGAGCCTGGTAACCGATCCTTTTTCGAATCTCTCTAAATTTCATCTTCAGTTGTCCCGACCCATGCATCTGCCACAAATACTCCCCGATATTGAGAAGATGACTTTGAAACTCTTCCTCGGCGAGCATCCGGAAAAGTGATGGATAGTCATCGCGGATCATCGAACCACAGGATGTACAGCTGAGGACGATGTCATACCCTTTTTGAATCCACTTGCTCAATTCTTCCGAGACAACCTCTGCCCTCTTTCTCGCGGAGGCAAGGTCTCCAATACCGACAAAGGGTCCCCCACAACACCCGAAATCAAGTACTTGAACCCCGACCCCGAGGCCTTCCAGAAGAGAAAGACTGGCTCTTGCTATCTTCGGGTCATTAAACTTTTCGTAACAGCCAAGAAAGTAGGCCACCTGATGTTTCCGTTCTTCAAGGCGCTCTTTTCGAGGTTTGATGGTCATTTTGCGGTATTCCGGGAAAGGGGCTCTTTCATCGATCTCCATCAAATGGTCCATGACCTTACGGACCACCTTTTTCTTTGTCAGCTTATTCACGGGGAGGGGCAGGAGGGAGACCAAGTAGCTGATCACAGGGGGGCGAGACATCACCCAGTCCCGTCCTGAAAATGACCGACGAGTAAAAAGCTCTCCTTTGATCTTCGTGGCTACTTTTGTAAAAAGGGTATTCCACGGACAGGTGACCTGGCACTGCTTGCACTGGATGCACTTCTCCAGAAACGGCGCGAGTTGGCTCAGTCGGTCATTTTCTTCGCGTGCGTCGTGATGAAGGAGCGCAAGCTTCACACCAAAGAAGGGACCATCGTATCCTGCCTTTTGTCTGAAGGCAGGACAGATTGAAAGGCACGACAAACACTCATTGCACCGTACGAGTTCAAAAAACTCGGAGGGTTGAACCACCCTTTCGCGCTCTTTTTGAGCCGAGAGAAGAAGATCGTACTTTTTCAGAGAGTCGAGTAAGCCGGACCGATCCACGGCCAAATCCCTCAAGACAGGCAGATGGTCGAGGGGTTCCAGGATCATCCCATCGGCCAAGGGAGTCTCGCAGGCCAGCATGGGTTTCCCGTTGATCTTGATGGCACACTTTCCGCAACTTCGATACCGGCAACCGTAGTTGAAGAAGAGCGTGGAATCGATCTCCTCGTAGATATACAGGAGTATTCCCAGGACTGACTCCTGATCGCGACAGGGGACCTGGTATTCCTTCAGGACGGGACGCTCATCCGTCTCTGGATCGAATCTTGAGATTTTAATCGTGTACGTGGGCTTCATCCAAGGCCGATGCAGTTTGTCTTATGAAATTCTTACCCATGGCATCTGTGACCGAGGTTCGGATCCGGTTCCCTTCTTTCCATATGGAGATGTTTTTCAGCCAATGTTCGTCGTCCTGCCTCGGATAATCCAGCCTGAAATGGGCTCCCCTTGACTCTCTTCGCATTCGGGCGCAGGTAGCAATCAATCTGGCACAACTGAGCATATGCTTGAGCTCGATCGCATCGATCAGCTCCGTATTGCACCGTCGGATGCTTGAGATAGAAGCGTTCTTCTCCAGTTCTTCTTCCAGTCGATCGATTTCAGATAAGATGTGACTCAATCGCCTTTCATCCCTCACAATGCCGAGGTTGTCTCGCATGAGTTTTTGGAGTTCTCGTTCGATGTGAATGGGCCGAAGGTTCCCTCTCTTCCCCGGCAATTGTCTGATCCTGTCTATCTCCCCCTGTATGAGGGAGCGATGAATTTCCTTGTGACAAGAGTTTTGGCAGAATCGGGCCACCTCTTCTCCCACATGCTTCCCCATGGAGAAGATGTCGGCGAGGGAGGTGGCGCCCAGGCGATTGGCCCCCATGATTCCACCCGCCACTTCCCCAACGGCGTAGAGACGTCCTAAAGTCGAACAACCCTGCCGATCGATTTTCACCCCTCCCATCATGTAATGAGCGGACGGGGAGACATCCCAGGGCTCTTCCCAGCGAAACGCCTTCTCTCCATAGCCCCAGCGAACCTTTTCAAAGGCCTTCCTTTCATCGTTCCATTTCTTATATTCGACCATCTCAGGGACATCTTTGTTTCCTGAAAGATCGAGTCTCAATCCTCCCCATGGAGTGGCCCTTCCTGCAGCGATCTCCTTCGCCATCAATGCGGTCACCTGAGCCCGAGTCAGGAGGTTGATATCGTGGTCGGAAACCACCCCCCCCAGACCGTTGATGAGCTTCCCCCTGGGACCCGCCAATCGTGATTCATCCAGCATGCTTCCGGCCAAGCAGGTGGGATGGTTCATGGCAAACGGGAAGAACTGCACCATCTCCATGTCGATCAACTGAGACCCTGCCTCAAAGGCCATGGCATAGCCATCTCCTGTCGCTGTGCGGTTATTGGTGGTTTGGGGATAATAGAGCCACCCGCATCCTCCCGTTGCGAGAAGGGTGGCCTTACTCTTCAGAGCGACTCCATCGCCTGTCTTTAAATCGATCGCAAGAAGGCCGCCGATCTCATCCTCTTCCTGAAGGAGTGTGGTCGCGAGCGTATCTTCAAAGACAGAAATCAGGGCTTGCCCCGCGACGGCGTTCCGCAACGCTTGGCCAATAAACATCCCGCTCCCGAGACTGACAAAGGATCGGGGGAATCGGTGCCCTCCGAGCCGGTTTGCCACCCGGACCGATAACCTCCCCTCCTCATCCCTGCGGAAGAAGACGCCGATGTTCTCCAGAAAATGAATCGCCCCTGATCCTCCCCTTGCAACGATCTCAACCAGTTCCGGGTTATTGAGATACTCCCCGCCGTTGATCATGTCCTCTTTCAAGATGTCGGCGGAGTCTCCCTCAGTAACTCCGGAGGAAACGAGTTCTCCACCGGACATTCGAGTATTCCCAGTCCCTATCGCCTCCTTAGAAACGAGAGCAACTGAGCATCCCTGTCTGGCTGCCGTGAGGGCAACCGTACACCCAGCCCCCCCAGCTCCGATGACCACTAGGTCAAAATCGAATTCTCTGATCATCCGATGTCCTCTGGAGATAAACTTGAGGAAACCCGTTCGATATCTGGTCCGCGATCGGTTGAGTCATTTTAACCCTCAGAGAGACTTTCCGTCAAACAAGATCCCTGAGGAATTTATCTGCCAACCCAGAAGACCACGCCTGCGTGCCGAAACTCTTGTAGAGATGAAAAGCCGATCTTGACACACTTCCACCTGCCTCCATTCACTCTGAGGAGGCTCTCCATGTTGTAGATTCGTCAAGGAGAGCAAGGGAGGGAATCGATTCTACCGTTGATTTTACCACGATGGGCGATGACTTCTTTACCCAACCACTCGTTTGACGTATCAGGGCGTAAGGGTGTTTGTGTAATTTTGATTGACAAACGAGATGTCATTGGTATAAAAGCATTTTGAAATATATATTCGCAACGGGAAAGTGTATTTTTGTTGCTCTCCTGGATAGGTCGTCCCAGAGGAGGGCAAGATCGAATGATGCGGTATCAGGGCGCGCTGGGATATGATCTTTTATCTTAAAAGGAGGCGAGAATGCCAATCCAAAAAGTATTTATTGTGGGATCTGGATTAATGGGAGGAGGAATTGCGCAGGTTTGTGCTCAGGCTGGAATTGAAGTTTTCATGAACGATATTAACCAGGACATCCTCGCCCGAACCCTGAAGAATGTCTCTTGGTCGGTGGGGAAATTTATTGAAAAGGGCAAGGTGAAAGAGAGCCTGGAAACCATTATGGGTCGTATCCAGACCGTCACGGATTTCAGCGCTGTCGGTGAGGTGCCCCTGGCCATCGAAGCTGTGTTTGAGAAGTTAGATCTGAAGCAGGAGATCTTCAAAAGACTGGACGAAATGTGCAAGCCGGAGACACTCCTCGCCAGTAATACCTCCGCCATTCCGATCACCGACCTCGCAGCGGTCACCCAAAGATCGGAAAAGGTTCTTGGACTCCATTTCTTCAATCCCGTGCCGATGATGGAGGTGGTGGAGGTGATTAGAGGGGTCCGAACATCAGAAGATGCCATGGAGGCAGGCGTCCATTTTGTCAGGGCCATAGGCAAAGAACCCATCCGTGTGGAAAGCGATGTACCAGGCTTTCTGCTCAATCGCATCAATCTTATAGGCTATGTGGAGGCCATTCGTCTGTTGGAACTCGGCATAGGGACGGTTGCAGATATTGACAAGGGTGTCCGGCTCGCTTTCGGCAGGAGAATGGGTCCGTTTGAGACAGGAGATCTCGTGGGGTTGGATGTTTCTTATGGTGCTTTAACTGCCATTTATGAAGAGAGCAAGGATATTCGTTATTACCCTCCCCAGCTGTTGAAGCGTAAGGTCAAGGCGGGAGAACTGGGCCGCAAGACTGGCCGAGGTTGGTATGAGTATCCCCCAGACGTCATACGAAAAGGGAAGTGATTGCCAGAGAGTTAGGGCTTTAGGAGGAGAAGATGGATTTTGAATTATCGGAAGAGCAGAAGGATATTCAAAAGGCGGCGAAGGATTTCGCCCAGGGGGAGTTTGATCCAGACCTTGCCTTGGAACTGGATAGAAGTGGGACATTTCCGGAATCGATATGGAATAAGGCATGTGAACTGGGGTTTATCGGCATTCATTATCCTGAAGAGTTTGGAGGTCAGGGCTTAGGCTTGTTTGAAAACCTTCTCGTGATCGAAGCTTTTTGTCGAGTTGAATCTGGAATTGGGAGCGCCCTCAGCATGGTCGATCTTGGTTCAGAGGTGATTCTCAGATTCGGGTCCCAGGAACAGAAGAAAAAGATTCTTCCCCCCTTAGCAAGAGGAGAGAAGCGGCTGTGCACGGCCTTTGCCGAAGGGGAGGATGGAAGAGACCTCTCCTCGATTTCCACGGTGGCAGAAAAGAGAGGGGAGGGATACATCCTTCGAGGGAAGAAGCGATTTGTTCTCATGGTCCCCTTGGCAAATACCTTTTTGGTCCTGTGCAAAGAATCTAAAGATGGGGTGTCGACATTCCTTGTGGAGAGAGAAACGAAGGGAATGGAGGTCTATCCTATTGAAAAGATGGGGCTGAGGATGATTCCCTATGGAGACCTCCATCTTAACGAGGTCTCAGTACCTCTGGATCACTGCATTGGAAAGGCTGGCGATGGAATGATCCATGTCGACCAATGCTTTCAGGCCGTCGGGCTCAGAAGCGCTGCCCAGGCCTTGGGCGTTGCCCAGGGGGCCTATGATCGTGCGCTGCAATATGCCAAACAGAGGGAGCAGTTTGGCAGAAAACTCTCTCAGTTTCAGGCGATTCGTCATAAGCTGGCAGAGATGGCAGTGAGGATTGAAGCCGCTCGATGGCTTACGTATAAGGCAGCTTTCGGTTATGGTCGAGGAATGGATGATTCCGAATCCCTCGTTCTGGCCCAACTCGAAGTGGGGAGGGGGTTGATCAGTGTCGTTGATGAGGCGATGCAGATCTTTGGGGGTTATGGCTATATCGCAGAGACGGCCATTGAGCACTACTTCAGGGATGCCTGGGCCATCGGGGTCGAACTTGGGACCGAAGAGGAGCAGAAGGATCTGATTGCGGAAAGGATATTGGGATCCGGTTCAATAAACCAATAGGTTCTGAACGTGCCAAGTCAAATATTGCTTTGAGTGATAGGGTCGGTCAGTGTGCACAAGAATCAATTGAGCGCATGATTGCGTTAACTTCAAACGATCCTATTTCATTGTTGACTTCACCACATCATTGAGACTGAATCCCTGGCCTTGAACGACCCTTCCTACCGCAGCATCCACCCCAAAGAGGTCCGTGATCTTTATTGCCCCCTTCAACTGGCCTGTGGTCCATCCCAGAGATAAGTTGGTCGTGGGGTGGATGATCTCTTTCCCAGGTTCAAAGATCTCCAACACATCCCCGATTCGAAGACCGGATAGCTTGCCTGCATTGATATATAATTGATCGCCTTCGGTTTTGGCGATCGTGGTTGTCCAATCGAGGAAATCGAGTTGACGAAGGAACCCCTCCAAAATGTCATCCAGGCCGATGTCAATGGCTTTGAGGACCGCTTTCCCCCGACTGTATTCCCCTGTCTCTTTCGTGCCGAAGATAGGGCTCCTTCCGATGAAGGATTTCAACAGGTTTCCAGTGGAGGCATCGATGAGACGGATCTCCACCTTTGCTGTGGCAAAGGAAACTTCCTCGTCAGAGGTATCGGATGTTTTCGAGGAGAGGAGACTTACATCTGTGACCGTTCCCAGGGCGAAGGCCTGTATTCCCAGAGATTGATGGGCGCGCCTCATCGCCGAGGACTCTGTGAAATCTTGAGAGGTGAAACCCTGCTTTTTTAGCATCTCCGAGACGACTGTCTCGTCAACCGTCACCACGCGCTGAGTGGCCTCCAATTTATCGGATAGTTTCTTCGCCACTGCCTCTCCGATCTTTTCATCCTTATAGGTTGTCTTATTTTCAAAGTCGAGAATGACCAACTTTTTCTTAAATCCTCCCAGCTGCAAGAGGGGGAGGGAGGGGCTGTAAAAGGGCCTGGTTGGGAGAGAGGCCACCTTGGTCTCGGTCTCTTTCTCGCGGATCGCGGGTTGGGCGGATGCTTTTTTAGAAGGAGCGCTCTCTGGCTTCGGAGGATTCACACCTTTGGCCTGCTCCATCCCTTCGATGGTGACGGTCTTTCCTGGGGGAAGTTTATCAGGCTTCTCCTCCTTTTTCTTTCCAATCAATGGGAGATTGCTACACGAGGTGAGAAAGAAAATAAGGGAGATCAAAATAACGAGCAGGCTTAAGAGCTTTTTTCCGTTTTGAATCATTGCTGTTTCCTTCTTCAATAGGGTTATGACTTATATTGGTAGTTCTTGTCAGGATGTCAAATGCCGATCCCCCTTCGCCAAAGGATAAGAAGAGGGGTTAAGGGGTTGTCCTTTCTATGAACGAAAAGAATAGTGCTATATTACCTTTGAAAAGTCAAGGCAAATTATTCTATTTGCCCTCCCTCTTTTCTGTGAGAGCGAAAACAGAGGGTGGCATTCTACAGGGATAGGATTCGTCATGGGTTCTGGGGATTATTCAGTGCCGAAAAGAATGCCAGGCAAAGTCCTGAGATGAGAGCAAAAAAAGGGCGACCCGAAGGCCGCCCTTTGTACAGCTTGGTTAGAAGTTGTAGACAATGTTGGTGCAGAGCTGCCACGGGAAGTGAGGTTTGACGTTGTCTCCAATATCAGGATTGTAGAATTTGAATGCATTACCCGGCCAGAGGGCGCCCAGACCAACGGAGAATTTGAGGTTTTTGTAGATCTGGAGCTCGGTGATTATGTCTGTTTCCCAGCCAATGCTCTTCTTATTTTGCAGGCTGTCGTCCGCGTTTCTGGCAGTACCAAAGGTCTCTCCGTCCTTGGTGGTGTCACCAAT
>Ga0187771_10001039_pt1 | contig 18158 bp, 17 predicted proteins | sample 0116_SJ02_MP15_1_FD_133139 | JGI IMG/M metagenome (GOLD analysis project Ga0187771, IMG submission 133139) | Tropical peat soil microbial communities from peatlands in Department of Meta, Colombia - 0116_SJ02_MP15_10_MG | ecosystem: Environmental > Terrestrial > Soil > Wetlands > Peat | place...
AGGAATTAGATGAGCTAAGGCGGAGAAGATACTCAGATCTGCAGCGTGCGGCGGTCGAGGAGCAGAGACAGGCAGAATCTCGGAGACAATTTGAGGCTCAAAAACAGGCGGCGCTGAAGCTCATCATGACACCAGAGGCTAGACAAAGGTTGACAAACATCCGAATGGTGAAACCGGAATTTGCGGAACAGATCGAACTGCAGCTCATACAGTTAGCTCAAACGGGCAGAGTGAAAGTTCCAATAACCGATGATCAACTGAAGGAAGCACTCGCCAAATTGCAGGGCTCAAGGAAGGAGATTAGAATTAGGAGAGCTTAACTGTGGCGAGAAACAAACCGGCGGCGCGCAAGCGAAGGCTGGCTGCGGCCCTAAAGACACGCAAACCTGTGCCAACATGGGTCATGGCTAAGACTGATGGGCACACTCGAACACATCCGAAGAAACGGCACTGGCGCCGAACCAAACTGAAGGCGTAGGAGAGCAAGAATAATTGAGTGATCCTGAATCCAAAGAAGAAAACGCGGCTGAGCCAGCAGAAGAAGAGCCTAAGCAAGAAGCTCCTGCTGAGGAAGTCGAACCTGAGGAGGTCGAAGCCGGGGAGGTCGCACAGCCGGAGACTGAAGAAGCCGAAACAGCTCCACCAGCAGCCGCGGCCGAAGAAGCTCCTGAGGGAGAGGAAGAGATCGAAGTTGTTGAGGAAAAGGTCTACACGATTCCTCTTCGACACGTGTGGGTTGTCACGTCGCGAGGAAAACGGGCGCCTCGTGCGGTACGGGACGTGCGAAACTACGTGGCGCGCCACATGAAGTCCGACGAAGTTGCCGTCAGCAACGAGATCAACTCAGAAATCTGGGGCCGAAGCATAAACAAACCACCTAGAAAGATCAAAGTCCGCGCGGTCAAGGATAAGGAAGGCAAAGTAATAATTTACCCGGCCAAAGCCGCATAGGACAATGTCGGTAGAGCGGAGTTGAGCGACGGTAAATTCTGAATGCCTATAATCCTAGCAGATGTTTTCGGTAGCCCGAACATAGGCGTCTACTGTTTCGCAAACGAAAGTATCGCCATCGTCCCTCCGGGGTTAACGCAACGAAAGATAAGCCAGTTCGCTGAAACGCTCGGTGTTCATGTCTGCAACACGACCATAGGCGGATCGTCGCTGGTTGGAGCTCTAGTAACCGGCAACTCCAACGCTATACTGGTTCCACACACAATTCGGGACTACGAGCTGAGTAGGATTCAGGAAATCTCTAGAGTCGTACTCGTAGATTCAAAATGGACCGCTCTTGGGAACGTCGTTCTAGCGAATGATAGCGGCGCTCTCATTCACCCATCGGCAGGTGAGGAGCTTATAAGGGCCGTGAGCGATGAGCTGAAACTTCAAGCAACTCGCGGCACCTTGGGTTCATTGCCCTTCGTCGGCGCGTTAGGGATAGCGACAAACAAGGGGGCGATGCTTAGCCCCAACACGTTGGAGCAGGAGCGGGTTGTCGCGAGAGCTGCATTGCATGTGGAAGCTGAACTAAGCTCAACGAACGGTGGCGTCCCTTTCGTAAAGTCGGGAATACTTGCTAACTCTAAGGGTGCCGTTGTCGGCCCCCTTACACGCGGAGCCGAGTTAATGCAGATCAGCAAAACATTAGGGGTTTAATTTCACTTTTGAAAGAGCTCGTCCCATTTGCCCTGATCCAATTCTTTCTGCAGTTCGCGTGGGTCCTTGCCTTCGATCGTTATGCCAAGGCTGATACATGTGCCCAACACTTCTTTAGCTGCGGTCTTGTTGGATTTCGCGTAGCTGCTCGGCATTTTCATCGATCCTATCTTGGCGACCTGAGCCATAGTAAGGTTGCCCACCTTCTCTGTTTTCGGGTTCCCAGAGCCTTTCTGGATTCCCAGTTCCTTGACGATAAGCGCTGACGTAGTTGGTGTTCCGATGTCGACTTCAAATTCCTTCGTATCGACATCTACGACGACTCGTACGGGCACCTTCATGCCCGCGTAGGCCTTAGTTAGTTCGTTTATTCTGTTAACTATCTGCAGGACATTGACGCCTAACGGTCCCAGCGCGGGACCAAGTGGGGGACCTGCGTTCGCTTCGCCTCCGTTCAGTAACGCTTCAACTTGCTTCTTCTCGCCCAACTCCGGCAGCACTTCCTCTAGCCGTCAGTTTCACATAGTCGGCGTGTACCGTGATTGGGAGGGTAGCGAACCCTTCCTCCAGCAGTTCTATCGTTACTTCTTCCTTCAGTTTGTCTACGTTTGTAATTCTAGCCTTCAAGCCTCTGAAAGGACCGCTAATGACCTCGACAGAGTCTCCTTTCTGCAGGTCCTCAATGACGGGTTTAGTGACGATGAACCGATCAAGTGCTTCAGGTGATATGACTCCTTTCGTTCGAGCCCTGGCATGACGCACGCCCGCGATTAGGTCGTCAACATAATGGGGGCCGGCAGATTCGACGAAAATGTACCCCTTAACCATGTCCGGTGCGAGAATGCTTCCGATGGGGAGTTTCTTGAGGCCTACTCTTGACGTGATAAGGTCTACTACTGTTCTTTCCTGTCCGCTAGTGGTTCTCACAGCGTAGATGAGCATCTTACGCTCCGTGCTCATCAGGGAGATGCTCCCGCAGTGCCTGTCTGTGTCTGTGGGAGCAGGTTGAAGAACAGGAAGAGAACCCGAATGATGAACCCAAGCGACCCTACGACAGCAACTCCCAAGAAACTGATCTTCACCATTAAGGACACTTCGTCCCTCGAAGGTTTAGTTGTAACGTGGAAAAGGCGTCGACTAGCGTCAACGAACTCGCGAGTATTCAATCTAATCTTCCTCTAGGTTGCTTGGCTCAACGCGAATTTGAAATCAGAAACCCTCTATTTTAACCTTTGAACATTAGACCCGAACGGTTTCGATGTTCATCTGCCCAAGGTCATCTAGGAGTCGTCTCCTGTCTGGGCCGCGAATACCTTTCCAGTCTATGACGGCAGTTTGGCACCCGCCCACGGTTCGATCGTATGCCATATGCACGATCGAGGGGTCGTAGTCGTCGAAGAAGTATTTCGAGAAGATATGGCTGAATGCATACCCTTCCTCCCTTAGAACGCTGCAATGTTTGTTGCAGTAATGGCCACCGCCAAACCCAACCGCCGTCTTACCGCTCGTTTGATTGGTCGTCGCAGCCGCCCAAATTGCCTCGGCCGCTGCGGCCCCGGCGGTGTTGTCACTCCACTCCCGTTCAGTGCTTCCTAACTCCACGAATAGGGTTGGTACTTCAAGCTCGGTTGGGCCGTGATGTGTGGCTTCTAAGGTGACGGTGTAATTCATCTTCTTCCGCTCACGCGCCAAATCCAACGCCAGGAGCGCCGTTCGGAGTCGCACAGGGTCGGTTGGTGAGAGGCTCTTGGGTTTTCCGCCCAGATCGGCTCGCGCCGTGGGATTCCCAGTCCAGTGCACGGTCAGAGCTGGTTCATTGGCCTCGCTTCGGTGTTTGGAGGCGAAGATGACGACATCAGGCCTAAAGCCGACGTCGAGTCTATCCGTGTGAATGCCTTCCGTTTCAACGTGTTTCAAGTAAACATCCTCTGAGCGAAGCATGTCTTTAGAGTCTGTTTCGTGAAAGTTCTTCCACCGTCTGAGCTCGGCTGAAATGGTTTGGGCCGCCTGGTCAGTTTTCGAGGCGATGATGAGCGAAGTCAAACCTAAGTTCTCTCAGCCTACGATCTTCTCAACCATCGCCTCAGGCTCAAAGGAGATGAGATCTTCGTAATTTTGGCCCACCGTAGCGAAAAGAATTGGTTTACCGATAATTGTTGCCATAGAAATTGCGCTTCCCCCCTTGGCGTCTGCGTCAAGCTTGGTGAGAATTACGCCGTCTATCCTTACGGCTTCCGAGAAACTGCGGCCTTGCTCAACGGCATCGTTTCCGGTCAACGAGTCTACCACGAGAACTGTGAGGTTAGGATTAGCAACGCGTGCGATCTTCCTCATCTCTTCCAAGAGGTTCTTGTTCGTCTGCATTCTTCCAGCCGTGTCGATAAGCACGGCGTTAGTGCCGTGTGCAGTTGCGTAGTTTTCCGCGTCGAATGCTACGGCGGCTGCGTCTCCGCCATATTCATGTTTAATCGTCCTTACTCCGATGCGACGTGCGTGCTCCTCGATTTGTTCTATAGAGCCAGTTCGGTAAGTGTCCGCGGCAGCGATGACGACCGAGTAACCCTTTCGCTGTAGCATGAAAGCTACCTTGGCGATGGTGCTCGTCTTTCCGGTCCCGTTAACTCCTACGAAGAGGATGACCGCTGTTTTCTGTTCTTTCTTACTTTCATCCAAGATCCTGAAGAGTAGCTCTCCGCCGCTTCCCTTTAGGAGGTCCAATAATACGTCGCGAAGGACCGTCTTCGCCGGCTCAGTTGGGTCTGAGAATCGACGAACTTGTGTGGCTTCAAGTTTTTCGCGTAGACTATCGCAAATCTTCTTCGCGACGTCATAGGCCACATCGTTCTGTACCAGTACGAGGAGGAATTCGTCAAGCACTCTGCCAATATCCTTGTCCGAGATTTCCCTCTGGGATATCTTCTGAACCAGGCCGTTAACGCCTGATCTTAACTTCTCGAACAAGGCCCCATGCCTGAATTTCTATTTCTCAACGAAATATTGTGGGTCCAGGTCGGGCGCAACTATTTCGTTCGCGTTGACGCATTTTGCCGCCGGAGTATGTCTTCGAGGGCTTCACGGTCTTGCTGGTACCTGGTGCCTGTTTGGTCGAGTTGTTGTTGAAGTGATGTGCGTGCCTTATCCAGTTCCTGAAGCCTTTCCTTCAGCTCTGTTACGGAAGATTCAACATCCTTTTCCACCGCCACACCGGCTCCTATCCCCATAATAAGCTTCTTTGTATCCTCCAGTCGCATCCTGACGTAAGAGCCTGCGCCAACCGGGACAAGGGTTGATTCTCCATTCTGAAGCTTCTTGACGCCCTCAAGCGTGTTGTGGGCTAGTGTGAGTTCATTAATGGCGGCACGGACGATGTCAAGTCTTGATTGAAGTAGGGCTATTGATCCTTCAAGGACGCGAATTTCCGCAGCAAGTTGGCGGACCACGTCTTCTTCTTTGACTTGTGTCGATGACATTTCACTATACCTTAGTTTCGGGTTTTTCCTTGGATTCCTGAACGTCCTTTACCTTGATCTCAAATTCGCGAGCCCTGTGCCTACTCCCCATTTCGGCATAGAGGCGTTCGAGGGCATGCTCCTTCTTTAGAGCGGTGAATTCGACTGAGAAAGGAATCTTTGATAGTCCTTTCTTGATTTCACCCGTTATTTTGAACTTTTTCACTTCCGACATCGTGATGACCCCGCCCTATGGCGACGACATCCGCTATTAAACTGAAGGTTCTAAACGGTTTCTCATAGAAAGCCTACAAACCGACGGCTAGGCCGTCTCTTCTAGGATCCGGTGCGCCTATCAGCGAATGATCGTCCGCGAGTTGAGCCGCGTGGACCCCACCAAAATACAATCCCGGGTCACCGGGTCCCATCCGTTGCTTGATTTCTATCGAGTGGCCCATCTTCCGTAGTTCCTTTGCCGCTGATCCTAAGCGTTCTTCGAACTCTACGCGAGTTCCGTTGAGATGTATTCTTGGCTCAGCTACTGCATCTTTCAGTTTTAATCCGTACTCAATCACATTCAATAGCACTTCGAATGTTGATGATACTATTCTCGGGCCTCCGGCACCTCCTAGGGCAAGAACCGGTTGGCCCTCTCTCAGAACTAGTGTGGGGCTCATACTGCTCATCGGAATCTTCCCAGGAGCCACTGAGTTAGTCATTTCAGGACGAGGTTCGAAGTCATGCATCGTATCGTTCAGGATAACTCCAGTACCAGGGACAGTGATTCCCGAGCCGAAATAGCATTCCACACTCTCCGTTAAAGAGACAATGTTGTGGTCAGCGTCTACTGTGACCAAATGGGTGGTGTTAGAAGCTGGCATCAGAGGCGATGTGGTCGGGGCGGATGGAATGGAGGATTTGTTCGGGGAAATGGCTGAGGCCTGGTCCTTTGCGAATGCCTTTGAAACCAACCGGTCCGTCGGTGGGTTGGAGAAGGCGGGGTCCGAGATTGTCGTTCGGCAATTCACGAAGCTTCGTCCTAGTGCTTCTGCGACGATATGTAGAGCTTGAATTGACCTACCATAACTCTTCAGCGGGAAGCTCTCGAGAATGTTGAGTGATTCAAGAATTATTGCTCCACCAGAACTCGGAGGTGGCGCGGACAAGATTTCATAACCTTTGTATGTTCCGCGCAGAGGTTCTCGAGTGGTTGGTTCATATTCTTCTAAATCTTTAGCCGTTATCAGGCCGCCGTTGGTCGTCATATCCTCAACGATTTTCCGAGCGATTTCTCCACGATAGCATTCTCCGGCGCCCTCGCGGCTGATACTGTTCAGGCTGTTTGCAAGCGAGGGTAATGTGATTCTGGCGCCTTCCCCGAATGGTCGCCCTTTCCTGAGGTATGTAGACCTAGACTCCTTGAAACGTCGAAGTTTCTTCGCACCGAGCCTCCAGGTGTAAGCTAGCGTTCTACCAACCTGAAAACCTCGCCGGGCTATCCTCGTCGCTTGGTCAAGTGTTTCCCTCAGCCGCAAAGTCCCATAGTTTTCCAAGATCGAGGCGTGGCCGGAGATTGCGCCCGGAACAGCCACAGCCTTGTAACCGACTGCATTTTCTTCCCTAAGCACTTTTCCGGACGGTGTGAGTGGATACATATCCTCCCTAGCCGCTAGGGGAGCTTTCTCTCGGAAGTCAACGAAAACAGATTCCTCCTCCTGAGCGAGCCAGATAAGTGCGAATCCTCCGCCACCCACGCCTGAGAAAGCAGGCGCCGCAACCCCGAGGACATGTGCGGTTGTTATGGCAGCGTCAATAGCGTTGCCACCTTTCTTCAGTATATTAGCACCAGCTCTCGATGCGAGTGGGTTCGCTGAAACAACTAGGCCAGACTTGAACGGCTGCAATTGGGTACCTTTCGGGAACTCTCCGAGGGGGTTATTAGAAGTTGGTGCATGTCCCAATTGCAGAGGTTCGATTCATGCTCGATTTCTCGAAGATGCCGGTCGTAGACGCACACTGCCACTCGTACCTCGACTCACCTAAAATCGTGAATGGCAACGAATTTTCGCGCCACTCCAACATCCTAGCCGCTCCACCAAGCTTCTTGGAAAGCCGGTTCAAACCGCCCGACCCCCAACTTCAACGCTCTAAAGCCAGGCTCTCTGCGATGGATCGGGAACAAGTCTATTCTAATTTGATGGTCCGGTGGCTCTCCGAGTTCTTCCATTGCAAACCAGACTTCGAAGCGGTTGCAACTGCGAGGAGCGGGAGAGCGAACGATTTCGATGAGTACGTGCGTGAGTTATTTGGGAACGTTCACCTCCGCGGGCTTGTCATGGATGGCGCGTACCCGCCGTTATCAGATAGCGACCTGAAACATTTCCCCGCCAAGGTTGTGAAGATATTCAGGCTTGAACCCCTAATCAATGATTGCTTAGCGAGGTACGAAACGTTCGAAGAGTTTTGCGCGGCATTCGATTCAAACATTCGTGGCGCAATCAACCACGAAGGCTACGTGGGGCTGAAGACGATAATCGCATACAGAACGGGGCTCAAGATCAGCCGAGTAGAAGAGAAGCTCGCCAAAACCGATTTCCAAGCCGTCAAGAACGGCCGTGCGCAAAGAGAATGGTATGGGCCAAAGGTCAAACAACTTCGCGACTTTCTCGCCGTTCGAGCGCTGGAACTCTCGATCGACCTAGACGTCCCAATGCAAATTCACACTGGGGTCGGCGACTACCAGATCGTTCTGGACCAATGTGACCCGGCATTGTTGTACGGTCTCCTTACCGATGATAAGCTTAGGCATGCAACAGTGACCCTGGTTCACTCAGGGTTTCCGAACAACCAGAATGCGGCTTACATGGCTTCGGTTCTTCCGAACGTCTTCCTCGACTTTTCCCTCACCATCCCCTTCCTCAACCCAGTGAGCCATCAAAGGCTCATGGAAATTCTAGAGGTCGCACCGAGCTCGAAGGTCATGTACGGTTCGGATGGTTTCGGCGTCCCGGAGGTTTTCTGGTTCAGTGCTAAACTCGGAAAGAGACTTCTCGAGAAATGTTTCGCGCGATTCTTAGAGGAGAAAGTATTCGATGAGAATGAGATCTATCGGCAAGCGGAGATGGTTCTACATAAGAACGCAAGTGAACTCTACAACGTAACAATCAAGTGAGCTCCGTCAGGTACTGAGTCAAACCGCTGCACCGTTAGTGCTGTGGCGGCTACTGTGCTTCGTCTATCTACGTGTTCGCAGGCGAATATGTTCATGGGCATAAGCTTTCAGACCGGGTGGACCCCACCCTAAGTATCCAGACCAATAAGCCATAAGAGCCGCATGCTACCGCAGCGTGTAACGGTTTAGGGTAACCGCAAAACCCACGCAAAACTGAACATCTGAATATGTGAGGTCATTGTGAGATGTCGCCTCTGAATCGAGACTTCATCGGTTATGGGAGAAAAGTCCCCAAAGTGACGTGGCCCAACGGCGCTAGGTTAGCGCTTACGATCGCGGTAAACTACGAGGCTGGTGGCGAACGAGCGGTTGGCTTCGGAGATACGGGGCCGGAGACATTTGGTGAATTTCCATCGTATGGAACACCACCAAAACGTGACTTGGCGATCGAATCGATTTTTGAATATGAAACCCGCACCGCAATTTGGCGAATGTTAGACCTCTTCCAGAAGCATAATGTGAAGACGACGTTCTTCGCGACTGCGAAGACACTGGAGACGAACCCTGAGGCCGCGAAAGAGATCATCCGCGGTGGGCATGAGGTTTGCAGCCATGGGTACCGATGGGTCGAACACTTTACCCTCACCCGAGAGGAGGAGCGGGAAGCTATTCGCAAGGCTGTCGAGGTTATTCAATCGGTTACCGGCCATCGACCGATGGGATGGTACTGCCGCGAGCCGAGTGAGAACACGATCGAGCTCCTTGCCGAGGAGGGAGGCTTTCTCTACGGCTCAGACGTTTACAATGACGACCTTCCCTATTACGTGAGGGTGGAGGGCAAGAATTTCCTGCTCATACCCTACACGCCGGACGCGAATGACTTCCACTATTTCTCAAACCGATATAGCAATTCAGAGGAGTTCTACCAATACCTGAAGGACTCATTTGACGTGATGTACGATGAAGGCCTCCGAAACCCAAAAATGATGAACGTTGGTCTCCATGTGAGGATCTCCGGCAGGCCGGGCAGAACCGCAGCTGTCGATCGCTTCTTCAGGTACACCAGGACGAAGCGCAAGGTATGGGTCGCCAGAAGGGTAGACATCGCGAAATGGTGGCTGAAGTACTACAAGCCTTGAAGATCCTCTCCGCATTAACAAAGATGCCGTCCCTAGGCGTGTTCTGGGGTTTTCTCGATCTGAAACGTTTTTATTGGTCTGGGGAAATCGTGGCTTTGAAAATTGTCCAGTTGGGCTAATCTTTGCCGCTTGCGAAGGACGACATATCTAGTGCACTCGGTGAGTTACGGAAGTCTATAACCAAGAAAAAGTTCGCCCAATCCATTGATCTGGTCGTAAGGCTTCGCGAAGTTGACTTGAAGAAGCCTGAGAATCGGATCAACGAAACGATCGCTCTCCCCAACCCCCCTGAAAAGGCGTTGAAGGTTTGTGTGATTGCTTCGGGAGACTTGGCTACCAGGGCGAAATCAGCGGGCGCCGACATGCTCATCGGACGGCAGGAGCTGGATAACCTCGCCAAGGACAAGAAAGCGGCTAGGAAATTAGCTCAGGAATACGATTTCTTCATAGCCGAAGCCCCACTGATGCCGCTGGTCGGCAGGGCGCTGGGGTCCTTTCTCGGCCCGAGAGGCAAGATGCCTACTCCCGTCCCACCTACCGCGCCTATCGAGCAAGTAGTCGCAAACCACCGAAAAATGGTTCGCGTAAGGATGCGGGAACAACCAGTTCTCCAATGCCGAGTCGGGACCGAGACGATGCCGGATGAGAAGCTTGCCGAGAACATCCAGGCGGTCGTGTCAAGGATTGAGCAGAAACTTGAGAGGGGTTTCAAGAATATCGGCGAGATACTAGTCAAGGGAACGATGAGCAAACCTGTCAAAATCATCCTCACAAAGTGATATCCCATGATGACGCAGCAGGTCGCGGTTTGGAAAAGAGAGATATTCGACGACCTAACCGAACTCCTCAACAAATACTCGGTAATCGCCGTCGCCGACCTACAGAAGGTTCGTTCATCACAGATTCAGGAAATCAGAAAGAAACTGCGCGGAAAAGCAGACCTGATAGTCGCCAAGAACACGATCCTCCGTAAGGCGGCGGAGAAGGCGGCAAGCAGTAGAGAGAACGTTGACCGATTCGCCCAGTCTCTGACGGGATCGAAGGTTCTGATATTCACCCAGATGAACCCGTTCGAACTCATCATCTTCCTAAACAAGAATAAGGTCAGGGTGCCTGCCAAGGGGGGCGATGTCGCCACTAGTGACATTATGGTCCCCGGCGGGAACACTGGACTTCAACCTGGGCCGGTGATCAGCGAATTCAACGAAGCAAAAGTCCAAACCCGTATCGAGGGCGGCAGCATCTTCGTCGCCAAGGATACCGTCGTCGTAAGAAAAGATGAAGTAATCCCTGTAAGAATAGCCTCACTACTGTCGAAGCTCGGAATGAAACCGATGGAAGCTGGCCTCTCATTATCCTACGCATACGATAACGGGTCGGTGCTGGGACCAAACGATTTGGCATTTGACCTAGACAGGATGAGAGCCGACATATCGTCAGCCGCTAGGCTTGCCTTCGGTGTCGCCGTGGAAGCAAACATCATGCTGCCAGAAACCGCCCCAATGATTATTTCAAAGGCCTACCGCCAAGCAATCGCCGTCAGCCTGGAGGCTGAATTCTTCACCAAGGAAACTACCAACCTCATAATTCAGAAGGCATACGTCAACATGAACGCACTCTCCTCCGCAATTTCCGCCGTAAAACCCGAGGCCATCCCACCACAGCAAGCCAGCGAGGCCGCGCCGGCAGAACAAAAAGGTTGAAAAGAGGGGCCTCGGCTAAGCACAGAACTCCCGCTTAAACCGGTGAGAAAAATGGAATATGTCTACGCGGCACTCCTGCTACACTCAGCAGGCGGCAAAGTAACAGAAGACGGAGTCAAAAAAATCCTAACCGCAGCAGGAGCCAAAATCGAAGAACCCAGGGTCAAAGCCCTGGTCGCAGCACTCTCCGAAATCAAAATCGAAGACGCCCTCAAAGCCGCACAAACACTACCCGTCGCAGCCCCAGCAGTCGCAGCAGCCGGACCCGCCGAAACCAAGAAAGAAGAAAAGAAAGAAGAAAAGAAATCAGAAGAAGCACTAGCCGGATTAGGTGCCCTATTCGGCTAGGTAAACCATTTTCGGCCCCTCACGGCTGATACTTCGAAATCACAAGTTTCGAATCGACGGCATTGAGAATCTTCCATTTCGTAATAGCGCTTTAAATCCAGATTTCTCTTACCCCTCATGAGCAGTACCTTAAGTTCCTAGCATATTACAGCTGCAACGAAAATCAAGTGCCCTGCGTTGTCGGAGGAATATACGGTCTGTAGGTGTGGCGCGAAGTTTACGAACGATGCGGAGGGGAAGCGGTTGTACGATCTACATCAGTCTTGGTGTGGGAAACAGGGTAGTGGTCGTCAAGAGTCGGGCGAGCGGAGATATTCGAATTCAATACGGCGGGACAAGGCCTGACATAACCGACTCAAACCGCTTCACGCCCCTGAAAGCGTTGACCTTGTCATCTTAGCTGTTGCTCCGAGCCAAACCTTTACATGAGCCGTTCCCGCGCGTTCACTCTCCGCTTGGATTTGTAAGACGCGTGGTCATACAGGCGAGAGCCCCAGAAAAACATGGTTAGGAGCGAGAGGCCTTCATTATATGCAGCCAACATTTTCAACCGCTCCTGAAATACTAGTCATACTCCTTACACAATGAAGGGCGGGCTCATGGCTGAAATGGATTCCATAGTGAACATGGTCGAAGTCAGGAACCTGTCGAAAACGTTTGGCAAACTAAAGGCAGTCGACAACGTGACTTTCGAAGTCAAGAAGGGAGAGATATTCGGTTTCCTGGGGCCTAACGGAGCGGGAAAGAGCACAACCATCAATATGCTTACCACTCTGCTGAGACCCTCCTCAGGGTCCGCGCAAGTCTGCGGCTATGATGTTTACAAGAACGCAAACGAAGTTCGTAGAAACGTCGGAGTTGTGCCGCAGGAGTACACGGCCGACGAAGATATGACGGGACGCGAAAACATAATCCTCTGCGCGGATCTCTATGGATTGCCCAGAAACATATCACTACCCCACGCAGAAGAATTGTTTGAGCTAGTCGAGTTAACGGACGCTGCTAACAGAAAAGTGAGCACGTACTCGGGTGGCATGCGGAGAAGATTGGAACTAGCCTCAGGTTTGATAAATTATCCTAAGCTTCTATTCCTGGACGAGCCTACGCTGGGGCTCGATGTTCAAACCCGTACGGCAGTTTGGGATTATATCAGAATGCTAAAGCAAGAGTACCATATGACGCTTTTTCTAACTACTCACTATCTGGAAGAAGCCGACGCCCTGTGTGGCAGAATCGCCATCATCGACCACGGCCACATTGTAAGAATTGGCACACCCGCGGAGTTGAAAGCAAGCATCGGCGGAGACGTGATTGTAATAGACGTTGTTGAGGAGATGCCTGATATATCGCCGGCGGTGGCTCAGATCAAGCTAGTGAAAGACGTCAAAAAGAACGACGGCGTCTACAGAATCAAGGCGGAGCGCGGAGAAGAGGCAACGCCCGAGATCATTGACTTGATCAGGTCAAGAGGGCTTCACGTCACAAAAATCGAGTTAACAAAACCGACGCTGGACGAGGCGTACCTCGAATACACCGGACGCAGCATGAGAGAAGATGAAACCAATAGGCAACAAATGTTCAGCCAGAGGCTCACGGTGAGGAGAGCAAGATCTTAGGAGCACGATGTAGGTTGAAAGCTCTTTCAACGAGTTCAAGTCAAAAGGAGAATTCAAGTGTACATGAAAACCAAGTCGAAAATGACCTTGTTGACTATGAGCTAACTTCAATTTCGGCGCCGCCGAAATTGAACACGAGTCCCCTGCATGGACTACGGGCTTTGACGCACAGGGATTTGAGAAAATGGTACAAGAACCCAATCCAACTGCTCATCTCGTTGATTCAGCCAGTAGTTTGGTTGGGGCTGTTCGGTAAAGCGATTAATTTTGGCGCGTTTGTAAGCGGTGCTGGTGGCACACAAGCTCAGCAGAACGCAATTATGTTGAATATGTTCGGCACAACCAGCTACTTCTCGTTCTTAGCGTGCGGGATGCTGGCCTTTGTCATCCTGTTCACCTCCGCTTTCAGCGGGATGTCCGTCGTCTTCGACCGTAGGTTTGGTTTTCTCAATAAGGTTCTGAGCACTCCCGTCAGCCGCGGAGCGATCGTGATGGCAAAAGTTCTGCAAAGCGTTGGTAGAGCACTCACTCAAGCGGCCATAGTGTTTCTGATCGCGGTTGTGCTGGGGATGGATGTCTCTCATTTTACCGTCTTGGGCATATTGGGTACATTCACGATAATGTTCCTGATGGCGCTGGGGCTGTCATCTTTCTACGTCATGCTCGCGCTAAGATCGAGTGATTGGCAAACCCAAATGGCGATCATAAACCTCCTGAACCTTCCATTAGTTTTTGCGAGCAACGCATTGTTCCCAACGAAACTAATGCCAACCTGGCTACAATACATAGTGAAAATCAACCCTGTGAGCTATGCCAATGACGCCGCGAGACAACTATTACTAGGCGCCTTTGGCGTCAACAGCCTCGCCGTCGACTTCGGATACCTACTGGCGTTCGCTACCTTACTCTCCACGACCGGAACAATCCTATCATGGAGGCTGCTAACAAAGTAGCATGCCATTCAGCCTAGAGGGAACGAGTCAAACACCAAATTTCCTAGCCAAACCCAGCAAGGCTGATCAAGCGCGGGTTCAAGTGTCAGACCGCAAAACCATTTAGGCCAGCTCACAGACTGTTTTCTGGGACGATAGAAGTGCGACCCGGCGATAGCGTTCTCACACTCTCACTCGGCAGCCTCATTCCGGACTGAGAAGCAACTCTTTAGAGCACGGCCTGAGTCTCCGACCTCACGGGATACCCGCATGTGCGTTCTTCCTGTCAGAAGCCTCGGAGAAGCCAACGGCTCCGCGCCCACGTGCAGTTTAGAGTGATCGAAAAATGGAAATTGGCGAGAAAGAGTTCGCAGTACCGTTCTTCAGAGAGAACGGATTCACGCGTAGGCAGTGTGAATGCTGCAAAGGCTATTTTTGGACACAGAAGCCCGATCAGAGGTTCTGCGGAGATAGTCCATGCGTCCAATACTCGTTCATAGGTAACCCCCCAGCAAATAGGCCGTACTCGATTCATGAAATGCGTGAACTATTCCTATCATTCTTCGAGAAGAACGGACACGCAAGAATAAAGCCGTACCCAATCGTCGCACGCTGGCGGGACGACGTCTTCCTCGTCGGCGCGTCAATCTACGACTTTCAACCTTACGTAACCGAAGGGCTAATCCCGCCCCCCGCAAACCCGCTAGTCGTCAGCCAACCCTCCATTCGCTTCACCGACATAGACAACGTCGGCCCCACCTTAGGCCGGCATGAGTTAATCTTCGAGATGGGCGGCGCTCACGCGTTCAACTATCCAAACAAAGAGATCTACTGGATGGACCAAACCATCCGCTACCACCACCAATTAGCGACTGAAGGGTTCGGGCTGAAATCTGAATCCCTATCCTACAAGGAGCACTTCTGGTCCGGCGGCGGAAACGCGGGCCCAGACTTAGAATGCCTCACTTCTGGACTGGAAATATCAACGCTGGTATTCATGCAGTACAAAGTTCAAGGCGATCAGTTCAGTAAGCTACCTATACGCACGGTTGATACTGGTTACGGGATCGAACGGTGGGCGTGGCTCAGCCAAGGCACAGCGAGCGCATTCGAAGTCCTCTACGGCCCTGTCTTGGACAAGATCTTCAGCTTGGGCGGCGTCGCGTATGACAGGAAACTGGTAGCGAAAGTCGTCCCATTCTCAAGCTTCATGAACATCGAACGAGGCGACAGTCGAATCGACGCCCGCAAGAAGGAAGCTGAGAGCATTGGAATGAGTTGGCAAGATCTGGACAAGGCCCTTACGCCAATCGAGAGCGCAATGGCGATAGCGGACCATACGAAAGCTATCGCATTCCTCCTCTCCGAAGGCGTCGTACCGTCAAACGTCGAAGAAGGCTACCTTACACGGCTGCTGATTCGGCGTACCTACAGAATGCTTCGGCAACTCGGAATCGAAGATAGAATGCCAGAGATTTTGGACGCTCAAGTCGACTATTGGGGCGAAGATTTCACGCAACTGAAAGACATGCGACGTGAGATAGCCGAAGCAATCAGATCCGAAGAGTCGAAATACAAGAAAACACTGGAACGCGGCTCCGACCTAGTCAAGAGAATTAGCAGCGACCTAAGAGCTAAGGGAAACAAGGAGATTCCATCAGATACTCTCGTCGAGCTCTATGACTCACATGGCATGGTTCCGGACTTGGTTAGAGAGGTCGCCGAACCCGTGGGCGTCGCCGTGAACCCACCCGGCAACTTCTACGCAATGGTCCTCCAAAAACACCTATCCGGAAGGCGAATCTCCGACGAAGAGGATTCGACACTTTCCCCCGCTCTCAGCCAGGGCGTCAACGAACTCCCTGAAACGGTCAGGCTGTACTACAAAGATCCATTCCAAAGAGAATTTCAAGGCAAAGTCGTCGCCGTGCTCGAGAATAAGTTCGTGGTTCTGGACCAGACCTGCTTCTACCCCGAAGGCGGAGGACAACCAGGCGACATAGGAGTCATTCAAGGCACCGGCGGACCTGTCAAAGTCCTTGACACACAGAAGGCAGGTCTCGTCGTACTCCACCAAGTTGAAGGCACGCCTCCTCGCGTTGGAGAAACCATCCGAGGTGCAATCGATTGGGATAGGCGGATTAACCTTATGCGGCACCATACCGGGACACACCTGATACTCGGCGCGGCAAGAAGAGTGCTGGGACAGCATGTCTGGCAAGCCGGCGCAAAGAAGGGAGTTGACTCAAGCCGAGTCGACATATCTCACTATGAGAAGATCACTGACAACCAAGCCAGGGAAATAGAGAGAAAAGCCACTGAACTTGCTCTACAAGATATCCCTGTCGAGGCAGAGTGGATGCCGAGGGAGAAAGCCGAGCAAGCGTACGGCTTCAGACTGTATCAAGGAGGCGTAGTACCCGGCCGCGAACTGCGAGTCATCAAGATTGATGATTGGGACGTCGAGGCTTGTGGCGGAACCCACTGCACCAAAACAGGCCAGGTGGGCACGCTCAAGATACTCCGAACCGAACGGATTCAGGATGGTGTGGAACGAATAATCTTCGCAGCCGGCACGCAAGCCTTGCGCGCCTTCGAAGAGCAAGAGAAGAAACTGAAAGATATCTCACTCGCCGTCGAAGCTCCCATTGAAAAACTTGAGAAGTACGTCCAGATCTTGGTCGAGGAGAAGGCACAACTCGCAAAACGGTTGGAGGAATTATCCGGAGAATGGGCGCAGAAGGAGTCACAGCGCCTACTAGCATCAGTCCGACCGGTCGGCTCTGTCAAGCTGTTTGTAGCAAAATACAGGAGCGGCGAAGAAAACAACCTCGTCCAACTGAATAATCGAATCATCGAAGCCGACCCAAGCGCGGTAACGGTGCTATTGCTGGTTAAGGATTCAGCCAGAGTGTTTGTAGGTGCAGGAAGAAAAGCGATTGAACTCGGCGTCCACGCCGGAAACTTGGCACGAAAGCTGGCGGCAATTGTTGGAGGCGGTGGCGGCGGAAAGGATTACTTCGGACAAGGCGGCGGCACCGAACTGGCTGCAGCCGACGACGTAATCAAAAGATCCGAGCAAGCGGTTAAGGAAATGCTCACAAAGTGAATGGTCATGGCCGTAAACTGGGCTGAGATAGACAAACGGTGGCAAGCGGAGTGGGCTGAGGCAAGAATTTTCGAAGCGGACCCCGACCCGAAACGAAAAAAATGCTTCGTCACCTTCCCATTCCCATACATGAGCGGACCACTACACGTTGGAAGCGGTTTCACCGCCGCCAGAATCGATGCCTACGCGAGATACATGCGCATGCGAGGCTTCAACGTCCTCTTTCCATGGGCATGGCATTGGACAGGCAAGACAGTCGCCGGCGCGGCTGAACGCATCAAGAACGGCGACGAAGCTTACATCCGCCCAATCAGAGAAGTCGATGAAGTGCCCGAGGAAGATCTGAAGAAGTTTGTAGACCCGGTTTACATGGCCCAGTACTACACTTCCGTGAATCGGGACGCGATAAAACGTTTCGGGACATCCGTAGACTGGCGGCGAGAATTCCATACGAGTTCCTGGAACCCAGAGTTCAGCAAATTCGTCACGTGGCAATATCTTCGACTGCGAGAGAAAGGGTATGTGACAACGGGCACCCATCCGGTTGTCTGGTGCCCGAAGGACCAAAGCCCAACGGGTGACCACGATCGACTGGAAGGGGAAGGCGTTCGACCAGAAGAATTTGTATTGATGAAATTCAAGATGGGCAACTACTTTCTTCCCTGCGCCACATTCAGGCCTGAAACAATCTACGGAGTCACGAACCTATGGATTAACCCAGAGGGAGACTACGTCGAAGCATCTGTCAACAACGAAAAATGGATCGTGAGCAAATCCGCAACGACGAAATTACAAAACCAGATGAAAGAGGTCAACGTGAAGCGTGGCATGAAAGGAAGCGAACTGGTTGGAAAGAAATGTTTGGACCCGTTACAAGACCGAGAGCTACTTGTCCTGCCTGGCTCCTTTGTGAATCCCGATAACGCGACCGGTCTCGTGTACAGCGTACCAGCACACGCACCATTCGACTGGCTCGCGCTGAGAGACCTTCAAAAGAATCCACAAGCTGCAGGCAAATTTGGCATCAAACCTGACGA
>Ga0187771_10001040_pt1 | contig 18158 bp, 14 predicted proteins | sample 0116_SJ02_MP15_1_FD_133139 | JGI IMG/M metagenome (GOLD analysis project Ga0187771, IMG submission 133139) | Tropical peat soil microbial communities from peatlands in Department of Meta, Colombia - 0116_SJ02_MP15_10_MG | ecosystem: Environmental > Terrestrial > Soil > Wetlands > Peat | place...
ACGCGGGCTTTTGCGTCCGTCAGACTTGGTCCTGGTTCGACAGGAAACCGTTCACGACCGAGAGCGACAGATTGTTCTGCGTCGCCCAAAAAGCCCCGCAGCCTGGATGATCTCTCCCGACCGGGCTCGATAGAGCCGGAACTCCGGAAGGGTCGTCGCCCTAGCTTCCGAGCGGATGGGCTCTTGTATATGCCACGATCAAGGTGACGAGGATGATCAACGTCGGCAGGATGATGGCGTAGTAGGTCCGCAACTGGAGTTTGACCGGGCGGGCGTCCATATTCTTGAATGTCAGCCAGAAGGCGGCGCCGAAGGGGATGAGAAGGACGGCCAGGGAGATGAAGTCTGCGATCAAGAACCCGTGGCGGCTTGTGAGATTGACTCCGAACTTTGGAAGGGCGGAAGAGAGGGGCAGGTGCCCCTCGAGATAAATGATATACATAAGCCCGACGCCGAACAGGTTGATGAGGATGGAAAAAACTCCGATGCTCAGGAACAGTGAGCTGCAAAAGAGGAGAAGACACGTGATCCCGGCTTCTTCCAGAAGCCCGCGGCCGACAACGAGAGTCGCCGCTCCGCCCAAGAGCAAAAGAAACCCGAAACGGGGCAAGACCTTTGCCAGGATGATTTTCCTGCGGGTCAGCGGCAGAGAAAACAGGTACTCGAACGCCCGGTCCTTCCGCTCGGATTGGAAAACCGTCGCGCCGGAATAAAACGAGAAGATCAGGAGCGTGACAACGAACCCGCTTTGGAGGAGGCTCTTGTAATCGAGCCCCGCTCTGGAGATGAGCTTATCCCCTATATAGGCGAAAGGGATGACGACGAGAGCCACGAGACTCTCGACGAGCCTTTTCAGGGCGTCTCGGATTTCCTTTCTAAGCATATTCCCCCCCGATGAAGGCCGAGACGATCTCCGTCAGGTTCAGATCGCGGATTTCGCCGCCCAGAGTCCCGCGCAACCCTTCGTGAAAGGGATAGACGAAGAAGTCGGAGTGGTCTTCGTAGTCGATCCGGGACAGGACGTACAACGAGTCCGGCGCACTGCGGGAACTGACCTTCTTGACCTTGGCCTTGAGGGCGTCGATGGTCTCGTCGACGGCGATCTCCCCCGATTTCAGGAGGATCACCCGCTCCACGAGGTGCTCGATATCGTGGAAGTTCACATTGACCATGACCACCGTCAGGCGGCGCTTTGCGAGCAGTTGGACGATCTGCTCGAGAAAAATCCGCCTCAGATAGGCGTCGATCGAATGGATGATCTCGTCGATGAGAAAGACCTCAGGAGCCAGCGAGAGGACGAGCTCGAGGTGGAGGATGGTCCGCTGGCCGATCGAAAGCTCGCGGACCTTTTGCCCGGAGCCGATTTTCGTGTGCCGGATGAGGGCATCGTCGATGGCCGGAAGGCCGTAGGCGGATTTGTGGAGGGCAATAGCCTCCGAGACAGTCAGGCTCTCGTAGAGGCTCAGCGAGTCCGAGATGAAGCCGATCTTCCTCCGGGGGTCCGGGCCCAGGCGGGCGTCGAATCGAATCGCGCCCTTATCCGGCCTCAGGACGCCGGCCATGAGCCTCAGAAGCGTGCTCTTGCCCACGCCGTTGATCCCGGTGATCAGGCAAACCTGGCCGTCCGGGATGCTGAGGTTGAAGTCTTTGAAAACCCGGGTCTTCCCGTAGCTGAAGGAAAGGCCCGCGATATCAATCATCGGGCTGCCCCTTCCTCAAGGTGCCGCGCAGGCTCATGCCCGCGAGCCGGGCCAGCTCCTGGAGCATGTCTTCGCCGGAATAGCCGAGATCCAGCGCCCTGGAGATGTAGTCCCTAGTGATCTCTCCGAAGAGCTCGTGCCTCTCCCGGCCGAACTTGCTGCGGTCGAGCCTGACGTAATACCCGGCTCCCGGGCGGGAATAGATGAAGCCCTCGTTTTCGAGCTGCTCGTAGACCTTGATGATGGTGTTTGGGTTGACGACGAGCTTGAGGGCCATTTCCCTGAGGGTCATGAGCCGCTCTCCCTCCCGGATGTGTCCGGACAGGATGGCCAGCTTGAGGGCGCGCTTGATCTGCTCGTAGGCCGGGACGGCGGATTTGGCGTCAATTCGGATTTGGATATCCTCCCGCGCTTTGTTCATTGCTATAGTTATATATAATAGTAGGACAGACGTTGTCAAGCCCGGCCACGGATTCTATTGCCCGGACGAGAAGTGCTTTGCTCGCGCCGGCGGATCCCTCTGCCGGCGGCTCCGACGATTCCAGTGTGCCTATTCCACCCTCACGATTCTCACGGGGCCGATGAGTCCCGAGGGCAGAAGCGGCGAATCGGCGCGGTAGAACTGCAGCGCCGTGTAGGTGTATTTTTTGGCCGCGCCGGGCTGCTGGTCGCCGATGAGACGGTTCACCCAGAGGTTCGTCACCCTGATCTCGAGGACGTTGGCGCCGGGCTTGAGGGCGGGCGTCACGTTCACGCGGAACGGCGCCCTCCAGAGGATGCCGAGCGGCTGGTCGTTGACCGCCACTTCAGCGATGTTCTTCACGTCGCCCAGGTCGAGCCACAACTCGGTCCCCTCCTTGAACCAGTCCGCCGGCGTCTGGATGGTCTTCGTGTATGTCGCCGTGCCCGAGAAATACTTCACCCCCTCATCGGCGCTTTCGCTCCACGAGCCCAGGGAATCGAGCCTGATGCTGTCCGGCGCTCCGCGGCCGGCCTGGAACGCGACGTTCCAGCCGCCGGTGACGCCCGCCAGAGTGGCCTCGGCCCGATCCGGCAGCAGTCTCAACACCGCTTCCGAAGGCAGGCGAAACACCACAAACACCGCATCTCGCGGGCCGAGGCGGAGAGGCACCGTCGTGCGCCCGTCGGCCATGCTGTAGGAAGCGGGCTCGATGAGGCCCGTATCGGCATGCCAGAGCTCGGGGGCCTTGCCCGTCGCCCGGAAGGACGCGTCCAGGACCTCTCTGCGGACATTGGTGTTGCTGACCCAATAGATGTCGCCGTCCGGCGCTCTCCGGTGCACGAACATCAGATCTGTGTCTTCCCGGGGCCGCGTGTATTCGAAATCCGGCGCGGCCCCCAGGGCCTCGAGCGCTTGGACGATCGTCCTTTCGCCGTAAACCTTACCCTTTCCGGCGCCTTGCCGCCAGAGTTCGTCGGCCTCGGCTTGGAGGTCTTTTTGGTCGTCGGCCAGGCTCGGGCTGTCGATGGGCTCGGGCCCGACGACCACGGCGCCGGCGTTCACGAGGTCGCGGATCTTCCGCAGGACGACGAGCGGCATATGCCGGCTGTTGGGGTCGAGGGCCAACACGCGGTAGCTCATCCCGCTCGCGGTCGTGAGCCTCCCGTCGGCCACGGTCAGGCGGTTCAACAGGACGTCGGAACTGGCGAAATCGAAATTGTACCCGGCCGGGATCGCGGGCATTTTCCTCCCGAATAGGGCCGTGATGTTCGAGTCTTCGCCGTAATAGTAGAGGACATCGGCCACGAAACGGCCCTGCTGGAGCATAAAGCAGCTGCGGGCCAGATACGTGGTCCAGGCCTTCGCCAGCTCGGCCCAGGTTTCGTGCCGGGTGAACCACTGGCCGAAGGGTCCGAGCCCGAGGCCCGGGATCTTGTCGTCGACGGGCTGGTGGACCGACGTATGGATAACGAACCGGTTCAGGCCGTTGGCCATCAGGCGGTCGGCGGTGAGCTTCAGCGTTTCCGGGGAGTATTGCCACGCGTGCAGGTAGGCCGTCATGGACTCGGCCGCCACCAGGTTCTGGCCGTAGATGTGGGCCACGGAGGCTGACTCGCGGACGTCGGCGTCGTACACTTTATTGGGCTTGTCGGGCCCCTCGACCCACATGGCGCTCATGGGGATATCTGCGGCGCGCTTCACGTCCATGCCGTCGGCGACAAAGGCGCGGCCGTACTCGTGCGATTCGGAGTAGCGGCCCATGCCGCGCGCGTGGAGGATCTCCGTGAGCTGGTCGTAATGGCATTCGGCGGTCAGCTCGGCGATCGTCTTGCGGAAGTCCCAGAGAAAGCGGTCGCTCGACTCCGCGCTCTCGACGACCCGGCCGGCGAGGACCGGCAGCCAGGGGCGCATGTCGTAGCCGCGACGCCTCTGGAACTCGGCCATCATCCGGTCGGTCCAGTTGGCGACTCCGGCCTCCCAGCTGTCTGTAACGACGTACTGAAAGCCGCGCCGGCCCATGAGCGGCCCAACGGTGTCTTTGTACAGGCCGAGGTAATGGTCGAAATAGGCCTTGACGTGGCCGCGGTCGAGCTTATCGACCTCGAGGCCGGTCGCCTCCGGGGAGGCCGGGGCGTTGTGGGCGCCGGTCAGGGAATAGCCGATGCGGAGGACGACCCAGCGGCCGGCAGGAGGAGTCCAGTCGAGCCGGCCGTCGGCCCGCATTCTTGATGTCAGATCGACGACGTTGGCCTTGCGGACGGCGTCGGCGGCCGGGACGGGGGGCGTCGCCATGCTGTAAATATCCTCGGCCGAGGAAAATCCGGCCTTGTCTTGGAACCGGTTGACGGTCGCCGAGGGATGGAGGACAAACTCGGAAACGCGCATTCCGGCGGGTTCATCGCGCCGGACCTGGGCGCCCGCCTGGGGTTCGACGCGGAAGACCACGCGGAAGAACCTCGCGGTGACCGGCGGGAACGCGATCGTGATGGCCTCAGCGGGAACCGCCGCGACCGTCCAGAATTGCAGACCATCGTCGCTCGATTCCAACTCCGTTGCGGCCGTCTCCCGCCCGCCGCCGGAAGCGCTCTCCGCGACCAGGGTGAGCGCGTAAATCGTCTGCGCCCGGGGGAAATCGTACTGGATCCATGATTTCCCGTCTGCCGGGACGGCCGGCAGCAGGCCGCCCTTCGAGAGGTCGCCGTCCGTAAGCGCGGCCAGGTCGAACGTCCCGCCGCTCGACGTCAGCCTGACCCCAAGTTCGGCGCGCGTGCGGTCGCTTTCGGGCGCCCGGTAGGCGACGACGGCGCTGTCGGCGTAAAATTCGGGGACCGCGGCGGCGCCCGGCCCCCGGCGGTCCCCGTCCATGTTCTGGTAGGGACCGGTCGTCGCGGGGGGCTTGGGCAGGATCCCCGAGAAGCGGCGTCCGCCCTCGATGCGCGTCTCGCTCCAGACGTATTTCTTCATCGCCTGCGCCGGCGTGACCCACGGCCCGCCGCTCTCGCTCCAACCGGGCGAGCCGGCGATGGCCATTTCCAGGTTCAGCCGGTCGGCCAGCGTCACGGCGAATCTGAAGGCGTCCCGCCATTCGGGCGTCATGAAGACAAGGCGCCGGGCGACGATCTGGGGCGTGTCGAGCCCGGCGTCAAAGTTCTGGAAGCCGGCGATGCCGGCGCGCTTCATCCATTCGAGGTCGGCCTGGATGCCTTCCTTTGTCACGTTGCCGTTCATCCAGTGCCACCAGACGCGCGGCCTGGCGCCGTCGGGCGGGTTGCGGAATCCCTGCCTGAGGGCGTCATCCGGGCCCTGCGCGGCAACGATCGATGCGCCCAAGAAGAACATGATCCCGGCGGCTAGGCAAAGCCGCAGCCGGCCCCTCGATGTTTCGCTCATGGACGTCCTGCCTTTCAATAGGGTCGGAAGTTCCGACAACGCCCCTATGCCTTCAGAGAATATTCCCGGCCGCGAACCCAAGTCAAGAATCCGGCCCCTCCGGGGACCGGATCGTGCCGCTGGCTTTCGTTCCCCGATGAATGGTATAAAGAGTCTCAGATTGCCGCGGGAGAGGGGAGATTGAATAAAATATACGTCGTCTCCGACGGAACCGGGCACACTGCGGAACGGGCCCTGAGCGCGGCCCTGGTCCAGTTCCCCAGGGCCGAGGTCGAGATCCGGGTCCGTCCGAATGTCCGGACGGCGAAGAGGGCACGGGAGGTCGTCCTCGAGGCCGGCCGGGCGGGCGGATTCATCGTCCACACCATCGTCACGGACGCGGTCCGCGAATCGCTGATCAACTCCGGCCGGAAGAAGCACGTCGAGATGATCGACCTGATGGGGCCGCTCCTGGCGCGGCTGACCGAGACCCTGGCCGCGTCCCCCTCCGAAAAGCCGGGGCTTTTCGCTCAGCTGAACAAGTCGTATTTCCGGCGCATCGAATCAATGGACTTCGCCTTCCGCCACGACGACGGCCAGCGCGTCGAGGACCTCCGCCAGGCGGAGATCGTCCTCCTCGGCGTCTCCCGGACCTTCAAGACCCCGCTCAGCATCTATCTGGCGTTCAAGGGCTGGTTCGTCGCCAATGTCCCGATCATTCTGCTCCAGGAACCGCCGGCCATCCTCCCCAAACTCCCTCCGAAAAAGATCTTCTGCCTGGACACCAACGCGCGCCAGCTGGCCGAGCTCCGTCAGGCGCGCCACGACTATCCCACGGGCGTCGTCCCGGAATACGCCGATCAGGAATGCGTGCGGATCGAGCTGATGAACGCCCGGCGGTATTTCCACGAGCACCCGGGCTGGACGATCATCACCGTAACGAACAAGCCGATCGAGGAGATCGCCACGGAGATCCTCGCCATCCGCGGGAAACGGCGGAAATCGGGAAGCGATGATCTCCTCTGACCGGCCCCCGTCCTAGAAGCCCAGCCTCAGGCTGAACGACCACTCGGCCGTCGGCGCGGGCTGGTACGAATTGCCGTCCGGGTCGGGCTCGGTGAAGCCGTAATACAGCTTGTTGAAAATGTTGTGGCCCGAGAGCATGACCTCCATCGGCATCCCGCCGAACACGAACTTGTAGCCGACGCGCACGTGGACGAGCGCGTACGAGTCCGTGCGCCCGTAGCCGTTTTCGAGGATCTCGTTCGTTGAGTCGATATACCAGGCGCTGACGTATTCGAGCGCCGCCCCGACCGTCAGGGCGCTGGTGACGTGATATTCGGCGTCGAGATAGAGCTGGTGTTGGGGGATGTTCGGAACCCACGTGTTGTAAAAGGTCCCCCCGGTCAGGGTTTCGACGGCCCCGTCGTATTTGAAATGGGAGTAGGTGTAGGCCAGCCTCAGGGCCAACCGGTCGATCGGGAACCAGGTCAGGGACGTTTCGACGCCGTAGCGGTTGGTGTTGCCGACGTTGCCGTAGAAGGTTTCGAGGGGCCGGTCGACCATCCGGTAGCGGCCGAAGTCGTTGTCCGTGGACAGGTGGAAGAGGGCGATGTCGTAGGTGAATGTCCTGCCGACGGAGCCGCGCCCGCCGACTTCCTCGCCGGAAGAAGTGGCCGCGACAAGATGGGTGTTGAAACCGCCCAGCGCGTAGGGGTTCTCGACGAGCTCCTCGGTCCCGGGAGGAAGGAACCCCGTTCCCCAGCTCGCGTAGAGACCGAAATCCCGGAGGGGGTTCCAGGTGACGCCGACCCGGCCGGTGACGTGGCTGTAGGCGACGCTGCTGGAAAGGTCGATGCCGCCGGCCTTGAGGTTGTCCGTGAGGGCGTCGGTGACGCGGTCGTAACGGACACTCCCCGTGACCCCCCAGGCGGGGCCGAGCTCGACGCGGTCGATGACGAAAACGCCAACGCCCGTCTGCGTCACGTCCTGGTCGGCCAGGAGTTCGGGCGTCTCGACGGCGCCGCCGATGTTCGGATGCTTGATCTCGCTGAACGTCTGCCAGGACGCGTCCGTGCCGACGCTCAGGTGGTTCTTGAGCCATCCGTCGCCGGCGTTGTGGTTCAGCTGGACCCTGAAGCCCGGAAGGTCATAGTCCCGATGGTCGACGGCTGAGGGCACGGACTCGGTGTATTTTGTGTGACGGAAGTAGGCCGCCACGTTCAGGTCGAAGTTCGCGCCCAGTTCCATGGTCCCGACGATCCCGCCTGTCTGGCGCTGGGTCTTCTGATACTCGTTGTATGTGATGGAATCGGGGTTCGCCAGGCGCCGCAGGACCTCCGGATCGGAGCTGAACCAGTCGAGGTTGAGGCCCTCGGGGTTCTGGTTGAAATAGTCGGTCCAGCCCAGGATCGCCGTGAGTTTGACCTTCGGGCTGATCGTAAAGGCGAACTTGCCGTAGGCGTTGTCGCCGTTGTAGGCGGAGTGGTCGCGGTACCCGTCGCCGGAGAGCATCGAACCGTAGATGTTGTAGTTCATGATGCCGACCGTGCCGCCCATCTCGCCCAGGCCTTTCTTGAGGCCGAAGCCGCCGCGAACGAGGTACGCGTCGCCGGAGACGGGCCCGGACCCGCCGTCGGGCGTGAGGACGTTGATGATCCCGCCCTCGGAGCCGCTTCCGTAGAAGGCCGCAGCGGGACCGCGCAGGACCTCGATCCGCCGGACGGCGGCCCAGTCGATGTCGTAGAAGTCGGAAATGTATCCGGAAGGATCATTGAGGGGGATGCCGTCGACGAGCGTCTCGATGCCCCGCGTGCCGCGCTCGGTGAGGATCCCCTCTCCCCTGATCGATATGTGGACCCGCTCGCCGTCGGCCTGGTTGTCGACCTTGACGCCCGGGACGAGCTTCATCACCTCGTCGATGCCGACCGTACGGGGGGCCGTCTGGAGGATGGGCGTTTCGATGACGGTCGTCGCAGCGGGGTTCTTCTTGAGCGGAATCTCGACGCGCGGCGCCGTGACCGTGATCTCGACATTCGTTTCAGACTGGGCGGCTCGTTTCTCCTCGGCCGCCTTCTCGGTCTTCTTCTGGGGCTCGCTTTTGGCCTGGCCCTGGGCGGAATCGGACAGGGCCGCAGACGGTCCGATCAAGAAAACGAACAGGAAAACGGCAACCAACGCGATCCAACGGGACGTTAATGATTTGTGATGCATATAATCCCTCTCATATATATATTTGACACACAGAAAATCGCTCTTCTTCCATCTGATCGCTTACGGGAGATCCACGGGACGGTAGCTTGACATGGGTCTGCGCCGGGGCTACAGTGACGGCATGGTCCCCGACGGTTCCCTCGGCCAGAGCCTGACGCTCAAGGCCCCCCCCGAAGTGGAGAGAGGCATCGTTCTGGCCGTGCAGCGGGGCGACGACGAGGCGTTCCGCGAGCTCTACGAAGCCTATCGCGACCCGATCTGGACGCTGGTCGTTTCACTCGTCGGCGACAGCCTGCAGGCGCAGGATATCTGCCAAAATGTCTTTTTCAAAGCCTTCCGCGGACTCGGGGGCTTCCGGTTCGAGTCCTGCCTGTTCACCTGGATCTACCGGATCGCCCTCAACGAATGCCGGAACCACCTGAGGAGGAGGCACGTCTTTCTCGTTCCGCTGGAGGCTATCATCGGCAGCCACGACGAGATCGACGCGGCTTCGGCCTCGGACTGGTCGAACGCCCGCAGGGCGGCGCTCCGCGCTGCGGTGATGCAGCTTCCTTTCAAGATGCGCGAGGTCGTCGTTCTCAAGTATCTGGAGGACATGTCCTATAGAGAGATGAGCCGGGTCCTCGGATGCCCGGCCGGAACGGTGGCCTCGAGGCTCAACCGCGCCTTGGCGGAGCTCGAGGAGCGGTTGCGGCCGCTGAGAGGGTTCTTGTGAAGCATCCGGAGAGAGGGAGCCCCGGACGATGAGCTGGCGCTGTTCGTTCCGGCGCAGACGATTCCTGCCTTATCTCGAGGGAGAGGTTTCGCGGCGGGAAGCGATGCGCCTCGAAAAACATCTCGCGGGCTGCCGGAAGTGCGGCGAATTCTTCACCCGGGTCCGCATCGGGCATCAGGTGGGACGGCAGTTCGGGCGGATCGGTCCCGGGATCGAAGGCCGGCCGCCGGAATTCGCTGAGCTCTGGAAGGGGAAGGAGACGAAGCCCGGCGGGCCGGAGCGGCTGGCCCGGGACGCCCGGGCGACTCTCCGCGGCCGGCGGCTGGCCCCCGCGGCGACCGCCCTGATCACGCTGGCCGCGGCCGCGTTCATCGCCGTCGCGGTATTCAATCCCGGGATCCTGAGGAGGGCCGACGGGCCGTCCGCCGTTTCGCCCGCGACCATCGGATACGCCGGATTTATTCCCGTCCGGATCCGGGAGTTCGCCTCCCATAACCGGTCTCCCGTCGTGACGGAGGGCTTCGTTCGTGAAGTGTATTTCGACGAGCAGGAAAAAACTCTGCACATCAAACTCGTCGAGATCCCGCAGAAGTCCGAACCGTTCGTGATCTGCGAGATCCGGAGCCCCGGAAGCATGGCCATCCCGCCCGAGGGCAGCCGCATCCGCGTCTACGGCATGGCGCGGTATGATGCCCAGCCGGGCCGCCAGTGGCACGAGGTCAATCCCGTCATGACGCTGGCCGTCCTGAACCGCTGAACCGGGACGGCCTGCCTCCCGAAAATCGGTCCAGGCATGATGAGAGAAAACCTGGGGGTGGACACGCCGGTGAGCGAGATCATGCCCTCGCCCGTCTACGCCGCGCAGGTGTTCACCGGGGCTGGCGAATGTATGGCCCTGATGACGGAGAAACATGTCCGGCACCTGCCGGTGTTCGACGGGAAAAGGCTCGTCGGCATTATCTCCATAGGCGCCGTCGTCAAGTCCCTGATCGGCGAGCCGCAGGTCGCCATCGAGAAGCTCGAAAACTGCATCATGGGCAAGCACGCCTGAGCCCGTCCCCCCGGCAGCATCCGTTTCCCGTTTTGGGCTGCCCGGCGGCCCCCCGTCCGGCGATTGTTTTCTCCGGGCCGACTGGCCTATAATCCCGGCGTGTCTTCCGGGATGGCCGCGCCTCGACCCCGGCACGGGGGGAACGGCCGGTTCATCCCCATTCCCCGAGCTCTTGGAGGTTCCATGAAACGCAGACGGCTCGTCGTCTATTGTTCGCTCCTGGCCCTGGTTTTTGCGTGGGCGTCCGTCCTCGCGGCGCAGGGCCGGCTGGCCGACTATGAAAGGGCCGACGGCCTCAGAGACAAATACCAGAGTCTGGCGCTCGATGTTCCGGGCCGCATCGTCTGGATCGGAAAGACGCATCGCTTCTGGTACCGCAAGTCGGTCCGGGCGGGGTATGAATTCGATCTCGTCGATGCCGACGCGCTGTCCAAAAAGCCGGCCTTCGACCACGCGAGGCTCGCGGCGGCGCTCAGCGCCGCGGCGGGAGAGAAGTTCGAAGCGGCGAAGCTCCCCTTCTTCTTCATCCGGTTCGCCGAGGACGAGAAGGCCGTCGAATTCGAAGCCGCCGATTTCCGCTGGCGCTGCGACCTCGCGTCCTACACCCTGACGAAGCTCGGCCCCGTGGTCCGCCGACGGCCGTGGCCCCTGGACGAGGAACCCGAGTCCAAGGAACCCAAAGTTGCCCCCGACGGGAAGACAGAGGCTTTCATCAGGAATTTCAACGTCTGGATCCGCTCCACGGGCAAGGACGTGAAGTACGAAACCGCCCTGAGCTTTGACGGGACCGGGGACAACGGGTACGCGCTGAACTCCATCCGCTGGTCGCCCGATTCGAAAAAGCTCGCCGCCTATCGCGTCCGGCCGGGCTATAAGAGGCTCGTCCAGTACGTCGAGTCTTCGCCCGAAGACCAGCTCCAGCCCAAGGCCTTCACGATCGTTTACCCCAAGCCGGGCGATCCCGTCGACCTCCAGCAGCCGGTCCTCTTCGACGTCGCGGCGGGGACGCACATCGACGTCGATAACAGCCTCTTCCCCAACCCGTACGAGCTGTCGGAGATCACCTGGTGGAAGGACGGCCGGGGGCTGACCTTCGAATACAACCAGCGCGGCCACCAGATCTACCGCATCATCGAGGTCGACGCCGCGACGGGCAAGGCCCGGGCGCTCATCGATGAGGAAGCCAAGACGTTCTTCTGCTATTCGGCGAAGAGATTCCGGGCCGACGTGGACGACGGCAAGGAGATCGTCTGGATGTCCGAGCGGGACGGCTGGAACCACCTCTACCTCTACGACGGGGCCAGCGGCGCCGTTAAGAACCAGGTCACGAAGGGACGCTGGGTCGTGCGCGGCGTCGACAAGGTCGACGAGCGGAAGCGGGAGATCTATTTCCGGGCGAGCGGGATGTATCCGGGCGAGGACCCGTACTTTGTCTACGCCTACAGGATCGGTTTCGACGGATCGGGGCTGACCCTGCTGACGGACGGGCATGCCAACCATCAGATCGCCTATTCGGACGATATGCAGTACCTCGTCGATACGTATTCGCGGGTCGACATGGCACCGGTCTGCCTGCTGCGGCGGGCCTCCGACGGGGCTGTCCTCCGGGAAGTCGAGAGGGCCGACATCGCGGGCCTCGTCAAAGCCGGCTGGCGGGTGCCGGAAGTCTTCACCGCCAAGGGCCGGGACGGCGGGACGGACATCTGGGGCATCATCATCCGGCCGACCGCGTTCGACAAGTCCAGGAAGTATCCCGTCATCGAGAACATCTACGCCGGGCCGCAGGATTCCTTCGTCCCGAAATCGTTCACGGCCTGGAACGGCATGATGTCGCTGGCCGAGCTGGGCTTCGTCGTCGTCCAGATCGACGGCATGGGGACGTCGAACCGGTCCAAGGCCTTTCACGACGTCTGCTGGAAAAACCTGGGCGACGCAGGCCTGCCCGACCGAATCCTGTGGCACAAGGCTGCCGCGGCCAGATATCCCTGGTACGACATCAGCCGGGTGGGCATCTACGGGACGTCGGCGGGCGGGCAGAACGCCATGGGAGCGGTCCTCTTCCACCCGGAATTCTACAAGGTCTCGGTGGCCTCATGCGGCTGCCACGACAACCGGATGGACAAGATGTGGTGGAACGAGCAATGGATGGGCTGGCCCGTCGGCCCGGAGTACACCGCCTCATCCAATGCCGCGAACGCCCAGCGGCTCCGCGGCAGGCTCCTGCTCTTCGTGGGGGAGCTCGATACGAATGTCGACCCCTCGTCCACGATGCAGGTCGTGAACGCGCTGATCAAGGGCGGGAAGAGCTTCGAGCTGCTCGTCCTGCCCGGCGAGAACCATACCAGCGGGGGGGATTACGGGGAGCGGGTGCGGCGCGATTTCTTCGTCCGGAACCTGCTCGGCGTCGAACCCCCCGACTGGAACCGGATCGAAGCCAAGAAAACGGGACCTGAGCGCCCAGGGAATCTCTGAGGGAGTTCCGCGGAGCAAACGGGCCGTCCGTGCCCCGAAGCCCTCGTCCCGCGCCACGGCGCGTCCCCGTTCCCCCGGAGTCAACCGGCGGGGGAGTTTTCCGACTTATTTTTCGATGTTCCCCCGAAGAGGCCCCTGGTTTTCTCGGGATTCCGGCCCGGAGCGCAAAGGTTTCCGGGCCGGTGAGGTCTAAATAAGAGCAAGGGAATAGGATTGCCAAGGGAAGTCCTTTTTGACCCCTCCGGTTAAAAAGGCTTATAATAGAAGAAGGGAAAGGGAGCTTTTAACTCGTTTCGGCAAGGAGGATAAGCCATGAGCCGAATTGTCCGTCTGTGGGCCACGTACGCCCTGGCTTTTGCGGGCGTCGCCGGCCTCCTCTTTCTTTCCGCGTGCAGCAGCACTTCCTCTCCCGGGGTGGGAGTGCCCGCTCAACTGAGAGTCCTCGCGACCGATACGCCCTCGGACGACTGGTCGGTGATCCAGGTCCAGCTCAAATCCATCAGCCTGCACAACGCCCTCGACCAGTCATGGGACCAGGTCTGGACGGCGGGTTCCACGCCCACCTATCTGAACCTCGTCGATCTCTCGGGTGTGGCTCAGATCCTGGGGAGCGCGGGGATTTCGGCTGGAACATATGATCGGCTGCAGCTCATCATCAACACCGACCCGACGACCATGACCATCACGGACGACAACGGGAATACCTACGCTCCGGCGAACATCAAGGTCGTCGACCCCAGCGGGAAGGGCGAGATCAAGGTCGATATCAGCCCGCCCCTGACGGTGTCGGCCGGCGGCACGAATGTCCTACAGGTCGACTTCGACCTGGCCCATCCGATGTCGATCTTCGTCCTGAACGGGGACGTCATCCTCGACCTCCAGATCCGCCACAAGGCCGCGCCGGCGAACCTGCGCAAGCTTCAATTCGCGCGAGCGCTCGGGAACGTGACATCTGTCGCGAGCGACGATTCCTCGTTCGGCCTGACGACGCTTGATGGCACGGCGCTGACGTTCGGGGTGGACGCCAACACGATCTACTTCGATGTCGACACGAACACGACGGGGTCGTTCACAGGCCTGGCGGCGCTCCTCTGCACCTCCGGTTCCTGCACCGACGGCGCCCTCGTGGCCTACAACATGAACTCCGATGGGTCTCTCTATGCCCGCCGAGTCTGGTACGGCACGATTGCCAACCTCCCTCAGTTCACTCCCGAAGGCCTTGTCCGCCGCGTGGGGGACAACTGGATCAGGGTGTTGGAGAAGAACACCGGTACGACGAGTAAATGCAGCTGGCAGTGGATCCCGGTCACGGTGACCGTGAACGACGCCACGACCTGGACCTTCCAGGACACGATTTCCATGGGGACGGGCACTTCCGTCCTCCAGTACATCCGGCGCGGCTTCCGCGTGTCCGTGACCTACGTGGACGCCACGGCCATTCCTCTGGTCGCCTCATCGATTAACGTCGAGAGTGCTCATGACGAGGGCGCCATCAAGGCCGTGTCGGCCACCGGGATCACGTTCGGCGGAGCGGACTATTGCGCCTCATGGGTTTCCACCCTGTCCGGCACTGCAGCCCAGAATTACGGCCACGTCTGGCCTTACAGCACGATAACTGGTTACGCCTTCTCCTGGTGGTTCTTCGGGCTGCCCTCCTCGGCGTCGACGAGTGTCAGCGACTTCCAGAGCACCGTAGGTGCGGCCATGAACGCCAACCTCAGAGTCCTCGCCGGCGTCGACCTCTACTGGGACCAGACCGATGTCATGTGGGTCGTCGAGAACTGCATCCTCGAGCCGGAGAAGCTGCCGCAGCCCACGGAGATCACGACGGCCTATACGAGCGCGAGCGGCTCCATGGGAGTTTCAACGTTCAGCTGGAACAATCTCACTCAAGCCACAACCATGACGGTCGACCTGGACACGACGGGTGACCTCCAGACAGTTGTTGGATCGATCGTCTGGGACACGACGACAAGAATCCTCACGACGACCTTCCCCGTCGACCCGAGCCAGTGGCCGGCCCTGCTCGTCCCGGGCGTGACCGGGGTGATGGTCTGGGTCCGTCCGGTGGAAGCCAGCGACGGGACGTTCAGCTGGCATGCCTACACGGTGATCATCTTCCAGATCAGCAGCTGACAGAGCTTTCCCAGGCGGGCGGCCGCGGGGGGTTGAGCCTCGCGGCCGCCCGGCTTTCCTTCCGCAGGGGGCCGACCGGGCCCCCGGACGGCCATTTCCCGCCTCTGCGGCCTGACAACGCGGCCGCGACCCCAAGAGGTTTTTCCCGGCCCGAAAAGGGGAAGAGGATCCCGTTCGGGCCGTCTAAAACAATGGACCGCATCGGGTCCAATCAAATCAGAGAACAGGCAGAGAGGCGATCATGAGCCTGATCGACATCTTCCGAAAGTTCAAATGGGCCTTCGTCCTGACGGTCTCTCTCGTTGTCATCGAAAAGTTGGCTTGGATTGTCGAGCCGAGCGTGTTCGGGCGGCTGCTCGACGCGCTGATCGACGCCGCCAGCGCGAAGGGAGCGGCTCACCATTTGAATATCTTCGGGACGCTTTGGCTGTGGCTGCGCACCTCTTCTATCGCCGGCCGGCTTCTTCTCTGGACCGGGGTCTTCGCCGTCAACTCCGGAGTGGGCGCGATCCGGCGGTCCGTAGACGAGAAGATCTATCTGAACATGTTCACGAACATCGCCGTCGACGTGGCCGAGTCGTGCGAAAATCAGGGGCTCGACGTCGCCCGGAGCGCCTCCCGCGTCGAGCTGTTCCGCGAGTACGTGTCGTTCCTGAAGAAGCGCTTCCCGGATTTCATCGAGCAGTTCTTCGACCTCGGCGGCACGGTCATTGCGCTGTATTTCTTCGACCCGAGGCTGTCGCTGTCCTGCCTGTGCATCGGCGTCCCGCTCTTCTTCGTCAACCGCCTATACAACAACAGAGTCATCCGCCTCCAGGGGCAGCTGCACGACCTGCGCGAGGACGTCTTCCGCATCTTCACCAAGAAGGACCGGCGCGAGGTCCGGGCCTATTACGATTCGACGGCGGTGCCGCAGAGGAAGATCGCCAACTGGAGCGCGGTCAACTTCGCCATGCTGCGGCTGTTCCTGCTCGGCATCTTCCTTGTCGTCCTCTTCATCGCCATCGACATCGACAACCTGACGACGGGACAGACGTACGCGGTTGTTGCCTACCTCTGGACGTTCATCACCAGCACCGAGTACCTGCCTGACCTCATGGAAAGCTACACTTCCCTCAAGGAGATCCAGGGGCGGGTCCGCAAGGAAACGCTGCCGGAAATCGCCTGAGCCGCGCGGCGCGCCCGGGAGGACGCTCGATGTTCATGAGACCTGCGGCCTTGCGGGACGGACGCCGGCGCCGCCTTCCCCGGCCGGCGGCTTTGACGTTCCTGACCCTGATTGTCTGGGGCTGTGGGGGCATCGCCCCGTCGAAGGTGCTCCCGCCCGCCTTTCCCGGCAAGCCTTATCTGACGTTGCTCGAACGGGTCGACGGCTTCGCCGTCTGGATCGTCAGCGGAGAGTACGTCCGCGAGAACCTCGACGAGGAATTCACGAACTTCGGCGAGCACTATCGCTTCCCCTTCATCCCCCGCGGCGAATTCTGGCTCGACCGCGAGAACGTTCCGGACGAGAAGGGTTTTTTCGTAGACCATCTGCTCGTTGAATACCAGCTCATGGCCCTGGGGATGGACTATCCCCATGCCCTGGACAAGGGCGACGCCGTCGAGCAGGCCGAGAGGGCCGAGACCCGGCTGGACCGGGAGGGGCAGGAACTGAGGAGAACTCACCAGGACGAGCGGCTCCTCCGGATGGTCCACAAAGAGCTGCTGGCGGAATGGAGCACCGACGTCAAGGTCTGGGTTGTCGACGGCGAACTCGTCCGGGACCTTTATGACATCGATTTCACGGAGGGCGGGCATGACAAGGTCTACCGGTTCATCCCCGACCGTGAGGTTTGGATCGATGACGACGTCATGCCCGGCGAGCGCCCGTTCATCCTGCTCCACGAGATGCACGAGCGCCGCCTGATGTCCCGGGGCTGGAGCTACAAGAAGGCCCACGCGGATGCGAGCCGGATCGAATCCTATTGCCGGCATCATCCGGAGGCCCTCGAAGAAATGCTCCGGCGCGAGATCAGCCAGAACCGCTAGCCGGGGGCTACCAAAACCGGACGGGCCCCGTATCGATGTGGATGAAGTCGGAGCCCTTGTAATAGCCGGTCCCGCCGCGCTTCATGGACCGGGCGATCCGGTAAAGTCTCCAGGTGTCAACACCGGGCAGTCGGAAATCCAGGGCCCGGCCCTGGATGTGGAGGCTGCCGAAGGCGACGCCGCTCGTGCAGTTGTGGAGAATCATGTTCGTCTCGACGCACCGGAACCCGCAGACGACCTGAACCTCGCCCCGGTATCCCACCCTCCCGAGAAGTTCGAAGAGAAAGTCGAGCAAGGCGGGGTCGATTGGGTGCTCTTCGCCGTTCAGCGGATCCCGCAGGACGTGCTCGATGGCTTTCAGGGCCTCCGGAAGGTACTCGCTCCCGATGCGGTACACGGTGGTCAAGTGTTCGCCGTTGTGGAGATTATGAAAAGAGAGGGCGCGCTCCGGCGCGGGCGGCCGGACGGCGGTCTGCCCCGCGGCCGGCGGCACGGCCAGAGCCGAGATGAGCGCGGCCCCCAGGACTGCGGCGGAAACGCCCCGCCACTTCTGGGCTTCTTCCCTCTGATTCCCGGCATTCATGTCAGAAAATCGCTTTCGCGAGAATCGTGTCCCGGCCATAGATGTCATCGTAAAAAAACAGGTCATGCGTTTGCAGGTCGACGACGGCGGTGTTGTAGAGGATATAGACGGGTAACGACAGCTTGAGGTGGACAGCCCGATATTTTCCTTCCGCCATCAGGCTGTGGACCTTCTCGACGGTCCAGCCCTGATCCGGTCCCCCGAGGATATAAACGGCAAGCTCGGGGGCTTTGGCGACCCTGATGCAACCGTGGCTGAAGGCGCGCCTGGGCTGACGGAACAGCTCCGCGGCCGGCGTGTCATGGAGGTAAACGTCGTAAGGATTGGGAAAAATGAAGGCCAACTGCCCGAGGGCGTTTTCGGGGCCCGCGTCCTGCTGCAGATGATAACGGGACATGTCGTCCGGACCGAGCGTTTTCCAGTCG
>Ga0187771_10001041_pt1 | contig 18157 bp, 22 predicted proteins | sample 0116_SJ02_MP15_1_FD_133139 | JGI IMG/M metagenome (GOLD analysis project Ga0187771, IMG submission 133139) | Tropical peat soil microbial communities from peatlands in Department of Meta, Colombia - 0116_SJ02_MP15_10_MG | ecosystem: Environmental > Terrestrial > Soil > Wetlands > Peat | place...
AGGCAGAGGTTATTAATATCATAAATACCTTTGGGTATCTGGATATTATTTCTTAGCAGTGGAGTTAATAAGGAACAGGGAACTTTGGCCTCAGGGCGCTAGAACGTGTTCTGGAATGTCCCGCTATGGATGGGCCTGCTGGGGATATGTTTCGCGCTAGGCGTGCTCCATGGCGTGATTCCAGACGAGCACACATGGCCCATAACCTTCTCCTATTCCGTCGGAGCAGCTACGGGAAGGGGGGGCGTTATTTCGGGCCTCTTCTTTTCGACTGCATTCACAATCCAGCGGGCTGTAATGTCGCAACTCGTTTACCTGGCGGTGGCGCCGTTCCTGGTCTTCAGCGACCTGCTTAACGGCCCTGTCTACGCGATTGTGGGAATAGCGATGGCGGTCGCAGGGTACCTGATTCTGTACAGACATCTGCCTCACTGGCACCCGCTGATGTGGGCATCGCGACGAGACATCGCGAAGCACGAACAAGAGGTCGAGCATACGGGGCACGTTCCGCTTCACTGGTGCATCATCCACGGGTTCATAGCCGGGTTCGGCGTCGACGCAGGCCTGTTCACCACCTTCGTCTATCTGGTAGCGGTGCCGGCCATACCAACGGCGGTCCTGGGGTGGACCGCCGGCGCCGCGTTTGGTCTGGGGACGCTGGCAGTCCTCGTCGTGATCGGACTTGTCTTCGGGGGGAGCCTGAACGTGGCAAAGCGGTGGGGGGCGGACCGAGTGGAGCTCTTCGGAGAGAGGGTGGGGGCCAGGAGCCTGCTTTTCGGGGGCGCCATCTTCACGGCGGTCGGATTGCTTTATCCTCTGAACATATCGTACTACGTGCCGTTCGACTTCGGCAACTTCGTGGTTGCCGTATTTATGGTGGTCGTGATAGTCCCCGTAATGCTCTACACCTGGAATGAGGTCAGGACCATGCCCCCCTCGGGAATCAGAGATCTTGCGTCGCCACACTGACCGCGCAGTCAGTCATTCCAGGCTGAGGAAAGTCTTCCGCAACGCGGCGGTCTCGATTCCAACTAGCTGGCTCAGTTCTTCCAGGGTTATCCTCCGCGGGAACTCGAAATATCCTCTCTCTATGGCGACGGCGACTATCCCTCTTTCTTTGGGGGTCAGACGCACGCTCCTGTCGACGGGCGAGATGAGGTTGGTCCCCGCCTGCACCTCCTGTTCCGCCAGCCTTGCAACCAGTTGCCCCGTATCGCCCGCCCTCCGAAAGTCAAGCTTCCACCTCGTTGGAATCTCGGCCGAATCAAAGGGGCAGTCAGCGCAAAGAACTGCGCCACCCTCGGACGCCTGACAGATTCGTGGCTTGTCCAATGTCATGAACACCCGAGTTCTCGGCGAATCGCTGGGGACCTCGTAGGCCTGCCCGACCCCAACCATCGTCCGCAGAGAGGATATGGTCCCCCGGACCGCCTCCGGGGTTCCCACGATCTCCAGAGTCATCGCCATTCGCGTCCGGTCCAACGACTGGCAGTCAAAGATGGACAGCGCGGCACCATTCATGTCAGCGACTGCCACCAAGTCACGCCGCGATTTGACTTCGAGCGGCTGCCGCTTTGACATTGCCCGAACGTGACAGCGGACCGTGGCTAATAACGTTCATCACCCTGTTCGAGCGTGTTGCTCAGGTCATCGAGCGTACCCGGCGTGCATGAAGACGTGAGGTGCCCCGAAAGAGGGGATGAAGACCTCCTCATACTTGACAGCAGAGAGGATTTGCTCGCCAAGGCCGAACGCCGACCGCCTCATTCCCGGCTCGTAAGCAAGCCCAACCGACGAACCGACATACTGGCTGCATCGACCCTCACACTTTCGCTTTACGTCGGCGTATAGTCGCCTTAGCTGGGCCAAGTTGTTTGCCAGTCCCAGGGGCGATTCTGTCAAGTCGACAATCGCCACGTCGAAGCGTTCCGATGTTTCATGAAGATACTTGAAGGCGTCGGCGATCACGAGGCTGACCCTCGGGTCATCAAATGCCTGCTCGACTCCTTTGATGTGCTTTCGGCATGCTTCCACGACGAGCTCGTCGATTTCTGCCACCGTGACTCTCTTGATTTTCGAGGACTTCAAGAGGGACATCACGGTCTGACCGCTGCCTCCCCCGAGCACGATGACGTTGGCGACCCCGCTTCTCCTCGCGGCGCCGCAGAGGGCCTCGTTGAAGATCCGAGCGTCGTACGACGTGTGCTGGACGTTGCTGTCGAGCAGAAGCATCCTCCCATATGCCTCGTTGTCGATGATGTCCACCTTCTGATACTTCGACCTGCCCGAGAAGCATACCTTCTTGGCGTGGTAGGCCAAATCGAGACCCGCGTACGGATGATAGACAATGTACTCTGACTTTTTGAAGCAGATGCGGTCATCCTCGCCGACAGGCAATCTGATTCTGGCCAGCTCGGAGCATCTATATTACGTCTACAGGGCTGTCGTTGTGGGATGATCAGGCCCCTTTACAACGAGCTCGTCCCCTACTACGAGCTCCTTGAGGGCCGCGACTGGGTGGCCGAGGCGGAGAGGGTCTCGTCGGTGCTGAGGAAGCACGGATGCAAGTCGGTGATTGACCTGGGATGCGGAACAGGTCGACATGTTCGCGAGCTCGCGCGACTCGGGTTCGACGCCACAGGCATCGACATATCGCGCCACAACATCAGCTTCGCGAGGAGGAAGGCCGCGGACGAAGGAGTGAAGGCCCACTTCGTATGCGGAAGCTACTATGACCTGAGCCGCAGTGAGCAGTTCGACGCCGCCGTCTGCCTGAACTGGTCCATCCCGGTAAAGGACGACCAGATCAGGAGGATCCTTCGCAAGGCGAACACGTTGCTGCGGCAGCGCGGAATCTTGGTTTTCGACTACGAAAGGACTTCAGAAATCGTCTGGGAAGACGTCGGGAAGCCCATCGTGGAGACCTGGGTACAGAAGGGGAAGGTCATCGCACGGGTGTCCGTCGGGAGGATGCGGTCAGACATTCTCGTTTCGGACGACGTCTATCTCACATTCTTCACACCCCCGGCGGCAATCCCCAAGGACGAAGCATCCCGCTACAGGGCTGTAGAGCAGGAGGGAAGCGTGAAGGCGTACGTCGACAGGTCGTTTGTGAGGTTCTTCTCCCCCACCGAGTTGAGGCGCCTCGCGCGAGTGTCCGGCTTCGAAAGAGCAGCGGAATTCGCCCTTCCGCGCAAGGGATACAGGAGATGCTACGCCGTGCTGGTCAAGAAGGCCTAGCAGAGCAAGCAGGCCGGCCCGATTAGGAACTCAGTCCTCCTGATACTCTGAGGCAGTTCGCCGCGAGATTAGGGCCGGGGACACGTGGTTGTATCCTCACTTGGCACACAGGGATCGGGTATGACAAGCGTTGACTGCCAATCTTATAACGGGCAAGCGGCTCCGCCGTCCGGACAATGCGTGGCGGTCTCCGAGTGAGTCCATCATGAAGACCGTAGACAGAGCCGCAGCAAGACTGCTGGGGGAGACGGCCGACTGGCTCGTCAAGAGCAACCAGCCCGCGGTCCGCTACTACGCGCTTACCGACCTACTTGAGTTCCGAGAGGACGACGTTGAGGTCCAGAACGTGCGTGCTCAGATTCCTCGTATGGGGTGGGCCCACGACCTCCTTGCTTCCCAGAAGCCCGGGGGATACTGGGAAGCCCACGAGCCGAGGACCGTCAAGGAGTGGGTAAGCTTCCTCCGCTTCCCCCTTTACGACTCGTCAATCTGGAAGGGAATCGTCCTCTCCGACCTCGGCCTTACAGCGACAGACCCGCGAATCCGCAGGCTCGCCGATCGGATCTTCGAGTACAAGCTGCACCTCAGCTCGGAAGTGAACCTATTCACGGAGGAGGTCTGTATCGTCGGGAACGTCGCGCGCATGATGACGCGATTCGGTTACGAAGACGACCGTCGGGTCCGGAAGCTCTATGACTGGATGATCGAGGATCAGCGGGAGGACGGGGGTTGGAACTGCGCCACTGATAGGCCTGGGACCCTCGATTGCTGGGAGGCGCTGGCCGCGTTCGCGACGATTCCGAAGCCGAAGCGGTCCGCGGCGATGGAGCGGGCAGTCGAGAGAGGGGCGGAGTTCTACCTCGAGCGGAAACTGTTCGAGGAAGGGCGACGGTACGCACCCTGGTTCCGGTTCCATTACCCGACACACTACTTCTACGACCTACTGGTCGGGCTCGATATGCTCACGAGCCTTGGATACGCAGGGGACCTTCGCCTTCAGCCCGCTCTCCAAATCCTTCGCGACAAGCGACGCATCGATGGGACCTGGGCCCTCGACCGGGTCCATCCCGATGAAGGACGGAGGGGCGGTAAAGGAACAGACACTAAGAGAGTAAGAAGCTTGGCAGTGGAGCGGCAGGGGGAACCGAGCCAATGGATCACGCTCACCGCCCTGCGTGTCCTGAAACGGGTCGAAGATGCAAGCTGAGTCCTGTCGCGAGGGACGATGCGAAGACATCTGGTATTGAAGCGGGCCCGACGGGAGTCGGTTCAAAAAAGCGTCCAGAAATGGCTGCGCGAGGATTCAGTCCTTGGAGGGTTCAACCCTGTTCACGATTTGCCCAGCGTAGACCCGCTCGGTTTCTCGGTCGCGGCTGTTCCCTTACACCGTAAGACTCTCTGTTTCGACTGAGATTCCTTGGGACTCGACGAGTGCGATCATTCGAGAGTACAGCTCCTGGCAGGCTGAGAGAATCGAATCAGCCGAGGCGCCACCAAACCCGCATGAAGCATCGATGAGTTTGTCGAAGTCAGCTGGTTTGACTCTGCAAGCGAATGCTTGCTCCCAGAACTTGCCAGTTGTGATCACGTACGTCTTGTTCAACAAGAGAAGAAGACTCGCAGCCCCTTCTGCAAAGTGGATTCCTCCTATTCTGATTCCTCGATTGTCGTTGCTGTAGTGGGAGTTGAGAACGGAGCAGAGTGATTCAGTCAAGCCTACGGCCGCACGCCGGGTCGCATCCTTCGCATCAGACGAATCGCCTTTCCTGACTGACAGTTGGAGCTTTTCGAACCAGCGATTTCTTTCGAAAAGGACAATCCTGTTCCTGTACTGATCAGCCTCCATTGGCCAGTTGGAGGATACCTTTGAAGCTCCCTTCAGTATTTTGGACTCCGGAACGTAATCTATCTCGACGATAGAGCCTCCGTGTATGTAATACCTTGTTTCTTCTGACATGTCGTCCGTTAGAACCACCAATATTTCTGTGTCGGAGTAGGGTCGATCCAAGCTTTTCGCGGTCGACCCGTACAAGCACACGGCGAGCACGTGCTCGCCGTACTTCTCGAGAACTCTCCCTGATATGAGTTTCCCACGTTCGAGGCGTTCTTCGTGGGACACCCCACGGAACTCTTGCATTAGAAACTCGGCCTTGAGCTGCTCATTTAGGCGTTCTGAGAGCCTGCCATTGGAACCTGAAGCTCGCACATGCGCCACAAGATCAACCGCTTTGCCTTCCCTTCAAGTTGGAGAATAGTCATCAAGATGAATCTGCTGCCATTCACCAGCCTTGACAGAAGAGCTCGACCTCGTTCTTACGCTCGTACAGAGTGGCCTGATTCAGCCTTTGTCGGTCAATAGAGTTCAGAAATCGCGGGCCCGACGGGAGTCGAACCCGTTTAGGGGCTTCCGCTGACCCTCGGGTTAAAAGCCCGATGCTCTACCTGGCTTCTCTCCCATGACGGAACTGAGCTACGGGCCCGCCGCAATCTTCACCCTCGGCTCCGTATTTTACGTTAGGCCTGTCAGTTCATCAGACGACGAACCGTGGCTAGGCTCTGCTGCATCGCCTTTGTGTCCGCAAACGGGGTCTCCATAATCAGAGGCCTCTCAGCCATCCCTTTGTAACGCAAGATGGCCCTGATTCCTCGAACGCCGAGCCTCCCCTTCGTGACATTCTCGTGTCTGTCGAGATTGCTCCCCAGCGCGCCTTTCGAATCGTTGAGGTGGACGACCTTGAGCGTGGCGTAACCCACGCATTGGTCGAAAAGGGACATCGTCCCTTCGACGGCAGACTCGCTGGTCAGGTCGAACCCAGCGGCAAACGCGTGGCACGTATCGAAGCAGACGCCGACCCGTTTGGCGCTCTTGACACGGTCGAGGATCAGTGCGAGCTCTTCGAAGCGCGCTCCGACACAATTCTTCTGGCCAGCCATGTTCTCGAGGAGGATGGTCGTCTCTCCGCTGCTTCCCCTGTGGGCTCCATTTACTGCGTCGGAAATGTTCCGGATCCCGCTCATGGTCCCGCGCCCCAAGTGGCTCCCAAGATGGATGACGAGATAGTCAATCCCCAACGAGTCGCACCTCTTCACCTCTTCGCTCAGTGATGTCCTGCTCGCCTTCAGTATTGCATTCTCTGAGGAGGCAAGGTTCGGCAGGTATGGCATATGCGCCACGACCTTCTCGAACCCGAACTTCGCCCTCTTCTCGCGGAAGGTGGCTACGACCTGTGGGTCCAGCGGCCCGAACTTCCATTGGTTGGGGTTCCTGGTGAAGATCTGGAAGGTGGTCGCGCCAACCTCCTGGGCGCGGTCAAACGCAAGGTCGAGGGAGCCTGCGGCAGAAACGTGAATGCCCACCAGGGACTTGCGCATCAGGAAAATAGGCAGAGTGTGGGTTTATGGGCCTTTCCCACGAACCCACACTCTTCTCTCTCTTCTCGCTTAGCGTTTCCTAGTCCGCGTGCTGCGCGTTGACTTTGAGGCGGATGTGCTCCTCACGGGAGCGGTCCTTCGCCTGTATGTCCGTGTCGGCTTCCTGGTGGCCGAAGCCCCGAAGGATATCGCCGATGATGGCGCGTAGGTGACTGGCGGGGGTGAGACCTCCGGCTGCACGTTCTCGTAGAGGGCCGGGGGAGGGGACGGAGCTGGCTCTGGCTCTGCCGCCGCGGTAAGCACGTCGGCCGGAGGCACTACCTGCTCAACGGTCTGAGCAAATGTCATCTCGACCGGCTCAACTGCAGCGCCAGACACTTTCCTACGTGAATGTCCGAGGAAACCCCTTGGTGCAGCGTACAGAACTGCGATAGCGCCTATGCAGACGCCAAGCAAGACCGTCGCGACTTCAAGGATCATATTCAGAGATAACAACGGCCTCGGAGGGCAAATCTAATGCCGAGTCAAACCCAGTGCACAATTACATCAGGTATTGTCAACCAATCCCGCAGTGGGGGTGACCGTGGATTCGTTCAGGGGTGGTCCCGTCGCTTTTATAACATCGAACGGCGTCATGCAGCGGGTATATGCTGCAGGCGGGATTCGACAAGGTCTGTACCGAGATGTTCAAGTTTGACCGGCGCGTGAGGTACGCAGCCATTCTCGACCGCACCGGGAGGCAGATCGCGGGGGGGATGAAGAAGGGAATCCCGTCCCTCGAACCGGTCAGCGAGGACCTAAGGCTGATCGCGAACATCACGATACAGCTCAGTACTGACAGGACCTGGGACCAATACTTCGGAAAGGTCCAGTACACGTTCATCAAGAGGGAGAAGGTGAACATGCTTACGTTTCATCTGGGGGACAAGATAGTCTTCGTTTCGACAGAGCCCGAGTTCACGCTGCAGCAGGCTCAGGACATAAGAAACCAGATAGTGACGAATCACTCGTCGGAGTTTGGATAAAGAAAAGGGTTGAGTTAGGCCTAGTTAAGACCTAGCTCAGGGAACTTCGCTTGGACTAGCCCCAGTTCGCTCTGCAGGGTCCGGATACGCTCGGCGTACTTCTTCATGTCTGCCACGTTCTTCTGAACCTTGGCTACCTTGTAGCCTCTCCAGGCCTTCTTCAAAGCGCCCCAGGTCTGTCCCTTGTTGTATTGAGACGTGCCGCTTCACCTATGAGAAGGTTTGCGTTTCATGCTATTTAACGTTGATGCGTCTCATGACGCACTTCAAAGGGGACCCTGTTGCCGTTGTGGTCGAAGACACCGATGCAGGAGTCGTCAGAATATGGATACCCCATTATCACCATTATCCTGCCGGTCGCGTGAAGGAGGTCCTCGTGCGAAGGGACGGCGTAGCCAGAGGGATGCGAGTGGGCGACCCCGAGGTACGACATGTCCAAGGGGAGCATCCACCAGTTGAAGGACGAGTAGCTGCGGGCGTGGACGGCTGCCGGGGGGACTGCCACGCTCGTGACTTCGACCACTCCCTTCTTGGTCTTCCCCCGAAGGAGGAGAATCCCCTCGTCGGGGTGGGCCATCTTTGCGTAGGACAGGAGGCTGTCGACGACTTCTGGCGCGAAGACGACGTTAGTGACGGGCATCGCATCCTCCTAGGACAGCAGGCTCAGGAAGTTGCCCACCATATGATTCCCCTCGGGATTCCCGGAAGTGTATCGCTCGGGGTGCGACTGCACTCCGTAGATGGGGAGCTTGTGGTGTTTCATGGCGGCGATCTTCGAGGTTTGACTCTGGGCCAGCAGCATGAACCGGCGAGGGAGCGACTCGACGACCTCCTGGCGGGACTCCACGAGCATTATCGATTTCGGAAGCCCCCCGAAGATGGGGTCGTCGGCCAGAACTTCGGTCCTGACGAATTCGACCACCGGACGGACGTCCTTCACGACCCTTGACCCGAACGCGATGGCCGTTAGCTGATGGCCGAAGCAGACGCCGAGGACGGGGACCTTGGTCTCCCTTATGGACTCTATTTCTTCCGAGAACTTCGTCTGCGCGGCCTTGGTGGAAGCCATGTCGGGGGAGCCGGAGAGGACCACGCCGTCGAACTTGTTGAAGGTGGCCGCCGAGCACCCTCTCCAGTCGGTCACTGTGACTTGCGCTCCGTTCAGCTCCACGCACTTGCGCAGTCTATCGAAGCGTTCGGTCGATGGGTAGTTGTTTACAGCAAGCACCCTAACCATGGTCGCTCTTTCGTCGCCCCGACCCGATAAGAACTTTCGGGAAGGAGGGGAACAAATAACTAGCGGGGGGGGTCCGACATTGCATGCCAACGTGCCCGAAGTGCGGGAAGCACATCAGTGATTCGAAGTACGTACGGCACCTGAAACGCTGCGGGAGCCGACACAAACGAGGCTCACGGCCCGTTGACACAGACCCGGGCGCCTACTACATGAAAATGTAGGAGGACGCGTTCCCAACCCAAACAGTTTAAAAGCGGAGGTCAAGGCGTTGTTCAAAAGGAGCAATAAGATACAATGTTTGCACCCTCGGCAGGCTATGACAGGGCGATTACGATATTCTCCCCCGACGGAAGGCTGTACCAAGTCGAATACGCCCTTGAGACGGTACGGAGGGGGAGCCTCGCGGTCGGAGTCAAGACGAAACAGGGCGTAGTATTGGCGGTGGAGGAGAAGGGGAGGAAGCTCCAGAGCGATGATTCGGTCATTAAGATGTTCCAGGTCGACGACCACATCGGCGCCGTTGGGGCGGGGTACATCCCCGACGCCAGAATCCAGGTTGACAGCGCCCGCGTAATGGCGCAGAGCAACCGTCTCATCTACGACGAGCCTGTGGACGTCGAAGCCATCGCCAAGAGGATAGCCGACATGAACCAGCAGTACACTCAGTACGCCGGGGTCAGGCCGTTCGGAGTGTCGCTCATCATCGCGGGGGTCGACGAAAACAACGGGCCCGTGGTCTTCCTCGCGGACCCTACCGGGACCTACTCAGGATTCCACGCTATCGCCATCGGCCAAGGGAGCGACCAGGTCAACGACTACCTCGAGAAGAACTACGAGAACGACCTCTCGCTCGACAACGCGATCAAACTGGCCATCGAGTGCATATACGTAGTGAGTGAGGACAAGTCAGGCACGGCCCACATCAAGGTGGCGGTCGTCGACGCCGAGTCGAAGAAGATGCGAAGACTCACGGAGCAGGAGATTGGCAAGTATGCGTCGGGCGCCAGGACGAGGTCAGACAAGCCTCCAGCCAAGTCCTAGGATAGATGCTTTCCGATGAGCGGTTTCGGACACACCTCAGGGTACACTAAGGCCAGGACCAAGGAGCCATCGAAGTATACTACCGTTCGGCTTGTCATCGAGGGCGAGCACTTCGAGGTACTCGTGAACCCCGATTCCGCCCTCAGCTTCAAGCAGGGCAAGGGCGTGGAGCCTTCGCAGGTCATAGTCATGGACGAGGTCTTCTCGGACTCGAACAAGGGACTGCGGGTGGGAGTCGAGAAGCTCAGGAAGTATTTCCAGACCGAGGATGAGGCTGCCGTGGCGTTGGAGATCCTGAAGAAGGGGGAGCTCAACCTGACCCAAGAGCAGAGGAAGAGGCTCACCGATGAGAAGAGGAAGGCTGTAATCGCCATAATATCCAAGAACTTCGTCGACCCAAAGACGATGCTCCCGCATCCGCCCTTGAGGATCGACCAAGCGATGCAGGAGGCCAGGGTGGCCATCGACCCGTTCCAGGACGCCAACGAGCAGACCAAGCTGGTCATCGAGAAGCTCAGGACGATCCTGCCCCTGAAGTCGGAGAAGATCAGGCTCCAGGTGAAGGTTCCCGCCCAGTACTCGGGGCAAGCAATCGGAGTGCTGAAGAACTTCGGCGAAATCCACAAGGAGGAGTGGGGGGCGGACGGGACGCTCTCGGCAATAGTAGAAATACCAGCTGGCGGACAGCCCAGCCTGCTTGACCGCCTGGGCTCCACTACCAAGGGAGCCGCCCAGGTCACGATAGTGAAGTGAGCAAATGCCAATGGTAGAAAGAAAGCAGGTGATTCCCGGAGACGTGATAGCTACGGGGGACTATCGCTACGGGAGCTACGTCGAGAAGAGAGGAGACTCCTACATAGCCCTCAGGGTGGGGCTGGCGGAGGTCAGCAGGGAGGGAATCAAGCTGAACCCCATGACCGGTCCGTACCTCCCCAGGCCGGACGACGAGGTCATCGGCAAGGTGATCGACATCAACGGCTTCGGGTGGGTCATTGATATCAATTCGTGCTTCGACGGGTTCCTGCCGGCTTCCTTCGTCTTCGGAAGGGAGTTCTCCCCATCGACGCACGACCTCACCACGAAGTTTAGGGTCGGCGACCTAATCGGGTGCAGGGTCGAGTCCTTCGAGAGGTCCAGGGACCCCCAGCTCAGCATAAGGGGGCATGGATATGGAAAGATTCCGAAGGGCGAAATCATTAAGATATCACCAACGAAGGTGCCCCGACTAATCGGGAGAAGAGGTGCCATGATTAACATGATAAGCGAGAGGACCAGCTGCGACGTCAAGGTCGGCCAGAACGGCGTCGTCGTGGTGGTCGGGCCGCCAGAAGGAATTGTGAAGACGACAGAGGCGATCAAGATGATAGAGAACGAGACGCATGCCGCAGACCTCTCAAGAAAGGTCGAAGAGTACCTAGGAGGAGGAGCTCCAGTTGCAAGCTAAGCGCAAGCTCATGGGGGACGACGGCCTCAGGCTGGACGGCAGGACATGGGACCAGCTCAGGCCGATAAAGCTAGAGGTGGGTGTTTTGAAGAACGCGGACGGGTCAGCATACATCGAATGGGGGAAGAACAAGATAATGGCAGCGGTCTACGGGCCGAAGGAGGTCCACCCCAAACACCAGGTCCTCCCCGACAGGGCGCTCGTGAGGACGAGATATCACATGGCTCCCTTTTCGGTGGACGAAAGGAAGAACCCAGCTCCCTCGAGGAGGGAGATAGAGATCTCCAAGGTCATCAGGGAAGCTCTGGAACCAGCCGTAATCGTCGAGGACTACCCGAGGACGGCAATCGAGGTCTGGGTCGAGGTCCTGCAGTCCGATGGAGGATCGAGGGTGGCGGGCATAACGGCGTCCTCGCTGGCCCTTGCTGACGCGGGAATCAACCTCAGAGACCTCGTAGTCGGATGCTCCTGCGGGATAATTGACGGGCAGGTGGTCGCGGACCTTGACGACACCGAAGACAAGGAGGGCTCGGGTGACATGCCGGTCGCGATAATGCCGAACTTGGACCGCGTCACACTCCTGCAGGTAGACGGAATCTACTCCAAGGACCAGTTCCAGAAGGCGTTCGAGCTGGCCATTCAGAAGGGGAGGGAGGTCTACGAGATGCAGAGGGCGGCCCTGGCGAAGAAGTTCTTCGGAGATGGCCAGGTTTCGGCTTCGGAGGAGGAGACCGAGTAGAAATGTCAATGATGAAGAAGAACTACGTCGTGGAGACTATCAGAAAGGCGCAGATGGTGGAGCTCCTTGCCAATGGCAAACGGATGGACGGAAGGGCTCCCGACGAACACAGGCCTATCAGGATCCAAACGGGCATCATCCAGAAGGCCAACGGCTCGGCTCTGGTGAACCTCGGCAACACAGAGGTCCTGGCGGGGGTCAAGATTGCGACGGGAATCCCGTTCCCAGATACTCCGGACAAGGGCCTGCTCGTCGTCAACGCCGAGATTCTCCCTCTTGCCTCCGCCTACGCTGAGCCAGGGCCTCCGAGCGAGGAGGCCATCGAACTCGCGAGGGTCGTGGACCGGGGCATCAGGGAGTCGGAGATGGTGGACCTGACCAAGCTCTGCCTGATTGAGGGGAAGAGCGTCTACACGGTGTTCGTGGATGTAAACATAATGAACGTGGACGGGAATCTCTTCGATGCCACCAGTTACGCGGTGGTAGCCGCCCTCAGGACCGCCAAGATGAAGAAGTTCGTCGTCGAGGACGACAAGCCCAAGGCCACGGAGGAGGTAATCCCCGTGCCCGTCGAGAGGGTCCCGGTGTCAATCACCATGGCGAGGATCGGGGACACACTCATAGTAGACCCCATGTCCGAGGAGGAGGCAGCAATGGACATGAGAATCACAATAACCACCGACGACGACGGGAACATCTGCGCAAGCCAGAAGGGAGAGGCGAGCACGATTGCCCCTGAAAAGGTGCTAGAGGCAGCTGACCTGTCCATCAAGTTGGGCAAGGAAATCAGGGAGAAGATCCTGGAGGCGACGGGCTAGTGCCCCGCTCAGGCGAAGGAGTCAAGGGGCTGGGGTCGAAGTTTGGAGGCACCCTGAGGAAGAGATACGCGAGGATTTACCGAACCCAGAAGGCGGCGAGGGAATGCCCGTCTTGCTCCAGCATGAAGCTCAAGCGCCAGGCGTCGGGGATCTGGAGATGTATCTCCTGCGGATACGTCGTCGCCGGGGGTGCCTACGAGCTCGCCCAGGCAAAGGCCAGATAGGCCCATCAGGTCGGTCGAACTCCAGGTATCCTTCGGCACCGACGGCCAAACCGCGTCTAGAATTAAGAAGCTGTTTCCGTCCGCGTCGTTCGATGGAAGTGTGTGCACCGTCAGAATCGCGGAGGAGGGGCCCGCCGACGTCGCCGAGAGGGTGGAGCAGATTCTGAGAAGTGCGACGAAAGTGCCCCGCAATCCCGAAAGGCTTTAAGTAGAGAGTAAGGTCGCCGAGCCTGAATTGAGTCAACCGGAGCTTCCCCCAGCCATAAGGGAACAGCTGGCGAGGTACGACCAGATGCAGCAGAACCTTCAGGCCGTCATGATTCAGAAGCAGCAGGTGGAGCTGGAGCTATCGGAGACAGAGAAGGCTCTTGAGGAGCTCGGGAAGGCGGCCGACTCGGAGGCCATCTACAAGTTCGTAGGAAACCTTCTCCTCAAGGTGGAGAAGGGAGCCATGGTCAAGGAACTCACCGAGAAGAAGGAGCTCGCGACCACGAGGAAACTGGTACTGGCGAAGCAGGAGGGTAGGTTCAGGGAGAACCTGAAAGACCTCCAAGTGAAGATCGACGACGCGGTGAAGGGCAAGCCGGCGGCGGCCCCGCCGGAAGACCAGTAGGCCGTGTCCTCCGTTTGAGCAAGGACGCCAAGGACGAAGGGTTTCCTTTCCTCGACCCCAAGAAGCTGGCAAGGGCAGTCGTGGTCTGTCACCGAAACGCAGACGCCGACTCATACCTTTCGGCCTACGCCATCTCTGCCCTTCTAACGGCGATCTCTCCGAGATGCTCGGTCGAGATAGCGGCACCGGAAGGGATGACCGTCCTTACCGTCAAGCTCAGCAAGAAGTTCGAGCACCAAATGACCGAGGAGGGCGGCGACGACTACGACCTGTATGTTGTCGTCGACGTAGGCGACGCGGAGCTGTTGAAGTCCTGGCTCGAGAGGGTGAAGCGGGGCAGAGGCCGAAAGGTCCTGATCGACCACCACCCCCTGCGGGACACGTCCATGTACGATCACGCCTTGGTGGACGAGAGCGCCACGTCGACCGGAGAGATGGTATGGAAACTCTTTGGAGAACTCGGGGTCAAGCCAGCTCCAAAGACTGCACAGGCCCTCCTCGAGGCGATCATGTTCGATTCGTCGCACCTTTCCATTGCGGGAGAATCGGGATTGCGGGCAGCCGTGGGGTTGATCGACGCAGGAGCGGATCTGCAGGAAGCCAGGAGAGACCTCAGGTCCGAGCCGGACTACGGCGAAGTCCTCGCGAAACTGAAGGGGGCGCAGCGACTCAGGATTCTGAAGGCGGGCGACTGGGTGGTTGCCACGAGTCTCGTGGGTTCCTTTCAGGCCCACGTCGCGCGCTCCCTGATATACCTGGGGGCCGACCTTGCCGTCGTGGCAGGCGACACCGACGACGAGACGCGCGTGAGCTTACGATCGACCCAGAAGTTCTACGACACTACGCGAATCCATCTGGGGTCGAAGGTCGCATCGGAACTCGGAGAGAGACTGGGCGGACACGGAGGCGGACACTCTACGGCCGCCTCATTCTCGTGCACGGTGGGGGAGGAAGAGGCGTTGGCTAGCACGGTGGGAGCAGTAGGGTCGCTGATTGGCACCCCGCTCGCGGAAGTTGAGTAGCCTCAGTTCAGGTACTTCTTGGAAAGCGGACTCTTCATGAAGCCCTGAAACGAGAGCCTGAACCAGGGAGTGTAAAGGGCAGGATTCTTCTCGAAGTCCTCTTCGACCTCCCTGAGGCCGGCCCAACGCACCGCCGCAATCTCGTCTGGGTTCGGCTTGATGTTTCCATCGAAATCCCCCACGAGGAGCCTACAGAACTCGTTCTCGGCATTGGCCCCCTGCGGCGCGAAGTAAACGAACGAGTGGACATCGGCGAGGTCACCCACCCTGGCCCCCAGCTCCTGAACCCCTTTCCGGGCGGCCGCCTTGCCGTAGGTCTCTCCGGGGTATACGTGGCTGGTGTAGGACACATCCCAGCCACCGGGCCATAGCAGCTTCTTCTGGCTGCGCTGCTGGAGAAGGAGCTTCCCGTTGTGGAAGAGGAACACGGTGTAAGCCCTATGTCTTTTTCCAGTTCCCCTATGGCAGTTCTCCCTCGTATCGATGCCTATTTCATTGTCCTCTTCGTCGACCAGCACAAGCATCTCTGGCTGTGTCAATCTACGTACCTCGGCGCCGACTTCGTAGTTAAGTCATTCGATAACGCGTGGAGGAGTCCTCGTCAGCCCAGGTAGACGGTCACCGAGCAATCGTCCCCGTCCTTCAGGCCGAAGGTCTTCCGCAGATTTGTGGGGGAGATCACCTCTATCACCGAGTCGTCGTAATGAGTCCTTTCTATCCCAAGCACCGCCGCGGGGTGCTTGCCTTCCAGCTTCGCCCTGAAGCATGTCACCGGCCCGTAGGTGCGACTCCCATCTTCGAAGCCCTGAATCTCGATGCCCTTTAGGAACTGCAGCTGCCGCCTCTGCTCCATCTGGACAGGTGAAGAGAGGCGCAGGTTGAGGGTCCCGGGAAACGGCTCGAAGCCGAGCTTGCCGAGAAACTGCTTCGCATACCCGTGGAGGGATACGTAGTATCCTCCCTCCCCGAGGCCGGTGAATACCTTCCCGCCGAATGCGAACTCGGACGATCGCCCCTCCATCGCCCCCTTCAGCGACCCGTAGAACGAATGCACAGCCTCCAGCCCTCTATCGGTGAGCTTGACGCTGAACCCCCGACCGGCATGCCTCCTGTCGATCAGCCCCCGCTTCTCGAGCTCCAGCAACCGCCTGGACGCTGCTTGCTGAGTGAGGGCCAAGGTATGTCCCAGAGCGCTGGAAGAAATCGGGATGTAGGCGTACCCTGCCTGACTCTTGAAGAGTTCCAACAATGTGGTGATGTCCTGTGGGGAGAGCCCAACTTCCGAACGCACTGGCATCTACAAATTGACTTTTAACTACCAAAGCGTTATAAGGATAGCGGCGGCCGCCAATCCCGATACGTATGGAGAGGGGCCGATTCGACAGCGTCTCTTTGGCGGGGGTTGCGGTCTTCAGCGCCCTAGCGACCCTGTTGGCCGCTGTCTCTCAATCGCTCGGCCTGAACTTTCCAGTCGTCCCCTACCTCCAGTTCGACCTAGGAGAGGTTGCGATTATCATGGCCTTCTTCATATTCGGGCCGTTTCCTGCGGTCGCGTCGTCGGTTGTCGAGTTCGTCGCGCTCATGGCATTCGGGCAGAACGCACCGGTGGGTCCCTTCTTGAAGCTCTTTGCGCTCGTCTCGACGGTGGGGGGAATGTGGATCGGGTCCAGACTTGCCCTCACGCTCAGGACTCCGAGCGTGGCCGGGGTCGTGACTCTTGGCGTCGTGTTTGGTTCCGTCGTCAGGGCAGTCGTAATGACTGTCCCCAACTACTACATCATAGTCTTCCTGTACGGGCTTCAGGCAATCGAGGGGATTCTCAAAGGACCCTTCGCTCTGGTCGGAATCAGTCTCTCGACTCAGAACGCGCTTGGATGGATACTCGGGTTCACCGCCCTGTTCAACATCCTTCAGCTAGCGTTCGTTATCGCGCTTTCGTACGCCGTCCTGAGGGTCCCGCCTGTTTCGAACATGAAGGTCGGGGGAAGGGCGCCTTGGTTTGTTTCGGTGACCAGCGGGAAGGCCAGGTCGGAGGGGGCCAAAAAGTGACTTCGTGCGGTGCCTCAGCAGGTCCGGGCACCAGACCTGGATAGGCGACCTCAGGGGCAACGGCTAATGGCCGATGTTGTAAAGGCAGAGAGGTACAGCTTTCGGTACAACGAGTCCAAGAAGTGGGCAGTCAAGGACTTCGACTTGACGGTGAAGAGCGGGGAGATAGTCGTTCTCGCGGGCCCGAGCGGATGCGGCAAGTCAACCCTGCTTCGTTCGGTAAACGGCCTGATACCCCACATGTACTCGGGCCAGACAGAGGGGAGCGTCTCGGTCGACGGCCGCGCCGTAGCGGACACGCCGATGAGCGTCCTCGCCCAGGAGGTCGGGCTGCTCTTCCAGAACCCGGAGAACCAGATCTTCATGTTCAGCGTAGAAAGGGATGTCGCCTTCGGACTCGAGAACCTGGGCGTCCCCAGGGCCGAGATGAGGGAGCGGGTCGATAGGGCCATGCGCCAGATGGGAGTCACCGAGCTGGCGAGCCGAGCCCCCCATGAGCTCTCGGACGGCCAGAAGCAGAGAGTGGCCCTGGCAGGGGTGGTCGCCATGAACCCGAAGCTGATAATCTTGGACGAGCCAACGTCGCTCCTTGACCCTAGGACGGCCCTGGAACTGGTGGGCCTCCTAGAAAGGCTCAGGAAGGAGAACGGAACCACTCTGGTGGTCGTCGAGCACAGGCTCGACCTTCTCGTGACGGTGGCGGACAGAATCGTCGTGATGAGCGACGGAACGAAGGTCCTCGACGGAACTCCGAAGGATGTTCTCTTCGGCGACCTTGCGGAGGGCTACGGAATCTCCGTTCCGGCAATCACCCGCCTCCAGAAGCTGATGGCCAAGGACGGGCGCGCCCCGTCCGACCGGCTGCTATCTGCCGGGGAGCTGGCCAGAATGGTGGAGGTCGTTCCGCCCTGATAGAATTCCGAGACGTCACGTTTGTGCACCAGAATGGGGTTAAGGCACTCGACCAGGTGAGCCTGAAAATCCAGCAGGGCGAGACCCTCGCCATCGTCGGCGAAAACGGAGCCGGCAAGACCACTCTGGTGAAGCACGTCACTGGGCTCCTCAAGCCGACGAAGGGCACCGTGTGTATCAAAGGGGTGGACACGACGAAGACCAGCACAGCCCAGCTATCGAGGAGCGTCGGAGTCGCGTTCCAGAATCCCGACCACCAGCTCTTCTCGGAGAGCGTCTACGACGAAATCGCCTTCGCCCTACGGAACTTTGGGTTCTCGCCGCAGCTCGTGGAGAAGAGAGTAAAGTGGGGCCTCGAACTTTTCGGGCTGGAGGAGTACAGGGAGTCGTCACCTCTTGTGCTTAGCGGGGGCGAGAAGAA
>Ga0187771_10001042_pt1 | contig 18142 bp, 12 predicted proteins | sample 0116_SJ02_MP15_1_FD_133139 | JGI IMG/M metagenome (GOLD analysis project Ga0187771, IMG submission 133139) | Tropical peat soil microbial communities from peatlands in Department of Meta, Colombia - 0116_SJ02_MP15_10_MG | ecosystem: Environmental > Terrestrial > Soil > Wetlands > Peat | place...
CGACCAGCTCGCCGGCCGCGTGGTGCTGGTCGAATTCTGGGCGACCTGGTGCCCGCCCTGCCGATCCACGCTCGACTGGCTGGGCGAGTTGAAGCGGCAGTATGGGGATCGACTGGCCATCCTCGCTCTGGCCGTCGAATCGCCCGAAGACAAAATTCGCTCCGCCGCCACCACTCTCAGCCCCGATCTGCGAGTCGCCATCGCCGACGCCGCAACCGCGGAGGCTTTCGGCAACATCACCTCGGTTCCCACCCTGTTCCTGTTCGACCGCTCGGGAAAGACGGCGCGAGTGCTTTACGGCGCACCACCCGACTTGCACGAGCAGGTGGGCAAGACATTGGCATCGCTGGTCAATTAGCAGAGTAGCGCGGAGGTGGGCGCATTTTGCCCTCCTCCGCGGCTCTTCGGATTGGCCTAGGTCCGGGGACGATTATACGTACCGGCACGTTGCCGCTTCGGCGCCGGGTGGTAAACCCAGCTTCTGGAGGGTATGCGATATCAAGCCCATCGCGAGAGACTAGCCGAGCTGCTTGAGTCGCTCGCCGCAGGCGCGGTGTCGGCAGACGAAGCGATGTCGAAGGCGACTCATTGGAGGGATCTGCCCCGCGGAGACAAAGTCCTTTCAAGCGCTTTCGAACACCTGATGCATTTTTGTGCGGATGCCGACATCCGTGCCAATTCGCCGGGGTACGCCGATATGCAGCACAAGTGGCTCCTTAAATGGGCACGGCGTCTGAGAGGGGTGGAGTAGCGACCAGTAGCAAAGAGTTTCGATTTTTGAAACTCTGCGGCTCTGGGTTTCGGTGTGGGCGCAGGGCGTTATAATGCCGGCACGTCGCGCCTGCGGCGGATGGTTCTGCGCATCCTCGCCAATCTAATTTAAAGCAGGTAGCGCAGAGGTGGGCGCAGTGGGCCCTCCTCTGCGGTTATTCACCGGTAAACGGCACGCCGTTCTCGCACCTGGGTCACGGCAGGTTTGATGCCATGCGGGGGATCGTCGGGATTCTCAGATGGAGTGCCGCAGAGGAACGCAGAAGGCGCGTACCTCTGCGCTACCCGCTTGTGTCGGAGCCGGAAGATCAGATCGCCTTTGTTGCGGTCTGCGGCGGTTCCTTGCAGAGTCATGCGAACCGCCGAGCCGCCAGCCCGAGCTACGTCTTCCACTTAAATCCGCTTCCACCCCTCGTCAATGCCTCGGGGCCGCGCGGGGGTACCAGGCGATTGGTATCCCGCCCGCAACCCGCTAAAATATCTTCGACAGCCGGAGGACCTCGCCCGAAGCGTCCCCTCGCCCCCTCGGCCGTCGGATCGGATACAGTTTGCGCGGAACAATTCAGGGCAGCCACACGCCTGGGCGCGTCCAGGACGCGGCTCGGGCGGCTCGAATTCTCCCTTACCTTGTCGCTTTAGCGTTGTTCTGCCTTTTCAACTCAAAGGTCTTAGCGCAAGAGACCTCGACCCTGCAGGGAGAAGTTCAGAACGAAGACAACGCGCCGATTCCCGACGCGGTGTGCACGCTGACGGGAAGCTTGTTGCCGGCCAACGGCCTGACGGTCAACACCGACCATTTGGGAAAATTCTCGTTTCTGGAGTTGACGGCGGGCGCCTACACGCTGGTTTGCGCAGCCATGGGCTACCAGCCCGTCAAGCAAGAGCTCAACATTGCGCACTCCCCGCCTTACATTCAAATGGTGCTGCCGTCCGCAATAGTCTTGCGCACCCGTGTGGAAGTGCGTGAGAAGGCCGCCGCCATCGAGCAGGCGCAAGGCTCTCCGCCCGCGACCCTGGCGGCCCGCCAGGTCGAGGACTTGCCCCTGGTCGAACAGAAATTCAAAGCCTCCTTGCCCGTGCTTCCCGGCGTGGTGCGGACGCCGGACGGCAAGATCAACATCAAGGGCATTCCTGAAAACCAGGGCCTCCTGCTGGTGAATTCCGCCGAGACGGTGGACCCGGTGACGGGAAGTTTCTCAATCGATGTGCCCTTGCACGCCATCGAGTCGCTGCAGGTTTACAAGAACGCCTATCGTGCCGAATACGGCGGCTTCTCCGGCGGGCTGACGGGCATCAACACCAAGCCCCCGGCCAGCCAATGGCACTTTGAACTTTACGACCTCACCCCCAATCCCCGCATCAAAAGCGGCGACCTGGTTGGCATGGCGGATTACAACCCCAAGCTGTACCTGACCGGCCCGCTTCTCCCCAGCCGCCTGAACTTTTCGGAAGCCCTCGCCTACGACATCGACAAGTGGCCCGTGCGCGGTCTGGCGTGGCCTCACAACGAAATCAAGAACCGGGACTTCAGCTCTTTCACGAGCCTTCAGTACGTTGTTTCGCCCCACAACCTGGTCACCATCAATGCCAACGTCTTCCCGGTGCGGAAGCAGTTCGCCAACATCAACTCCCTGGTGCCTCAGACCGCTTCTTCCGATTACGGCCAGACGGGTTTCTCCGTGAGCCTGGTCGACCGGTATCTCACCTCCGCGGGCGTGGTCTTTACCACCCTGTTTCAAGGAACGGAATTCGATAGCTATGCGCACGGGCAGGGCCCCCTGGACATGCTCGTGACGCCCGACGGCTGGAGCGGCAACTTCTTCAACGCCTTTGACCGCGACAGCAACCTGGAAGAATTACGGGAAGCGGTCCGGCTGCCTCGCCTGACCTGGCACGGCCAACATGAGCTGACCCTGGGCGTGGGGGTGATCCGCAGGGCCTACGATGGAACGAGCCAGTCCCACCCGGTAAGAATTCTGCGCGCCGACGGCTCGCTGTCCGAGCAGATCATCTTTACGGGCCAGGGCGCCCTGGGGTCCAGCGACACGGACGTGGCCGCTTTCGCTCAGGACCACTGGGTGGCCACCGAGCAATTGGCCGTCGATCTGGGTTTGCGTTACTCCGGGCAAACCTTGGGCGCCCCCGCGAACTTCTCTCCTCGATTTGGGCTGGCCTATTCACCCGCCGCCAATGGCAAGACCGTGCTGCGGGGCGGGGCCGGCGTCTTTCACGATCACGCTCCTCTCCTTGCGGGCAGCTTCATTCAGAACCCGGTCCGCACGCTGACCGACTTCGACCCGCAAGGCCGGCCCCTGGGCGCTCCCCTGGCCTTCCAGTACCTTTATGGGAGCCTCGACGACCAGGGTAACCTGGCGGTTTCGACGCTTCCGCCCGACATCACTCCTTACAATCTCACCTGGAGCGCGGAAGCCGACCGCGAATTGCTGCCCAATATGAGCCTCCGCGCCAGCCTGCTTTCGAGCCGTTCCCACGACCAGTTCATCCTGAAACCCTTGCCGAATTTTCCTTCCGGGCCAGCGCTCCTGCTCCTGGGCGGAGGCGCGTCCAACTACCGAGAGTTTGAAACCACCCTGCACTTCCGCCCCACCACGGAAACCGAGTGGAATATCTCTTACGTCCACAGCCGGGCGCGGGGAGACCTCAACACCCTGACCCAGGTTTATGTTCCGTTCGAGCAGGCCATCATCCGGCCCGACGCCTACGCCTCGCTGCCCTCCGACATCCCGCATCGGATCGTCACCTGGGGCCATTTCAAGACGCACGTTTGGGGAATCCTGGCGAACCCGCTGATCGATTGGCACTCGGGCTTTCCTTACTCCCTCGTCGACGAGCGCCAGAACTACGTGGGCCAGCCCAATGGCGATCGCTTTCCCCGCTTCTTTTCGGTGGACCTCAAACTGAGCAAGGAGTTTCGACTGCCCTTTCCCTGGATCAAGAACCACGTCCTGCGCGGGGCATTGACCACTTTCAATCTCACCAACCACGCGAACCCGCGAGACGTCTATAACAACATCACCTCGCCCTATTTCGAACACTTCGTAGGCTTCCAACATCTCTTTTTTGACACAACCCTGGACATCCTTTACTGAAGCCGGCTGGGGCCCTCCCCACTTTCGCGGCGCGCCTGTACGGGGACGCCATGGTGTTCTCGTACGGGCACGCCATGGCGTGCCCCTACTTCTTGCTTCATCCTTCAACCTTTATCCTTTACACTTTACCCTTTGCAGTACGTCCTTGAATTCAGCATTTGGAATGAGCCGCTGACATGGCGGAACGAAGCGAGCTGATTAAAGGCCTGGGAGTCTACGGCGCCACTTCCGTGGTCGCCGGGACCATGATCGGCACGGCCATTTTTGTTGTCCCCAGCGACATGCTCAAGCAGGTGGGGGCTCCGGTCATGGTGGTCATCGCCTGGGCCTGCGCCGGAGCGTTGAGCCTTTTGGGCGCGATTGGGTATGCCGAGCTGGGCGCGGCGCTCCCGCAGGCGGGTGGCGAGTACGTCTACATCTATCGCGCCTTCGGCCCGCTGCTGGCCTTCCTCTATGGATGGACGCAATTCATCGTGGCGAAGACCGCCTCCATCGCCGCCATTGCCACCGGCTTTGTGATTTATCTGGGCTACTTCTTCCCCCGCTTGCAGGGAGTGTTGTGGTCGCAGGCCGTGAGCCTGGCCGGCCACACCGTGACGCTGAGCCTGACGGGTCAGCAGATCGGCGCGACGGTTATGGTGCTCTTACTCTCCGGCCTGAACGTTCTGGGCGTGCGCCGGAGCGGCGCCGTCCAGACGCTCTTCACGGCGTCGAAGCTGTTCGTGCTGGCCGCGTTGATTGTCCTGGGGCTGGCCTTCGGGCATGGCTCGTTCGAACATTTCCTCCCCGCGTTCGGGCCCGGCGGCCAAGGCGGCTGGCTTGCCGCTTTCGGATTGGCCACGGTCTCCGCGCTCTGGGCCTACGACGGCTGGAACAATCTGAGCATGGTGGCCGGCGAGGTGGAGCATCCGCAGCGCAACATGCCCATCGCGCTTATCTTCGGCACGCTGCTGGTGATCGTGGTCTACGTGCTGGTCAACATCGCTTATTTCTACGTTCTGGCGCCCCCGGAGGTTCTGGCGACGAACCGGGTGGCGGCCGTGGCGGCGCGATATTTCCTGGGCCGGGCCGGCGGCGCCTTCATCGCTATCGGAGTTATGATTTCAACCTTTGCCACGCTCAACGGCTCGATTCTGGCGGGCTCTCGCGTGCCCTACGCCCAGGCCCGCGATGGCTTGTTCCCCTCCGGCCTCGCTGCCGTGCATCCGCGCTTTCGCACGCCCGCGGCGTCCATCCTCGCGCAAGCCTGCATCGCGGGCGTCTTCGCGATCACTGGCCAGTACCAGGCGTTGTACACCAAAGTCATCTTTTCTGAATTCGTCTTCTATGCGCTCGCCACCGCCGGAATCTTCATCCTCCGGCGTCGCGAGCCCGAACTCGCCCGCCCTTACCGCACCTGGGGCTACCCTTTTGTGCCCGCGGCCTTCGTCTGCTTTGCCGTCTTGCTGTTGGTGAACACCTTCCGCACACAAAGAGCCGACTCCCTCTGGGGGCTCGTGCTGATGGGCTGCGGCGTGCCCGCTTATCTCATCTGGAACTTCTGGAAAGGCCGGCCCGGGCGAGCTTGATGAGGTAAGGCGGAGTTTCAACCGAGGTGAGAGGACCCGCCATGAAGAAACTCATCATCGTGATGCTTGCCGTGTCGGTTTCGCTGGCAGCCCAGCAGACCCGCCGCGAGGTCATCCATTCGACCGGAAACCCGGCCGAAGACCGCCGGCCCAACAGCGATCAAGTGCCTGAGGTGTATGCGCTCAGCGCTCACCTGCAACGCATCGTCATGCTCCGCTTCAAGTACGACACGGATTTGCTCGCCGGCCTGCAAAAAATGGTCAAACAAGAGAAAATTCGGAATGCCGTAATCCTCTGCGGGTTCGGTTCGGTCCGGAACTATCAGGTGCACCAGGTCGGCAACCGGGATTTTCCGCCCAAGAATGTCTTTGTGAAGGATCCCGCCGCCCCCGCTGACATCGCGGGCATGAGCGGCTTGGTGATGGAGGGAAGAGTGCACCCTCACATTACCCTGGCGAATGCGGACAAGGCGTTCGGCGGCCACCTGGAACCGGACACCCGGGTCTTCACGTTTGCCGTGGTGATTTTGGGCGTGCTGGACGAAGGACTCGACCTCACGAGGTTTGACGACTGGACCTATCGGTAGAATCGCGCGGAGTTGCGTTTTCCAGAAACTCTGCCCACCTTCGCTGCGCCGACTGTGGTTGTCCGGCAGATTTAATCAGAAAACGATTGCCAGTGGTAACCCGCTCCAAGCCTGGCGCTTACCTGCTTTTCAATTGTTCGATGGCCTTAGAAATCGTCAACGACAATTGCCCGGCATCTTGGCCGGGGAATCTATACTCAGCGTTTTTGAATGCGCTTATGCTCAACCCGGAGGAATCAGGCGCCAAGTAGTCCGCGACATTAAGGGCGTGCACACGCGGGACCTTATTTCCATACCAAAACAAACAAGCGCCCAAATAATGGGTTCCCCCGGGATCGTCTTGCCTCTTGGTTTCTTTCGAAAAACGGCTGATCTCATCAAGCGCATCCCTGTAGGCGGCGAGCGTTTCCTCCCCCAGGTAAACCTGGTCCTCCGATTTCTGGTTGCGAAGATCGATTCGAATCCCGCGCATTCGATCCGGAGGTTGTGCCGTATCTTCCAGTATGAGCCCGGTTACAACCACGTGAGCGTCGCCGCTGTCGAGGCGCCCCGCTTCCTTGGACCAGACGATGTGCGTGGTTGGTAGTTGTGCAAAAGCCTCCAAAGGTGTGGGTTGGAGATTTGGCTGTGGCGCCAAGTTGGTTGGGCTGACGGCCAAAAGAAGCGCACAGAAGCTGATCGTACTGCGATTTGGCATCATGCAAGACCCCACATTTTCGTGCAAAGGTTCCAGTTTGAATCCAAGGCCGCTCGTTTCGTTGCGCGGGTCATCGGCCCGCCCGGTTTGCTTGGGCCGACTGCGGGTTATTCCCCCCCACGATCTGGAGAATCGGCTCAAGGAATCTGCCGTATTTGTTAAGGGTCGCCTCATCGTGCGACGCCATAGCGGTCGCAACCGCCCGCGCCGTGGCGGGTGTCACGATTTCAAGGCGGCCCACAAACGCGCGAACCACCTGTGCGGGGGCGGGGTCGATGCTGAGGGGCAGGATCTTGTCGACAAAACCGCTCGGCACGATGTAGAGCAGGCGGCTGCCCTCCTCAAACCAGGAACCCCGCCAAGTCGCCACCATGGCGTGTGCTTCGTCCGGGTAGAGACCTCTCTCGACCAGAATCCCTTCCAGCTCCGCGCAGAGCGAATCCACGGAACTGGTGAGCGCGAGAGAATCCAAAACGCTTTCGTCCGTGAGGGCACCGGCGGCGCGATAGCCGACTTGTTCGCCCCGCCGCTCGAAAAGGATGACGCTAGGAATCTCCTCTGGCCCGAGGTTCTTTATGAGCAGCCTGCCGTCGGGGTTGACCGTGGCAGAAAGCGGCAACTGAGAGGCGGATACTCCCCGGTAGAAGAGGAACTTCTCTTGTTGGCCGCCCCTGGGGGTCCTTACGCGCAACGGCGAAGAAGCAGTGGCTCGGGCGGCGTAGTAGCGATTCGCGCGGCCGTCGTCAGGAAACTCATCGGGCAGGCTGGGAGAAACGGAAACGTCATTCCAAGCGATGGTCCCCGTTGTCTGCGACTGGCCCAAACTGGTATTGCGGATGACATCCTTGGGCTCGACACGATCCGCGCGGGGATACCATTCGGTGATGATGCCTTTCGAAAACGCCACCCGGACCGAGACCGCCGTCTCCCGTGGCGAATAGAAATACATCACCGGCGTCTCCATTCGAATCGTGCCCCTCAGCCCAAGCTTGAAGTCAACGGCGCTGAAATGTTCCACAAAGCCGGGGAGGTCCGTGGGGCCCGTCAAGGGCGTCCACTCGACCGCCTGCCCATCCTTGCCGGCGATCGCCGTAAACGTTCCCCACTCGTGGACCGTGAGGTCGGATGGACTTTGTCCTTCCGTCCCCAGCCAGCCGGCAAAACCGAGAACCGAGAGTCCGAAAGCGACGAGAGGAAACAAACCGTGTTTCCATGGCAGTCCGGAGAGAAGCCGCTTCAATAACGAGTTCATTTCTTCGACCCTCCTGCGGGTGAGTTCATTATCTGGGATCGCTTCGTTGCCCTGACTTAACCCCACGCTCAAGGAGACGCTAGGAGAGGCTCGACTGTTAACAAGCCGCCCTCGCAAATGCCGGTTGTTCTCGACAGGGGAACGGCTTCCAAGCCGGCCATGGCGTTTGTGGTCCTAATGCTATCCTTCCATTTCCGGGGCCTTCCCTAAACGCCCGCAGCCACCACACTCGTTGCGGCCCGATTCATCGTTTCGCGGGCGGCCAATTCCTCTCGATACCGCACGTGCCGGAGGCGCGTGAATTCGACCAAGGGCCGCCACACGGCATGTACCAGATGGTGCTTGATGAGCCATCGCCAGAACCGGTTAGAGCGCTTGTACAGGTACGACATCGCCAGATACGGGGCCACGGCGCGCCAATCCGCGGGCCGGCGCCGCCAGATTGAAGCGTGCGAGAAGAGGCGCTGGTACATCCAGGCGTAGCCCTGTTCCAATTCCTCTGGTGACATGTTTCGGGGACGGAACACCGCGTGCGCCGTGTCGTAGAGGGACCAATCGCGGTGTAACAAGCGCCCCTCGGATTCCATTTGGCGAAAAAGCGGCGTCGCCGGATAGGGGGTAAGGATGTGAAACGTCGCGCACTCGAGGCGGTTCTCCTCGATCCAGTCGGCGGTGCGGGTGAAGACGTCTTTGCGGTCATGATCGAAACCGAGCACGAACGATCCATTCACCTGGATGCCGTGCTCGTGCAGCAGGCGGACCCGCCGCGCGTAGTCACCCGCCCTGGGCGTTTTCTTCCTCGCCTCGGCGAGGTTCTCATCCGTGAGCGACTCGAACCCTATGAAAACGCCCGTGCAGCCGGCGAGGGCCATGCTGCGGATCAAGGCCGGATCGTCAGTGACATCGAGGGAAACCGCCGCGCTCCAGATCCTGTTCAGCGGCCGCAGGGCCCGGCACAATTCGCGCAGGTAGGCTCGGTTCGATCCCAAATTGTTGTCGATGAAGACGCCGTAAGACTGCCCGTCCGCCAGGAACTCCGCGGCGATCTGGCCGGGCTCCCGCATGCGATACGGCATCCGCAAACCATCCGTCGCCAGGTAGCAGAACCCGCAGCGGTTATGACAACCGCGCGTGGCAATCAGGCTGGTGGTGGTGAGAAAGCTCTGGCGCGGCAAAAGCGATCGCCGGGGCGCGGGGTCCTGGCGATAGTCGCTCTCATGGGTCGCCGCATATCTCGAACGCAAACAGCCGGACTCCACGTCCGCCAGAATCCTCGGCCAAAGCTGCACGCCATCGCCCACCGCAAGCGCGTCCGCATGGGGTGCGCACTCCTCAGGGCATGAGAGCACGTGCAGCCCGCCCAGCACCACCTTGCTTCCCCGGCTGCGGTACCATCGCGCCAGCTCGAACGCCCGCTTCGCGAACGTCAGGTGGACCGTGATCCCCACCACCTCGGGCATGGGCGCAAAGGGCGGCCTCCCGTCAAGCAGGTTTTCGTCCCAATACCGCACCTCCCAGTGGGCCGGGGTCGTCGCGGCAAAACTGGTCAACGCCAGCGTGGGTGTCAGGACGTGCTTGCCGAAGCTGGCGTTTGCGTCCTTGGGGTAAAAGGGATTGATGAGGAGCGCATAGCGCGGCTGAATGGGTCCCACAGCCACCCCGGCATCCAGACGGGGTGGCTGGGCCATTTCCCTGGGGCGCCAGCGGGGCTTCGGAGTTTGCAGAAAGGGCTGAAGCATCGCGCTCGGCCAGTTACTTTATACAATAAAGTACTTCATGTCAAGAAGGAAATGCAAAATTGGGGGTTGGCAATCTAGCCGGAGCGGCCGGTTCCTGCTCGCTATCTGAATCGGCAAATGTCTGGTTTAGCTGGCGCGGGAATATAATGGCGCGGGGAAGCACCAATCAAGGTAAGGTGAAAGCATGCGACGACTCGGCGCCTACGCGACGTTTCTGCTCCTCCTCGCGGCGGCTCTCGGCATCCGCTTCTACCCGCAACTAAGGCGCTGGCTGCCCGCCGCCCGCGACCTGGGGCCTGCGCTCGCGCCCGTGGCGGCTCCCGGCTCGGCTCCGGTCGAGGGCCCATATTTCTCGGACGGCGGCCGCGTGGCCGAGCGCGTTATTGCCGCCATCAACCGGACCCAGAAGTCGCTCCACATCGCGATTTACGACCTCACCCAGCCCGACATCACCGCAGCGTTGGCCGACGCGCGGCGCCGAGGGGTCGAGGTCCTGATTGTCGCGGACGAAGGCCAGGCACATGAGAAGCACTCAGAAATTCCTTACCTGCGCTCCCTGGGCATCTCCGTCCGCTTGAGCCGCGGTTACAAGGGGAACCGCTCCATCATGCACAACAAATTCGCCGTCTTCGATGGCCGGCTGGCGGAAACCGGCAGCTTCAACTGGACAACCAGCGCGGAGAGCTTCAACTACGAGAACGCTCTGTTCATCGCCGACCCGGCGGTGGTGGCCCGCTTCGAGAGTGAGTTCCAACGCATCTGGGCGCAGGCGCAGTGACCCCAAGAGCGGTCGGCAGACTATCCAGAGAGAGTGGCACAGTGAGGGCCGAAGGAGCGGCGGACCTCGGAATCGGAGGTCCGCGCTACTTCTTCTGCAAGGCGGGAATAATGTAGGCGGTCACATAGCGCTCGTAGGCGCTGCGAGTCTCGTCGGAGGCGGGAACGGCAGCCAGGGGGCCGCCCTCACTGGCCGGCCGGAGGTAGACATCTCCCGTCCTACCCAAGGGCCCCGGGTCGGTCTTGGTAAACTTCTCGGAGTCGATTTCCGCGAAATCGAAGCTCTGCTTCGGCGTGTAAGTCTTTAGTTGTTCAGGCGTGAGTTTATCCACGTTGCGCACGTAGATGCGCAGCTTGCCGAAGGCGCGGTTCTTGTCGTACTCCACGCGCAGGATGTGTTGCAATTCGTGCTCGGGATTCTTCGGGTCCTTGAACACGTCGGCGATGATACAGAAGTCCTCCAGCTTGCCGGTATATTGCGAATCTAGAAGTTGATAAAGACGCAGGGTCGGATCATCGGGGCTTATGGGGGGAACCTTTTCCTTGGCCAGGGCGCCGCCCGCCCAAAGCCCGGACAAGCTCAAAGTAAACACCGCAAGAATGGGAATGAGCTGAGCCCGGAATCTTTTTCTCATGCTCCCTCCTGTCAAGTCTGCGTTCCTTTCTCTCGCGCGAGGCTCGAACCCTTCCGGACTCCAGGGCGCCAAGAGCATAACCCCTTTGGCGAGCAGAAAACAATAGCGTCAAGGGGGCGTTGTTGTAGCGTCAGATTTCCCGCCCGAATCGTGGAATGGTAGAGTATCGCGACTCAGTACAGCAGGTACTTGGCGCGCAGCATTCGGAACCGCCCCAGCGCGTCCTGCCACTCGTACTCAATGCGGCGGGGGTCTTCGCCGGTTCGGAGCGAGCGCAGGATCCATCGCGCGCCAATCAGGGGTAGGGTCTTATCAAGCTGGAAGTCTTCCGGAAAGAGCGTCCACAGCGCCGAGGCGAGCTCCACCCCGAGCTCCGTTGGATCGAGCGCCTGCCGGTCGAGCAGGAAAATTTGTACGCCGTGGCACACCTTGCCCTCGAACTTATTGCTCTGGGGCTGGAAATCCGTGGGGAGAAAGCGCACCCCCTGAATTTCGCGGGCATTCAGATAGGCCGAAAGTTTCTTGGCGTCGATCCACGGCGCCCCGAGAAGCTCGAAGGGCGTGTCGGTGCCGCGGCCCACGCTGACGTCCGCCCCCTCCACCATGGCCACACCCGGATAGAGGACGGCCTCGGTCAGGCTGCGAAAATTGGGCGAGGGATTGACCCACATCAGCCCGGTTTCGTCGTACCAATCCTGGCGCTGCCAGCCTTGCATTTTGATGACGTGCAGCCTTGCGCCCAGGTGATTCTCGGCGTTGAACAGCTCCGCCAGTTCGCCCGCGGTCAAGCCGTGGCGGATGGGCAGCGGAAAGTACGCCACAAAGGAGCGGAGATCATTATCGAGCGTCGGCCCCTGGACTTCCGATCCGTTAATCGGATTGGGACGATCCAGAACGTAAACATCAATTCCCTTCTTTGCGGCCTCCTCCAGCGCGTAGCCCAGCGTGGTCATGTAAGTGTAAAAGCGCACGCCGGCATCCTGGATGTCGAAGACCAGCGCGTCGAGGCTTTCGAGCATCTGGCCGGTGGGGCGCTGCACGTCGCCATAGAGACTGTAGATTGGCAATCCGGTGACGGGTTCAGTGCCTGAGGGAACGCGCGTATCAGCCTGGCCCAGCAAGCCGTGTTCGGGGCTGAACAGCGCCAGGAGCTGAACGCCGGGCGCCTTGTAAAGAATGTCGATGGTCCTCCGCCCTTCGGAATCGAGGCCTGACTGGTTGGTGATCAGGCCCACGCGATGGCCCTTGAGGGGCGCACAGTCCTCCGCTTCGAGAACATCGATGCCGGTCTTGACCTTCCCATTCCGATAGCCCTCTATGCGGTAACTCCTCATCAACTCGAAGTAGCCGGTCAGAGATTTTCGGCTGGCCAGGATCTTCTCGGCGGAAACCGGCCCGAGCGCGGCAGCCACCAGCGTCGCGATCTGCATCCGCAGCGGGACCACGTCGCCCTTCCCGTCCGGATGAACCCGATTGGTCAGGATGATGACGTACGTACGCGTCACGGGGTCAATCCAGACTGAAGTGCCGGTAAAACCCGTATGACCGTAGGAGCCGACGGGATACAGCTCGCCGCGGTTGGAGGCAAACGGAGAGTCGATGTCCCAGCCGAGAGCGCGCAGCGACACCCGGTCGGGAGGGTTTTGGGGCGTCGTCATTTTTTCGATGCTAAGGGGGCTCAGGATGCGAGCGCCCTTGTAGGTGCCGCCGTCCAAGAGCATTTGAGCGAAAATGGCGAGGTCGTCCGCGGTGGAGAAAAGGCCGGCATGCCCGGCGACGCCCCCCATGTTGTAGGCGGTGGGGTCGTGAACCTCGCCCCAAAGCATCTTCCCAGTTTCTCCCTCTTGGAATTGCGTCGGAGCGATCCGGTCGTGCCAGGAAGCCGGCGGCTTGAAGCGTGTCCACTTCATGCCCAAGGGGTTGAAGATATGCTCCTCACAGTAAGCCTCCAGGGGCTGACCCGAAACGCGATGCACCACCTCGCCGAGGGTCTCGAAGTTAATGTCGCTGTAAACGAAACGGGTTCCCGGCGGGAGCATGGGCTTCTCAGCCTCGATCATCGTCATGGCGGTCTCATAGCCCGACCACGCGGGCTTCAAATCGAGGTCGGGCCGAAGACCCGAATAGTGCGTCATGAGCTCGCGGATGGTGATGTGCTCTTTGTCATTGGCCTTGAATCCCGGCCAATAGTCGGCCACCGGAGCGCTCAGAACGATTTTCCCCTGCTCCACCAGTTGCATTACCGCGATGGTGGTGGCAATCACCTTGGTCAGTGAGGCCATATCGAAAACCGTGTCCACGGTCATGGGAAGCTTATGCGGGACCAGCGCGCGTTCTCCAAAAGCCTTCCGGTAAACGACCGCCCCGTCCTGACCGATCAGCACAACCGCCCCTGGGCATTTCCCTTCACGGATGGCCTGCTCCACGACCGGACCGATTCCCGCCAGATGGGCTTCGTCGAGCCGTGCACCGGCGCTGGACTGCGCTTCGCCCGCGGCGGACGAGAACAGCACGGCCGCCGAGAAGATAAACGCAAAAGTCATGAACGCGATCTTCGAGGAGTATCGGGGACGAATTGGCAAAGCTCACCCTCCGTCGTTACTGCGAGAGGCTTACTCAATTTCCTGCTTTTCTTTCCGAGGTGCGGCCCTTTTGCTATATACTCGCGGCTTTCTGTTGTCAATGATGGGTTTTCAATTCGTGGCGGGAATCCTCTTATGAGACTCACACCTCTGGATTGGCTGGTGGTGGCGTCATACTTCGTCATCAACCTGGCCATCGGGCTCTACTATCGCAAAAAGGCGAGCGCCAGCACAGGAGAGTTTTTCGTATCCGGCCGCCAGGTCACGTGGTGGCTGGCCGGCACCTCCATGGTTGCCACGACCTTTGCCGCGGACACGCCCCTGGCGGTCACCGGGTTTGTGGCCCGGCAAGGCATCGCGGGCAACTGGATCTGGTGGAGTTTCCTCCTCAACGGCATGATGACCGTGTTTTTCTTTGCCCGCCTGTGGCGCCGCGCCGAGACCATTACCGACGCGGAATTCGTCGAACTGCGCTACGGAGGCAAACCCGCGGCCTTCCTGCGCGGCTTTCGAGCGCTGTACTTCGGCGTGCTTATGAACTGCCTGATCGTGGGCTGGGTCAACCTGGCCATGGGAAAAATCCTGGCCACCGTCCTACCGGTCCCGGACGCCTTCGCGGCCGCCGCCGGTCGGATGGGGCTGGTCGGCTGGGCGCAGCAGACCTTGCACATGGATGTGGACCTTCCGCGGCTATGGGCTCTCATCGTCATCTTCGGGATTATCGCGTTCACCGGGTTTTACACTTCGATCTCCGGCCTCTGGGGTGTCCTGTGGACGGACCTGGTGCAATTCATTCTCAAAATGACCATGGTCATTGTCCTGGCGTACTACGGCGTCGAGGCCGTGGGCGGAATGGCTGCCCTGAAAGCCAAGCTCGCGGACCTAGACGCGGCCCGACACGCCGCCACAGGATTGAACTCGGGTTCGATCCTGTCCTTTATCCCGTCGCTGCACTCGGCCTGGATGCCTTTTCTGGCCTTCGCCATGTTCCTGGGAGTGAACTGGTGGGCCAACTGGTATCCCGGCGCGGAGCCGGGCGGCGGTGGGTACGTCGCACAGCGCATTTTCTGCGCCAAAAACGAGAAACACTCGCTGTGGGCTACACTCTGGTTCAATATCGCCCATTACGCGCTGCGCCCCTGGCCTTGGATTCTCACCGCGCTCGCTTCCGTTGTGCTCTACCCCCGGCTCGCCGATCCGGAAACGGGCTTCATCAAGGTGTGGGTGGACCACCTCCCCGCCGCTCTCCGCGGCTTCATGCTCGCGGCCTTTGCGGCCGCCTACATGTCCACTATCGCCACCCAGCTCAATTGGGGCTCCTCGTACATCGTGAACGATTTTTACCGCCGGTTCGCCGTGCCCGGCCGCGATGAGCGCCACTACGTGCGAGCCTCGAAGGGCTTCACCGCGTTCCTGGCTGTCCTGGGGGCGGTGGTTTCGCTGTTCATGCAGAGTGTGGGCGGCGCCTGGGAACTCCTCCTGGGCATCGGCGCCGGGACGGGGGCCGTGTACCTGCTGCGCTGGTACTGGTGGCGGGTCAACGCCTGGTCGGAAGTTTCGGCCATGGTCACCGCCGCGCTGACTACTATGTCCCTCCGCTGGTTCGTGCACTTTGATGGGCCGGAAACCACGGTCTTCGCCAAGCGCATTCTCTTCACGGTAGCCGTCACCACCGCGGTGTGGCTGGCGGCGACGATGCTCACCAAGCCCGAGCGGGAGTCCCGGCTGTTGGAATTCTATCGCCGCGTCCGGCCCAGCGTGGCAGGGTGGAAACACATTGCGGCGCTGGCCCCTGAGGTCCCTGCCAGCCACGACGGTTGGTATAACCTGATGGATTGGCTGCTGGGCTGCCTGATGGTTTACATGGCCTTGTTCGGGATCGGCAAGCTGCTGCTGGGATCCCCAGGCATCGGCCTTATCTTCCTGGTTATTTCGGCGCTCTCCGCATACACCATTTATCGGGATTTTTCGCGGCGGGGCTGGGAAGTTCTTTCCGGAAAATAGTCGCCAAACTTCGCAATCGAGTTTAAGCTGTCAGCATTCATCTTTCAGTGTTTAGCCCCGCGGGGACAAGCTGGGGGCTGAAAGCTGACGGCTGAGAGCCATGCCTCGACGACGGCGTGAACGCATCACGGAGCGAGAAAACCCGGCCGCAGCCGCTTTGGACAGGCGGCCCACACGCGAAATCCTGCGCATTATCAACCGCGAGGATCAGCGAGTAGCACCCGCGGTCAGGATGACAATCCCCCAAATTGCCAGAGCTGTGGACTTGGCCGTCGAGGCAATCCAGCGCGGGGGGCGGTTGGTCTATTTGGGGGCCGGGACGAGCGGACGGCTGGGCGTCCTGGATGCGGCGGAATGCGTGCCCACGTTTGGGACGGACCGGGTAGTACCCGTGCTGGCGGGAGGGCCCGCGGCTATGTTCAGATCCGTGGAGGGGGCCGAGGACTCCGCTCGGCAAGCGGTCCGCGACCTGCGCCGCCTCGAGCTAAGGCCACAGGATGTCCTGGTTGGGATTTCCGCCAGCGGCACCACTCCATACGTTCTGGGGGGGATGCGTTACGCCCGGCGCATGGGCGCAAGTACCGTCGCGTTGACCTCCAATCCGGCGGCTCCCCTGGGGCGCTGGGCGGACGTCCGAATCGTTCCCGTGGTGGGCCCGGAGGTCATTGCCGGCTCCAGCCGGATGAAGGCAGGAACGGCCCAGAAATTAATCCTTAACATGCTTTCGACGGCCACCATGGCGCGCCTGGGACGGGTCTTCTCGAATTGGATGATCCACGTCCGGTTGAACAATGAGAAGCTGCGCAAGCGCGCCCGGGGTATCTTGATGAAGGTTGCCGGCGCTTCGCCGACGAGAGCAGCCAAGGTCCTGGAAGAGTCCGGGCACAATCTGCCCGTGGCGCTCCTGATGCAGGCGAAGAAGATTTCAAAGCGGCAGGCGGAGAGGCTTCTGAGCAGCGGGCAGAGCGCCGCCGACGTATTGCGCGCCGCGCTTGGCGAACGAAAGGAATTGAGTCAGTGAAAGAGATTTGCTCATTTTTTCATTTGTTCATTTCGCCATTTCAAAACCACGGGCAGGAGGATTAACGGTGGAAGGCCAATACAAGACATTCAAAAAGGAGATGGAAAGCCACCGCGAGGCTCTCAAAAAAAAGACGAAGCACTTGGCGCTTCGCATCATCCGGTTGTTTCGTTCGTTGCCGAAAACTGACGAGGCACGATTCATGGGGCGGCAACTTCTCCGGTGCGGGACGTCCGTCGCGGCTGGTTACCGCGCTTTGTGCCGCGCTCGTCCGGGTGTGGAGCGCGACGCAAAAATCGAAGCAGTCGTTGAAAGAGCCGATGAGATAGTTTTCTGGATGGAGTTGCTCGTCGAAAACCAAGTAATGGATTCTAGCCGGACGGGTGAGATCCTTAATGAAGCTAAGGAATTGCTCGGGATCTTCATGGCCATGCAAGGTGCGACTACAGCGGCTAGATCGGCGCGAGGCCGATCGATTCCCTCGATGATTCACTGACTCACTGGCTGAGTGATTCAGTCCTTGGAGTAAGATGGACAAGTTCCTGATTGTCGGCGGGACTCCACTTTCCGGCCGGATTGCGGTGAGCGGGGCGAAGAACGCCGCATTGCCGGCGATGGCGGCGGCGCTGCTGACTTCCCAGCGCGTCATTCTCCACAATGTTCCGCGGGTTCGCGACATCAGCACCCTGCGCAGTCTGCTGGAGGAGCTGGGGGTCGATTCGGCGGTCACCCATGAGGACCACGGTAACCGGGTCGAGATTGAGACGCCCCGGTTGCGCAACCCGGTGGCGGCTTACGAGCTGGTGAAGCAGATGCGCGCCTCGGTGCTGGTGCTGGGACCACTGGTGGCCCGGTTCGGACACGCGCGGGTCTCGCTTCCCGGCGGGTGCGCCATCGGCGCCCGCCCCATCAATTTGCACATCAAAGGGCTGGAAAAGCTCGGCGCTTCCATCTCCATCGAGCACGGCTACGTCGAGGCGCACGCCGAGCGGCTGAAGGGGGCGTACTACTACTTCGACACGGTCTCAGTAACGGGCACGGAAAACCTTCTGATGGCCGCCACCCTGGCCGAAGGCGAGACCGTGTTGGACAATGCCGCCCACGAACCGGAAGTGGTGGACTTGGCGGGGCTCCTGCAGCGCATGGGCGCGCGCATCGAGGGCGCAGGGAGCGACAAGATCGTTGTCCAGGGCGTAAGCCAACTACATGGCGCGGAGCACACCATCGTCCCCGACCGCATTGAAGCGGGGACGTTCCTGATCGCGGCGGCCCTGACCGGCGGCCACCTGACCGTCGAACGGGCGGAACCCCAGCATCTGACCTCTGTGCTTGCCAAACTCTCCGAAGCGGGCGCCCCGGCGCGGGTTTCCGCTCCGCACGAGCTCGAAGTAGAGTGTTC
>Ga0187771_10001043_pt1 | contig 18139 bp, 12 predicted proteins | sample 0116_SJ02_MP15_1_FD_133139 | JGI IMG/M metagenome (GOLD analysis project Ga0187771, IMG submission 133139) | Tropical peat soil microbial communities from peatlands in Department of Meta, Colombia - 0116_SJ02_MP15_10_MG | ecosystem: Environmental > Terrestrial > Soil > Wetlands > Peat | place...
GGGGTTCGACTTCCCATCAGCGTCTGCCTGGGTGTACAAAGATGCTCTTGTGTCTTTCTTGCGCCAGTCGCACATGTCCAAACCCTGGCTTACGTTCGACGAAGACGCCGAAACGAGTGCGCGATAGAATTCGAGAAGCTGTGAACAACGACGACGAACCCATCCGTATTCCGGTCACCGATGTGTTTGACTTGCACACCGTGAAACCCAAAGATGTCCAGGAGGTCGTTGAAGCCTATCTTGAAGAGGCGAATCGGCTGGGCTTCAAGGCTCTGCGCATCATCCACGGGCGAGGAATCGGCGTGCAGCGAGAAATCGTCCGCTCCGTGCTCGCTCGCACGCCGTTCGTCCAATCTTATCAGGATGCTCCCCTCGAAGCGGGAGGCTGGGGAGCCACCATCGTGACCCTGCGCTAAACGTTGGATGAGCGGGCGGGAGGGTGACGTGGTTATACGATGAACCAGGAGTGGCGCCCTTCTGAGCGACAATCCCAACGCGCAAATAGCAGGCTCGAGTCTCGCCGGAGTTCAACGGGGCTGCAACGCCGGCAGATGCTTTTTTAGGCGGTCCTTATCACCCCAGACCGATTCCGTGTGGGAAAGGATATCTTCAGGTGTGAGCCAAAGCGGCTTCATTTTCCTTTGGCTGTGCAGTTTGGCCATATCGTTGAAGTGCGGTGAGGCAGGGTTCTCGGATTCTCCGTAAGGCAGGAGGCTCCAGGCCTTCTTGGGATCGCTTTCCTCCACCACCAGCAGGTGTCCCCAACCGTCATCACAGTGGATCCGGCCATCTTCCTGCTGTGGCCCGTCGTCAGGATGGAGAACGTCAAACAAACCTGTTCCATCCATGGCAAATCTGCCCCCTCGCTCGACGGTATTCACCTCGCCCCAGGCAACCTCCGCTTTGCCGAATAACTTCTGAATCCGCTGGATTGCCTCCCCTAATGCGCTGAGCGCCATCCGCTGCTCTTCAGCCGAGTCAAGGTTAATCTCGTACCGCGAGTGGGCGAGAAAACGCCCGAGTTTAGTGGCGGAAAACAGCTCGCGGTACGCCTTAGCCCAGAAATAGAGATAGGTCTGCGCGACCGAATCTGTGGCGGACCGGCGGTCCCATGAATTGAGCACCGCGACGGCGCGGCGAATTCGCGGGTCGGCGATGTCACCCTGCTTTCGTTCAAATCCTTTAGCAAGCAAAGGGACAATGACATCCGCAGGTAGGACGTAAGTGTCGTACGCCAGCGCCTTCATCTCGTCCAGCGAAAACTTCTTGTCCTGTGCCAGAACTTTCAGCAGCCTCTCGCCGCGAGCGTTCAAATCCTCCTGGCTGATTTCCGGCTTCTGGACGGAGACCAAATAATAGGGGGCCGGGTCGAGAGGCGAGAGGCCCGAGTTTACAGTGGAAAGCCAGGGCGGGTTATTGCAGTTTTGGATGAACCCGGAGGGCGGATTCAGCAATTGCGGGTATCTCTCCAAAGGAAGGTAAGGGCCCCACTCCGTCGTCTTCACCCAGCCGGGCACGGGCTTGCGCCAGTCGAACCCATCGGCACGCCGGGCGACCGTGGCGTTGTGGACCCAATAAATGTTCTCCCTATCCGTGTAGAGAAGGTTCCAGCGGGGCATCAAGTGCAAGGCGAGTACGGCTTTGAAATCCGCAAGGCTCCGGGCCTTCATAATGCGGTACAGGTTGGTGGAATAATTCACGCCGTCGTAGTTCGGCAACTTCACCGCGTAGGCGCGACGGTTTTCCAAATCGAACTTGACGATGGGTCCGTGATGCGTGTAGTAGCAGGGCAGCGTCTGAGTCTCCATCCCCTGCGAACCCTTGATCCGGAAGGTTTCATTTGAGACTTGGATGTCGCGCCACTCGCCTTCGTAAAGGTATTGCAGAGATTTCCTTGGGTTGAGTTTCTCCTCGTACACATCCGAGATATTGGGGGTGTTCCAAGTGGCGGACCAGGTGATCCTGTCGTTCAGGCCGTCCAAAAAGAACGGGCTGCCGAACCAACTGATTCCCGCCGCATCCAGCTTGCCGGGTGTGATGAGGTGAGCCTCGTAATTCTGAAAGCGATTGTCCCAAGGCATGTGGGTGTGTTCGACGTGAATGATGTGGCCGTTGGCGGACTTTTCCCGCGCGACAGCAAATTGGTTGGAACCCAGATTCGGAAACGCATGAGGGAGGTCCGTGAGCTTGCTGAGAGCCTCGTGGATGCTGTAGAAGCGCAGGTACTGGCTGCGCTCCAGCGCTTCCACGTCTTCCGGCGTAATGCCGTCAATCCATGCCGGGACCTCTCGGCGATGCTCTTCAATGTAGGCATTCACTCCCCGCGCGAAGCCCGAAAGAACCCTGTAAACTTCCGGGTCGATTTGGTCGCGGCGCTCGACGACGGTTTGTTTCGTACGCAGGAGCCTTTGCAGATAGTCGCCGTCCCAGCGGTATTCGTGCGGGATAAATCGCAGGTAGCCATCGCCCAAGGCCTGAAGGCCCAAAATCTCCGCCCGGCGCCCCTGGGCATCGCGATACTGGAGCATCATCTTCTCAAGATGATCCTGGGCCTGCGCGTACCCGTATCCGAAGAAGGTGGCCTCTTCAGTGTCACCCACGATGTGGGGGATGCCGTACCCATCCCGATAGATCGTGACTTGGTCCGCGAGAGGATCGCCCAACCTGCTGGTGATAGAGCGAGTGGCCTGGCCCATTGCCGGAACGGTCGCAACGTTCGCCAGCAGCCCTTGCAGGAAGTTCCTACGGCGCATCGCCCGGCTCCGAAGATATGGTTAGGTACTTCGGTGTTGAGGTCTTTACGGCTGGGTAGTATACGCTTGACCCTGGAAGAAGTCCGCGCTGAGCAACCGAAGTGACTCTCAGCAGGGAGGGCACAAACAATCTGTGACGGCTCGCAGCCAGGTTGCGGGGGGCCGAGCCTTCATGGCGGCACTTCCACTCCCTTGCTCAACGCTGCTAATTGCCCGCCTCGCGATTCGCGGACTACTGCTCGCACCGTGTATGCCCCCGGCTTCACCGCCACATGCGCTTGGAGGCTGAGCCCGGACTTCTCCAGGTCGTCCAAGGTGCGCTTTGTCAGGGCGAGGGAGTAGTTCTGCTGGTTGCCCGAAACGAACTTGCCGTCACGATCGAACAGCACCACTGTAAACGTGACTTCGTCGACGCTCCGATCATCGTGCTGCTCGAAAGGCAGGCCGCGGATGTCTAGCCGCCCCTGAACCGAAATCTCCTCATTCTCTCCTTCCAACCTACGGACCTCAGTGGATAAGCTTAGGGGAAGTCCCTGAATCTGTTCCTGACTGTAGACGGCCGCTCGAATCTGCGCCTTGGCCAGCTCGTCGGGAGCCACCTGCTCTTTCGGAGCGAAATAGCCCTTGCGCGCTTGCACCGTGAGGTTGTGGCCGTTGACCACCTGAACCTTCACGGTGTGGAACGCTCCATCGTACTTGAGCTTATTCGGTGAGAAAGTGAGCACATAGCTGACCTCAGGGGGCCCGAGTATGCTGTGCATCCCACCCAGAAGGTCGTTACTGTTGTGGAAGAATTGCCCGCCCGTGCCCTCAGCGATTTCCGCCAGCGTGCCCGCCGCGGCGGCATCCCGGCTGCTATCATAAAAATGATAGAGACCGGTCAGGCCAGCGCCAGGCATGTACTCCTGACTCGCGTCCGCTTCCCGAGCGCGCACCGCCAGTCCGGAGCCGTCCAGCGCGCTCACGATAACGTGCGCGCGCAAGGCGAGGTCAACTGCACGTTGCACCCCCTCTGCGAACTCCAGAGGCATAAATCCATCGGAGACCACCATCACCTGCCGTTCCCCCGGCATCCGGGCGAGGCGCTTGATCGCGGCCTCAAGATTCGTGAGATTGCTGCGCGCCTGCATGGCGTACGCGTTGTACGCCTCCTGCGCCTGCCCGCGAAGGATCTCCTTGGTCACCGAGCTCGCGTCCATATTGCAATCATGGATAGCCTCATCCCGCACTAGGCGGTAGGCGTCGGCGTCATCGAAGTTGATGATCTGGCTCGCGAGATAGTCGCTGAATCGGGGGCAGCCCCCTCGAGGATCGAATCGCCTGACGGGGTGCAGCTTCACCAGCGCTTCGTCGAGTTTCTGCCGGTCATCCGTGAAATCGAGGAATTGCTCTGCTGATGAGGTGAAGATCGCCACGCGCTCCGTCGCGGGGAGCCCCGCGATGAATTTCTCTGCGGCCTGGTGCGAGTGCACGAGGCTGTCAAAGGTGGAATTCAAGTCGTCGAAGTAGAAGGCCAGGTAAGCGAGTGGCAGCGCGGGAGCTACGGGCAACGCTGGGGGGCGCGCCGCCGATGCGGAGCTTGTCGCCGAGGAGGGTTGTGGCGGCGCGGCTACCGCCTGCGTCTCGACCGCAAAGCTGCTGATCTCCTGCGCTTCGCCGTTGTCGGAGACCTTGAAGTCTTCCTTCCCTAGCCCGCTCACCGCCCGCCCATGCGAGTCGCGGACCACGACCCGGACGATCACCGCATTTTTCTGCACCCGCAGTGTGAAAGTGGGTTCGGTTTTCTGGCCGGCGGGAGTTTCCTGCCCTTTCAGGCGCTGAGTAACGAGAGTGGAGACCGACAGAAGCGCAATGCACCCCGGAATTAAAAGTCCGATCCACCTCGCCTTGACCCGGGCTTTCATTTTGGCACTCGCGGCCGCAGTGCGGTACGGCTCTCCTCTCGCCTCACTTTTCAGAGACCGGTGTGATTCGACTCTCCACGCGGAACAGCTTGTAGTGAGAGTAACGATGGATATTCCGAACGCGCAGGGGTCGGGTCCCGCGGCGCAACCAGATATCCACGAGGACATCGGTGGGAAGCCAGAAGGCGGTGGCGACTTCCGGAAGGCGGACGGAACTGTACTCCGTTCGCGTCGTCTGTCTTTCCAAACCCAGGTCCGGCCGCGGCGCGACCAGCTCGGTTTGGATGCGCAGAATCTGGTGGGTGGTCGCATCAACCCAGGCCAGCCCCTGAACGAACAGCGTGGCCTCCTTATCTTTGAGGCTGTACCTTACTGGACAGCAGTACTTCCCGGGGATCTCCGCGAAGCCCACCACGTCTGCGACTTCGCCCCGAAGCCGTTGGCGTCCGAAATAGCGGAAGCGGGAGGCCATCTGATTTCGCGGATGGAAGTGTAGCAATGGTGCGGCGGCATATCCGGAGGTGAGGATGGGGACGTGTGCGAGCCGTTGGCTGTCCGGTTGATATTCAATGGGACGGCCATTCTTGTCAGCTCGAAACTCATCCATGGCGCGTTGGCCCGCCGCCGTGCGGCCTATCAGCAAGTACTGGTACCTGGCCTTAAAGGTCACAGCGCAGGTCTCTTTCTCCGGATTGCACTGGCCGGACTGGACCTCTTCTGTGGAAGTCGTGTTGGGAAAGCTGTCGAAGAATGCCGCAACGCGGTCGCCCACTTCGCGAAGGACTTTCGGAAGGTCTTGCTGGCTCTCGGCGAGTTGTAGTTTCCGGAGCTCGGGCCGGGCGCGAACCTGCTCGGGCGTCCAATCAATCAGGGTCGGAGCCTCAGCGTCCGGCCGAGCCTCCGGCGGACTCGATTGAGATGGGGATTTCTCGGCCTGGCTGACCTGCAAACCAAGCTCCTCGGGCGCGCGCGCCAAGAGCGGCGACAAGCCAAGAACCAGGAAGAGGATTGCCCGTCTGACGTGGCAGGGCCCTCCTGGCGGCTTGCGCGGGAGAGTCCCGCGCCAGCGAACCTGCGGGTGGAGCCAGCCTTGCGGGGCGCAAGTGCTGAGGCGCTCATCGTGTGCCCGATACACTTCTCCCTCGCCTCCCGCGCCCAGCTTCTCGATGATGCGAGAGTAGGAAATAGTCGTGCCCAGCATGTAAGGCGTGCTTACTTTCGCCGGAATCTTAGGCACCAAAGGCGAGAAAGTCAACGTGCCGCCAGGAAAGTAGACAGCCCGCTCCAGAAGCGTACCCACTTGTTCGGTTCTATACGGTTTTCTGCGAGGTTGCTGAGTTGCCGCATGTGCAGTTTGGGCGAGGGCACTTGAAGAAAGCGCGCCTCGCTTGCCGTGGGCCTTTTCGGCATAGGCATTCCCAAGCCACGATCCCACGGCACGAAAACCATGCCATAGCTACCGGCATATCCCCTTTCCTTCTTCGCCGCCGGAGAGCGATCGCGTCGCCCAGCCGCCGCACTCACTGGGGCGAGGTGAGCGCCTTGAGGTAACGATAATGGAACTCGAGCCCTCGGTAGTAAGATTCCACTCCCAGGCGCTCGTCCCTCCCGTGCGCGCGGACATCATCCGTATCGATTGCCAAGCCGGAGATGCCGTAAGTCGGCATGCCCGCCGCGTTGGTGTAGACGCCGTCGGACGCGCCGGTGGACATGGTGGGAACCACGGGCGCCCCCGGCCACATTTCGGCGGCAACGCGATCGAGCGTCTGCATCACGTCGGGCCGCAGCGAAACCGGGGGAAGCGCCTTGGCGTTGGCTTCACTGTCCAGGATCCGGCCGCTGGTCGTAACGTAGCTGACCTCGATCTTGGGATCGGCAAGGACCCTGATGAGGGTCTGCCGGACTTCTTCGCGCGTGTGCCCGGGAAGGATGCGGCAGTTGACGTTGGCGCGCGCCATCTGCGGCAGGGCGTTGTTGGCGTGGCCGGCCTGGAGGCGGGTGGCCACACAGGTGGTGCGCAGGGTGGAATTCCACAGCGGGTCGGCGGAGAGGCGTGCGATGGCGGCTGCGTCGGGCGGGCTCTCGACGATCGCGCGCATGTCGGCCGCCGTCGGGCCGCTTTCCACGCTGGCCGTGCGAGTGAAGAAGGCGCGCGTGACGGGGTTCAGCTCGAAGGGAAACTGATAGCGCTCCAGGCGCCCCAGCCCGTCGGTCAGATGATAGATCGCGTTGTCGGGCACCGGGAGGGAACTGTGCCCTCCGGGATTGGTCACCGTGAGCTGGAAATCCGCGTAGAGTTTCTCCGTGGCGTCCATGGAGACGAGCAGGGGCTTGCCCTGCACCGTATCCACGCCGCCGCCATCGGCATTGAGAACGAACTCGGCGTCGATGAGATCGCGATGGTTCTTGAGCAGCCAGTCTACGCCGTTCGACTGGCCGCCCTCCTCGTCCGCCGTGAGCGCCAGGATGAGGTCGCGATCGGGTTGGTATCCCTCGCGTTTGAAGCGGATCAACGTCGTGACTAGAATAGCGTCTCCGCTCTTCATGTCCTGCGTGCCGCGCCCGTAGTAGTAACCATCCCGCTCCACAAACTGGAAGGGATCGGTGGTCCAGTCCTCGCGCCGCGCTTCCACGACATCGAGATGGCCGATGAGCAGCACGGGTTTGTGGATTCCCCTGCCGTGAAGCCGGGCCACCAAGTTGCCCTTGCGGTCGTTGGGTCCCACGACCACGACGTCAGCCGGCGGGAACCCGGCGTCACGCAGGCGTTGCGCCATGGCCTCGGCGGCGACGGTCGTGCTGCCTACCGAATCGGTGGTGTTGATTTCAATTAGCTGCTTGAAGATATCACGCGCGAGTTGCCGCGTTGCCTCGTCGGTCTGCGCGCGCGCCATCGCCGCCAGCAGAAACAGCGCCAGGAGGGCTAGGCAATACCTCAGGGTGAGTCTTGGCATAAATTCGGTCCTCCCCCAGCCAAGGGAAACAACGTCTCTTAGCCACACGCCCGCGCCAGGACCTCGCCCATTTCATCCGAGGTGAGCGCGATCGGGTTGCCCTTCATGCTGCTGGCGCTCGCCGCCTTGGAGGTCAGCGCCGGCCAATCCTCCTCGCGGACACCGTAGGCGCGGAGGGAAGGAACCTGCAATTCCCGGCAAATCTCCCGAGTCCATTCGACGGCGTCTTCGGCGCAAGCCTGCGGCCGGCCGGTGAGCACCCGCGCCACCGTCTCATAGCGGCGCAAGGCTTCACCGGCGGGATCGCGCTGACGCAGGGCGCGAATGTTCACTTCGATGCCGCGCGGCAGCAGCGCCGCGCAAACGGCGCCGTGAGGAGCGGGAAACATGCCGCCCACCGGCCCCGCAAATCCATGGACCACGCCCAGGCCCGCGTTGGCAAGCGCCAGGCCGCTTAGCAAGCTAGCCAGAGACATGTCCGCGCGGGCCTCATGGTCGCCCCCGTCGCGATACGCCCGGCGCAGGGCGCGGCTCAGGCGCGCCAGACCTTCCACGCAAAAGCCGTCGGTCAGCGGATTGGCGCGATTGGAAACGTACGGCTCAATGAGCTGCGTCAGCGCGTCCAGACCCGTGCTCGCCGTAACCTCCGACGGGAGATCCCAAGTCAGCTGCGGATCGACCACGGCCAAGCGCGCCAACATCAGTGGGCTGCGCAGGCTCACTTTCACGCGGTGAGCGGGCGACCCCAACACTGCATTGCGCGTCACTTCGGCCCCCGTTCCAGCGGTGGTGGGCACGGCAATGAACGGCGCGCCGCGAGCGCGCAAGGGCTGGGCGTTGCCGATAACTTCCAAGTAGTTCAGCAGGTCACCTGGGTTCGTCAGGAGCGCCGCAATCGCTTTACCGGCGTCGAGGGCGCTTCCCCCGCCCAAGCCGATCACCAGGTCGCAGCCTTCCGCGCCGGCGACTTCAGCTCCGGCCTTGACCCCTTCCACGGTCGGCTCGCCTTCCACGCGCAAGTCCACGCAGGCGACGCCCTCCGCGGCCAGCCCCGTCCGCAGCGTTGTGAGGTGCCGCCTCGACCGCCCGGTGACCACCAGCGCTCGCCGGCCAAACTCATGGGCGGCCCGCGCCACCTCATGGGCCGTGCCCTCCCCCCAGAGGATTCGTGCGGCCGTTGCGAATTCGAAGCGCATGAGGTGTCCTTCGCTGTACGGGACGCCGCGGATTGTCGCCCCGCCCTTTAGGGCACGCGCCAGCCGGCACGCGCAGGGCCTGCCCACGCAGGCAGGTTAAATCCCGGTGCTACTGCCGAGGTCCGAATTGGTCTTCGGTTACCACTCCTCGTCCGGCGGAAAAACGTTGGAATACTTCACGCTGGTGCGCGCTTCCGTCATCATCGGCATCACCACGTCCCGCCAAGCCGCATAGTGCGCCGTGTCCTTGTGCTGCGCGGGGGCTTGGTCCGCGCGATAGACCTCCACCAGTATGAAGCAAGTGGGATCGTCCACTTTCTGAATCACATCGAAGCGCGCGATCCCCGCTTCCCGAACGCTTTGGCGCGCGTTCTCGATAGTCGCTTGCTTGAACGCCTCGACGAATTCTGGCTTCACATGCACGTGGACGTGGACAACCAACATGGCTTTCTCCTTTCCTGGCGCCGAAAAACCATACGTCCGGACGGCGCCACTTGCAAGGGGTCTATACGCTACACGCAGAGGGGCGAAGCATAGCGGGGACGGGAGCTATTGATGAGCCGTGTCCGGTTCTCGAGGCTCCGCGAAGCGCGGCGAGCGCCAATCGAGAGGCGCACCAGCATGCCTCTGTTTGCGATCAAGTGCGACAGCCACAACTCGCTTTGCCAAGCAAGGCTTCCTGTGCGAACATAGGCCGGATCATGCTTGAAGTGTCCCCAGTTCAAGCCCGCGCTTCCTATGGCCAATAAGTCTACCCCCCAAGACGTCACGCCCACCGCCGCCAGTTCTCTCCCTCGGGTCATGGTCGCCACGACGGCCATGCTCACCTTTATCACCTTTTGGCGCGCCGCTGCCGTCGTCTTAAACGACCTCGCTTCCTCGGCCTATTACGCTGGCGGCATCGCGGAGCAGGCCGTCGGCAAGTCGGCGCCCTGGTTCATCCTTGCCATCATGCTCTTTTCCTACGCCGTGCGCGCCATTTACGTGGAGAGTTGCAGCATGTTCGTGCGTGGCGGCGTATACCGCGTGGTGAAAGAAGCCATGGGAGGAACACTCGCCAAGTTTTCCGTCTCGGCGCTGATGTTCGATTACATACTGACGGGTCCCATCAGTGGCGTGTCGGCCGGGCAATACCTCGCCGGATTCCTGAATGACGTCCTGAAGTATTTGCACATTAACTGGGTGTTTCCGGGAAACCTGACGGCTGCTACTTTTGCCGCCCTGGTCACGCTTTATTTTTGGTGGCAGAACGTCAAGGGCATTCCCGAGTCCAGCGAGAAGGCGCTGCGTATCATGTATTTCACCACCGTCATGGTCGTCATCATGATCGGCTGGTGTTCCTACACCTTGTGGTTGCGGGGAGCGCACCTGCCTCCCCTGCCGCGCGTGGGTAGCCTGCAATTCGCGCCGGATGCGCTGGGCTGGCTTCGCGGGAGCCGCCTTCCCCAGACCGTGGGGCTGCTCGGCATCCTGATCGGACTCGGCCATTCGGTTCTGGCCATGAGCGGCGAGGAGACACTGGCTCAAGTGTACCGCGAGATCGAGCATCCGAAACTGCCCAACCTGAGGAAAGCTGGGCTGGTAATTTTCGTCTACAGCCTGACCTTCACTTCGCTCGTCTCCATATTCGCCGTGATGATCATTCCCGATACAATCCGGAAGAACTTCTTTGAGAACCTGATCGGCGGCCTGGCCATGCACTTGGCGGGTCCCCTGACGTTGCGCTTGGTGTTCCATGCCTTCGTGGTCCTGGTCGGGGTAATGATCCTGGCGGGGGGTGTCAACACGGCGATTGTAGGTTCTAACGGCGTACTCAATCGCGTGTCCGAGGATGGTGTGATGCCTGCTTGGTTCCGGCGTCCCCACCCGCATTATGGCACCTCCTACCGGATGCTCAACCTGGTGGTGGGATTGCAGTTGTTCACGATCCTGCTGAGCCGCGGCAACATCTACGTGTTAGGCGAAGCGTATGCCTTCGGCGTGATCTGGAGCTTTGTGATGAAGGGCCTGGGGGTGCTGGTCCTCCGGTATCGGCAGCCGGGGCCGCGCGAATATCGCGTCCCGCTCAACTTCCGCGCGGGCAAGACCGAAATTCCCTTGGGGCTGGGGTTGATAACCCTCACGCTGTTGGCCATCGCCCTGGTCAACCTGCTCACCAAGCAGGTGGCCACTGTCTCCGGCGTCGCCTTTACCCTCGTGCTTTACGGCGTCTTCATCGCCTCGGAGTGGGTGAGCCGCAAGCGCGGCGCGGCCCATGAGGAACTCGACGAGTTTCACTTGGCCCCGGGTGAAAGCTTGACTCCCAAAGCCCTGGGGTGCCGCTCGGGAAACATCGTGGTGCTGGTGCGCGACTACCACACGCTCTACCACCTGGGGCAGGTTCTGAAGCGCGTCCAGCCAGCCAAGCAGGATGTCGTGGTGCTGCACATCCGCATCCTCCAGCGGGCAGGATCAGGGGAAGGTGGCCTGCTGCCTGACCAGCTCTTTTCCATCAGCGAGCAGTATCTCTTCACGCGGGCCCTAAGCATGGCCGAACGGGAGGGGAAAACTATTCATCTCGCGGTCGCGGCGGCCAATGAAATCTGGGATGGTATCCTGCGTTCGGCTCAGTCCCTCGAGTCGTCCACGCTGGGTCTCGCGCAGTCGGCGAAGATTTCCATCGCGGAACAAGCCCGGCGCGCGGGAGTGGCCTGGGAGAGGCTGCCAGAGCCGAAGCCCGCACTCGGCCTGCAAATCTTTACGTCGGGGGGGCATGAAGAAATCCTCTATCTGGGGCCGCACGCACCCCACCTGACGCCCAACGAGATCGATCTGCTTCATCGCCTCTGGCTCCATTTCAGCAACGAGCTCGCCCCCGAAGAGTTGCATCACCACGATATCGTTCACTTCGCGCTTACCGAGCTCAAACACGAATTGGAAGAAGGCAAGGAAGAGGAAATCCGCGAGCGGCTGAAGCAGCACCTGGAAGAGATCAAGTCGCGCCGGCAGGGCCAGACGTCTGTGGACATCTAATCCTGCAGAGCGCTCTGCCGATCGAGTCAGCTCCCCCGCCGTTCGCCTACCTTCCCCGGAGATGAAATTCCTGGCAAACTGCGCTATGTTCGAGTAGGTCAAGCGCATGTCAGCCCCCGGTGCAGCCAGATCGCAACCGAAGTCAAGCCTCTCACCTGCCCACCTGGCCCTCCTCGCGGCTCGATTGGGAACTGTGCTGATAACCATCGGCGGGATCACCTGGCTCTGCTCGTCGCTGGTCCCCGTGAACGCGACGACCGCAGGCTTCGTTTACCTAGTGACCATTCTGCTGATTGCCACTTATTGGGGGCTTCGCGAGGCCATCGTCGCTTCTGTGGCCGCCGTCCTCTGCTTCAATTATTTCTTCCTACCTCCGGTCGGGACGTTTACGATTTCCGATCCCGGGAACTGGGTGGCCGTGTTTGCGTTCCTGGCCACCGCCCTGGTGGCCAGCCAGCTCTCGAACCGCGCCCGCCGGCGCGCTCAGGAAGCCGTGGCGCGGCAGCTTGAGATGGAAAGGCTCTATGCCTTGGGACGGGCCATCCTCCTGAGCGAGACGGCCCAAGCGGCGGCGAAGCAGATCGCTCATCAGGTGGCGCGAATCTTCGATTGTCGCGCGGTGGCCCTCTTTGACCGCGCGACCGGCGAAACCCACCACGCCGGCCCCGAGGATCTACCCGGCATCGAAGATAAATTGCAGGAGGCGGCGGTGCGGGGAACCTTTTTCTGGGACGCGCGCAGCCAGACGACGGTAGCCGCCATCCGCCTGGGGGGGCAACCCGTCGGGAGCCTGGCGATTCGCGGGGTATCCTTGCCGGACACGGCGCTGCAAGCGCTCGCCAATCTGGTGGCGATTGGTCTGGAGGTGGAGCGGGCTCGCGATACCGCCAGCCGCGCCGAAGCAGCCCGGCAAAGCGAGGAGCTGAAATCCACTCTGCTCGATGCCATCGCGCACGACTTGAAAACCCCGCTCACCTCGATAAAGGCGGCCGCCAGCGGCATTCTTTCCGCTCCGGGGGCGAAGCCGGAAGAACAGCGAGAGCTCCTGACCGTCGTGGACGAAGAGGCGGACCGCCTGGACAAACTCGTGACCGAAGCCCTCCACATGGCGCGCATCGAGGCGGCCAAATTCCAATTGGACAAAGGCCTGTACCCCGTGGAAGACCTCGTCTCGAAAGCTCTGCAACACATGAGGCCGCTCACCGAGGGGCGGACCTTAGACGTGCGCATCGCCCCGAACTTACCCATGCTCGAGGTCGACCCCGAGCTCATGGAGTTGGCGATCCGGCAGTTATTGGACAACGCGCTCAAGTACACGCCACCTACCAGCCCGGTCAGCATCGACGCTCGCCAGGTCAACAACAACGTCCTCCTCACCGTGCGCGACATGGGGCCGGGCATTCCCGAGAGGGATCAGGCACGCATTTTTGAGAAATTCTACCGCGGCGTGAACAACCGCTCCCGCGTGACCGGCACGGGCATGGGGTTGACGATCGCGCGCGAGATCGTGCGCACCCATGGCGGGCACATTTGGCTCAAAAGCAGCGCGGGACAAGGCTCGGAATTCTGCATTTCTTTGCCCGCTGCCCGGCAGGAGAAGACCGCGTGAGCGCAGGCCGCATCCTCGTGGTTGACGATGACGCGCAGATCCGCCGAGTGATGCGCACCACCTTGTCTGCCCACGGCTACGAGGTGAGCGACGTGCGCAGCGGCGAGGAGGCCCTGGAAAAGATCCGGGGGGAGACCTACGACCTCGCCTTGCTCGACATCAGCATGCCCGGCATAGGCGGCCTGGAAGCCTGCCGATCCATTCGCGCCGGATCGGACATGGCGATCATCATGCTCACCGTCCGCAATACCGAGCACGACAAGGTGGAGGCGCTCGACGCGGGAGCGGACGACTACGTCGTCAAGCCCTTCAGCACTCCCGAACTCCTGGCTCGTATCCGGGCCGCGCTGCGCCGTGCGCCTCTGGCCCCCGACGCGGGCCCGCAACGGGTCAACTTGAAAGAAGTGGACATCGACTTTCCCTCCCGCCGGGTCACCGTCCATGGCCGGGAAGTCCGCCTGACTCCCAAAGAGTTCGACTTGCTTCGGTATTTGGTGAGCCGCCCGAATCGCACCATCCCCCACCGCGAACTCCTGCAGGCGGTCTGGGGCCCGGACTACGGCGATGAGCTGGAGTACCTCAGAGTCTTCGTCAACCAACTTCGCAAGAAGATTGAGCCGCAACCCGCCAAGCCTAAGTTCCTTCTCACCGACCCTTGGGTCGGCTACCGCTTCTCGCTTCCCGAATAGCCTTTATAAAATCTTGAGCACTTCCTTATGACTTATTTAGGCTGGTGCGCCTACTTTGAATATTAGGTCGCGCTAAAGCATGGTTTCGATGCTATCTCGGTGCGGACGAGGTAACGGATCATGATGGATCTTTTCTACGTTTTGATGGGCGTCGTTTTTTTCATCGTCTGCTGGTTCTTCACCAAAGCCTGTGACCGCCTTTAGGGGAGTTTGCGTTATGGATTACATCATCGCCGGTGTCGCCGCGCTTTTTTTGTTTGGGTATCTCGTCTACGCGCTGCTGCGCCCGGAGCGATTCTAGGAGCAGGATTATGACCTCGGTCGGCATCTTGAACATGGTCGTCTTTTTTCTGATTATCCGTGCGATAACCAAGCCCTTGGGCGTCTTCCTGACCAAGCTTTTCCAGGGCGAGCAAACCTTCCTGCACCCTCTTCTCCGCCCTCTCGAGAAGCTGACGTATCGCCTCTGCGACATCCGCGAGGACTCCGAACAACGCTGGACCCAATACGCCGCCTCTCTACTCGCCTTTAGCCTGGTGAGTTTCCTTTTCGCGTATTTGATCCAGAGGCTGCAAGGCTTCCTGCCTTTGAACCCGATGCACTTCGGGACCGGGAGGGCGCCTGCCGGGTCCACCGGGATGACCCCCGACCTGGCATTCAACACCGCCACCAGCTTCGTAACCAACACCAACTGGCAGAACTACGGCGGCGAATCCACGCTCAGCTACCTTGTCCAGATGACCGCCCTGACGGTGCAGAACTTTGTCTCGGCCGCGGCGGGCGTGGCAGCATCCGTCGCCCTCATCCGCGGGTTTGCGCGCAAGCAGGTGAATAGCGTCGGCAATTTCTGGGTGGATTTGGTGCGCTCGACTATTTACATCTTTCTCCCCATGTCCTTCCTGGGCGCGCTCTTCCTCTGCTCGCAAGGGGTGATCCAGAACTTCAAGCCCTACTCGACGGTCAAGACGCTGGAGGGCGCCACCCAGACCATCGCGCAAGGTCCGGTCGCTTCGCAAGAAGCCATCAAGATGGTCGGCACCAATGGCGGCGGCTTCTTCAACGTTAATTCCGCCCATCCCTTTGAAAACCCCACCCCTCTGACGAACTTCGTTCAAATGCTCATGATTTTTGTGATCCCGGCGGGGCTCACCTATCAGTTCGGCAAAATGGTGGGTGACAAACGGCAAGGGTGGGCTTTATTCGCGGCCATGAGCGTCCTGTTCGTGGCGGGCTTCTTTGTGTGCTATCCGGCGGAACAGGCCGGCAACCCCCAGTTGACGAAGTTCGGTCTCGAAACCCGTGCCAGCAACACCCAGCCCGGCGGCAATATGGAAGGGAAAGAGGTGCGCTTCGGGATTCCCGCTTCGGCTTTGTTTGCCGTAGTCACTACCGACGCAAGCTGCGGCGCCGTGAACAGCATGCACGACAGCTACACCCCCCTCGGCGGGTTGGTTCCTCTGTTCAACATTCAACTCGGCGAAGTCGTCTTTGGGGGAGTTGGAGCAGGCCTCAAGGGCATGCTGCTCTTCGCCATCTTGGCCGTCTTCATCGCGGGGTTGATGGTGGGGCGCACGCCCGAATACGTCGGCAAGAAGATCGAGCAAAAAGAAGTGAAGATGTGCATGTTGGCCTTGATCATCATGGCCGCGAACGTCCTGGTCTTCACGGGAATCAGCTCCGTGGCCAAATTCAAAGAGCATGGGTACTGGAACCATCCCGGCGCGGCCACGGCCAACACTGCCAATAATGGCCCGCACGGATTCAGCGAGATCCTTTATGCCTACACCAGCACGAACGGGAACAATGGTAGCGCCTTCGGGGGTTTCAGCGGTGACACACCGTGGTACAACCTGACGCTCGGCCTTGCCACCCTGATCGGCCGGTTTCTTTTCATTATTCCCATGTTGGCGGTCGCGGGCAGCCTGGCCGCCAAAAAGAAAGTTCCCGAGACGAGCGGCACGCTGCCCACGCACGGGCCCCTCTTCGTCGGCCTGCTGATCGGCACGGTGATTATCGTTGGCGCGCTGACCTACTTTCCCGCCGTGTCGCTCGGCCCCATCGTCGAGCATTTTCTGATGCACGAAGGGAAACTCTTCTCGGCTCTTCCATTTTTGATCTGGAGCTAATGCATGGCAACGACCCTCCATCCACCCGCCGCGCAGGAGCGGCCCACTACGCTGCTACCCGTGAAGCTGGGGCGCGCCCGCCCCTTGTTCGATCCGGAGATTGTGAAGCGGGCAGTCAAAGCCTCCTTCCCGAAACTCAATCCCGTGACCCTGGCCAAGAACCCCGTCATGTTTGTGGTGGAGGTGGGCGCGGCGATCACCACAATTCTCCTGGTCCGTGACGCGCTCCTGGGGGCCGGGGGGATTGGCTTCACATTCCAGATCGCCGTCTGGCTTTGGTTCACCGTACTTTTCGCCAACTTCGCCGAGGCGATGGCCGAGGCGCGCGGCAAGGCCCAGGCAGACACCCTGCGCAAGACCAAGACGGACGCCATGGGGAAGTTGCTGGCCGCCGGCGGGAAAGTTGAGATCGTGCCGGCATCGAAGCTCCGCCCAGGCGACGTTGTGATGTGCGCGGTAGGAGACCTCATTCCCGGCGACGGCGAGGTGATCGAGGGAATTGCCACCGTGGACGAATCCGTGATTACCGGCGAGAGCGCTCCCGTCATTCGCGAGTCGGGCGGGGACCGCAGCGCCGTAACGGGTGGAACCAAGGTTCTGTCCGACCAGATCAAAATCCGGATTACCTCCAAGCCCGGCGAGACGTTCCTCGACCGCATGATCGCCTTGGTCGAAGGGGCGGAGCGGCAGAAGACCCCGAACGAGATCGCGCTCAACATCTTGATCGCCGGCCTGACCTTGATCTTCCTGCTGGCGGTCGCGACCCTGCAACCCTTCTCTTCCTACGCCGTCCATTCCGCCGGCGCGGGCCGGATCCCGAGCGTGGCGGTGCTCGTTTCGCTGCTCGTGTGCTTGATTCCAACCACCATCGGCGGACTCCTTTCGGCCATCGGCATCGCCGGGATGGATCGCGTCATGCAACACAACGTCTTGGCCATGAGCGGCAAGGCGGTGGAAGCCGCGGGCGATGTCAATACTCTCCTGCTCGACAAGACCGGCACCATCACGCTCGGCAACCGGGAAGCGGTGGAGTTTATTCCGGCCGAAGGCGTGACGGAAGCCGAACTGGCCGACGCCGCGCAGCTTTCCAGCCTGGCCGATGAAACTCCCGAGGGCCGGTCTATTGTGGTGCTGGCCAAAGCGAAGTATCAGTTGCGGGGCCGCGAGGTCTCGGGGCACGAGGCGCACTTCATCCCGTTCTCAGCTTACTCCCGCATGAGCGGAGTGGACCTGGACGGCCGGCGCCTGCGCAAAGGCGCGACGGACGCGATTATCCGATTCGTCAAGGAACAAGGCGGAGAGGCCCCGGCCGGCTTGCTCGAGACTTCCGACCGCATCGCGCGCAGCGGCGGCACTCCGCTGGCGGTTGCCGACGGCTCCCAGGTGCTCGGAACGGTCCACTTGAAGGACATCGTAAAGGGGGGCATGCGTGACCGCCTCGCCCATCTGAGGGCCATGGGAATTCGCTCGGTCATGATCACCGGCGACAATCCGCTTACTGCGGCCGCCATCGCGCAAGAGGCCGGAGTGGACGATTTTCTCGCCCAGGCCACCCCCAAAGACAAGATGGATTACATCAAGAACGAGCAAGCTCAAGGCCGGCTGGTCGCCATGACCGGCGACGGCACCAACGACGCGCCCGCCTTGGCCCAGGCCGACGTCGGCGTGGCCATGAACACCGGAACCATGGCGGCAAAAGAGGCCGGCAACATGGTGGACTTGGACAGCAATCCCACCAAGCTCATCGAAGTGGTGGCCATCGGCAAACAACTGCTGATCACGCGAGGCGCTCTGACGACGTTTTCCATCGCCAATGACGTGGCCAAGTACTTCGCCATCATCCCGGCCATGTTCAAAAGCACCTACCCGTCGCTGGAGCACCTGAACATCATGCAC
>Ga0187771_10001045_pt1 | contig 18136 bp, 14 predicted proteins | sample 0116_SJ02_MP15_1_FD_133139 | JGI IMG/M metagenome (GOLD analysis project Ga0187771, IMG submission 133139) | Tropical peat soil microbial communities from peatlands in Department of Meta, Colombia - 0116_SJ02_MP15_10_MG | ecosystem: Environmental > Terrestrial > Soil > Wetlands > Peat | place...
GAGGACTGGAACATCTTGACAACACTTAATACATTTTATGGGAATCAGTTGTTTTTGGTTAAAAGGCTACTTCAGAACGCACAGGATAAGGGGATGACGACGGCTATTGTCGGGAAAAGCGGGGCGGCCTTTATGTTCGACCTCGATCGCAAAGGGTTCGGAATAGACGAAAACACAGTGTTCCCGGAGTCCTTTGCCCGGGAGCTTCAACAGGCAGGATACTCGCTGCCGAAAAATACAACAATCATGTGGCCGGACATAACATTGTCGTCTTCAAATAGTGATCCAACAAGCAGGCCACCTTCGAAAAAACTATCTGACAACGTCACGTCAGACCCCACAATCGGCACTGCCTCTCCAAATACTTTGTCTAACAGTTATATGATGAAGGTATATTTGCAGTACATCCTGCCTAATAAAAAACCGGATATTTCGGTCATCTGGTTTAGGGACCCTGATACCACCCAGCACCTTTACGGTGTTGGGACGCAGGCATATAGGGCTGCGCTCGCAAGTATGGACGACATGATAGGGCAACTCATGGTTCAACTGCTCGATCAGATCGACAATACCGACATCGTTATCGTTTCCGACCACGGCCACAGCAATGTATCAGGCGACCTCAACCTTTTTCCCTTGAGAGCTATTGCCAACGGCGCGACGGCAGATAAGGACAGTTCCAATGGATATTCTGTTTCGGGGGACGTCAGGCTTGCTCAACTTCTATTTGATAATGAGATTGTGACAAATGTTTATGATGGGAATGATTATTCCTATGATCCCGTGTTATCAGGAATAATGGCTGATGGCACTCGTGTCTACCCTGACAAAACCGATATAGACGGATCTGTCACAGGCACCATTGGAAAAAAGTACACAACAAGGGGATTCAAAATCCCCCCAACCGGCTTGCCTTCCGGTTCTGTGGTAATCGCTGCAAACGGAGGAAGCGATTATCTTTACGTGCCTTCGAAGGACAAGGTTACCGTCCGTAAAATTGTCACCTTTTTACAGCAAAGGGAGGAGTTCGGAGCAATTTTCGTCGATGACATATACGGCAGCCTTGCAGGGACCATGCCGATGAGCACAGTTCATCTGGAGAACACTGCTGGAAGAAACCCCGACATCATCGTCAGTTACAATTTCGATGAGAATACTTTCATCCAAGGGGTTAAAGGCATAGAGTACGAGAGCATGCAGATTTACCGCGGTATGCACGGCTCCTTTAGTCCTATCGATGTGCACAATACGCTTATTGCTTATGGTCCTGACTTCAAGTCTGGTGATATTGACACGCCTTCGGGCAATATCGATGTAGCCCCAACTATAGCTAATTTGATGGGCCTGAGCCTGCCGGACTCAGACGGTCGTGTGCTGTACGAGGCGTATAAGGGCAGTTCAGTGACGGTAACTGCCGTTTCAACAAATAGGCTTGTTCAGTCTTCCGCTGCGCCTGGCCTGACTTTTTATCTGCCTACTGCTGTACTAAATTCTAAAGCCAAGGTCGACAGCGGTAAATCCCGGTATTCTATCAGCCTGTCCACGTCAACGGTGACCGATTCCACTGGCAAGTCAGTAACTTATTTCGATTATGCGAAAGCAGTGAGGGAGTAATTTTTCTTGCAGAATCTTTTTGGTCAGCGGGTTCTTCTTGATGTCTGTGTGAAAATACTCAATAAATAGTAGAGTGTTCGTTCCAGATTCTATGAAAAGATCGACTATAGCAGTGTCTCTTTTTTTTCTGTCATGGATATTTTTTCATGCCGGTATGGTTAGAGCTGAGCCGTCAATGGCATTTCCTGTTTTACCTCATGACATGTATATGGAAGGGACTTACTACGGCAAGCAGGAAATAACTTTCAGCCTTTCAGTGACACAGGATAATTTTGTAAAAATATACAGCAACGGAATTGTTATTCTCGGGGAAAAAGAAAAGGGTGAAGCGGTTTATTATTTTATTAATAAAAACAAAAAGCTGATAACCAAAGTGAGTCAGGGTAACCTGTACCGGATAGGAGAGTTCGGCAACTGGAACAGCATCGTCGGGCTTATAAATCTAAAGCCCGGCACACAACTGGTGAAGGAAAAACTATTTGATGATAAGAAAGCTTGTATGCCGTATGAAGTGAGAGGTGAGGAGAAAATCCGGGTCTGCATGAATGATACCTATTACGTACCTATCTATATAGAGCAAGATGGGTCAGTGATTGAGCGCACGACACGGCTCGAGCCATTTGGGTCTTCTCTTGATACAGCGGATTTGCTTGCCAACTACCTGAGAGAAAAATACCGGTATATAGATGCAGACGATGATATCGCTCCTGATACAGATTAAAACCTTCTTACACATTCATAGTTCCAGAACAATATTTTTAGCTTTTACTAGCCGGAAACTGCATTTTCCGGACCATTCCTTCCGCACGTTCCGATTTAAAGCTGCCATCGATTCCGATGCAAAGTTTACACACGTTCCAATACAAACCTGCCGCCCCGGCAGGGAACCAATCGATATCATCCTGAAATGTGCCCCAAGATGTCCTTCCTTCATGTATCTGAGACTGAAGTTTTCTTGCCACGTGACCAGGTTGGTACCAGAAATTGTGCCACTTTACCGATTGATCACTAAATGAAAGGTATCCGAGCTAATCGCGACATATTTATGTTGTTGTTTAGTTCAGATTTCCGAAAAAACCTGTCAAGGCCATTTCCTCTTTAACTTCCGCACAGTGTTTTCTATACAGGTACAGCGTTCTATGATCTACCAATATTATTCTGTTGACTTAAAAGAATGAAAGTCGCAATGTGAGAGCGGCAACGCGCTCACGTTTGCGACTGTACCATGGCTGAACATGATGGTAACAAGTCCCGCGAGGATCACGCTTACCGTCATGAACTTCGGTCTTATCCTCTTGACTACGCCGTGCATAATCGCCTCTTTAAGATCATCAATACCTTTTAACTTTCCTTCTTTTCTCCATTGCTATTAGGCAAGCTCAAGGTAAAGCAGCATTACTACCCCCGTCTCGCCATCCAGCCAGCGAGGGCCTCAAGACTGTCTTTTTTCAGTTGACAGGGCAATATGGCATTCTATATACTGCTTAAGGTAAAGTTTATAAGTTTATAAAAAAAACTAATAGATTTTGCTTTCCTTAACGTTTAGGGGCGGGTAACGGGGAGAAGCGACGTGCAGAAGAAACGTCAGCAAGATGAGTCTAATCAACAGAGCAGTCTAAGCACTCACTATTCTAAGACAAGCTCCTCAGAGAGACTGGAAGTTCCCGACCCATTTCCGTACTATGCAGTGTTCGAGCACATGCGGGATGCGATCTCGATAGTTGATACCCGCACGTTTAACATTTTGTACGTAAATACTGTTTTTCTCGAAGCGCTCGGACTGAAGAAGGAAGATGTCTTAGGCGAGAAATGTTACAAGGTTACTCATCTGCGCTCTGTTCCTTGTGCATCAGCTGATGATGATTACTGCCCTGTTTTCCAGGTTCTCAAGACCGGAAGACACGCCTCAGTCGAACACACTCACTACAGCAGAAAAAAGCATGTTGAAGTGACTGCTTTTCCGATAAAGGAACTCGATGGATCGATCAAAAAGGTTATCCACATATCGAGGGACATATCGGAGCGCAGAAGGGTCGAAGATGAACTGAAGGAGCAGAAGGAATTCTCGGAAAGCTTGGTCCAGAACAGCACTGCGCCGACCTTTGTGCTTGACTCCGACCACAGGGTTGTCATCTGGAACAAGGCGTGTGAAGAGATGACAGGTATTCCCGCAAAAGATGTGCTTGCTACAGACAGCCACTGGAAGGCCTTTTACCATTACAACCGCCCCTGTCTGGCAGACCTTATAATCGACGGGAGGATAGATGAACTCGATAAATACTATACCCGATGGTCGAAATCAAGGACTCTGGCCGAAGGATATCATGCAGAAGGATGGTACAGGTTCATAAACGGTGAGGAGAGATATATTATTTTTGACGCTGCGCCGATCTATCGCCGCAACAGTGAACTCATTGCGTCGATTGAAACGTTTGAAGATATCACTGAGCGCAAACATGCCGAGAAGAGACTGAAGTATCGCATAGAGTTTGAGAAGCTTGTTACCGGTATATCGACAAAGTTTATCAACCTTTCGCCCGGGGAGATCGACCCCGGAATAGACGAAACCTTGAAGATAATAGGTGAATTCACCGGTGTTGACCGCAGTTACGTCTTTCTTTTCACCGACGACGGCGAGAGGATGGACAACACGCACGAGTGGTGCGCTGAAGGGATCGAGCCACAGCTGGAGAATCTGCAGAGAATTTCCGTTGACGAGGAATTCCCCTGGTATGCAAGGAAGATAAGGGCGAGAGAAGTTGTCTATATTCATTCAGTTGATGATTTTCCACCTGAGGCGATCCTCGAAAAGCAGGAGTTCGAACGTGATGGGGTCCAATCTCTTCTGGTGGTCCCAATAGTATCAGGCGAAACACTTATCGGATTTGTCGGCTTTGATTCTGTGCGCAATAGAAGAATATGGTCGGAAGAAAGTATCGCCATGATGAGGACCGTGGGAGAGATTATCACAAATGTGGTCGAGCGCAAGCGGGCCATGGAATTGATGAGGGAAAGCGAAGACAGGTTCGAAGCGATCACGGGCACAGCTGCAGATGCCATCATCCTTATGAACGGCAAAGGTACGATTTCCTATTGGAATCCTGCGGCGGAAAGAATGTTTGGCTACCACATAGAGGAAGCAATCGGTAGGGAACTCCACTCGCTGATTGTGCCTAGGGAATACAGCGATCATTACAGGGAGGGTCTCGATGAATTCAGAAAAACGGGGCAGGGTCCTGTTGTGGGGCGACCATTTGCAACTGTGGCACTTAGAAAAGACGGCTCTGCGTTCCCGATAGAGGTTTCGATCTCATCGATATATATGAGAGGCGGATGGAAGGCGGCCGGCATAATCCGTGACATCACCGATCGGAAAAGAATCGAGGAAAACAGCATTAAGGCGCAGAAACTGGAGTCCCTCGGTATCCTTGCCGGAGGCGTTGCCCACGATTTCAACAATTTCCTTTCGGCTATGCTCGGTAACATCTCTCTGGCAAAGATGCATGCTCATGACGAGGGTGAACAGCTGGAACTATTGACCGACGCTGAAGAGGCCGTTCTGCGAGCAAAACACCTCACTCAGCAGCTCCTGACTTTTTCGAAGGGCGGAGAACCTGTGAAAAGAGTAATTTCTATAGCACAACTGCTGAAAAATTCGACTGATTTTGCTCTCAGGGGATCGATGAGTACCTGTGAGCTAGCCATTTCGAAGGACCTCTGGGACATTGAGGCCGATGAAGGGCAGATAAACCAGGTTATAAACAATCTGATGATCAACGCCGACCACGCAATGCCCGGAGGAGGGACGATCCGCATACGAGCCGAAAATGTCTGTATCGGTCCCAATACAGCTCTGGACTTGAAGCCAGGCAAATACGTGAACATATCAGTTGAGGATCATGGGACCGGAATACCCAAAGAATATATCAGAAAGATATTCGACCCTTATTTTACAACAAAGGATGAAGGCTGTGGGCTAGGACTCGCCACCTCCTATTCCATCATACGGAAGCATGGCGGATGCCTCACTGTTGAATCGGAGCCCGGCATGTTGACAACCTTTCACGTCTACGTTCCATCAACTGAGAAGAAGACAACAGAGACCCCTAAAGAGAGGAAATGCCTTTTCACCGGAAAAGGCAGGATTCTTGTCATGGACGACAACGACGGCGTCAGAGTTGCAATTGGGAAAATGCTTGACGAGATCGGATACACCGCCGAATTGGCTGCAGATGGGCAAGAGGCGATCGCAAAATATATGGATGCCATGAAATCCGGGCAGTCCTTTGATGCAGTACTCCTTGACCTGACGGTACACGGAGGGATGGGGGGGAGAGACTGTATTGTGAAGTTGGCGGAGATTGATCCTGGAGTGAAGGCGATTGTCTCAAGTGGTTATTCCGATGATCCCATAATGGCAGATTACCGGGAATATGGGTTCAAAGGTGTCATCTTGAAGCCCTACAGGATAGAAGACCTGAGCGAGGTCCTTCACGCAGTAAAAAAATAGAAAAGAGTAGAAAATAATAGAACTTCGTTTTCTTAAGCTTCCCGGTCAGGGGAAATTGGGGGCGGAATGCCAAAGAAAACTAAACACTCTCATGTAAGGTCCCTTCTCTATCCACACTTAAACAGGGGAGAGCGTAGTGAAGAGAAGCCTTGAGTTAAAGGTGATTGCAGTTGTGGCGGCATTGCTCGTTGTCGGCATCGTCTCCGCCGCCTTCATCGCAGAGTCAACACATAAAACAATCCTTTATAGCATCACCGAGCTTGCCACCGAAAAGACCACAAGCATCATTTTCCAGGATGTCGAAACTACAATGCTCGAAGGAAAAGCAGACGTTACAAAAAATCTTGTTGAGAACGTCAGGAAGATCCGGGGGATTGAGGATATTACTGTCCTGAACTCCGAGGGTCGCGAGGCATTCAGGGACGGTTCTCCCGCGCAGGAAGCTTCGGTCCTCGAGGAATTGAAATCGGGCAAAGAACGGGTTTTGAGCCGTAAAGGATCACGACTCATTTTTTATATGCCTTTCAAGAATACACCGTCATGCCAAACCTGTCATGGCACAGATAAGCCCATACTGGGTGCAGTGAGGGTCTCCGTTTCGCTTGAGAGGGAATACGGCAAGGCCTCGGCACTCATCGCACGGGGAATTTTAGTCGCTGTCATCTCATGCCTCTGTTTTTGTTTCGTGCTCTGGGTGATGCTGAGGAAGATGGTTATCAAACCGGTAAAATCGATCGAGGCAGCCGCCGCCGGGATCGCTGACGGCGATCTCTCTTTTAACGTGAAAAGCGTCGGTCAGGACGAAATCGGGAGGGTGAGCGCGCTCCTCAAGGAGTCCTTACACTCGCTCGAAAGAGTTCTTCAGAGGATCAAAGAATTGTCCGAAAGGATCGTGATCGTCGCCGACGAGACAAGCAAGGAATCTGAGAAAGTGATACGAGGGGCCGAGGCGGAGGCCGAGGCGACCAGCAATATATCGAGCGCCGTAGAAGAACTTAATGCAACGGCCGCTCAGATTGCCGGCAATACTGAAGACCTTGCAGCCTCTGCACAGGAGACATCCGCCTCCATTGAAGAAATGGCATCAAGCATCAATATTGTCAACAACAGTATTCAAGAGCTGGACGGCGTAGTTGGATCAACCTCTGCTTCCATCGAGCAGTTGTCGGCCTCGACAAAGGAGATGGCAATCCATGCCGAAAAGCTGGCTGGTGCATCGGAAGAGACACTCTCCGCGATTTCAGAGATTACCGCGACCATAAAGGAAGTCAGCGGGAGTGCAAAGGAATCGGCCAGGTTATCGGAAAGGGCGATGAACGATGCCACTACGCTGGGCATAACATCGATAGCGAAGACGATGGAGGGTATGAAAGATATACAATCGTCTGCCCGGGATACGGCCGAATGCATTTCGGCGCTTGGCAAAAGATCTGGAGAAATAGAGATGATACTGGATGTTATCAGCGCGGTCAATGATGAAACGGAACTGCTATCCCTGAACGCTGCCATACTTGCGGCACAGGCAGGGGAACATGGCAGGGGCTTCTCAGTGGTCGCGGATGAGATCAGGGCGCTTGCTCGAAGAACTGAAAAGTCCACAAAGGAAATAGCCGCCCTCATAGAGGCAGTTCGGCGCGAAGTGGCTAATGCCACCTCTGCGATGCAGAAAGGCATCGCCTCGGTGGATCTCGGGCTTCGGCTCGCACAGGGAGCTGAAGACGCACTTAAAAAAATATTGGAGAGTTCGAAAAAATCTTCCGAGATGACCCTCTCGATAGAACGCAGCACCGAAGAGCAGGCGAAGGCCGCAAACCTCGTCACTGAAGCCACGGAACGTATCAGAAACATGATAGGCCATATAGCCAGGGCAACGTCTGAACAATCACAGGGGGTCATTCTTGTCACGGAGGCAGCAGACAGGATGAAAGACCTCTCTTCTCAGGTTAGCAGAGCTATGGGTGAGCAAGCGCAGAGCAGCAAACAGATCGCGCAAGCCATTGAAATCGTCTCGGAGCGGAGCCAACAGATATCAATGTCTCTTGCCGAACATAAGAAAGGCTCAGGAAGCATTCTTGGCAGCGTTGAGGCAGTAAAGGATATTCCGGTCGAAAATAGAGACCTTGCACTCAGGATAGGCAAAACGCTTTGGAACCTTCAGAAGGACGCGGAACTCCTAAACGCAGAGATGGAGAGGTTCAAGTTTTCCGGAGAAAAGGGACAGTCTTTGAGGTTCGGCGTTGTCCCTCTTCAGGACCCCTCGGTAATGTTCAGAAAATTCACGCCTCTTTCGGAATATCTGAGCAAGAAACTCAGCAGGAGAGTTGATCTCAAGGTCGCGATTGATATGGACGGTGCGGTTGAAGATATAGGGAGAAACAACACTCAGTTATGTGCAATGGGTCCCGCAAATTATGTCGAGGCGAGAAAGAAGTTCGGCGTGACAGTAATTGTGAAGGCTCTGAGAAAAGGCAAGCCCTTTCATCGCGCCGCAATCGTAGTTAAGGACGATTCCGCTATCCGTTCTGTGAGCGACCTCAGAGGAAAGAAATTCGCTTTTGTAAGTCCTAAATCCGCAACGGGTCATATCATGCCTCTCGTAACACTTAAAGATGCGGGCATAGGGATCGAAGACCTTTCCCATTATCGCTTCCTTAAGCAGCATGAAGGGGTCGCAAGGGCTGTGCTTGACGGAGAATTCGATGCCGGGGGGCTGATGGAGGAAACAGCAGCGGAATACAGAGAAAAGGGGTTGCGGATCCTTCAGCTGTCACCGGAGATTCCGGAGTTCAATATATGCTGTAACCTTTCCGTAGACGAAGATACGAGGCTTGCCATCAAAAACGCTTTGATCTCTCTCGATGTTTCCAAGGCGGGTGACGCTGAGGTGCTGGGATCACTGGGTAAAGACTGTACAGGCTTTGTATCGGCAGATGAAAGAGATTACGACATCTTCAGGGAGAAGACCTTCGATCTGTCGAGTACGGCAAGTGCAGACTCATATCTGTACGTTAGGAGCACATCCAGGAGGTAACTCGTGACGCCTCTAAAACATAGAGATCAATTGCTTGCAGATAGACCGGGGACGAGGACGTCTTTCTCATAAGAATTTCTGTTTTTTCGGTACCGCCTGTTTGCCCTTCCTCCCCTGGACAACGGGCGGTACACCTGAAAGAATGTGATGAAACATATATAAGAAAGAAGGATCTCAGGCGCGGCAGAAATCGAACCTTTTCCCGGTTTCAGTTTAGTTTCATCCGATTATTTCGCGCCTGGTAGGGTCTGGCAGGTTTTCCTTACACTGGGATCATTAAAACATACCAGGCACTTATTGATTATCTATTTCTGCAATCCGTGCCTATTGTCCTCCCGGTTTTTTTGCCCTCATCTCATGCAACTTTGCAAAATCAGGGTATTCCCGGATATTCACACTCCTCCCGCGATTGCAGGGATTATCGACACCTCATCGCCGTCCTTGACCATTGCAGCCTCTGCTCCGATAGTTCTTATGTCCTCCTCGTTCACGTAGATGTTCACGAACTTCCTGATCTTTTCTTCCTCTAATATCCTCTCCCCGATTCCGGGGAATCGTCTTTCCAGATCCCGAATAAGCTCAATAACCCTCCCTGGAGACCCTTCCACTTCCCCCTTCCCCTGCGTCAATCTCTGAAGAGCTGTCGGTATCTTTACGTTCACTGCCATTTTTCCCACCCCCTTTAAACATCTTCGATCTTTAGCTATTGCAAGCTGCGTGCCATAAAAATGGTAGAACATGCAGCGATTTTCTCCAGATAACTCATCCTACCTGATTATGATTTATGCATAATGGTTATGATGTGAACAGACATTGCAATTCATGGGAACTTTGTTTTAGGATTGGCGTGGGAATGATGATGAGGATTGGTCATCTTTCGACTCTTTATCATACCTCGATGCTTTTAATGGCAAGAGGCGATATCGCCCAGCGTCTCGGTGTTGGTGTGGAATGGAGATTGTTCGGCACGGGCCCGGCAATCGTAAACGCCTTTGAAGAAGGCGATCTTGACCTGGCATACATCGGGTTGCCGCCGGCAATTATAGGTATAGACCGGGGCACAAGTATCGTGTGCGTGGCCGGAGGACACGTTGAGGGAACAGTAATTGCCGGGAAGAAAGAGTTTGTAGGCTTTCCTGATGTAGAAGACCTGCAAGCTGTCCTCTGCCAGCTTAAGGGAACGAGAATCGGTGTTCCGGGGAAAGGGTCCATACACGACGTGATCATCACCGATCTAATTGACAGATTTAATCTTGCACAAAAAATAACAATTATTAACTTCCGGTGGGCCGACGAGGCATTGGAAGCGATAGCAAGGGGAGATGTTGCTGTGGTTGTTGGTACTCCTGCATTGGCGATAGCTGTGAAGACCTATGCAGGCGGTAAGATATTGTATCCACCATCAAAGCTTTGGCCCTATAATCCCAGTTATGGCATCCTTACAGACAGGGTCTTTTTAGAAAGGGAAACAGACCTTATTCAAAAGTTTCTTGTACTGCACGAAGAGGCCACCGCTTTTATCAGGCAGGCACCCCTGGACGCAGCACGAATGATATCGAGTTACATCGGGTTTGTAGGACCTGAATTCGTCATAGATACCTTGAGAGTATCTCCTAAATACTGTGCACAACTTACGGATGAGTTCATTTTCTCGACTATGGAATTTACGAGGGTTATGAGGAAACTGGGATACGTACAAAGAGAGATCGCTTCCCATGAGATTTTTGATACCTCGATGATAAGAAAGATACATCCGGAGAAAGACCATTACGGAGATGGAATTTCCGTTATCGCTTAACCAGCCCTGAGAAAATCCTGAACCCCTTTCTTTATTTCAAGATAGTCCAAAGGAATGTTGGGCACGTCCCTATTTCCAGGAACAGCCAGGACATGGATAAATCTCAGGCCTTCTTGAGGGCTCTTCAGGACATCAATTATCTCTCTGCGTCCCGACACCTTGATAGTGTTCTTAATGCCCAGGCCTTTTGCCGCAACTTCCAAATCGACACAGGAGCCGGTGAGGGTCGGCTGATTTCCGGTAGAGCCGTATGAACTGTTGTCGACAGCCAATATCGTCAGATTCTCCGGTCCTAAATGCGCCGCTGTAGCGAGCGTGCCGGGATTCATAAGGAGACTCCCGTCGCCATCGATCACCACTACCTGTTTATGCGAAGTTAGAGCGATACCGAGTCCGATTGGCGTGGCCATACCCATGCTGCCGAGCATATAGAAGTTGGAGGGCCGATGTTTTATATGAAAAAGCTCTTTCGAGGGGAATCCCAGATTGCATACTACGACTTTTGAATCAAGGTAGGGCGCCGCTGCCTTCAGGACTTCAAAGCGTGTTAACCGGCGTTGAGATGCATGCGTCCCTTTTAATCCCCCCCCTGCCAAGGGGGAATTGCGGGGGGTGTATCGTAACCTGCATTTTGTATCGCGCTTTACGTACACCGTATCTTCCACCCGGCAACCTATCTTTTCCCATATCGAAGGGCTTAGCAGGAAGGCATGAATTTTATTTCTTTTATAGACTTCTGACAGTTTCTTCCCAATAGTCCCGAAATGGTCTCTTGTGTCGATGACCGAATAGGTCATCTTTGCCCCGCGTAAGATACTGGGAAGTCTCAAGCCCATAGGGACCTGCGCGGCTATTTTTTCTTTATAAACTCCCCGCCGGCTTACAAAGAGAGCGAGAGGCAATTTATAAGGCTCGGTGAGAGACAGCATGGCATTAATCATGTTCCCTAGACCGGAACTCTGGACAAACATTGCTGGTCTCTTCGCCGAAAGAGCAGCTCCCGCGCAGATGCCGACCCCCTCTTCCTCCCTCGTCAGGGGAACGTGGAAAAAAGTTTGGGAGACCATTCTAAGAAGGGCCTCGATCTTTTCGCACGGAAGTGAGCAGGTGAAGTCCACTCCTTGCTCCTTCAAAATGGTTATCAGTGCTTTTTCAGGGCATGGCATAATAGCTTTTCTATCTCCTCCTCCGAAATCCCTTTTGATATAATCCGAGGTTTAATGTGAAATGTTTTCCTTTCCCTCTTTAATCTTTTTTCACCGCCGCCGGTTATATTCAGAAGAATAGTGTTTTCCCTTTTGACTGCTCCGGTACCCACCGCTTCTTTCAAGGCGGCCACTGCCACTCCTGCAGCCGGCGAGATATCAACGCCCTCTGTATTCTCAAACAGGTCCATTGCCATATACACGGCTTCGTTCGTTATTCCATACATTCTTCCGCCAGTAGCCCTGAGCGCGTCATAGACCCCTCCCCAGATTGAGTATGCTGGATAACGGGTGGAGAGTACCCTGGTAGTAATCTGACCGATGAGTTCGGGTCTCAGGTCTTCAGGCAGGAGATACCGACTGCCCCTTCCCCATGCATTTACCATTGGGACAAAAGGCGCGTTCTGTGCGAGATGAAGCATCGGCAATAGTGAACCGAACCGCCCGTCCCTTATAAACCTTTCCGCTGCCTCCCTGACGCCTATAGCCCCGGTCCCACTTCCTACCGCCTGGAAATAATGGTCGGGAAGTTTCCCTACGCTTGCGCACGCTTCTAGCAATACAATCCCGAGGCCGTCTCTTTTTGCGACATTCTTCACTCCGCCTTCAAATGGCACTCCGAGGGTGTGAGAAATCCTCCTGGCCACGTCAATAGAATCGGCATAATCACCGTCACTTACTGCGAGGATTGGGACGGGCTGAAAGGGCTCAAGAGACCACATATCAACCAGGCACATCTTCGGCACGACTATAAACACCGGAAATCCGGATACGGCGGAAAGGTGCGAAAAGGCCTTTGCAGTGTTCCCGGCAGAGGCCACGACTAAACCATTTATTTCATTTTCAGCCGCATTCTGGAATACTACCGCGGCCTCCAACTCCTTGAATGTGCATGTCTGGAGTAATGCCTCCCTCTCCGGCCAGTAGCCGTTGAATGCTATGTAGAGGTGATTAAGGCCGAGATGTTCTGCAAGACCTAACGATTCATAAACTGCAGGACCAGGCTGGTCAATGGATGGTGCGTGGACAGGCAGCCAGTTGAATCTCCAGGCACCCTTCCCGCGGTCATCTCTGAATTCCTTTTCCCTATATTCTGTGATCAGGAGACTTTCTCTGCAATGTTCACAAAAGGCGCAATAGACTTCCTCCAACTCACTACCGCATTTTACGCATTTGATTACAAAATGGCTCATAATCTCGCTTTGTTCAAAAGGCTTCCTAGCAATTCCATTATATCAGTGATCGTTATCTGCCTGTCATGCCCCTGCATTGCCTCATGCATCTTTGCGTAACAGGCTGGACAGTTGATGACAAGCCTGTCCGCCTTCTTCTGGACTGCCTCATTTATAGTCAGCTTTCCCATCGCAATGGCATTATCGTGAAACACCTTCCTGGCAGCGCCCCCCGCGCCACAGCATCGTGAATTAATTCCACATCGGTCGAACTCAAGGAGTTCAACACCAGGTATGCTCCTCAGTATCTCGCGCGGTTCCTCGATTATGCCGACACCTCTGCTCAGATAGCATGGATCATGGTAAATGATCTTCTCTTTCAGTTCTCCCCCAATGCTCAATTTTTTTTCTTTTAATGCGGAGGATGCGAACTGGGTAACATGCCTTATCCTAAATGGCAATTCTTTTCCGTAGAATAACGGCCAGTCTCTTGTCATAATGTTCACGCAGCAGGGGCATGAGCACAAAAGAACCTTTGTACCCTTTGCTTTATATGCGCATACAAGCTTCTTGGTTAGATCCTCCAGTATGTCATGCTGTCCTGTGATGAAAAGAGGGAAACCGCAACACACCTCTTCCTCTGGTGGGAGCATCGTAAACGGCTCCCCTATCGCGCCAAGGACGATCACATCCCCCTTCACCATTGGTTGCGCTTCGTACGCACTTGTGCATCCCGCATAATATGCGATTTCTGCGCTTTCAACCACTTTCACGTCTTCCGGAAACCATGGATTGAATCGCTCGCCAGACGGTTTGTCATAGGGATTGCCAGTCCTTGCTATGATTTCAGAAAGCCTCGCCTGCACGCCCAAGGGACCGAGTCCGCGCCGTACCATCTCTTTTCTCAACATAGGCCAAAGCCTCTGCGTGAAGATTCCTACGGTACATTGCTGGCCGCACGCTCCGCAGACTGTACATTCATAGACTGCTTTAGTGAATTCTTCGAGAAGCTTGCGGTCTATTTCCCTGGAACCGAAAAGTCTGGCCTTTAGACCCTCGCTTGCCTTTATGAATTCCCTGAACATGCGGATTTTTTCGGGAGGTGAAATCGCGGGATTCCCCGTCACCTCCTGGACAGGACAAACTCCCAAGCATTCGCCACACTGCGTGCAGGCATCCAGCTCAAGGAGCTGTTGCGGTGACAGGCATTTTGTGAATGGGGTTCTATTCGCCATGCATCAAGGACTTGAGGCCGTCCTCCCTTTCCCTTGCGCTCAATACCGAAAGCGGCGCTGCAAAGACGTGAGCGGGCAGGTATGCCAGTAAACACAATGCCGTCGCGAAGTGTATCCCGAAAAGAGCGCTTTTAGGCAATATGCCCGGTGCAAAGCTGAAAATCCCTATCATGTAGTTCTTGATGGCAACGATATCGGTCCTCACAACGGTCCTCATCATAATACCGGTAATGCTCATAAAGAGCATCATCCCGAGGAAGAGGACATTGAAACTCGAAACATACCTCTTCTTTTCGACTACACCTTTCACGGCGAGAATATAGAGGAGAGAAAAGGGGAGGGTGTAACCCGCACATATTCCGTAGGGCTGGAGTACCGATACCCATTCAGGCATAGGACTTACCACGTATCTCAGGTGTCTGAGAATCACCAGCAAAAAGGAGAGGTGAAAGATCCATTCCCCTATCCACAAGCGTGGGTTCAGACGAAAAAGCCTTGGGAAGAAAAAAATGTCCACCGCCGCTCTAAGAATGGTCACGGGAGGCGTCTTGGAGAGGGCATCTCGGTTGAAATGTGCAGACCTTTCCCATACTGTCAGAATACGCCACACAATCCTGCATGTGAAGATCGCATAAGCGCAGTAAGTGCATAAAGCGAGAAGTATCCCCATTATTCCCACTCCTTAAACCGCTAAGATCGGAATGAAGACGTATTTCACAAATAGCTTCAAACCTTCCTCACAAAGACACTGAAGCTTCCGTCATTCAGCCGTTCTATTCCGATGACGTCATGACCTTCCGCAGCGACACTGCGGGGCACGTTCCTCATAGGTTCGCCATCGTCCAGCACTAACTCAAGCAATTCTCCACTGATCATGTCTTCCAACTTGATCTTCGTTTTTACGAAATTGAGCGGGCATCGCGTCCCGCGCAGGTCAAGCGTCTCACCGGGAAGTAGACTATTCATAACACAACCTCCTTTGGCAATTAGAAATAGAGCATCCCGTCACATTCAAGGGCGTAGGCGATCAGGCGGCTTCCATCGACGATCTCGGTCCCTTCGATAAGGTCTTCCCTGGCCAGGTTTCTGTTTATCGCGACCTGCTCACATAGTTGAAACTTGACTCCTACTCTTAGGGCATCGTCAAGGCGCTGCTCAAAGGTCGGGACGCCCTGTGGTACCTTCCCCTCTTCCTTGATCTTTCCTTTTATGACCGCATCAACTCCGTCCTGAACGCAAAAAACCACTGCATCGCAGCCAGAACATTGGGCAATGGCGGCAAACATGATCGCCGACTTCACTTTAGCCACATCACTGAGCCCAGTCGACAACTGCACAGCAAATTTTTTCCTTTGCTTCTTCACTGCTTCGTTCATATCTTTGTTAATCAGTCCTTTAATAGCCAGTAACCCTTTTCCGGATCACATGGGGTTTGTGCTGATGTTTCCCAAATCATTTAAGGCAAGTTTCCTCTTCACTCTTTAAACAGCCAGGTCGAGAGGTACCTCTCACCAGTATCGGGAAGTACAACAACAAGGAGCTTCCCCTCGTTTTCGTCCCTTTTTGCAACCTCAAGTGCTGCCCATAAGGCGGCACCACTCGATATTCCTGCCAGTATCCCCTCTGTCTTTGCAAGCAACCTTGCCGTACTCCCTGCGTTCTCATCCGAGACCGTAATAATCTCGTCGATGATCTTCCGGTTAAGGACTTCCGGGACAAAGCCGGCTCCTATGCCCTGGATCTTATGCGGGCCCGCGGTCCCCTTGGTAAGAACAGGTGATGTCTCGGGCTCAACTGCCACGGCCTTAAATTCTTTTTTTCTCTTTTTAATTACTTCGGAGACTCCCGTTATAGTGCCCCCGGTTCCGACACCTGAAACGAGAATGTCCACCTTCCCTTCGGTGTCACTCCAGATTTCCTTTGCGGTAGTTTTCCTGTGAATCTCAGGGTTCGCTGGGTTCTTGAACTGCTGGGGCATGAATGCGTTAGGCACTGAAGAGGCCAATTCCTCTGCCTTCCTTACTGCGCCTTTCATCCCTTCAGACCCTGGGGTCAGAACCAACTCTGCTCCGAAGATATGGAGCAAATGTCTCCTCTCCATGCTCATTGTCTCAGGCATAGTCAAAATCAGTTTGTAACCCCGTGCCGCTGCTGCAAAAGCAAGGGCGATGCCGGTATTGCCGCTTGTAGGTTCGATAATTACCGACTCCTTATTTAGCAATCCCTGCTCTTCTGCCTCATCAAGCATCGAAACACCTATGCGGTCCTTCACGCTGGACAAAGGATTAAAGGCTTCGAGCTTGGCAAGCACCGTAGCCTTAGCTCCAGACGTTATCTTGTTCAGTCTTACTAGCGGCGTATTGCCCACTGTCTTTGTAATATCTTTATAAATTCTGCTCATGACTCCTCCCAGATAGAATTTTGCATTAGCTCATTCCCGCGATCCTATGCCAACGTGAAGCGTGTACTCTATCAGTTTTCAGTATTTGTGCGGTGGGGCGGTGTGCCATATATTAATGATCTTCTACACAGCAGCTGCGACCGAATCAATATCCATTCTCTCACGAGATTCGTCACGGTCACCTATTGATAAGGAGAGGTAAAGCCCAATGTGGCCTTCCTCTGTATAGTCGAAAAACAGCACTTCACGCATAAGCTCTGAAATGGTATAGGCGAGGTCTGCCAGTTTTTTCTTCAATCCTTCGGGTGTTCTCACTTCGATGTCATAGAGTTCAAGAATGTCGATGATATCCTCAATATCACTGGTGGTATAGGATTCAAGCAAAATCAGACCGTTGTGCTTCCACCCCCAGCAAGCCTTCTGCTTTGCTTGAATTATTTGGTGAGTCATCCTCTCCAGACAGAGACCGTATATTTTTGCAGCTTCCATAGTGTTCTGCTCCTTTCGCATGGTTTGAATTTATTGGCTTATGAAAATGCAAGCTGCATGCCACATGGGACAAGTGGTAAATAAAGGATTTTTCTATGGTAGAAATTCCTAATTGATTATTTTATATACATTACGGTAACATAATAACCAAATAATCTAGGTCCGATATATGCGGCATACTGGAAAAGAGAAAGTCATACTATTTACGAGGGATGAATCCCTGATGAGGGATCTATCGGATCTCCTCCCAAACGGCTTCAGTCTTTCCAGACAGGATTCTGCAGATAGGGACATTATCTTTTTTGACGTCGACACCATGAAACCCGGACTCATGAAGGGATTGGCCGACAAACATATCGTCATTGCCATAACGAAACAGAAGAGGACAGAGCCTGTGATGGAAGCGATGACATTTGGGGCCTATGAAGTCATACATCGACCGTTTAAAGAAGATATCGTCCTTCATCTTCTTCAGGGACTTAAGGACTTCAGCAATGAAATAAAGGAGACGATCCAAGTTACAACACTTCCTCCCACTCCGACGTGTGCCATTGTCGGACATTCTCCCATTATCATGGATGTGTGCAAGAAACTTGCTCGTCTGTCCCAGGTGGATTCCCCAGTCCTTATCACCGGTGAAACAGGGACAGGAAAGGAACTTATTGCAGAATCGATTGCACA
>Ga0187771_10001046_pt1 | contig 18134 bp, 12 predicted proteins | sample 0116_SJ02_MP15_1_FD_133139 | JGI IMG/M metagenome (GOLD analysis project Ga0187771, IMG submission 133139) | Tropical peat soil microbial communities from peatlands in Department of Meta, Colombia - 0116_SJ02_MP15_10_MG | ecosystem: Environmental > Terrestrial > Soil > Wetlands > Peat | place...
AAACCGGATGACGAGAATCTATCTCGGGCGTTACGTATATGGATGGGCCGCTGTGGCTTTTGGCGTCATCACTTTGGTTTGGCGTGACTTTGGCACCTGGCAGCAAAATCTTCCCCACGGCGCGGTTTTCGTGTACCTTGCTGCAGCCCTCGAGGTCTTTGGGGGCCTAGCAATCCAATGCCCAAGAACGGCGCGAACCGGCGCTATCGTCCTAGGCCTTCTCTACCTCGCTCTTGCGTTGAGTTGGGCGCCGCGTATCGCCAAGGAACCGCTGGTGTACGACCGCTGGGGCAATTTTTTCGAGCAGTTCTCTCTAATCGCTGAGGCGCTGATCGTATTCGCGACGGCAGGCCGAAACGAATCGGAACGGGCACCAAGGGCGGCCCGCATCGGGTACTTCCTCTTCGGCATCTGCGTCGTTTCGTTCACCCTTGAACAGCTCTTTTATCTCTCCGGAACGGCAAGCTTCGTTCCCAAGTGGATTCCTCCCGGACAAATGTTCTGGACCATCACCACCACGATTGCTTTTGCCCTTGCGGCGTTGGCGCTGCTTTCCGGACGTTGGGCATTGCTGGCCGCTCGCTTGCTGACGGCCATGCTGATCGGTTTTGGATTGCTGGTGTGGCTACCCGCGCTCTTTGCCGATCCCCATACGCTGATCCATTGGGCCGGCAACGCGCAGAACCTGGCCATAACTGGCGCGGCCTGGATTGTCGCCGATTTCCTCGGCCAGAACCGCCCACAGCGATGACCGTAGTCGCGCCTGTCGCTGAGAGAGAAGCTGGGTTGACGCCAAGAGCGCGTCCGCTTGCAGACTACACGAGACAACGTTCAGGATTGCCAGATGCGCGGGCGCAAGGTGTAGGAGCCCAGAACGCGCATGTAGTTGCCGCGTTCCAGGGCGCCGGGATTGGGCGCGGCGCGGTGGCTCATGCTGCCGATCATCTGCTGGATGGACTCGTATTCGTGCTCTTGCATCCAACGGGAGAGTTCCGCGAGCACCCGCGTCAGGTGGCCGGCGCCGTTTTCTAGCAGGGCCGAAGCCATCATCACCACGCTGGCCCCGGCCATCAGCGACTTCAAGACATCCTCGGCAGTGTGCACTCCCCCGGTGATCGCCAGATTGGCCCGCACGTGGCCATAGATGACCGCGGTCCAGTGCAAGCGAAGAAGCAATTCGCTCGGCTGGCTCAAGTACAGCCGAGGCACGACTTCGAGCGTGTCAATGTCGAAGTCGGGCTGATAGAAACGGTTGAAGAGCACCAACCCGTCGGCCTTGGCTTTGTCCAGCCTCTTGGCCATGTGCACCATGGCGCTGAAGAAGGGCGAAAGCTTCACCACCACGGGAATATGCACGCTGGACTTTACCAAGCGAACCAGCTCGGCATAGCTCTCCTCCACCTCGTGACCGCTGCGGCCCTCCTCCGTCTCCACCGAATAGAGATTCAGCTCGATGGCGTCCGCGCCGGCCTGCTCCATCTCCCGTGCGTAGCGGATCCACCCGCCCGGGCTGCTGCCGTTCAGGCTGGCGATTACAGGGATGCGCAGGGCCTGTTTGGCGCGGCGAATCAAGTCCAGGTATCCGCCGGGCCCCATGTTGTAGGTTTGCAGGTCGGGGAAATACGTGGTGGACTCGGCGAATCCGTCCGTCCCCCGCCAAAGGTCCTGGTCCAGGGCTTCGCTCTCCAGCCTAAGCTGCTCCTCGAATAAGGACGGCAAGACAGCGGCGGCCGCCCCGGCGTCCTCCAGGCGGCGAAGGTTGTCCACCGATTCGGTCAAGGGCGACGCAGCGACAACCAGCGGGTTCTTGAGGCTGCGGCCCAGGAATTGTGCGCTCAGGTCAGTCATTCATTTGCCTTTGCCGCGTCGCCGGACTTGACTTCCGCCGGAGCCTGCGCGGGCGCGCCCTGTCCGTCTGTCTTGCTTGGGCCGGGCATGGCCGCGCGGTTCGAGTACACCTGCCACTGCCGCTCAACGTCTCCCTGGGCCTCGCGCAAAAGCTCCGCAGCCGCGTCCGGATTGCTCCTCACTAGCATGGTGTAACGCGCTTCCTCGTAAGCATACTGCTTGAAAGGCACGGTCGGCGCACGCGAGTCCAACTGGAAGGGATTCTTCCCTTGCAGGCGCAGCCCTGGGTTGTAGCGAATGAGCGGCCAGTACCCGGAGAGCACCGCGTTCTTTTGCTGGTTGATGCCGTACACCATGTCGTAACCGTGGGCGATGCAGTGGGCATAGGCGATAATCAGGGAAGGCCCATTGTGCGCCTCGGCCTCGAGGAAAGCCTTGATGGTTTGCATGTCGCTTCCCCCCATGGCCACGCGGGCCACGTACACGCTGCCGTAGCTGATGGCCTCCATGGCTAGGTCCTTTTTGTTCGTGTGTTTTCCTCCCGTAGCGAACTTGGCCACGGCGCCGCGCGGGGTGGCCTTGGACATTTGCCCGCCGGTATTGGAGTAAACCTCCGTATCCAGCACCAGCAGGTTCACGTTGGCCCCGGAACCAAGCACGTGGTCCAGCCCGCCGAAGCCGATGTCGTAGGCCCAGCCGTCGCCCCCGATGATCCACACGCTCTTGCGCACCAGGGAATCGGCGATGGCCAGGAGGTCGTGCGCTTCGCTCGTCTTCATGCCCGCGAGTTTAGTCTTTAGTTCCGCCACACGCGCGCGCTGCGCTGCAATATCGCTGTCCTTTGATTGATCGGCGTTGAGCAGCCCCTGGGCCAGCACCTCGCCAACCTGTCCGGCGAGCTTTTGCACCAGGACGCGCGCGTATTCCGCTTGCTGGTCCACCGCCAGCCGCATGCCCATGCCGAATTCCGCGTTGTCTTCGAAAAGGGAATTGGACCAAGTGGGGCCGCGCCCTTGCGCGTTCCGCGTGTACGGCGTGGTAGGCAGGTTACCCCCGTAAATGGAGGAGCAGCCCGTGGCATTGGCGATCAGCAGGCGGTCGCCAAACAGTTGCGTGAGCAGCTTGATATAGGGGGTCTCGCCGCAGCCGGCGCAAGCCCCCGAGAACTCGAACAGCGGATCGAGCAATTGCACGTCCTTCACTTGGCTGAGGGAGAGCCGTTCGCGCGACATCTCCGGCAAGCCCAGGAAGAACTCCCAGTTCTTGCTCTCCGGCTCACGCAGCGGCGGCTGCGGGGCCATGTTGATGGCCTTGTGCTTCGGCTCGCTCTTGCTCTTCGCCGGACAGATTTCCACGCACAGGGCGCAGCCAGTACAATCCTCCGGAGCCACTTGCAGGGTGTAGCGCAAGCTCTCGAACTCGCGCCAGCGCGGTTTCGAGGATTTGAACGTGGGCGGTGCCCCGACCAGCAGCGAGCTGTCGTAAACCTTGGCGCGAATCACCGAATGCGGACACACCATGACGCACTTCCCGCACTGGATGCACAGCGGCTCATCCCACACGGGAATTTCCAGCGCGATGTTGCGCTTTTCCCACTGGCACGTTCCCGTCGGGAAGGTCCCGTCCTGAGGCATGGCGCTGACCGGCAGCTCATCCCCTTCGCCGGCGATAATCCGGCCCAGCACATTGCGCACGAACTCCGGGGCCCGCTGCGGTACCGGAGGCAACATGTCCGCGGCGGCCGTGACCGCGGCGGGAACCTTCACTTCGTGCAAGTGCGCCAGGGTCTGATCCACGGCCGCGTAATTCTTCTGCAGGACCGCTTCCCCGCGCTTCCCGTAGGTCTGTTCGATGGCGTGCTTAATAGCCGCAATGGCTTCCTCGCGCGGCAGCACGCCGCTGATGGCGAAGAAGGCCGTCTGCATGACCGTGTTGATTCGCCGTCCCATGCCCGTGTTCTTGGCTACGGTGTAGGCGTCAATCACAAAGAAACGCAGCTTCTTCTCGATGATTTGCTGCTGGACCTTCCTGGGTATGTGGTCCCAAATTTCATCCGCGCCGTACGAGGCGTTCAGAAGGAAAGTCCCGCCGGATTCGGCACGGGAAAGCACGTCCATGCGCTCCAGGAAGGAAAACTGGTGGCACCCGATAAAGCTCGCTCGTTCAATAAGATAGGTAGAGCGAATCGGCTCCGGGCCGAAGCGTACGTGCGACACGGTGATGGTCCCGGCCTTCCGCGAGTCGTATACGAAGTAGCCCTGGGCGAAATTCTCCGTGCCTTGTCCGATGATCTTGATGGAATTCTTGTTAGCCCCCACGGTACCGTCGGAGCCCAACCCGTAGAACATGGCCCGCACCGTCTTGGGGCTTTCCGTGGCGAAGGTGCGGTCGTAGTCCAAGCTGGTGTGGGTGACGTCGTCATGAATGCCCACGGTGAAATGATTCTGCGGCTGGGTTTTCTTGAGTTCGTCAAGCACTGCCTTCACCATGCCCGGCGTGAACTCTTTGGAGGAAAGGCCGTAGCGGCCCCCGATAACCTTGGCAGCCCGGTTGCCCTCCGCGAGTGCGGTGATGACGTCGAGGTACAGCGGCTCGCCGATGCTCCCAGGCTCCTTGGTGCGGTCGAGCACGGCGATGCTCTTCGTAGTCCGCGGCAAGGCCGCCAGAAAGGACTCGCCGGCAAACGGCCGGTACAGCCGCACTTTTACCAGCCCCACTTTCTCGCCCCGGGCCGCCAGGTACTCCACGCACTCTTCTGCCGCGCCCACTCCCGAGCCCATCAACACCACCACGCGCTCCGCATCGGGAGCTCCGCAGTAGTCAAACAGGTGATAGCTCCTTCCGGTCTGCTTAGCCAGCCGGTCCATGATGTTCTGCACGATCGTGGGACACGCCCGGTAGTACGGATTGATGGCTTCCCGGGCCTGGAAGAAGACGTCCGGGTTTTGCGCGGAGCCCCGCAAGACCGGCTGGTCGGGAGTCATGGCCCGCTCCCGATGCTGCCGCACGCTGGCGTCGTCCACCATTGCCCGCAGGTCTTCGTCGGAAAGCGGATGGATCTTGTTTACCTCATGCGAGGTGCGAAAGCCATCAAAAAAGTGCAGAAACGGAATGCGCGACTCGAGCGAAGCGGCATGCGAGACGAAGGCCAGGTCGCTGGCCTCCTGCACGGAATTCGAGGCCACCAGAGCGAAGCCGGTCTGGCGGGTGGCCATGGCATCGCTGTGATCGCCGAAAATCGAGAGGGCGTGTGTGGCCACCGTGCGCGCGGCCACGTGGATTACCGCCGGCGTCAGTTCCCCCGCAATTTTGTACATGTTCGGGATCATCAACAGCAGCCCCTGGGAGGCCGTGAACGTGGCCCCCAGCGCGCCTGCTTGCACGGCGCCATGCATCGCGCCGGCCGCGCCCCCCTCGCTCTGCATTTCCACGACCTGGGGCACGCCGCCCCAGATGTTCTTTTGGCCCTCTTCTCTCCACTGATCCGCGAATTCGCCCATGGGAGAAGACGGCGTGATCGGATAAATGGCGATCACTTCGCTCAGCCGGTAGGCCACCGAGGCCGCGGCTTCGTTTCCGTCCACGATTGCCATTGCTTGTGTCATCAGCATCTCCTGATTGTGTCGCCCGCGGCCGTTCATCGGCTGCCCGGGCGTTCGATTTCTCTTTTGGCAGCGGCTTTCCTCAGCGCCGCGCCGGTCCTGTCTCTCGTGACCTATTCCGGGCGGGAATCGTCCCTGCACCTCGGGGCCAGACTGTGTTAGGTTCAGCCGCTCTCCCGGTGGACCGTGGCCAAGCCGGCGGTCGGGAGATGCGCGCCCCTTACCCTCGGTCAAAGCTCCACCGCGCCCGCCCCGGCCTTGGTCACCATCAAAGGTACAAGACGCTGCACCCAGAGCCTGTGATGCAACACACCTTTCGGCGTGATGGGCATCACAGCCCGGCTAAACGCCTTCCTGCCTAATTCACTGGGTGCAGCACGATGAGAATCATTCGCCTCAAAATCGCAGGGTGGGGAACTTCCAGCTTTCCACAACGGAACTCTATGCAGCGGTTCGTTAGCGAGTAGAATAGAAGGACGCTAATCAATGGGCCGATAGAAATTCCGAGCCCCCGGCCAGCGTATGCGACAATTCTGGGAGAGAGCAAGGACTCATGAACACGGTAACCACCAGCAGTTCATTTGATATCGCTCCGCGTCCCTCGCTGGACTGTTTTTTCACACCCCAAACAGTGGCCCTCGTCGGGGCCACGGACCGGGAGGGAAGCGTGGGGCGCACCGTTTTGCACAACCTTCTGCGCGCTCCTTTTACTGGCCGAATCTATCCGGTGAACCCCAAGCGCGCGGAGATTATGGGCGTGCGCTCCTATCCGGACCTGCGCACTTTGCCCGAAACCGCCGACCTTGTGGTCGTGGTTACGCCGGCCACGAGCGTCCCTGCGGTCGTCCGGGAATGCGTGGACGCAGGCGCTCACTCCTGCATCGTCATCTCTGCGGGTTTCAAGGAGCACGGCGCGGAGGGCGCGGAACTCGAGCGCCAGATTCAGGTGGAACTGCGCCGCGGCTCCATGCGCCTGGTCGGCCCTAACTGCCTGGGGATGATGAATCCCTTGATCGGCCTGGATGCCACCTTTGCCCAAGCCATGGCCCGCCCCGGCAGCGTCGCTTTCCTCAGCCAAAGCGGGGCCTTGCTCACGGCCGTCCTGGATTGGGCCCAGCGCGAGCAAGTGGGCTTCAGCGGCATCGTCTCTACCGGCTCCATGCTCGACGTCGGCTGGGGCGACCTGATCTCCTTTTTCGGCGACGACCCCAACACGCAAAGCATCCTCCTGTACATGGAATCGGTGGGCGATGCCCGGTCGTTCCTCTCCGCCGCCCGTGAAGTCGCCTTGAACAAACCCATCATCGTGATCAAGGCCGGACGTACCGCGGCCGCCTCCAAGGCCGCTTCTTCCCACACCGGAGCGCTCACCGGCAGCGACGAGGTGTTTGAAGCTGCGGTGCGACGCTGCGGCGTTCTCCGCGTGCAAAACATTTCCGATCTCTTCTACATGGCGGAAGTGTTAGGCAAACAGCCGCGCCCCCAGGGCCCCCGCCTTACCGTCTTGACGAACGCGGGTGGGCCCGGCGTCCTGGCCACCGACGCCCTGATCGCCAACGGAGGAGAGCTGACGCCCCTCTCCGACAAGACTATGGAGGCCCTCGATAGTTTCCTCCCCGCCCCCTGGAGTCACGGAAATCCCGTTGACGTTCTTGGCGATGCGGACCCGGAACGCTACGCGCGCGCCCTTGAGATTGCCATGGCCGACCCCTCGAGCGACGGCCTGCTGGTGATCCTCACGCCGCAGGGCATGACCGACCCGGCCAGCGTCGCGGACCGCCTGAAAGTCTATGCCAAGGGCAGCGGTAAGCCCGTTCTGGCCAGCTGGATGGGCGCGGGCGAGGTGGCCAAAGGCGAAGCCATCCTCAACGAAGTCGGCATCCCCACCTTCTCCTATCCGGACACCGCCGCGCGAGCTTTCGATTACATGTGGCGCTACACCTATAACCTGCGCGGCCTGTATGAAACGCCCGTCATCGCCGATTCCCCCCTCGACGCCGAGGTGCGTTCCCGCAAGGCCAACCGGCTCCTAGATGCCGTTCTTGCCAAGGGCCGCACTCTGCTCACCGAAGCGGAATCCAAGGAATTGCTGACGGCTTACGGCATCCCCACGGTCCCCACGCGCATAGCCCGAAAAGCCGGGGATGCCGTGAGCATAGCCGACAAGATGGGCTACCCCGTGGTCCTCAAGCTGTTCTCTGAAACCGTGACCCACAAGACCGATGTGGGCGGAGTGAAGCTCAATCTGGCCAATGCCACGGCTGTACGCAAGGCCTTCCAAGCCATTGAGTCCGCGGTTGCCGAAAAAGCGGGCAGAGGCGCGTTCCAGGGGGTCACCGTCCAGCCCATGGTGCGGTTGGAGGAAGGATACGAGCTGATTCTCGGCAGCAGCGTGGATTCCGTGTTCGGCCCGGTCATGCTCTTCGGCTCCGGCGGCCAACTGGTGGAAGTCTATCGTGACCGCGCCCTGGCCCTGCCCCCGCTGAATACCACCCTGGCCCAGCGATTGATGGAACAAACCCGCGTATACAAGGCCTTGCAGGGCGTCCGTGGCCGCGCCCCTGCAGACATGGTCCAGCTCGAAAGCGTTTTGGTGCGTTTCAGCCAGCTCATTGTGGAACTCCGGCGCATCTCGGAGGTGGACATTAACCCGCTGCTGGCCTCCCCCGGCAGAATCCTGGCCTTGGACGCTCGCGTGGTTCTCGCCGACCCGCATATCAAGGAGGAAAACCTTCCCCGGCCGGCCATCCGCCCCTACCCGGTGCAGTACGTTTCCCATTGGCGCATGAAGAACGGCATGGAGGTCCTAATCCGGCCCATCCGCCCCGAGGACGAACCGTTGATGGTCAAGCTTCACGGAACGCTTTCGGAACAGACCGTCTATCTGCGCTACTTCCATATGGCCAACCTCACCGCCCGCATCGCCCACGAACGGCTTCTGCGCAAGTGCTTCATTGACTATGACCGGGAAATGGCCTTGGTCGTGGAACGCACCGGCACCGATGGCGCCCCGGCGATCATTGCCGTTGGCCGCTTGACCCGCATGCACGCCCCCAATTCCGCCGAGATTGCCATCCTCGTCACGGACGAGTTCCAGCGCCAAGGCCTCGGCGGCGAACTCATTCGCCGCTTGCTGGACATTGCCCGAAACGAAAAACTTAGCCGCATCGTGGCCCACATCCTTCCGGAAAACGCCATTACCAAGGCTTTCTCTGATCGCTTCGGCTTTACCATCGAGCCTGCGGACGCCGAGAATCACCTTCGCGCGGTCAAGAACCTCGATCTGTAGGGAATCAAACTCGTAATCTGCGTGCGTCCCGCTCGCGGGGCCGGGCGTCGAAGTGTTTGGTCTTCAATCGCCGTTTCTGGGGGCTGCCCGGTTCGCGCGGATTCACAAAAATGAAATCCCGCCGGCCGGGGGGGAAGAAGGAGAACTACCGGCCGGCGGGATACTGGAGGGACTCTTCGCCGCTGCCCGTCATCAGCGGCTCTATGATTGCTGGACCTTCGTTTCCTCCGCCTTCACGGTTTCTTGCGCAGAGGCAGCCGGGGCCCCGCTTTCCGGCTGCCTCCTTTGCGCCGCCTGCTCGAGCGCCCTCTCACGCTCGAGCTGCTGAATCGTTGCCGCCAGCCAACCCGCCAGCGCCTGCTCCGCTTCCAGTTGCGTGCCCCATCGGTACAGGGCGTCCAAATTCTCGCCTGCGGCGCTCAGAGGTATCAGCCGACACGCGTATCTCTCGTGGCGCTGCTCCTCCGGAACGAACTGCATGAGCACGCACTCCACACAAGGCGCCGGATGCGCCTTGCAGTCGTAGTTCATGCACGTTGGCGAATCCTCAAAAAAGAACTGCGGCCGCCACGGCTCGCGGGGGGAACGCACATAGCCGCCGGTCTTGAGGAATTCCAACTCTAGTTTCAGAACCTCCAGCACGTCCCGGTTGTCTCCCCCCACGCTGCACCTCCCGGGTACCGGTCCAGTGTGCGGCACGGAGTCGCGATTCGCTGTGACAGTCGCTACCTTGCATTGTGACCCCCGTCACAGCCCTTCGGCCCAGCTTCCGTAACACTGCTCCCCGGGGACTTGTGCTCCGCAACGGCCTGGAAAAGGAGAGTCCTGCCGTGCCCAATCGTTTCCGGTTTGTCGTCCCCGCTAGACGCCGTATAATTGGGATTGTGGCCAAAAACCCCAACCCGTACGGCTTGGAGATCATTGAAAGCTGCGTGAACTGTCCCTACCGGGAGGACCGCCTCTTCTGCAATCTCTCGCCCCCGGCCTTGGAACGCCTGGCCAGCATTACTTCCCCTGCCTCCTACCCCAAGGGCGCCACGCTCTTCGTTGAGGGGCAGGCGCCCAGAGGCGTTTTCATCATCTGCGAAGGGCACGTGAAACTGTCCACTTCCTCGGCGGATGGCAAGACCTTGATCGTGAGGATTGCCGAGCCTGGGGACGTGCTGGGCGTGCCCGCCTCGGTCTCCGGCAAGCCCTACGAAGTCACTGCCGAGGTCCTCGATCCGGTGCAAGCCAATTTCATTGCTCGCCAGAACTTTCTCGCCTTCCTTCACGATCATAGCGACGCCGCCGTGCGCATCGCCGAGCAGTTGAGCGAAACGTACCACTCTGCCTTTGCCGAAATGCGCACCATCGGGCTGTCTCACTCGGCGGAAGAAAAGTTCGCGCGTTTCCTCCTAGATTGGTCCGCCGATCACCACAAGGAGAAGGGACCGCTGCGCCTCAAGCTGTCCCTAACCCATGAGGAAATCGCCCAAATGATCGGCGCATCCCGCGAAACGGTCACCCGCCTCTTTGCCGACATGAAGAAAAGACGCATCCTGCAAATGAAAGGTTCTACGCTGGTTATTTCCGACCTTGCCACTCTGGAAAAGCTGGCCCGTTCTTAGGCTGCACCCGCCGCTCCGTTCCATCATCTAATCATTCTCACAGGCGATAACGAAGATTGTCGGGGGACACGAGCCTCGGTCCAGGCATTACTTGCGCGAACCTGCCTGAAGGCCGGGACTCTGGAGGGGAGAATCCCTGCGGTAGACTGCTGAGAATACTGACTCTCGCGCAGGTCCGCTCGCCTAGGAAAGTCCAAACTGGGGCTTGCATTGTGACCTCAACGATGAGATATTCATCACCTTGTTGCTTATATTTGTGACAGCGGTCACGCTGCGCAGTAACGAAAATCACGGCTTCCAGAAGGTGGGCCATTGCAGTATCCGTTGTAGCTCTTAGGGGCCGAAGTAGGCATGGTTGGCTGTCTTGTTTTGGCGGGGGTGGCGGATGAGACGCCGGGTGGCCTGTCACTCGCATAGGCTTTCTGCCGCGTTCACGTTGCTGGCCTCGGTTCTCGTGTGCCCACTCGCGCGCGGGCAAGCTGCACAAGTGCCGGCGCCCGCGGCATCCGTGAAAGATGACGGTTATGTGGGCTCGGAGACTTGCAAGACTTGTCATCAGGAGCTCTACGAGAGTTGGGAGAAATCCCCGCACTGGAGGACGACGCTAAACACCAAGGCAGGCCCTTCTCACCAAGGTTGCGAGGCTTGTCATGGACCTGGCGAAGCGCACGTACAGGCCGGTGGGGACAAGACCAAAATCTTCACTTTCAAGGATGCCTCTTCCCAGGAAATCAATAGCCGCTGTCTTGGCTGCCACGCCTCTGGCACCGAGCACATGCAAGCCATCAATTCTCTGCATGCGCAGAACGGTGTGTCTTGTATTTCCTGCCATTCGCCGCACCATGCGCAGGTGCAGGAACACTTGCTGGTGAAAGCCCAGCCGCAGCTTTGTTACTCCTGTCATTTACAGCAAGAACCCCAGTTCGGCATGCCCTTTCACCATCGCGTCAACGAGGGGCTCATTCGGTGTAGCGATTGCCACAATGTGCACGGCACCGTCAACGAGAAGCAAGTGCGCATGTCCGCCACACAGAACGCCGTCTGTTTCAAGTGTCACATAGACAAAGAAGGGCCATTCGTCTTTGAGCATGAAGCAGTGAAGATTGAGGGATGTGAGTCGTGCCACGTTACCCATGGCGGGCCCAACCCGCACATGCTGAAGGTGAGCAATGTGAACCTGTTGTGCCTGCAATGCCATACCCAATCGAGCTTCAGCAAGGCTCCGGGGACCCCCAGCTTCCACAACCAAAACACGTTTTTCCAGGCGTGCACGCTCTGCCACAGCCAAATTCATGGATCCAATTTCAATCAGTTCTTCTTCAAGTAGGCGAGCTATGGATTCTCGGATGGAAACGCAGAGGGTGGAGCTTCTCGGACCAAGATGCTTGCCCGGAGCGCATGGACGGCGGGGTGAAGAGCCATGAGACAGTGTCCCAGGGTCTGCTTCCTAGGGGTTCACATTCTGCTCGCGGCGCTTGGCTTTTTCCCGTGCCTATGGGCCCAGGATGTCTCGGATGAATCGAAGGGCGTAGACTCCGGCAACTACAATATCCGCCAGACCCTCGAGTTCGGCTATCGCTCGGACTGGATCAACGGCGACCAAGATACCTACGACACTTTTGTTGATTTGGGCAAGGGGCTGCGCCTGTTTGATTATTCCCTGGATATGCGCTCGCTCAATCACGCGGGAATCTTTTTCGACGACCTGACATTCAGCAACTTCGGCTATGGCGGCGATCCCAACGATGTTTCTCGCCTGCGCTTGGAGAAAAACAAGTGGTACGACTTTCAAGCGATGTTCCGCCGGGATCAGAATTTCTGGGATTGGAACTTGTGGGCCAACCCCCTGAATCCCATCTCCACAAACCCCGCGGCCAGTCCCACTATGCCCGTGGCCACCTCGCCCCACGCGCTAGACCTGGTACGCCGCATGCAAGATTACGATCTGACCCTTCGCCCCGAGTCCAAGGTGCGCTTCCGGCTCGGCTATTCCCACGATCGCGATGACGGACCGGGCTTTTTCACCACCGATGGTGGCACCATATCGCCTTTTAGCGAAAACTACAGCTACACAACGAATGCTTACCGCATGGGCGTGGACTTTCGGATTCTGCCCCGCACCATGCTCTCCTATGACCAATTGCTGAACTATTTCAAGCAGGACAACGGTGTCGTGGACCAGAACTTTCCCTTTCAGGTGGTGAACGGCGGAGTCACCATCCCCGTGGACTTGGGAGACATCTGGTCATCGGCCGGAGGCGAAATCCTGCCCTGCGGTCCGGGCGCTTCCAATGGCGGCGCATTCCCCTTCGCCGGAACGACTCCGCCCACGGCCAACGCGAACTGCAACGGATTCGTTGCCTACAGTCAGGTGGGGCGGCCGCGCAATTTCATGCCCACGGAACTCTTCCGATTCCAGTCCAACTATTTCAAGAAGTTCGAGACCTCCGGTTCCTTCGGGTATAGCACCGCGAACAATGTCATCCCGGATTTCAATGAAACGGTCGTCGGCTGGACCACGCGCAACTCGTCGCCGGGAGGCACCACATCCGGCCCGGCGGATGCCAAGCGCGTCTCGGTCAATGCGGACTGGTCCGGGGTGTACTCCCTAACGAACAAGCTGCGCCTCCGCGATCAATTCCGGTTTGACAACTGGCGCATTCCCACACTGTGGGATAGCGTCTTGGGCTCCTTCTTTACCACTGGCGGCGTCGGCCTGGGCGCGCCAATCGGCGTGTTCAACGCCGCGAACTGCAATGCCGCCAATTCCTACAGTGGGCCGGCTTGCCCGTCCCACACCGCCACTTCTGGCCCGGACCTGACCGACGGCGTGAGTGCCAACTACTTCGCCCAGGACCTGAAAACGAACACCATTGAACTCGAGTACGATTTCACCCGGCGTTTCAACGCCCGCCTGGGCTATTGGTACGGGCATCGCAACATCACCACCAATAGCAACAGCTTTACCACCCTGGAGGTCTTCGATCCTGGAGGACCTGGCGCCACCGCGGCCAATGACTATCTGGCTGCCCGCGGCGGCTGCGCCTTGTCCGGAGGCACGCTGCCCGCCGTCTGCACGTTGAACGCGGATGGCTCCATTACGTACAATCCCGGGGCGCCCACCGGGCTTTCCGCTCCTTCCTCGTTGATCATCAACGAGCACGCTCTCCTGCTGGGGATGGTTGCGCGGCCTACGGACAACCTGCGCATTTCCGGTGATTTTGAGTTTGGCTACAATGATTTTGCTTTCACGCGGACGTCGCCCCGGCAAGTCCAGTCCTACAAAATCAACACGAGCTACCAGCCAAAACCCTGGGCCAGTCTCAGCGGAACGGTGGACATCCACGAGAATCGGGACGATGTGTATACCGTCAATGACTTGGAACACGATCGCATGTACAGTTTCACCTCCACTCTCTCGTCCGGCCCCCACCTCTCCGTGAATTTCGGATACACCTATTCGAACGTGTTCGCGCAAGCCATCGTCTGCTATACGGAGGGGTTCGGCCCTGCGCCGGCCGGCACGACCCCTTGTCCCGCGACCGGGTCTCCTGTGCCGCTGGGCGCTCTGGCCATGTACACCAGTAACGATCACTTTGCTTACGCAGGCTTGATGTGGAGGGTGAATGCGCGCGTCACGGCCACGCTGGGCTTCAACGGAAGCTTCGTCCGCGGCACTTCTCCGTACTTCAACGAGCCCCAATTTGCCACGGGCACGCCTCCCCCGTTGCAGCAAGTGACCCTCAACACCCTGCAACCGGCCGGCACGTTGAACTTCAACTACTTGCAGCCAACTGGCTCGATTGACATCCGCGTCTATAAGGGGCTCAGCTACAAGATGGCCTGGAACTACTATGGATACGACATTGCCGGGAACCAGTTCCCGGCAATGCTTGCGCTCACGCCGACCAATCCGCTGCTGCCCTCGCTCCAGCTGGAAAACTTCAATGGCAGCACGGCGACTTTCGCAATCCGGTATGCCTTCTGACGGCTTGCCCCGGCGCGTGCCCGCGGTGCATCATACTGAAGTGGCAGTCTTCTGGAGGGGCGACATGACCCATTTTCTTGTTCGTGCAACTAAATTGCTGCTGTTCGTTGCCGGTGGCCTCTTTCTTCTGGCCACGGCGGCGCGAGCGCAGGAGACGGGGGAAAGTCTTTACAAGGCGAAGTGCGCCATGTGCCACGCCGCGGACGGGAGCGGCAGCACCCCCATCGGCAAATCTCTCAAGATCCGCGATCTGCGCCTGCCTGAAGTGCAGAAGCAGACCGATGCGGAACTCGCGCAGATGATTGCTCAGGGCAAAGGGAGAATGCCCGCCTTCCAGTCTCAGTTGAATAAGGGTCCGATCGAGAAGCTCGTGGCTTATATCCGGGACTTGGGGAAAAAGCACTGATTCTACCGGCCCTCGGCGCAACACGCGGCCCGCTGTGAAGCCGCTCCGCGGCAGGGAACGTTTCGGCTTGCCCATGCGCAGCCTGATGTGCCTACAATACTGGTTGCGTGGCGCGGGATGAAAGCCATTCCGCACCGGACATCCTGAAGCCGGAGGAGAAATCATGTTGAAGACGTGGGTTGCCAAGGCGGCCGCTGGCTTGTCCGCGGCTGCGCTCCTATGCCTGTTGAGTCCTGTGGCGCGGGCGCAAGGCGCGGGAGAAAAAACCTACAAGGCTAAATGCGCCGCGTGCCACGGCGCGGACGGCGCTGGCCAGACGCCGGTCGCCAAGACGCTCGGTGTGCGCTCCTTCTGCGCGCCGGAAGTCAAGAAAGAAACGCCCGCGGAAATGGCCGAAATCACCGCCAAGGGCAAAGACAAAATGCCCGCTTACGAAAAGCAGCTCAGCCCGGCCGAGATCAAGGATGTCGTTGCCTACCTCAGAACTTTGTGCAAGTAGCGGCGGGACCGTCCGCAAGACGGGCGCGCGGACCTTTCGCGAGGCGCTGGCGTCCTCGGCTTCGTGATTTTTATCAAGATGCGTTTTCCGAGTCGGGCGCGCGGCAGGCGAGCTTGCTTCGCGGCGGTGCTGGCTTGCCTGGTCTTCGTGCCCCTCGCTCCTCAGGCCTTCTCGCAGAGCAATAAATTCCGGCTTCCGAAGCAGGATGAAATCTGCCTCTCCTGTCACGGCCAGCCTGGGTTCAAGTCCGGCGCGGGCAAGAGCATCTCCATTGATCCCTCTAAACATTCCGCCAGCGTCCACGCCATTCTGAGCTGCCAGGATTGCCACACGGCCATCCGCGGTTACCCGCACCCGGCCAAGATTCCGCGAGTCGAGTGCGCCACGTGTCACGCCGCCCAAGTCAGTGATGTGAACCAAGGCGTGCACGCTCTCCTGGGGAGCGCATCGTGCCAGTTCTGTCACGGCGATCCTCACGAGGTTCAGCCCACGGCGCAAGTCGCGCCTTCCAAGTGCGCCGAGTGCCACGCACAGGAGGTGAAGGGCTTTCAGGAGAGCGTCCACGGCCAGGCCGCCAAAGCCGGAGATCCGTTCGCCCCAGCGTGTGCTTCGTGTCACGGCCCGGCCCACAAAATCGCCGCCGCGAGCGATTCCTCCTCCATGGTGGCCAGAAAAAACCTCGCCGATACCTGCGCCGCCTGCCACGCGAACAGCGACTTTCTCGCGCGCCACAATTTCCTGCTGGTTCATCCGGTCGAGCAGTATAAGCAAAGCGTGCACGCCCGCGCGGTCGCCGCGGGCAAGGACGCCGCCACTTGCTCGAGCTGCCACGGCAGCCACGCTATCTTTTCTCCCCGCGATCCCCGCTCGAAGATCAATCATTGGAACATTCCCTCCACCTGCGGCCAGTGCCACTCCGCCATCGCCACCACCTATCTTTCCAGCGTTCACGGGCAAGCCATGCTGGCTGGCGTGCCTGGCGCCCCGGTCTGCACTGATTGCCACGGCGAGCATCGCATCCTGGCCCCTGCTGAACCGGGCTCCCCGGTCGGCCCTGCTCTGGTGTCCACGGTAACTTGCGGCCGCTGCCACGGCGACAAACAGCTCATCCAACGCTACAACCTCCCCGCCGATCGTGTTCCCTCTTACGCGGATAGCTACCACGGCCTGGCCATGCGCGAAGGCTCACAGACCGTGGCCAACTGCGCCTCCTGCCACGGCGTGCACAATATCTATCCTTCGAGCGACCCGCGTTCCACCGTCAACCCCGCGAATTTGGCGGCCACTTGCGGCAAGTGCCACCCGGGAGCGGGCTCCCGCTTCGCCATTGGCCCGGTTCACGTGCAGATCACCACCGGCGCCGCTGAACCGGTGGTCCGCTGGATCCGCCAGCTTTACCTCCTGCTCATACCTCTGACCCTCGCCTTCATGGTTTTTCACAACGCCCTGGACTTCTTCGCCAAGCTCCGCCGCCGCCGACGCTTGCTGGCCCGCCCGCCTCAGATCGTGCGCCTCGACCTTCCCTTCCGCATCTTCCATTGGATCGTCATGGTCAGCTTTCCCACGCTCGTGCTTACCGGCTTCGCCTTGCGTTACCCCGGCGCGTGGTGGGCCCGTCCCCTGATGCTGCTCGAATCGCACATCGCCTTTCGCGGCGTGCTGCATCGCATCGCCGGTGTTCTGCTCATTTCCGCGCTCATCTATCACCTCGCCCGCCTGGCCCTCAGCCCGCGCGACCGCCTGTTCTTCAAGCACATGCTCGTGCGCACCGCCGATGCGCGGGACCTGCTCCGCGCCGTCGCCTGCAACCTCGGTCTCGCCAAGGAACCCCCGCGCTTCGCCCGCTTCAATTACGCCGAGAAGATCGAGTATTGGGCATTTCTCTGGGGCGCGGCTGTCATGAGCCTCACTGGCCTTCTGCTCTGGTTCAACAGCTTCACCCTGCGCCATTTCCCCAAGTGGGCCCTCGACGCCGCTACCGCCGTTCATCTCTATGAGGCCATGCTCGCGACCCTTTCCATCCTTCTTTGGCACTTCTACATGGTCATTTTCGACCCTGACGTCTATCCCAACGACCTCGCTTGGCTCACCGGCAACGTTCCCGCGGAACACTACGCCGAATCCCGTCCGGATTACGTGCGCGAAGAGCTGCAACGCGAGTCTCAAACTGCAAAGGAAGAGAGAGAGCCAATGGACGGCAACGCCGAGGAAAATGCCGGCCAGACTCCCCCTGCCGGCCGCGACGGCGAGGACGGCGCCAAGGAAACGCAACCAGGGAAAGACGTTCCCAAGCAACCCTGACGCGCCCTGCTGGAATTGGCCCCCGCTCGTCTGTTACCCTTGCCAAAACAGCCGTGCCGCGGAGAGGTGTCTGAGCGGTTGAAAGAGCCCGCCTCGAAAGCGGGTAGCCTGGCAAAACCGGGCTCGTGGGTTCGAATCCCACCCTCTCCGCCAGTCCAGTGGAATCCGAGCCTCCCGCCGCGCCGGTTTTCCCGCAATCGCCGCAGTTCGAGGCTCGGTCGCGCTGGGAAAACACGGCAGCGAAGGACGGGCCTCGTCGCAGTAGCGCCGGACAGATCGCGGAAGTTGCCTGACCGGCTCGGCTATTTAGGCAACACGGCTTTGCCTGTTACGTTGAACGTGCCGGCTTGGACCGAGGCCGCGTCCTGTGGCTGCGCGCCGCCCAGCGAGACGGTGTAGCGCCCAGGCACGATGACGCGATTGCCTTTCTCATCCACCTGGCCTAAAGAGCGCGGTTCGATTGTAAGGCTGACGTGCGCCGACTGGCCCGGAGCCAAGTGCACGCGTTTGAACCCCGCAAGCACGCGCAGCGGAGTCTCAAAACCATTCGGCTGCCTGAGGTAGAGCTCAACGACCTCATCTCCCGCCATC
>Ga0187771_10001047_pt1 | contig 18127 bp, 18 predicted proteins | sample 0116_SJ02_MP15_1_FD_133139 | JGI IMG/M metagenome (GOLD analysis project Ga0187771, IMG submission 133139) | Tropical peat soil microbial communities from peatlands in Department of Meta, Colombia - 0116_SJ02_MP15_10_MG | ecosystem: Environmental > Terrestrial > Soil > Wetlands > Peat | place...
CGCCAGATAGTTAATGTCCGGCTGCGTGCGCACCGGTGGAGGACACGAGCACTGCGGCTTGCAATCCAGATCCGTCGGGCAGCCGGCCTTGAAGCTGAACTCCACATGGCTGTAACGCGCATCGAAGCCCGGCATCGGATCGCTGCTCGGTCGCCCACTCACAACGTTCACGATGCTGATCGTGTACGTCGAGAAGTCACCCGGTTTGTTGACGTGCACCTCCAGGTAGTCGTCCAGAGTCGGATCAGGCTGCCGGTGGACGCGAACCGACGTGATCTTAACGTCCCGAATGCGGCGCCCGCCGGTCAGAACCACATTCGCCTGCTGAAGGTTTTGCGGAGCTTTGCCGAGAAAGAAGACATTCAACGTGACCTGCTGCTGGTCGACGATCTCCACATAATCCAGGCCGAACAAGGCGGCGGCGCGAACGTCTTCGCGACGATGTTCCACCCGGCAGGTCAAGTTAGTACCATCCATAGAAATTTCTCAAAACAGCCTTATACGGCTGGCGCGCTGCGCACGAAGTTCTCGGTCTGGGTGTCACCCGTGCTCTTGACGACGTACTTCACCATTACGTTCAAGGTTGAGTCTTGAGCCGTTACCTCCAACGATTGCAAATCCACCACATCTCCCAGATAGCGTTGTAAAGCTGCCTGGGTCGTGTATTGCAATGCTGCCGCGAGCTCCTGACTATTAGGCGCAAACACCATCTGCAGCAACCCGCTTCCAAGATCAGGACGATTCACCCGCTCGCCTGGCGAAGTAAACAGCAACTGCTCGATCATGTCGCGGATATGATCGTTGTCGTCGGTCGTAGCCGTCTGACCCCGTCCGTCGAAGTGGAATGGAAAATCGATGTTCATCGCCATTCTCGTCTGCTAAATCGCCGTCGCTCGTGCCTGTGTCACAGCAATGATTAGGGGCGTACCACTGGGCGCGCAGATCGCCTCGCTGCTCAACACTACAAGTGGTTGCCCCAAGGACGTGACTCTCGTTGATCCGACCAGCCACTGCGCCGTCACACAGGGGCCGTTAGCCCCTGGAGGCGGCGGCAGAGCACATCCCGCAATCACATAGGGCGCGGCGATGGTCACCGTCGGCTGCCCGCTCACCGTCACCCGCGGATTCGGAACCGTCGGCTCTGCTTGTCCGCCATGCGAACACAGCACCGTCGCCCCGACATGCACCAGAAATCCCGGCATACCTTCCTCGCTAAACCACAACCAGCGCGCCTTCGTTGATGGTCACCGACGGTCCCACCATGACGATGCTGGCGCCCTTGCCGTTCTGAATGTAAATTCCCGTGTCGTTCACGATGATGGTCGCGCCAGTGGTGCTTTTCAGCATGATTCCCCCGGTCGGTCCAGGCAGATCGCTGACGATCACGCCGTTTTGCAGCGTCGTCTGAATCACGATGTTCGGATCTCCCGGCACTCCGGCAAGCGCCAGCGCTGGCACTTCCGCCACATCTCCCCACCAGCCGCCCATCCACACCGGACGATCCGGATCACCGGCTTCGAATTGCACAAACACTCCCGAACCGATCTGCGGCACCATGAACGTTCCCATCTGCTTGCCTGCAATCGGAACGCACGGCATCGCCCAGGTGGTCGGGATCACACTGCTGACGTCAGGCACGATCGCGATGATCCGGCCAATCTGCAATGGATCCACGTTGTTTACGACGGTGCCGCGATACACGCCGTAGTATTTCGGTCCCTCTTTCATACGCTCACCGTCGAAACCGACGACCCTACGCCTCCGCGGGTAAGACTGAAGTTCTGCTTGTATTCGCCGCGCTTGATGTTGTGCGTCACGCTTTTCACGTAATACTTGCCGTCGTAGTAAGGGCCTGCTCCCCGCACGGCGGCGAGCTGGCGCGCCTTGAAAATCCGCCCGTAGCGCAGCACATCAAGTTCTCCACTGCCACTGATCACGTCGGCGGTCTTGAACATCGCGCCCAAAGCCACCAACGCCGCGCCCATGGGGCTCTCATTGGCAACCGGTTTCAATTGCTCGCTTCGCAAAGGCGTAGGAGCCTTCGAAGCCAGCGGCGCTTTCAGCAGATCGATATTCGGAACGGGAATCGGGATTGGGATCTTTAAGATCGGCTCGATAATCGTGACCAGATATTGCGTGGCCAGCGTCCCGTCATAGGAGAAGTTCAGCGAGTCGATGTTCGTGGTTCCATCGAAGTTGATGCTCAGTGCCGACTGTGTACCTCCAAACATCTTGCTCAGATCTGGTCCCCAGTACGCCATGCTCTTCCCGGGAGTTGGGCCGGGATCGAGGTAAAACACGGCTCCAGTCAATCGCGCCAACGCATTGACGAAGCTGTAGTCGGTGCCCTGCTGCTTGATGAAGTGATCGAGCGGATTTTGAAAATTCGGGATGCTCGCCGGAATCGCCACCGGAGTCACTCCCAACACCAAGTACTTGGCGAGTACAGCCTCCACAATCAGGAATTCCGGCAAAGCCGGATACGGGATACCGGTCAGATCCAGGAAATCCATGAGCGCTGTCAGATCCAATCCCGTGATCGTCAACACCGACCTCCCGGGCTTGCTGTCAGGAGTGATGTCCTGCTTCGTGATGATCCCATCCATGAGCACTTCGGTGGCCCCATTCACGGTGACCGCGATAATTACCCGAGTGCGCGGATCGAACTGTCCGGCCACGAGCATTTGGTGAACTGGCGATTGTTTCGAGAGCGTGAACTTGAGTTGAAAGCCTCCCTGGCTGCCGACGGTGGACGTCACCTGCACTTCCGTCAAAGCGTCGATGACCGGCTGCGACACCGGGGACGCATTGAATGAGCCCATCATCAACGTGAGATAGAACCCGCGGTTCATAGCGAATTTCCCGTGACTCCTTGCGGCAGGGTAATCCTCAGTGTTCGTCCAACCGTCGCGACCAAGTCCTCGGGCCTCATCGCTCCATTGGCATCGGCTAGGCGCCAGAACAGTTCCGGATCACCCAGGTACTTGGCGGCGATGTTGTCCAGTCGCTCCCCCTGCGTCACCGTGTGCAACTGCAGCAACTGAAAGCGATCAGGCGGCGGCACGAAGCGTCGTTTCAGGTAAATGATCGTTCTGCCGTCGGGGGTGGTCAGCGTCTCAGTGTCGATTCCGAAATAGCGGCTGGTCGCGACAAACAGGCTTCTCTCGAGCGAAGTCTGCGCCAGCATTGCCTGCACAGGATCGGTCGGAATTCCGTTGCTCATGGGATCCCTCGAATTCCCAGGGCGCCAAACGTTCCGCCTTGATACAGCTTTGCCAGTGCCTCCTTCTGCTGCTGGTAGACCATGTAGAGGCTCCCGCCCTTGTCAGTGAAGTACAGGTCATCGATGCTAAGCACACGCATCCCCAGGCTCACCTTTGCGCGAATCGGGTTCAACTTTGGATCGAACGCTTCTTCGGTGATGCTGAAATCGGTGATCCGCACCGGGACGATGCGGTTCGCGCTCCACACAAACAGCGTGAGCGGCGCCATCATCGGCATGATTTCCAGTGTGCCGGCCTGGGAAAGATTGAAATTGTTCTGCAGCGTCGCACTCGACGGATAGACGATTGTCTCCAGCGCCGCGAGTTGCGGAAAAATCCCGTTCTGCACGGTATTCGGGTTCTGGTCCGGAACTTCCAATTGATCTGTTGCGTCGATCTCCGCATCAAGTTTGAAAGTCTCGACGGGCGGACCTTTCAGACGCAGCGCCTCCGAGCGATCTCCGCCTTCTTCTGCGCCCTGAATCTTCAACGTGCGCGAGAGGGTATCCGGGTTGTACTGCAGAACGATGATGCCGTTCGGCAGCACGACAAACGTGTCCGGGTCGAGCAGCACGATGCCGCCCTTCAGAATGCGCGGTGATCCAGGAAAAGCGCTCATGGCTTTTTCGGAGGAGGTGCTGGTGCTACTTGAGGCGCCGACGGATTGACCGGCTCCAGTCGCTTTGCAGCTTCGACCTGACTTCCGGCTAACGCAATCGTCACTAGCGGATCATTGGGTGCGCCAGTACTTCCCTTCTGCACTACGCTTCGATCTCGAGGAGAGGCGAAGAGCGTGTCGAAGCCCTTGAACTCACCTGCTCCAGTAAATTTCGCAGTCGCACTAAACCGCTGAACCTTGTAATCCTTCTTCTTTGCCTGGCCAAAGAAAAGCCCCAAGCTGCCCGAAGGCTCTTTTCTCGGCGGCACGTTAGTTCCTCCAAACAAAAGTCGTACCGTTGCAGTTCCAGCTTTAGGCGTACCACCGCCTGCTTTTTCACCACCTTTTTCTCCCTTTCCGTCGCCGCTGCCTCCGGCGCCGCCGGACGCTCCGTCGAGGATCGGCGCTCCCGGGGAAGCCTTGAAACTCACGGAAGCATTGCTCTCGGCACTACCGCCAAGATAGCCGTTGATCTCTCCATCCTCGGTCGCGCCGCCTCTCACGTCTGTGCCGTTGTAGCGCAAAGTCAGGATGAAGTCTGCGTTATTCTCCGCGCCTTGCTGCAGGCGCAAGACCGTGAATGACTTTTCTTGATCGGCTTTCTCCGCTTTCTTCGTGGCGGTTTTCTTTGTGTATTTGCGGGTCTTTAGCTCTTTGCTTAGCGACGTCTTCTCCTCTTCTGGGATTGGCTTGTCTCCCTTAAGCCCCGAAATCACCGTTTCCTCGGTCTCCTCCTCCGTGCTCTCCGGATGGTCAACCAAGTCGCCGGGATCAATTCCCTTTACCTCTGGAAGCTCAACGTGATTGGAAGTGACGCCGCCCGCTGTCGGCTCCGCGACAGGCGGGTCCTCCGCCGCTTCTGCCTGCCGGCGCGCAAACTTCAAACCCACAATGGCGGCCGTCATGCTTCCTAATCCGGCGAGAGCCCCTCCTAGGGCGCTCCATGCACTCAAGGCGGCAGCTTGATTAGCGCCGGGGCTGGTATCCGCCTGACCGGTACTGAGCCCAAGGCTGTCCCGCTGAATGTGCATCGCCTGGTTTCCTTGACTGGCTCCCCGGACTTCGGACGGCGGCTTGTCTCCAACATCCTGGGATTCACGCCCAAAACTGCGTTGGCTATCCTCAGCCATACGTTCGAAGCGATCGCCCGGCTGGCTGACGCTGAAGCCTCCTCCGATTGAGGTCCCGTCAACGGCTCCTTCCGCCTGTTGCACGACATGGGTTAATTCGTGCGCCATAAGCTTGCGCCCGCCGCTAACAGCCGGCGCGTAACGTTCGGCGCCAAATGCGATGTGAGATCCGGCGGTGTATGCATTTGCGTTCACTGCCCGCGCCGACTCTGCCGCCTTCTGATCTGTGTGTACCCGCACTCCGCTGAAATCGTAGCCAAAACGCGGCTCCATGAAGTCCCGCGTATCCACATCCAGAGGCTGTCCCGGCGAATTCAGCACTTCCCGCACCAACGCCCACGCATGCGGCTGCACACCGAGGCCGGCAGCATCGCGTTGCACGCAAACATGCGTACCCAGCGAAGTCTGACGCCGTGCTATTTCAGGGTTCGCGCGGCTCGTCTCGCTTTTCGCTTCCTTGTTTGCATGCCCCGCACACTTGCTCATCTCGAGTCACCCCCACGCCTCAAACTTCTCTGCTCAGGGCCAGACTTGCCGCCCAATCTTCGCGCCGGTCCAGTCTCAGGCCAGCCGAACGCCTGATATGCTCCCCGGGCAATGGCCGCACCGATTCTTCGCGGATCGTGCGTACCGTCGAGGCGCACAACTCCGCCGGGCAGACTGGCGCGTGCTCCGCCGCCCAGCAGTTCTTCTGACAGGCCTCCTTCGCTGATGCTCTCCGCGAGCTCACTCTCCAGCGCCTGCTGCAGAAGTCGTGGATGACGGGCGGAAACTCCCTCCAGGATCACGCGCTCGATATGGATCTTGATCGTCATGCCGCGTTCCCTGCCGCCTCCTGCCAGCGGAAATCCGCCTCATTGATGGGGCGTTCATTCTTGCGGAACTCGGCGCGCGCCGCTTCCAGAATCATCCGCATCGTCAACGGCGCTGCGGCGCGAGCTGCGAGAAATGCCGCGTTGAGCGCGATGCTGTGGATATTCCCGCCTGTGATGTTGAGCCGTGCCAAGCGGTCGTAATCGACCATTCCCTTCGGCATAGTCGCCGGAAACACGCGCTGCCATATGGCTTTTCTCTCCGCAACACCGGGAAACGGAAACCGCACAATGAATCGCAGCCGCCGCATGAAGGCGGTGTCCAGCGCGCTTTTCATGTTGGTGGCGAGAATTGCCAGCCCCCGGTAGGCTTCCATCCTCTGCAACAGGTAATTGATCTCGATGTTCGCATAGCGGTCGTGGCTATCTTTCACTTCGCTTCGTTTCCCGAACAGCGCATCGGCCTCATCAAAGAAAAGAATTGCTCCTCCATTCTCAGCCGCATCGAACAGCCTACGCAGATTCTTCTCCGTTTCCCCGATGTACTTGCTGATCACCGCCGATAGGTCGATGCGATACAGGTTTAGGCGTAAATCGTTCGCGATCACTTCCGCCGCCATCGTCTTGCCGGTGCCACTATCGCCGGCAAACAGCGCGCTGATGCCGAGGCCGCGGCTCATTTTCTTTCCGAATCCCCACTTTTCATAAACCGTCGCGCGTTGTGCCACCTGTTCCGCAACGTGGTGCAACAACCCAGCTTCGGTCGGCGGCAGCACGATATCGTCCCAAGTCGCTTTTGGTTCAATTCGCTCGGCCAGCACATCGAGCTGCGGACGGGTACTCTCCAGGCAGGCTTCCCACAGTCGCGACTGCAGCGATGCTGGTTCGGGGGTTTGTTCTGACAAAACCTCCTGCGCCAGTTGTCGGATTGCGAGATATCCAAGATTGAATTGCGCGGCAAGATGCGCCGGGCTATCTCCGGATGCCAGTCCCAATGCAGATTGCCAAGCCGCAGCCTGCTCGCTGGAAGTTGGCTTGCTTACGTCGATCGTCAAGCTCGGCTTGCGAAGACCAGGCCACGACTCGCGCGTATCCAGAAAAACCGTGCCTTCCACGCGCTCCAGTAACCGCGTAACCGGCGATGCCTGTCCCGGCACACCAGCTTCGGAACTTGCCGCCAGAGTATCGACGTAGAGAGCAAGGGGCAGAAGCAGGCTTTCTCTTTGCCACAGGCGCGTTAGCGTTTCGATATCCGCTGCTTGCGTTGGCAACAGGATGGCTGGCAGCCGGTAAAGGTGCAGCCCCACAGAATGCGCCGCTTCCGCCGCAACCAGCTGCTTGCTGGCTGTATCGGTGCCCAGCAGTTGCACGACTGGCAGACTGCGATTGGCATCGACCGACTTCAATCGCCCTACGATGGCATCCACCGTTTTTCGGTGCGAGGCCGGAAGGTCAGGCGTCCCCGTGGGTGCGTCAATCGGCGCGACCAGCGCATATAAACGATCGTCAAGGTAATTCAGCCCCTTGACGTAATTGACAATTCGCTCATCGGCCCGCAGTGCGCTGGTCGTCAGCGGTTGTCCAGCGGGCTGCGTAATCTCGATCAGCCGCCAGAAGCGCAACGGACGCTCAGGCGAGAGTGCTTCCCACGACGCACCTTCAAACAGCGCAAAAGCCAGCGCGAATGTTGGATATGCTCGCGCCGGATCCTTCTGACACCGCGCGCATAACCCGGCAACGCCGGTGTCGAGTTCCATGCCCAGGCAGAGGATCAGCAGTCGCTGCTCGAACGTTGAGAGCCCAAGCCGCTGCGCCAGAATCAGCAAAGCCGGAGGCGGATCCATATCGACCGCTGCTTGCACCGCAGCCGCTGCATTCACCACATCTGGGTTGTCGCGCGTCGCGCCTACCGTCAGCAAGAGATTGGACGTGCGCGGAAGCTCCGGCGATCGGCCAAATCGGCGCCAGATCGATTTCGGCTCTTCTGCTGGTTTAGGCGCCGGCAACGCTGCCGGGGTCGGTTTCTCCTGCTGCCGCATCGCAAACTGCTCCATGCAGGCACGCAGCCATGCCAGCGTCGCCGTGAGATAGCGCGCGTTGCCTTCCTGCCAACTGGATCCATTGTTCATGTGACGGTCACCTGTTGGCTGGCATCGAACTGCGGAGGAGTCACTGCCTTGTTCACAAGCAGGCTGTCCACCCCATCGATTCGCAGGCGCACAAAGTAGGCCCTCGCGATCAGGTTTTGTGCCTGGAACGTGAGTGTGGCAGTTTGCGTCGTGTGTGGATTTGGCAGGATTTCTTGGTCGTTAAGCAGAAGTGAAGCATACTGGTCCGGCCACACCTCCGGACTGCTCGTGACCGTGTACGTAATGTTGGGGCCCGGTGCGTTCGCCGGGGCCACCGTGATCTTCGGCGCCAGCGCGAAAGACAACTGATTCGTAGTTCGGAAGTAAGTTTCACCAGGTTTCTGGACCAGCACCGCGATCGTGTAAAACCCCGCCGGCCAGACCGTCGGTGAATTCGGTATGGTGACCGAGACTTGCTGCGCCGTGTTCCCCGGATCGGGATTGACCTGCACAGGCGCAGTCCACAGCGGATGGTTGAATTCAACCTTTACGACGTTTCCATCCAGGTTATTGCCCGTGAGGATCAGTTGTTCCCCTAACCGCGCCGCCGTCTGATTGTTCTGAAACTGAATCAGACTGAGGGCTGGGAAGGGCGGAATCAGATTCCCTTGCGACACCACGCCCTTGTCTTTTGACCCGCGCGTAAGCACGGGCAGCGGCGCTTTTTTCGGTTGTGCACTATCAATCAGCGCTACGGAAACCTCATATCCGACCGACAGCCGGTATTGCGTGACCAGTCCCGTCCAAAGCTTGGAGATTTCCTCGAGCGACATCGGCTGCAGCGTGATTCGCACACGCTCTACTTGCTTGTCCAGGTCGCTATCTGGAAACGACGCCGCGGTTGCCGCCTTGATCTCCTCCGGCCCCAGCAATGCGTGGTCATAAAGAATGCTCATCGCCTTTCCCAGCAGGTGATGTCCGTAAGGCAGAGTCGTGTCGTTGTCCTTCCCGAATGCCGTGATCAAGTAATGCAGCGTCAGTGACAGAGGCGGATTGCCGCTCTCTCCCGGCGCTACCTGACTGGGGATGTTCATGTTGCGCCATGCGGCATTGGGAAGAATCTGGTAAAGGAAAAGATTCAACTGGTTCGCGTTATTGTTGCCGCGCGCTTTATCAGGGGGCAGGATCGTCACCGTCGTGTCGGTCAGATCGGTGTCGTTGGGGTCGCTGAGCACGCCGCTCTGCAAGATTGCCTGCAGCGTAAGCGTAGTAGCCGCAATTGCTAAGGCGTTGCTCACTGTCCTACTCGCTGCGCACGCTTGCGCAAGTATTCATCGAGACCCATGACCGGCGAAACAGAAGCCGACCGGCTCGGACGCGCGTTCTCTTGAGTTGCGCGCACCTCGATTCGGCCTATCGTTACCAGGACCGTCGGTTCCGATGTTTGAGGTTGTGGGGGAAAGCTGTGCTCTTCTCTGCGCTGCCGTTCTGGTCTTGCCCGCAACGCTAGATCCGGAATTTGCATTTCCGGAGTGATCTTCGGTGAGATCAGTTGGCCCGGCCTCTCTTTTTCGGCAGGCCGGACCTGGGTGGCGGGCAGACTCGCCACCGCCGGCGTTGACGGCTTCTTAGGAATTAGGACTGGTTGTTGAACGATCTCGCCATTCGGAGCCGCTTTGCCGGCAGCATCGCGATGCTGCATTTCCTGGGAGAAAACCCTTGTCTCTCGTTTCTCGACGACCTTTTCCGTGATCGTGTTTCGGTCAGGCTCTCGCACAAGATGTGTTGGGTGCGGTGGCAGGGACGATGCCCGAACGCGATCCGCGTTTCTCGTCGATTCGTGCTCGTCGTCTTCGGGCGATGTGTGCGTTCGAGGTGCAGCTTCCCGAGCCTCCCGTCCCGCGGCATTGATTTCCTCTTCCTGCACCTCGATGTTGTCTTCATTTCTGCCGGCGAACGTTTCACCGAAATGCGTCGCATCCCCACGAATCGGCTCATACAGCGATGTCAGGCGCGGACGGATTACCGGTGGCGCGCCAAAACTCCTCGCAACAAGGCTGGTCAGGAAATCGCTCATTGCTCCGCCATGGCCAGGTAAATTTGCCGCCGCACCGGACTTAACCCCAGAATCTCGCGCTCGCTCCAACCGTATGCCGAGGCCAGCACGTGTACTTCTCGAAGCAATCGTCGCGCCCAGGCGTCGATTTCCGTCCAGAAGAACGAAACGATATCGAACACCTCATTCCAGCGATGCTCGCAATCCGGGCAAGTGAGGTTGATGCGGATCTCCGCCTGGTCCGCCTCGGCAATCCGCTGTACTACGGCCTCCAATACCCAGTCAGGCAGTTCGTCGGCTTTCACTGCGTTGTCCCCGCAACTCGCCTCCATCACGCAGCGGAGCAACAGAGTTCGCCGGCTCGTCGCCGCGTCCAATCCGACGCAAGCCGCCAGGTCTTCGCTGTTCGGAGGCCGGCAACGAATCTTGTACTCGCCCGTCGTCAATGTCGTATCCGGATCGCCGCCCGCTTCGGGTGGCGCACACAGATCGCCAACTGTCAGCGTCGTTTCCAGTGGTTGATGGCAGCGAGGACACGCCGCTACGATCGGCAAGTCGGACCCAAATGCCCATTCGCGCAGCCGCAGCAGGCGGGCATCGCGGCGCCCGATACTGACACACGCCAAGGCCGTCGCTGAAGTTTCCGGAGCCGCCGCCGTCAGAATTTCCAGCGCCCGTTCAAACGGACGCGCCCCCACGCCCCGCTCCCACACGTTCAGTAGCTCTGGGACCGTCAGCGGGCGCATGCACGATCACCCCACCGCCGGTACCGTAAACGAAGGTTCGGTAGGCTCTGTCACGCTCTGGTCACGCTCCCATCCTTCGTTCTCCAGCTTGATGTGTTGGATCGCCACCGCGTTCGCGTTGGCATCGAGATCTGGCATCGCTTGGTACTCTGAGACCCAGCAGCGATACACCTTGTACGCGATCGCCAACTGCCCGGCTTCGTTGTACATCTCGATGGTGATGTCTTTGCGAAAGCTCTGAAGCGACACTTCCGCCCCCAGTCCGGCTCCTATCTGCCAGACTTTATTCGCCCACTGCTCAAATACAACATCGTGTGTGACTCCCCGCTCCAGGGTGATCGCGTCGTATTCAGTCCGTCCAGGCGATTTGCGGCTGCTCGAAGGATCTCCTCCCTCGCGATGCTTCACCACTTCTGTCGTCCGCTTCAGCATTCCGCACTTGCTGACACCGGCAACATATTTCCCGTCCCACTTCAGGCGGAATTTGAAATTCTTGTACGGGTCGAAGCGTTGCGGATTGGCTGTGAACTGTGCCATGAGAATCCTCCCTAGGTGGCGATCTGTCCGGCCATCTGCTGGATCTGGATCACCACGAATTCGGCTGGCTTGAGTGGGGCAAATCCCACCACGATGTTGACTATGCCCAGATTGATGTCGTTCTGGGTGGTAGTCTCGTTATCGCACTTGACAAAGTATGCTTCCGTCGGCGTCGTACCCTGAAATGCACCTTGCCGGAACAGGTTCTGCATGAATGCGCCGACGTTGAGCCGGATCTCAGACCACAAGGGTTCATCATTGGGCTCGAATACCACCCATTTCAAAGCGCGATACAGGCTCTCCTCGATGAACAGAGCGGTCCGCCGCACGGGGATGTATTTCCATTCGGAGCCGATTTCGTCATTGCCCTGCAACGTTCGCGCTCCCCACAGGATGGTCCCGTAGACATTGAAATTTCGAATGCAGTTCACTGCCTGCGGATTCAGTACTCCGTTCTCCTTGTCGTTCAATGGCACGACCACTCCTGTAGCGCCGGTGAGTGTGGCCTCCGTCCCTGCCGGCGCCTTCCATACTCCCCGCGTCCCATCGGTTCGCGCATAGATTCCAGCCACGAATCCGCTCGGCGGATATTGCGACGGCAAGTTTTGACTCAGCGGGTCGGGCGCTAAGACCCAGGGAAAGTAGAATGCTGCGTTGGTCCCGTCAACTCCGCTCATCGTCGAATTCGGGCCGTTGCTCAGCGACGTGAGTGTGGCAGACTGATCGCAATCGGCGATCAGGAATGCGCGATGATCGACACAATAAGACTCCAGTGAGGCCAGCGTTGCCGGCGTCGTTTCGCCCGGAACCACCAGTAGATTGAACAGGTCGACGTGATCCAGCAGATAGATTCCGCCCGTTCCGGAGACCGGTACGAGAGCACTCTCAAAAGCAGCTGTGTCCGGATTCAGCACCGTGCCATCTTGTCCTCCCGACAGCTGCTGCGCGGCTACCAATTGACCGGGCACCGGGGTGTCCGCAGGCTTCGCAGGAGATGGCGGTTGTGTGACATCATCAATCGTGATGTAGCTCGACGTGTTGTTGACAACGTCGCAAACGTACCGGCCCTGCGGATCGGGGGTTGTCGCCGACAGATTTGCATACGACTCCACCACGATCTGCGTCTTGCCAGTCGAATCGGTAGGATCGATGTAAACAACCTGTAGTTGAAAGCGGTTCCCGGATGCCTGCCCCTTGATCGCGATTGCGTAGTTGTTACCCCACAGACCCGGGTTCTGCGCCCTGACCATCAGCGGAGCCAGCGTCTGCTTCGCCGCCGCCGCATTATTGGCGGGGTTTCCGTCGTTCGTGGTAACCAGCCGGATGATGTAGGCTTGCTGGCCGCCATTGACGAAAAATTGCGACACTGCGTAGCCGAGATAGCTGTTCCCGTTGAGCCCCCCATACTGCCGAACGAAATCCGCCCAGCTGAGCACCAGCCCGGCTTGATCAGTAGGTCCTTTCGGCGCCCAGCCCGCAAAGGCTGTGATCGACGTGGCCACGCCTGTGATCGGTTGTACGCCGCTTGGAATTTCTTCGATATAGACACCGGGATAAGAGATGGCAACGGGCATCGGAAATTCCTCCTGCGATAAGACCATTCCCAGGTCTCATCGCCTGCACTTCGGAGAACTGTTGGATCACCGCAAGGGAATACTAGGGAAGTTGCGCCCGCACATTTAAGCTCAAGTCAAGAACGCGATGCTAGTACTTTGTTGTAGCGGCGTAGGAGTTTCTTGCATCATCAGTCGTGATGATCTTCCTGAGGAAACAACAACATCTGTTCGGAACTATGTTTCGTGCGGTAGTGGGAAGGAGAAACGCCGATCTGGCGGCGGAACATTCGCGCAAAGTAAGACAAATCATTAAAACCTACGCCAAATGCGGCTTCCGTCACCGAGACCCTTGACCGCCGGATCAATTCCGCCGCTCTCTGGATGCGTACCCGTACTACGAAATCGCGAAATGTGAAACCGTTCTCTTTCTTGAAATTTCGGCTGAACTGGAACGGGCTCAAGTCGCAAAGCTTCGCTACGGTCGGCATCCGCAGCTTTTCGGCGTAGTTCCGCTCCACATACGAAACCGCCGGTGCGAGTGCACTCGCGGGCTTGGGGGCAGGTTTTTCCGATTCGCTGGCTGGATTACGCTCTGCCGCACTAAGTACTGAGCGAGGCATCGTCGGTGGCCCCACTCGGTCGATATTGGCCAGGCAATTGCAAAGGCGTCGTATGGAGAGCGGCTTCACCAGGTAATCCCAAACGCAGCACCGAAACGCCCACGCCGCTAAATCTTCGGAATGCCGTTCCGTCACAATCACCACCGGTAGGGATCGATACCTTCTCCTTGTTTCTGTTAATGCTTCCAGCCGGCTCGCATCCGGAGTGTCATATTCGAAGCACAACGCCCACGGCATCCACGTCTGGATTGCGTGAAACATTTCAGCAATCGTGGTCACCCTCCGCACGCCATAACTCTTCGGCAGGCTGCCGCACAGATCCGGCGGCCGCCGCCCCACGCGGAGGTCTGCCCATAACACACCTTGCGCTGCCACGCTTGCTCCTTACCGTCCGATTACGCTCGCTCCCACAAGTTTGAAGGCTCAAAGAGCCGTCGGGTCAGGCGTATCAGTGGCCCCAGCCCAAAAAAAGTTGCCCTGCACATCTGCATACCAGTTGTCGTTGCCGTCCACGCGCTCCCCGATCTCGACCTTGGAGATCACAATTTCGGTATGCGGCGGGATCACCCGCAGCACTTGTGCCGTCGTGCTTGGTTTCCCACGCCGTAAGTTCACTCTTCTAGTCGTTCGTACCACCATTGCATTTGCTATGGCATTCACCGGGGCTGTCGGTTGGCTTGGTGCTGACGCTCCCGTAGCGTTCCCTCCACCATCCACCTCGGTTGCTGCGGGCGACGAAGCCGCCGCAGTCTGCACCCGCTTCAAGATCGCCTCAATCTGCAGCCAATTTCCGGGGCAAGTCTTCGAGGCCCGAATCTGGTGATGCCGGATCACATGCGACTCATCCAGCGCAATCTTCCAGCGCGCCGCAATCTGCCCGATTAGCTCCGCACTCGCGGAGAGTTGCTCCTCCGGCCAGATGTCGTCTGGCCGACCTTCGTGTTCGATGCCGATGGTGTAGAAATTCGGGTTTGCCCGCGGCTTGAGCAACGACCAAGTCGGATTCACCACGATTCCCGCGTGAAACGCTGTGTCATTCTCGTCCACGTACTGGTGGACTTCTCCGATTTTCGAAATACCGTAGTGGGCCGACTTCTGTGTCGTGGGGTCGAGGAACACCGATTCACCCGCCGCGAAACTGCCGTCCATGATGTGGACTACGATTGCTTCCGGTCGCAATCCAGAGGGCCGCCCGTGATGAAAATTCGCATCCGGACAGCCAATCCACTTGATCATCACGCCCCCTTATCCGACCGCCGCGAGATCGCCTCGCTCGCCCCTCAACCATGCGGGTGTCACCGCCGGCGTGCTCGAAGCCGCGCCGGTTCCAGCGTCGGTCGGTGCGCTTTGTCGTTGTGCCCGTTGCTGGTCATCTTGCTGGGCGAGGTTTGAGCGAAGTTTGATCAAGTCTTTTAGCACGTTGTACCAGAATGGCGCTCCCAGACTGATCAACAAAAGCGATAGCAACATCCCCGGCACCTTTCTCCAATCCATCAGCTTTGCCAGCCAGTTACTGTCAACCGGCAGCGTGATCAATCCCGTGTTGGTCAGGAGGTTGTAATAAGGCTTCGGGTCAACCTTCGTATCATCGCCACTTTGTGCAAACTGCTTCGTCGCGTCGTTGACTACCGTGGCGCGAAATTGATCGTCGATCCACAACCGGTCGCACACCGCGATGATGTCGAGTTGTGCACCTAGCACAACTACCAGTGAGACTGCGATGGTGATCCAGTGCGTGTACGTGGTAAACCGTTGGCCCACTCGATCGATCGTCTGGTCAAACCAAGAGTTCACCTTGGCCACGAAATCGCTTGGCGCCTCTTGCAAAATCGCCAGCCTGTCTCGCACATGATTGGGGAGCTCCGGACTCGACGCTTCCAGTTGAAGTTGCAGCGCCCGAATGTTCTTGAGGGCCTGCCCGGGATCGCTGATCCCGCCGTCTTTCAGCGCTTTCTGCAGCGCAGCCTCGGCATCCTCTTCTAATTTCTGTGCTCCTTCGCCGCTCGCCAGATCAAGCACAAGCTTGGTGAACTCCTCCCGGTGAATTACGGAGCCAAGTTTGTTCTCTCCTTCGCGGATCATCGGATGCGTCAGCAGAGAGGTGGCAATCTTCTTCGCGACATCAGCGCTCGAGATCCCCAGTTGCTGCAGCAAGTCCGACAAACCGGCGCGCAGATGACGCCCGCGCCTGCTCCCAAGATTTGTGATCGCCTGGGTAATCACCGTCACGGACATGCTGAACAACAGCAGCACCATGGTTGTGCCGATCAGTAGGTCAAGAGTCTTCAGCATCGTTTGAACCTCCGACGTCTCGCCAGGCAGCGACACCACCACGTCACTGTGCCTTCACGCAAGCCCAGCCACACCTCGGATCGCACGCTGCCGGCACGCAAAAATGAGCGTTCTGCGCTGTGTCAGAGAAAACTAAGTCAAAGGCTTAGTGGAAGTCCCGTTCTTGGCGACTCGTTTTCTTGACGCTGCGTCGCTGCCGTGCAGGTGTTTCCCTAAGTGTTCCGATCAATGCAGTCTTGCGTCTCAAATGGGGAAGCGGAGAGAACCCTTTCTCCGGGGAGACGTTAGCCGGATTGTCTCACCACTCGAAAAATAGTCAAGTCAAAAAATGCGGGTGGCGATGCTGTCGCTTAAAGTCGGCCGAGAAATGGTTGGTGCAGTTGAGAGTTCTTAGCGCAGAACTCCTCCAGTCACGTTGCGCGAATCAGCTCGCTCAGCGGAGGCGGGCTTGCTTGTTCAGAGGGAATTGCTGATCCAGTTCCAAGTTCAGTTCGAGAACATTGACGCGAGCTTCGCCGAGGATGCCCAACTGCCTGCCCCCGGTATGCTTGGCGACGAGAGCCCGCAGGCGATCCACGGTGGTTCCGCGTTCTTTAGCGACGCGAGCCAGTTGGAACTCGGCAGCTGCCGGCGTGATGTGCGGATCGATGCCCGACGCAGAAGTGGTCACCAGGTCAATCGGCACGGCCGCGCCCGGGTGATCCGCTTGAGCTGTCGCGACGTCGCCTTTCACTCGGTCAATCAGTTTCTGGTTGGTCGGCCCTAGTTGCGAGCCATTGGTGTTGGCGGCGTCATAGCCGTTGCCTGCGCTCGACGGCCGGGAGTGAAAATACGCCGGGCCGGAAAACCCCTGGCCGATGATGCGCGATCCTACAGTCTTGCCGTCCTTCTGAATGAGCTGACCGTTCGCCTGCCGAGGGAACAACACTTGAGCGATGCCGGTTACTACCAGAGGATAGATGATCCCCAACAAGATCGTGGTCATGATCGTCATCAGCACTGCGATTAGCAAATTCTTTTTCATTCTCGGCTCCTCTTCATTCTCGAACCTCTAGGCGAGTCCCGCGCGGGTAATGATGATGTCAATGATCTTGATCCCGATGAAGGGCACGATGATCCCCCCGACGCCGTAAATCCAAAGGTTGTTGCGAAGCATGACGGTAGCGGGCATAGGGCGGTACTTCACGCCGCGCAGAGCCAACGGAATTAAGGCAATGATGATGAGCGCGTTGAAGATCACGGCGGACAAGATGGCGGACTCGGGCGTCCGCAGATGCATGATGTTCAAGGCGTTCAAAACTGGGAACGTTCCAGCGAACATGGCGGGAATGATGGCAAAATATTTCGCGACATCGTTGGCAATGGAAAACGTGGTCAAGGCGCCTCGTGTCATCAGCAACTGCTTGCCGATTTCCACGATCTCAATGAGCTTGGTGGGATTCGAATCCAGGTCCACCATGTTGCCGGCTTCCTTGGCGGCCTGGGTGCCGGTGTTCATGGCAACGCCAACGTCAGCTTGAGCCAGCGCGGGAGCGTCATTGGTGCCGTCGCCCGTCATGGCAACCAGCTTGCCGTCCGCCTGCTCCTTCTTGATCAGGGCCATCTTGTCCTGCGGTGTTGCCTGGGCGAGAAAATCATCCACCCCGGCTTCTTGCGCAATGGCTGCGGCTGTGAGCGGATTGTCGCCTGTGATCATGACCGTCCGAATTCCGATTGCTCGGAGTTGGTCGAATCTCTCGCGCATGCCTCCCTTAACAATGTCCTTCAGCTCAATGACGCCGAGAGCGCCCCGATTCTTCTCGGCTACGACCAGAGGCGTCCCTCCGGCCCGCGAAATCTCCTCCACAGTAGCTTTTACCTCGCCGGGCATCTTGCTTCCGTTCTGAGCCAGGTACTTGCTAATAGCGTCCGCCGCCCCTTTGCGAATCTCAAAACTGTTGAGATCCACTCCGGACATGCGGGTCTGAGCGCTGAACGGAATGAAGCGCGCGTCATGGGAGCGCAGCTCGCGTCCCCGGAGACCATATTTCTCCTTAGCCAACACAACGATGGACCGGCCTTCGGGAGTCTCGTCGGCCAGCGACGAAAGCTGGGCGGCGTCGGCGAGTTCCTGCTCGGTTACCCCGGGCGCAGGAACGAAGCGCGATGCCTGACGATTGCCCAGGGTAATGGTCCCCGTCTTATCGAGCAGGAGGGTATTGACGTCGCCCGCCGCTTCCACCGCGCGTCCCGACATAGCGAGGACGTTGTGCTGAACCAGGCGGTCCATGCCGGCAATTCCAATAGCAGAAAGCAGGCCACCGATCGTGGTTGGAATCAGGCAGACGAGCAACGACACCAAAACGAATACTGTCTGCGGAGAACCGGAGTAAATGGCGAAAGGCTGCA
>Ga0187771_10001049_pt1 | contig 18103 bp, 11 predicted proteins | sample 0116_SJ02_MP15_1_FD_133139 | JGI IMG/M metagenome (GOLD analysis project Ga0187771, IMG submission 133139) | Tropical peat soil microbial communities from peatlands in Department of Meta, Colombia - 0116_SJ02_MP15_10_MG | ecosystem: Environmental > Terrestrial > Soil > Wetlands > Peat | place...
GCCCTTCGTCCCCGTCAACACCGGCTCCATGCCCGTGGACTTGCTCGAGAGCACGCTCTTCGGCCACGTCAAGGGCGCCTTCACCTCGGCGCTCGCCACCAAGCGCGGCCTGTTCGAGGTGGCGGACCAGGGCACCATCTTCTTCGACGAGATCGGCACCGTGGGCGTGGAGACTCAGGCCAAGCTGCTGCGCGTCATCCAGGAGCGGGAATTCATGCGCCTGGGCGGGACCGAAACCATCAAGGTGGACGTCCGCATCCTGGCCGCCACCAACGTCGACCTGCGCAAGCTGGTCCTGGAAAACCGTTTTCGCGAGGACCTCTATTACCGGCTGAACGTCATTACCATCCCCCTGCCGCCGCTGCGCGACAGGAAAGAAGACATTCCCCTGCTGGTCGACCACTTCCTGCGGAAATTCTGCCAGGAAAACGCCCGCCAGGGTTTGCAGTTTTCAGCCGAAGCGATGAAGGTCTTGATGGACTACGATTGGCCCGGCAACGTGCGGGAATTGGAAAACGCCGTTGAGCGCGCCGTGGTGCTGGCCTCCGGCCCGGCGCTCGGCCCCGAGGTCCTCCCCGAACAGCTCTTCGAGAACGGCGCGCACGGCGCCGGCGCCTCCTCGGCGGAAGATTTTGAGGGCCGCTCCCTCTTCGAAATCATGGAAGCGTGCGAGCGGCGCGTGATTCTCGATATGCTCGCGCGCACCAATTGGAGCCAGACCGACGCCGCCTCGCGCTTCAAAATCCCCCTCTCCACCCTCAACCAGAAGATCAAACGCCTCCAAATCGACATCAAGCGCCGCAAGGAAAATTGAATATTCCCTGGCTCGGATCAAAGGAGGGGCTATGCTTGGCGGGAACTGCGGATGCGGTACCGCTTACGGAGCTCGCAGGCTGAGAATTTGACCACCTTGCCGTCGCGCCAGATGAAGATGGGCCGGCCTGCGCGGGCGTGCTCGGCAATGGCCTCTTTGACGGCTTCCTTCATCGCCACCAGCGCGCGTACGTGGAGTGGCAACTTAAGAATGGCCTGACGAGACTTCTTCGATTTTCGAACTTCCAATTTCCAGTTTCGAGTTTTCAGCTCGCCGCTCACACTTTAATGAAAATCCTGCGCTTGTAGAGCCAATAGCACAGATACCAGAGGGCCAGCATCACCGCGCAGTTTTGCGCGACCGGTGCAAGCGTGCCGATGAATTTGAACCCGCCGCTGAAGGCCTGCACCCAGCGGTTGACCGACCCTCGCACCATAAAACCCGCCGAGTAAATGAAGATGGAATTCATCCCGACGACGAGCAGCGGAAACGCCGGTTTGCGCCACCCCGCCATATCGATCAAAAGCACGAAGCCGATCATCATCAACAAAACCCAGCCCGTACTGTAAAGCGTCCAGGAAGCGGTCCAGAGCCTCTTCACGGTGGGGACGACGGGAGACAAGGCCAGGCCGCCCGCGAAGCTTGCGATCGCGGCGATCGCCAAGGTCCTGACCTTGTCGGCGAGCGGCTTCTGCGTTCGCAGGAGCATGCCGGCCCAGGCGCCAAACAGAGTGGTCACGGTGCTGCTGATGAAGTTGATGGTGACGTAGTAGCCCTCGTAGTTGTACCCCAACAGGGCCTTGTCGATGACCTGGCCGATGTTTCCGGTCTTCGAAAACGCCCCCTCCGGGCCGGGGAAGAGGTAGAAGAACGCGGTGTGGAAGACCAGCAAAGCCGCGGCAGTCACCGCCTGCCAGCGGAACCGCATCTGGAGAATCAGGTAAGTGAGGAGATAGGTGAAGGCGATCTGGGAAAGCACATTGATCAACTGGAAGCGGGGCTTGCCGTCGGCAACGATAATCAGGAACTGGCTGAGCAGAAGCAGCCGCAGGGCGCGGCCGGCGACGTGCTTGAAGAGTCGGCCAGACGAGGCGCCCAGTTCGCTGCGGCGGGCCAGCGCGAAGGGCATCGCCACACCCACCATGAACATGAACGAAGGCTGGATGAGGTCCCAGAAGACGGCGCCCGTCCAATCCACGTGGTCGAACCAGGAGGCGACGCGTCCGTAGGTCGGGTCGTGCTGCAGCGCTCCGAAGCCCAAACCTTCGGAGGCCAGCAGAAACATGATGAATCCCCGGAAGGCGTCGAGGGCCACGTAGCGCTCCGTGGCCGGGCGTTGGGGCGGCGGCGTTGCAGGCTGGACGGTTGCGGGAAGCGTGGCGGTTGACATGCCGGGATTTTAGCACGACCGCGCCGCGGTCACCCGCCGAGAAGCGCTTGGAGATTGTGGAACCGGTTGGTGGCGAAGTAGAGCCCCGCCATCATGGTGGAGTTGTACATCACATGCAGGATGACACTGGGCGCCAGCGAACCCGTGAAGCCGCGGGCGAACGAAAACGCCAGGCCCACCACCAGGATCATCAGCGCGTGGTTCCACGCTCCCCAGTATTCCGGCACGTGCAGCCCCGCGAACAGGAGGGCGGTAACCAGAACCGCAAAGCGCAGACCCACGCGGCGCTCGAAAATGCCGAACAGGAGGCCGCGAAAGATAAGCTCCTCCATGAGCGGGGCCACGAGGATGGCGAAGCTGCCCACCGCGTATCCGGCGGCGGGAGAGCTGAAGAGGTGCTCCAGAGGGAATTCCGGCGCTTCCGGCAGGAGGGAGGGCGCGGAGAGAACAATCCCCGCCAACAGGATTCCCCCCGCCAGGCAGACGAGGATTTGTTTGCCTCGGGGCCTTCGCCACGCCAAGGCATGCCAGAAGGGCTGGCGATAGTTTATGGCCACGAGTAGATAGAGGTAGACGAGGATGAACAGGTAGAAAACCGATTGGAGGACGAGCAGGAAAAAGGGATTCTCCCCCAGCGCGCGGTCCGAGAGGCGCCAGCCAAACCAGGGCTTAAGAAACGCGTAGACGGTGACCACAAGCAGGTTGGAAGAGAACAGAGCGACAACGGCAAACCCCAGGAAAAGAAAAAGACTGCGCAGGGTCCAGAGCCCCGCCGCGGGATCCGGGGGCGGGAGGGGCGCGTAATACTCCGGCGTCGCCAAGGTCGGGGTCGGAGGCAGGCTCTCACCTGGGAGGTTGTTGTCCATGTTCTTAATGGCGGTGACGGGTGACAAGCAGGAAAGCCTTCAGCTATCAGCCGTCAGCGTTCAGCCAGCCGCGCGCAAACTGACGGCTGAGCGCTGACTGCTGAGAGCTTTCCGGTCACTCGTCACTTGTCACTGTTTCTTAAGCGCCGCCGCCAGCAGCGGAATCATGATCTCATGATGCCCGGTCAGCGCGTAGCCCCGACTTTTTCCTCGCTCCCCACTCGGGCCGGTCCCTTGCGCCGCGGTGGGGCGTAGCACGACATTCTGGGTCGGGCGATAGTGCTGAATGAAATCCAGATTGACCGTGGTGATCCCTCGCGGCGCGCGGCCCAGGTTTGCCGCGAGGCTAAAGCACTTCAGGAAGACCTCCGGCAGCATCACGGCGGAGCCTACGTTGAGGTAAACCCCGCCCCCGTCCATTTTCCTGACCAGGGCCGCGAGGAGCAAGAAGTCGCGATGCGTGGCGGCGCCCAAGGCCCGCGCGTCGATGGCGGGGTGCATGTGGATGATGTCGGCGCCGACGGCCTGGTGCACGGTCACGGGAATGCGGGCGCCGTAGGCGGCGGCCAAAAGGCTGTAGCGGCGGAAGCGGGCCTGGCGACTCTGGCTGAGAAACCGGCCCACCGCCTCGCCGATGCCGAGTGCTTCGCGATCGCCCGCGGCAATGGCTTGATTGATCAGCCGGCCGGTCTCTTCGGCCATCCCGAAGCGGCCTCGGCCCAGCACGGCGGGCACGTCCTCGGAGGTGGCACCGGCCAGCCCGATCTCGAAATCGTGGATAAGCGCCGCGCCGTTCATCGCTACTGCGGTGAGATAACCGCGCTTGAGTAAGCTGATCAGCACGGGGCTGAGCCCGACCTTGATGACATGCCCGCCTAGTCCCCAGATAATCGGCTGGCGCTTCCGGCGCGCCCGCTCCAGGGCATCGACCACGCCGCGAAAATCGTTGCCGGCCAGAATCTTCGGCAACGACTCGACCCACTCGGCCACCGACGCTCGGGCGCGTGGCAGGCGGGCGAAATCGGCGACTGAAACCTTGCTTCGGCGCGACGCGAGCGGATAAGTGCGGACTTCCGAAAGCTTGAGGGGGCGTGCTCGGTAAAGCGTCATGCGACACCGGCCGATTACTCTTGCTGAGCGCTTCGGCTTATCCTTTGTTTTTCTTCGCGCCTTCGCGCCTTTGCGTGAGGATGTTTTTGTTCTTCAGAGCTTGTTGACGACTCTCGCAATTCCGTCTTTGATCAGCTCCACATCAAAGTTAATGAGCAGCCCTAAGCGCTTGTCGGCCAGCCGCAGGTAGGTCAGCAACTGTTTTCGGTGCACTGGGGCTATGGCCTCCACAGATTTGATCTCGACGATGACTTTATTCTCAACGATCAGGTCGGCGCGAAATCCGGCCTCCAGATGGATGTTTTCCCAGACCACGGGAATTGGCTGCTGCCTAATCACATGCAGGCCTCGATTCGCCAATTCCTGCGCCATTACCGTCTCGTAGGGTGATTCAAACAATCCGGGGCCAAGCGTGGTGTAAATCTTGTAGGCAGCATCAACGACCTGCTTGGCGATGTCGTTTTCAGTCACAGAAAAAACATTCTCACGCAAAGGCGCTAAGGCGCAAAAGACGGCAAGAACCCACGACGGCTTTCATTATACTCCGCGCGCCGGACCCGACACAGGCCGGACGGATTCGTCTTTGAGCACCTTCTCCAGCGCCTGGCCGGTGAATGATTTCTTCGCGCGCGCCACTTCCTCGGGCGTCCCCTGCGCGACGATTCTCCCGCCCTCGTCTCCCCCTTCCGGCCCCAAATCGATGATCCAGTCCGCCTGCTTGATGACGTCGAGGTGGTGCTCGATGATGATGACGGTGTTGCCGAGGTCCGTCAACCGGTTGAGCACTTCCAGGAGCTTTTTCACGTCGTCGAAGTGCAAGCCCGTGGTGGGCTCGTCGAGGATGTAAAGGGTGCGTCCGGTCTGGCGGCGGCTGAGTTCTTTCGCCAGCTTGATCCGCTGCGCTTCCCCGCCGGAAAGTGTGGTGGCGGGCTGGCCCAGGTGAATGTAGCCCAAGCCGACGTCCACCAGGGTCTGAAGCCTCTGCTTGATTTGCGGGATGTTTTCGAGCAGCGGCAGCGCGTCCTGGGCGGTCAGCTCGAGCAGGTCGGCAATCGACGCGCCCTTATACTTGACGGCCAGGGTTTCGGAGTTGTACCGGCGCCCCCGGCAGACCTCGCAGGTCACGAAGACGTCGGGAAGGAAGTTCATCTCAATCCGCCGCAGCCCTTCGCCCTGGCACGCCTCGCACCGCCCTCCCTTGACGTTGAAGCTGAAGCGCCCCGCGCGGTAGCCCCGTTCGCGCGATTCCGGCAGCATCGCGAACCAATCCCGAATGGGCGTGAAAAGGCCGGTGTAGGTGGCGGGATTCGAGCGCGGCGTCCGTCCGATCGGCGACTGATCGATCACGATGACCTTGTCGAGGTGTTCCAGGCCCAGCAAGGCGCGGTGGGCTCCCGGCTCGTCGTTGGCGCGGTAAAGCTTTTTGGCGATGGCGCGATAAAGAATGTCGTTGACCAGGGTGGACTTACCGGAGCCTGAGACTCCCGTCACCAAGGTCAGCAGCCCGAGCGGGAAGCGCACATCGAGGTTCTTGAGGTTATGGGCGCGCGCGCCCAGCAACGAGAGGAATTTGCCATTGGGGCTGCGGCGGCTGGCGGGCACGGAGATGCGCAGTTGTCCGGAGAGGTAGCGTCCGGTCAGCGAGTTGTCGTCGGCCGCGACTTTCGCGGGGGGCCCGCTGGCCACCAGGTATCCGCCCTGTTTCCCGGCGCCCGGGCCGAGGTCCACCACATAGTTGGCGCGGCGGATAGTCTCCTCATCGTGTTCGACGACCAGCACGGTGTTCCCGAGGTCCCGCAAGCGCTCGAGGGTGCTCAGCAGGCGCTGGTTGTCGCGCGGGTGCAGGCCGATGCTCGGCTCGTCGAGCACGTAGAGCACGCCGCGCAGTTTGGAGCCGATTTGCGTGGCCAGGCGAATGCGCTGGCTTTCGCCGCTGGAGAGGGTGGCGGCGGAACGGTCGAGGCTCAGATAGCTGAGCCCCACGCCCTTGAGAAACTCCAGGCGCTCGAAGATTTCCTGGAGAATCCGCCGCGCCAGAAGCTCCTCGCGCGCGCTCAGCCGCAAGCCTTCGAGCGCTTCCTGCGCCTTGTCGATCGGCAAGGCGGTGAGTTCGGCAATCGAGAGGTCCGCCACCGTGACGGCCAGGCTTTCCGGCTTCAAGCGCTTGCCCTGGCAGGCGGGGCACGCGACCGCGGACATGTACTGCGCGAACCACTCGCGGTAGCTCTCCGAGTTGGTCTCGCCGTACCACTGCTGGAGCAGCGGCAGGATGCCGGAAAAGATCGTGGAGGGGCGGGAGTTCTCCGGGTTGCGGCCGTAGAGCAACAGGTTCTGGAATTTGCGCGGCAGGCGCTCGAAAGGAGTCTTCAGATCGAAGCCGTAGTGCTCGGCGGCACGCTGCAGGCCGCGTCGCAGGGCCAGCGAGCCCGCGCCCGGGCCCAGCCCGCCCTCCAGCAGCGGGCGCGACCAGTCTACAATCACTTTGCCGGGATCGAAGCTGTACTGGCTGCCCAGGCCGCGGCACATCGGGCAGGCGCCATACACGCTGTTGAATGAGAACGAGCGCGGCTCCAGCGCGGGGATGTTGATGCCGCATTCCACGCACGCCCATTCCTGCGAGTAGAGGCGCTCTTCGCCGTTGACCACCGCCACCTGCACGATGCCTTTGGCCAGCTTGATGGCCGTCTCCAGCGAGGCGGCGAGGCGGCTTTCGATGCCGGGCTTCAGCAGCAGGCGGTCCACCACAACTTCGATGGTGTGGTTGCGCCGCCGATCCAGCTTGATGTCCTCGTCCAATTGGCGGAGTTGCTTGTCCACTCGCACGCGCACAAAGCCGTCCGCGGCCAGTTGCTCGAAGAGCTTGCGGAATTCGCCCTTGCGCCCGCGCACCACGGGCGCCAGGATCATCACCCGCTCGCCGTTTGGAGTTCGGGTTTCGGGATTCGCGGTTCGCGATTCGGAGTTCGCGGTTCGGGGTTCAGCTTCACTGACTTCTGTCTTCTGACTCCTGACTCCAGACTCCTGACTTCTGGCTCCTGCCCTGTCCCCTGCCCCCTCCCCCCCGCCCTCCAGGGCCATGATCGAAGCCACGATCTGCTCGGTGGTTTGCCGCGAGATGCGCCGCCCGCAGCGATGGCAATGCGGCACGCCGATCGAGGTATAGAGCAAGCGGAGGTAATCGTAAATTTCGGTGATGGTGCCCACGGTGGAGCGCGGGCTGCGGCTGGTGGTCTTTTGCTCGATGGAAATCGCCGGGCTGAGGCCCTCGACCGTGTCCACGTCGGGGCGCTCGAGCTGGTCGAGGAATTGGCGCGCGTAAGCGGAGAGCGTTTGCACATAGCGCCGCTGGCCCTCCGCGTAGACCACGTCAAACGCCAGGCTGGACTTGCCCGACCCGCTTAGCCCCGTGACCACCGTCAGGCTCTGCCGCGGGATCTCCACGTCGATGTTTTTCAGGTTGTGCTGGCGCGCGCCTCGAACCGTAATCCTGTCGATCATCCGCCCTGAGCCCTACAGCGAGGATTTTCGAGAATATGCCAAACTACCATGCTAGTGAACCTTCGCCGCATGCGTCAAGCAGGAATTGGCTGTGAGGATAGGGCGTAGGGGCGGCCCCTGTGGCCGCCCTCTAGTCCACAGTGAGAGGAAGCGTCAAGGTGTGCTGGAGCGACGTCGAGCCGGAGGTATAGGTCGCCGTTACCGTGAGCGTGTAACTGCCCGCCGGCGTGCCGGGATTGTGGGCGCCACCCCCGCCCCCTCCGCCACACGCCGCCCAAGTCAGAATGACCAACAGCGCCGCGGCCAGGTAGGGGAGCCCTTTGGGCTCCCGCGGGAGCGCCGAGCGCCCCCCTACCAGAATCCGGCGCTCCCTTCCAGGGCGGGCGCCGAGCGCCGCTACAGTAAGCGCCGCCAGCAGCACCAGCAGCAGTAGGGGCGACCCGTGTGGCCACCCTCGGTTGGGCAAGGCTGGCCTGGCTGGCCCCGGGTCCCGCAGTGCCGACGACGGCGCCGTGGTGCTCACCGTCACCGTGGCGGTCGAGCCGGACGAGCCGTTCAGGGTCAGCGAGGCGGGCGATACTGTGCACGTTGCCGCTTGCGGCGCTCCGCTGCAACTCAGCGCGACCGCCTGATTGAATCCCCCAGCGGGAGAGACCGTCAGCGTGTAGCTCGCCGTCTGCCCCGGCGTGATTGTCGTCCCGGAGGAAGTATAAGTAAGGGCGAAGTCGGCACCGGTGCCGGTCAGTGTCACCATCTGCGGGCTGCCCGGAGCGTTGTCCGTGATGCTCAAGGCCGCCGTCCGCACGCCGCCCACCGTGGGCTTGAACGTCACGCTGATGGTGCAACTCGCGCCGGTATTGAGAGAACTTCCGCAGTTGTTCGTCTCAGTGAAGTCGCTGGCGTCCGCGCCTGTGAGCGCGATGCTGCTGATGCTGAGCGCCATTTCGCCGGTGTTGCTCAAGGTCACAGTTTGGGCGCTGCTCGAAGTCGTAACGATCTGGCTGCCAAACCCCAGGCTTGACTCCGAAAGACTGACGAGCGGTTCGCTCGCGCCTGTCCCCGTCAGGACGATGACCTGGGGGCTCGAGTGCGCGGAGTCGGTCAGGGTAATCGTGCCGCCCGTCGCGCCTGTGGCGGCCGGCGTGAAGGTCACGTCCACCTCGCAGCTTGCGCCCGAGGCCAGAACCGATCCGCAGGAATTGGTGGCAATCGCAAATTCTCCGGTGGCAGTGATGCCTGATATCTTCAGCGGCATACTGCCCGGATTGTTCACTTGCAGCGTCAGGGGGGCGCTGGTGACGCCCACCGGTTGTTCGCCGAACGCCAGAGTCGGCGGGTAGAGCGCGATGGTGGGAACGTTTAACAAAACGCTCGCCGCATCGTTGCTGCTTCTGGCGGCAATGTCCAGTGAGCCGTCACGGTCGAAATCCCCGAGCAGGGCGGGGGCAAGGAGGGGAATCAAATTAGGCTGCTGAAACGTCCCGTCGCCCTTCCCCCAGAGAATCGCAAACGAGTTTCCGGCACCGACCGCGAGATCGAGGTTTCCGTCCCCGTTAACGTCTCCCGCGACGAGATAATCACCGGGGAGTGCCCAACCGGGAAGCAAGTCCACGTGGGGCTTGAACGTCCCGTCACCATTGCCGAACAGGATGGAGACGCCCGCCGGCCCCGTGGCATTGGCCACGGCCAGGTCGATATGGCCGTCCCCGTTGAAATCTCCGGTAACCAGCCCATTGACATTTCCCGCCGACGCATATTCGGTGTGCGCGCGAAACGTGCCATCGCCATTGCCCAAGAGGATCGAAACCGTGTTAGCACTGCCATCGCCGACGGCCAGGTCCGGTTTCCCATCTCCGTTGAAATCAGCCACGGTCACTAAGTTCGGACTCACCCCCGCGTATTCCACATGAGTCGGGAACGTCCCGTCGCCTTTGCCGAGCAAGACGGATATCGTGTTGTTGAAGGCGTTTACGGTTACCAGATCCAGTTTGCCATCCCCGGTGAAGTCGCCCGCTGCGAGACCTACCGGTTGCGGGCCTGTGGCAAAGTTCATCGGGTTCTGAAAAGTTCCGTCACCGTTTCCCAGGAAGATGGAGACGGTGCTCGGTCCCGGATTAACCACGGCTACATCGAGCTTGCCATCCCCGTTGAAGTCCCCCGCCACGATCTGCCCTGGACCAAGGGAACCGAAGGCGGGCGCCTCGATGGGCGGTTGAAAGGTGCCGTCGCCGTTTCCCAACCACACGGCCCAAGGGGAGGTTGACCCAGATAAGCCAACCAGGTCGATTTTGCCGGCGTTGCGGAAATCGCCGGCCAAGAAGATTTCACTACCAGCCTCGTAGCTAACAGGGAGGGGTGGGAGCGCCACAGAGCCTGGAGGGAAGGTCCCGTCGCCGTTGCCGAGAATAATGCGGATGCCGCCGTCCGCCAGCGCCAAGTCGACCTTCCCATCGCCGTTGAAGTCCCCAACCGCGATTGCATACGCCCCGTCCCGTCCAGAGTAAATGTCGCTAGGGTAGTCGTGGCTAGGCTGGAATGTCCCGTCGCCGTTCCCGATCAGGACGGAAAAGCCGGTGTAGGTAGCGTCAGCGACAATGATGTCCAGCTTGCCGTCCCCGTTCAGGTCTGTCGCGAGGATGAAGGCACTGGTGTAAGCCCATCTCGCCTCGTATCCAACCCCAGGTTGAAACGTACCGTCGCCGTTGCCTAAGAGAATCGCGACAAATTCAGTGGCAGTTCCGATTGCCAGGTCAAGCTTGCCGTCGCCGTTGAAATCGCCCACCGCGACTGGTCCAGACAACGGCAGCGCTTGAGGAGCTTGAAAGGTCCCATCACCATTGCCGAGGAGGATCGCGTCATTGGAGGTCTCCACGATAAGGTCGAGCTTGCCGTTATTCCTGAAGTCGCCAGCGGCCTGGATATACACTGCCTGCCCTAGGTAATTGTCGATGGGGGATCGGAACGTTCCGTCTCCGTTCCCAAGCAGGACCGAGTAAGCCTGGCTGTTTGGCTCACCAATGACCAAGTCCTGCTTGCCGTCCCCGTTGAAATCCCCGACGACCATCGACGTGGCTCCGCCGCGCGTGGGGTAAACGACTTGCGGCTTGAAAGTGCCATCGCCGTTGCCGAGAAGAATGGAAACGGTGCTGTCCCCATAATTAGCTACGGCCAAGTCCGGGATGCCGTCGCCGTTGAAATCGGCGGCAACGATCGCCATGGGAGCATTGCCAACTTCGTAGTCGACGCGCGGCGCGAAAGTGCCGTCCGGCCGGCCCAGAAGGATCGAGACTTTGCAGGGCGGCGCCACCCCGCCATTCGGACAAGCAAAGCTCACGGCAGCGAGGTCCGGCTTGCCGTCACCATTGAAGTCCGCGCTGACCACCGAGGTCGCGCCAGGGGCGTCAAACCCGCCCCAGCCAAAAAGATAGTTTTGGGCGAAGGCGGGGGAGGGAAAAAAGCCAGCGCCCCCGCAGAGGACCGCGAGAAGCACAACGAGAGTTCCAAAAGCTCGTCGCCGTTCAGCCGATTTCATGGTGCACCTTCCCTTGGACCCAGGGACCGTGGCGAGGAACACGGGCGGGAGAGGCCCAGGACGGGGTATCCCTAACGAAGACTCAGCATGTCTTACCAGTTCGTGGCTAACTTACTCCTAATGGTTGCCCGATGCAACAGGCGAAAGCAGCGGGTAGCGCGGACCATCCGTCGGCTGACGGATCCGCGTCGCTTCCTGCCGCCCCAGGAACATCAGGAAAATCCGCAGACCGCAACAACGGCGGTCTACGTTACCTGCTGAAGAAATCGGGCAGTCTGTCGGTTCTGTCGGCCTTTCGGACAAAATATCTCTCGATTAATTCATTAATCTATGGTATAATATGGGAGTTATAACTTATGGTTCGTGTCTGTGGTATGCACCCGATCATAACAGGCGCGGATGTGGTGGCGGATAGGCGAGGCAGCGTGCTGTTCCCAGCCGTGGGCAGGATTTCGCGAGGAGAAAAAATCGCGGGGGGTCAAAAAATACCAAAGAACCCACTAGGTGGTTGCGAATCAATCAGATGGTGGCTTCGGGGTGCGAATTTCGGGCGGAAAAAAGCCATTTTAAGCCACGTTTTGGGCAAATTCTGGAGCTATTTCTGGCCCTTTCGCGCGCCGCACGAACGTGGCCCTGACTGGCGCCACATGCGCCTGCTCGGGAAAGCCGCGATCCCGCAGGCGCGGGACGGCCTGCGCTTGTATCTACTTGTGAATGCGTTGGGAAATCAGGAAGGCGATAACGCCGACGAGCGCGCCAGCCGCGGCGTCGGCGCCGTAGTGGTACCGCCCATACACCGTGGCCACGGCTACGCTCGCGGCGGCGATGAGGAAGAGCGCGCCGAGTCGGGGCAAATAAGCGCGCACTGCCAGTGCCACGGCGGTCACGGCGGCGACGTGCCCGCTGGGAAAAATACACGCCTGCACGCCGTAGCGGTCCAAGATCCAGAGGTTGGTCTTGCGCAGCAGCGGCTCAACGGCGGGCCCCGGGAAGTCGTGCCAAAGCGCGCGCGGGGGCGTCAAGGGGATGAACGGGTAGATGACATAACAGGTGAGCGTGGCCAGGAGGACGGCCGTCCAAAAAAAATCAACGGCGCCTGTGCGGTAGGCCGCAATGGGGGCAGCCGGCGTCGCAGGCTGCGCTTTCGCCGCGCGGCTTCCCAGCATCAGCGCGCCAAATCCCAGCGGCACGAGCGGGTAGCAAAACAGGTAGGAAAGCTCCAGATAGCGCGGGAGCCAAGGGGAGGCGGCTGCGAGCAAACTTGTGAGCCACGGGCTACCGAACAAGAGCGCGTCCCATGCGGCGAAGAGCTTATCCCAGCGATGCGTGGGGTCGGGCGCAAAGAACAATCCCGACTCGCGGTAGGCGACCAGAATAAGAACCGCAGGGAACCAGTCACGAAGCGAGGCGAGCCATCGCCGCGAGCCTGCGAAGGCGCTCAACAGAATGATGGCCGCCAGGACGGTAAGGTTCAGACTGGTTACCACCATGCCCTGGCGGAGGGGGAGAGGTTCCACAGCGGAACGAATCAGCACATAAGCGAGGAATCCCAGCACGAGCTTCTCGGCAACTCGCAGCCCGTTCCAAGCGCTTGTGAGAAAGCTCGGTGAGACCCTGGCTCGCGGAACCATCTCCTGTCCTGTGCCCAACTTTACCGCCTGCTCGGAGGATTAGCAGCAGCGGGCCAAAGTGGTCCCGTGGCCACTCCCTACTGCCGCCAGAATGGATTATGAGCGATTCGGGTGCCAATGGGGCTCTTTACAAATCATGTAGCACCAATGAGTTAGTCTTGGGCTCGGGGGTACGTAAACTAGTTGGTGTGATGGTCGCCCTCTGTCCGAGTGACGCTTGACAGAGAGCGGGGCTGTCGCTAGATTTATATCTTCGTTCAGCGCAGGGCTTCTTCCAATGTTGAACACCCGCGGCCATTCGCACTCCCCAGGCTTCACCTGAGTGTAGCCCCACCGGTCCGTCGGCTGACGGATCACCCGAAAACTAAAATTCCATTCGCCCGCGCCCAGTCGAGCGGGGCAGGGCAGGCGCCGGAGGAACGCATGACCAAGAGAAACGCAACGTGCTGCCTTTTGTGGTCGGGGGTGCTGATCTTTTCGCTGCAGCAAGGGCTGCGGGCCAGTTCTTCCGGCAAAGTGCGGGCATTCACCTTCACGTATCAGGTGGAAGTCAAGGACATCCCTGCGGGCGCGCGGAAGGTTCGGGTATGGATCCCGCGGCCTGCATCGGACTCCAATCAGAGCGTGGTGCTCAAGAACGCTTCAGGGCCGGTGCGCCTGCGGGAGACTCGCGAGGCGCGGTTTGGCGACCGCATGCACTACGCGGAGATCCTTCATCCGAAGGCTTCGAGCGCCGCGTTCACTTTCACCTACGAGGTTACGCGCAAGGAGTACTCCAAAGGCGGCTTTGAAAGTCTGATGAAATACAACAACGACCCGGGCTCGCCGCCGAAACCCGTGGCCTTCTTCCTCGAGCCCGACCGCCTGGTCCCCACCAGCGGAAAGATGGCGGCGCTGGCGGAGGAGAACACTCAGGGCAAGCAGGGCCCGGTGGAGAAGGCCTACGCCCTATACGATTACGTGTTTCACACGTTGCGTTACGACAAGTCAGGCACGGGCTGGGGGCGCGGCGATTCCCTCTGGGTCTGCGATGCCAAGCACGGCAACTGCACGGATTTCCATTCCTTGTTCATCTCCCTGGCGCGCGCCGAGGGCATTCCGGCACGATTTGAAATCGGCTTCCCCTTGCCGAGAGACTCCCACGCCGGAGAAATCCCCGGCTACCATTGCTGGGCGGAGTTCTATGTGGAGGGCGCCGGATGGATCCCTGTGGACATCTCCGAGGCATGGAAAGATCCCGCCAAGCACGATTACTTCTTCGGCACCCTGGACGCGGACCGCGTGCAGTTCTCCATCGGGCGCGATCTGCTGCTCGAGCCCCGGCAAGATGGCCAGCCAGTGAATTACTTCGTGTATCCATACGTCGAGGTAGACGGCAAGCCCTATGACAAGATGGAGAAGAAGTTCACCTTTAACGACCGCCTGGAGGGCAGGATCGCCAAACTCGCCGACTCATCCGATCAGTCTTCGCGCTGAGGTTCCGGCCCCACTGGATCAGGAGGTGAAAGCCTTGCCGTGGATGGAACGGTCTCGATTGTAGCGATAGGCATCCCCATTGCCAGACTATGCTTCTAATTGGATGGGTAGCGGAGCGGGCAATGGTACGAGTTTCCAAGGTCGACCCGCTCGGAGCGGAGCGCCCAGAAGAACCCTATTGACCCGTCTTGAGGCCGCACCACCTGATAGAGAGGTATCGAAAAACGGCCTTGCCGAGCCGTAAAACCGGTGGCATCATACAGGAGTAAACTTGTTCAGGTCTCGGCTGGAAATGTTACTTAAAAAACTCAGACACGCCCGCCCGCTCTGCCGGTATTGTGTCGCTGCCGGCGTGGTGATGGTGGTAGTCGGGGTGGTGGTCCTTTCGGCCGCCTCTCGCAGGCCCTGTCGGAGCCAAAGCAGCGTTACCTGGCATACCACCAAAGCCAGTCGAATGAATGAGTCGACGCGCCCCGTTTCGGCTCGAGTCCAGGAAACCGAAGCCCGTAAACGGCCGGCCCTCGAACCGCTGCCCCCTGCCGCGTGGCCCGAGGAAGATCCGCCCCGCGTTCTTCCCGCGGCGTTTCAAGTCTATCAATTCCGCTCACCGCCTGCCCTCGCCTGATCTCTCCGTTCCGTCAACCTTCAAAGCCTAAATCATCCTGATTCGCGGAGCCCTCCATCGGGAGGGGCGGGAATGCGAACCGTATGGAGACCGGAACTCCTCGACCGGCTACGCTCCAGTCCTTTGAGACGGGCGTTATTTCGCGTGCCGATGAAGCCTTTTATGCCAGGGTGCGTAATGAAGACTTTATCGCCTCAAGAAGACAGAACGGACATGAAAAACAGACTCTCTAGTCTGTCAATAAAATGTTCAGGGGATACTTGCCTAACAACCGTGCTCTTCCGGGACAGAATGCTCGAAGTTTGGGAGGAGGGAAAAGTATGACCAAGCCTCTGGTTCTCGCGGTCATGTCGATGCTTTTTTGTTCCACTGCCTTTGCGATCACCGCCGTGGAGGGCCGCATAGAGAAGATTGACCGCATGGCCCGGACGGTCGTCGTGAGGACGGCAGACGGAACTGAACACACATTTCATTTTGTCGGGCGGACTTCAGTGCAAGGTACGGAACAGGCGGGGGAGGCCGCGAAAGAGTCATTCCATGGATTGACGGAAGGCGGCAACGTGGTGGTGCACTACACCGCCAAGGGAAGCGAAGAGACCGCCGAAGAGGTCGACCGAGTCGGTTAGGGCGGCCTGAAGACGACCGAGGGCACCATCACCCATCTTGATCGTAGCGCAAGAACTGTCGCTGTCAGAACCGCGGATGGAACCGAACAGACCTTCGGGTTAACCGACCACGCCGCCCAAGACGCCGGCAAGGACATTTCGGAAGGAGCCGAAAAGTCTAGCAAAGTCACCATTTACTACACGGAGCGAGCGGGTCACAAGATCGCGCACTTCTTCAAAAAGACCCTCTAGCCCGAACTACCCCGCGAAGGTGAGCGGGGAGCTCTCAAACGGGAGGTGCGGGGTTGCGAAAGGCATTGACGACGGAACTCATCAACCGGCTGCGTTCCTTTGAGACGTGCATCATTTCGGATGCCATCGAAGCCTGCGATGTCAGGCTGCGCAACGAGGGTTTTGCGACGGCGGGGTTCCGTTGCCTCTTTAAGAGCTTTCCCCCCATGGTCGGCTACGCCGTGACGTGCAAGGTCCGGTCCGCCGATCCCCCCATGGTCGGAAGCCGTTATATCGAACGCACGGACTTTTGGAAACATATAGCCAGCGTTCCCTCCCCGCGCGTGGTGGTCATGCAAGACATCGATCAGTCGCCCGGCACCGGAGCGTTTCTGGGCAACGTCCACGCCAATATCCTTTTAGCACTCGGGTGCGTGGGAGCGGTTACGAATGGCGCGGCGCGCGAGCTCCCCGGAATCGAGGCCAGCGGCTTCCAGGTCTTTGCGGGCCGCTTGGCCATTTCGCGCGCCTACATCCACATTGTCGAATATGGGGGGCCCGTGGAAGTAGGCGGCCTGAAATTCCAACCCGGAGATCTGATCCACGGGGACCGGCACGGCGTCATTACTATTCCTGAAGAACTGGCGCCGGAGCTGCCGGCGCTGGCGAGCACGATTGTGGAGAAAAAACAGGGCGTGATTGATTTGGCCAGGAGGGCCGGAACCGAGCACGAAGAAATCAGCCAAGCGCTCAAGGATCTCCTCGACTTCAAGTCAGAATCCGTCCGCGAGGGAGGAAATCGGTGGACACGATGAACGCGCGAAAATCAACGGGCGGTCAACTTGCGATGGTGGCAGGAATCAGCCTGGCCGTCATCTCGACCGTGCTCCTTCCTTCCTGCGGGAAGGTCCGAGCCAGAGACGCTCGAAAGGAACTTGTCACGGTAGGAGTGGTGAAGGCCACGCGGCGAACGGTGCAGCGGCAAATCACGCTCTCTTCCGAGTTGGTCCCCTTTCAGGAGATCGATGTTTACGCGAAGGAGTCGGGCTACGTCCAAAAGCTTTTGGTGGACTACGGGAGCCGAGTCAAAGAGGGCCAACTCATGGCCACCCTGGAGATCCCGGAGTTAGAGGCCCAATTGCAGGAAGACGAAGCTGCCATCAAGAATGCTTCCGACGAGGTCTCGCGCGCTCAGCACCAACTGAAGCGCTATAAAGCGCAATACAAGGTCCTGCACCTGGAATACACCCGCTTGCGCGGGGTGTTCGAGACCCAGCCGGGCCTCGTGGCCCAACAGGAGGTTGACGACGCAGAAGGCAAAGACGCGGCCGCGGCGTCGGAGGTGGATGCGGCCGAGTCGGCCCTCGCCGCCGCGGAAAGCAGCTTGCAACTGGACAAAGCCAAGCTCATCCACGACCAGACGTTGTACGGATACTCGCGCATCACGGCGCCCTTCACCGGGGTGGTCACCCAGCGGTACGCCAACCTGGGAACATTGATGCAGGCCGGCACCAGCTCCAGCACCCAGGCCATGCCCCTGGTGAGGCTGTCCCAGGACGATCTGTTTCGTCTGGTGATTCCTGTGCCGGAGTCTTCCGTGCCGGCAGTTCGGTTGGGCGACCCTGTGAACGTTCGAGTGCCTGCTTTGGGCCGGACATTCCCGGGGAAAGTGGCGCGGTTCTCCGGCGACGTTCGTGAGGACACCCGCACGATGCATACGGAGGTAGACGTCTCCAACCCAGACCGAGTGTTGGTTCCCGGAATGTATGCGGAGGCCACCCTGACACTCGAAAGAAAGGACAATGTTTTGACCGTGCCCTTGCAGGCGGTGAACCACGAGGGCACTCGGACCACGGTTTATGTCGTCGATCAAGCCGGCGAGATCGAGGACCAAGCGGTGACCCTGGGCCTTCAGACCGCCGATGTCGCTGAAGTCGAGTCAGGGCTCACGGACAATGAATTGGTGGTCGTCAGCGACCGGAGCGGTCTGAAGCCGGGCCAGGCGGTGCATCCGCAGGTCGTCGAACTGCCGCAATACCCCGAGGCAGGACAGGGCCCATCGTCGTGACCTGAGCGCAAGGGAGCCCCAGGACTCCCTCTGGGCGCGGACACCTGTTCGGCAAGGGCGGCTGACACGCCGCCAAGGTTGGAAACTTATGCCACGCTTTTCAATTCGCAACCCCTACTTCATTATCGTTTGCTGCCTGGTGCTGCTGGTCATCGGCGTCACCAGCGTGGCCCGCATGCCCGTCGATTTGTTCCCCCCCATCAACATCCCGGAAGTCGTCGTCGCCACCTTCTATTCCGGCATGCCCCCCCAGGACA
>Ga0187771_10001050_pt1 | contig 18097 bp, 21 predicted proteins | sample 0116_SJ02_MP15_1_FD_133139 | JGI IMG/M metagenome (GOLD analysis project Ga0187771, IMG submission 133139) | Tropical peat soil microbial communities from peatlands in Department of Meta, Colombia - 0116_SJ02_MP15_10_MG | ecosystem: Environmental > Terrestrial > Soil > Wetlands > Peat | place...
AGGGTTCCCATGAGCCGTCAGGCTTGAGCAACCGCATCTGAAAACCGTCGTCCCTGAGGCGAGCGACCCAGGCATGGTCCACGACGTACTACAGCCATCTCGCCTTCATCGTCCCCATCCCCCTCCCACAACCGAGGCTGTCCGCACCCCGGAGGGCGGCATCCTCACCTCAGCGCAGGCCTATATATCGGGATCGCCTTTGCCCTGATCGTCCTGCCGCTTCGCCTGTGCTTCGGCCCGCTGCTGTGCCATGTAGGCCTCGAACTCCTGCTCCGAAACGAAGTCCGTTTCTGAACCTGCGAAGACGATCCTGTGCAGAAGCCCTAGGGCGCGCTCGAAGCGATCTTCCTCAGGTACGTAGGCAAGTACGCTGATTCCGCCGTCCGGAGTCCGGACCATCTTCACCGCCTTGTTGTAAATAATGCAATACCTCGGCAACTGCATGTCGTTCCACGCGCCGCTCATATTCCCCAGACCCTCTTAAGCAGCAAAGCTTATTGCACCGAGCCTCGTCGTAGGTTGCTCACCCTCCGGACACCCCTTTTGTCAACCTTGTCCTGTACACCTCACTCAAGAAACGATAATGACGGTGTTGTCGCCGGGGCCAGGAGCCTTGTCGCAGCGCGGATAGTCGTTCGCCGACGCCCTGTGGACCGATAAGAGACTGTTCCCGCGGTGAATCCTAAGCGAGTCCTTGCCCACCTCTACGCTCTCACTTCCTTCTTTTTCTTTTTGCAAGTAGAAGTCGATCACTTTTTCGGGTAGGTCCTCGGTCACATAGGCGTACCACGTGAATCCCACGCCGTGGGCGAAGTCGTCCACGGCTTGGCTGCACAACAGCCGCGCGCCGGGATAGATGGCAAACGGGCGGGCATCCGGTTGGCGCGTCGCGGGGCTCGCAACCCAGGGTTCGAGGGTGGTATGGATAACCACATTGGTCAAGTATTGGCTTCGCGGTTCGAACTCGAATTGCACCGTTCCCCAAGGATGCTGGTACACTCCGCCGCTGCTCATAGGCCCGAAACGCTTCTCCACATCCCTCGCCTTGATCCGAAGCTCCCGATTGACGGAAAGTGACACGATACCCTCGGCCTTGGAATTCATCGAGTCCGGCACCCCCACTTCGACCCACTCGATCGGCGCATGGGATTCAAAGCCGGCTGCGAAGACAGCCCGACTAGTCCCGGAGGCGGCACTTTTAATTCCAGACTGCAGGGGAAGTAATCTGCCGCTGCCGGTGAGGCGCTGTAGCTCAACGAGAGTAGTCGGCCTTTCCCGCGTCAGCTTTTCGATCACATCGAACAAAGACGCTCTCTGTCTTCGGTTCTGAAAGACCCAGTAGCCTCCTGCCACCAGCGCTACGAGGAAGACAAGAGCAAGCAATAATACGATGTTCATGAGAATTCCCTTGCGTTCGAGGGTGCGTGAGTGGGTTTTCAATGCGCGACCCATCAAGTTGCTCCAAAAATCCCAGTCGATCCGGCCGCTGAGATAATCGCACAAAGGGACTGCAGCCGAAACCGGCTTTGGGGGCGGTCGCCTACGCGGGGGGAGGGTACGGCGCGAGCCGCCCACCTTCTCGAACGCGCAACAGCTCAAAGACCGCCTCGGCGAGCGGTTTGAGTCCGCCCACAGCCCCGACGCTGGGAGAAATGGGGACCCGCTCAGGAAGGCCAAGCCAGAGCAGCCTCACCTCCAGGTTTCCGTCCCGGTCGTAGGAGAGAGCGAAAGCTACCTCGAGTGGCTCGGGGGCGGTTGGAGCCTTCCAGAAGAAGTGAAATGTCAAGGATGGCTCGTGGGCTCTGTTCAGGAGAGTTTTCACTGACGGCGCGCTCTGGGCCCCGAAAATGCCGCTGTTGGCATGAGCAGTAAGGCTCTCGTCCATAGCTTCTATGGAGAAGCTGCTCGGCGTCACACCGAATTTCTCTACGTCCCGCCTGGTTTTCCGCAGCGCATAGCGCACGAGATTGCGAAAGGTGTGGGCCAGCACCTGCTTGTTACCAACCTCCGGGTCAGCATCTGAGGCGGTGCTCAACTTCCCTAAATCTTCCAACTTCCCCATCTCGTCCTCCCAGTCGCGCGGCTGCTGCAAATGCACTTTCCTCCAGATCCTAGCCGGGACCAACACCCGGATCGCTTTATACACCTGGCCGATGTTCCCGGGGTCTTCGGGCCAGGGAGGAATAGAAACGATCCGCTGATTGGCGACCGCCTCCAACCACCTCCATATCCCCCCTTCAGGAGGTGCCGGCTGCTCATGCCACGGTCTGGTCCAGCCTCCCACATTGGCCATCCGTCGATACAGACTTTCGAGAGATGAACTGTCTGCTTGAAAGGTCTCTCGCCACGCAAACGGTTTCCCACCTTCGGGGAAGAAGGAGAACTCCGCGTTTCCCGCAGCCGCAGCATGGATGATGTACTCGTAGTAATCCTCAGGGGGCGCTGTGCCCATAGTCATTTGGTACCTGAATTCGAAGTCCGCAGGCAAAATGGGTTTGCCCTGATGACACAAGTCTTTCTGCCCCTTGCCCTTCGTGAGTTCAATCAACCTCTCGATTTGCGCCTTTAGGGGGAGCAACTCGTTGGGGAGCTTCCGATAGTAAACTCTCTTCTCCTGCCGCCCGGCTGCACTGACGATGATTTGGGTAGATAGAACATCCGCAATCCCCGGCTTTTCCTCCTCAGGAAATCTCTTGACCAAGACTCCTGTTTCCCGGAGGAGGCGAGCCACACTTTTGATGTCTGATGGCCGGGCCTGGAGTAGGAATTGCTCCTGTAAGCCTGATCCCTTCATGGTCGCGAACTGCAGCAGGTCATGGCCGCCTGAAGTGAGCAGCCGAGACTGATCGGATCTGTACTGGGGAGGTGGCATGTCAGCACCGGGATAAAAGGGAACCAAAATCATCAGTCTGAGGGGAGCCACGTTTTGAGAGCCTCATCGGCGGGGACGCGGTCGGAACTCTATATCGGACTCTACATATTTTTCGGTAGAGGGTCAGATTGAATTGACGATCCGTCCGGAATGCGGCGGAAAGCGCACTGAGAAAAGCGGGCTAATCGCTCAGAGTTGAGAGGATCCTTCCATTCCTGAGCGGGCAATCTATTCGCGTCCTAGCACATGGGCGCGGCACCATTGGTCGGCTTCGGCCTTGACGTCGGGGTCCATCCTCAGGGTTTTGTCGGCCACCGCTTGTTCGCAGATATCTTTGGCATCCCGCCAGATTGCGCGGCGGGCGAGGTCGATCCTCGCCTTGTCAGCAAACATGAGGGCAGCCGCCACGTGAGCAGGCGAAATGGCGGCTTGCCAGTCCCCTCCTAACACCGTATGGGAGACTTTCAGCTTGCCCATGTCTTGCCAACGCGTGTCAGCCGCCGCGATCCATACTGCCGCTTGCGCCACCGGCCCAGCGGCCCCGTATTTATCCACGATCTCTAGGACGGCCCGCGCTTCCGCATATCCCTCGGGCTGAATTCTCAGAGGGTCCTTGTACGCTGGGACACGCCCCGTGACGTTCAGCAGACACACGTTAACAATGGGATCAGTTGCCGGAGTCGTCGCCGCGCTTTGGGGCGTAATCTCAAACCATTGGGAGATCGATGTTACGACCGGTTGTGCGTCAGGCGCAGCGGCCACGAGTACCGTCCCCGCGGGCACCACCAGCCGGAATGGCTTGGCACTGCCGGCCAGCGCCACGTGCATCCGGACGGACTCCACATCCTCCCCGCGGACCTGAACCGAAATCATCCCCTCTGCCAGCGCTCGCGACAATGGGATTCCGGCCTGCGACTGACCATAGGCGTGGAGGAGTCCAAAGGCCGCGACGAGGGTACCGAACAAGTAGGGCGTCGAGAGTCGAATTGGCATCAGCGTGCTCCCTTTTCCTGACATGATGCCTCCTTCGGGCGCCTTGGCACCCGGGCTAATTCTCGAGAGCAGTTATGGCGGAGACCGCGCGCCCCTTGCTAAAGTCGGCCACTCCCGTGCAGATCGGCGGGCGCTGGTCTCGGTTTGAAGATCACGTGCCGTCTACCGATGACTCCCCCACCCGGCGGTGGCCTTTCCGCCGGAAGGGTTTATCATATAGCCGTGCGTCCGTGCCCAGTCAGCCCCCGCCTTTGCCAGCCCCGAATTCCCGCAGTTCAGGTAGTATTCGGCCATTTCCGAGTTGCCGTAAGCATTCAGCGCTCGGATCAGCACATCCTCTGAGCCCGGCACACCCCTTCGGATGAAGAATCGACAGCCACCGGCAATCACGACAAGGTCAAGCTGTCTCCAGCGTTCTAGCAGCGTCGCGGCCGCACGCGGATCGTTGGTATCTCCTAGCGCCTCGGCCGCGCTCTGTCTGATGAGCGGGTCCTTCAGGGCAGCCATCAAGGGCCCGATGGCCGGTTCGCCGATCTTTCCTGACGATCCGGCTGCGCAGTGTCGGACGTATGAAGATGGATCCTGGAAGGCGGCGATGAGGGGTTCCACTGCGCGAGGATCGCCGATTGCTCCGAGAGCCATCGCCGCGTTCCCTCGCACGGACCAATTTGCATCCTTCAGGGCGGCGATCAGGGGTTCGACGGCCCGCGGGTCTTTGATCTTCCCTAACGCCTCCGCCGCGGGCCCTTTCACATACCACTTTTTATCTTTCAGGACGACAATCAGCGGTTCGACAGCCGGTAAGCCGATCTTCCCCAAGGCCTCCACCGCCGCCTCGATAACGTCCCCATCCTGATCCTCCAGGGCGGCGATTAAGGGTTCGATAACACGCGGATCTCTGATCTTTCCCAAAGCCTCCGCTGCTCTCTGTCTGACCACCCAATCTTCATCCCTCAGGGCAGCAATTAGGGGCTCGACAAACCGGGGTTCCCTGCTCTCCCCCAGCGTGTAAGCCGCGTGGCGGCGAACTGACGAATCTACAGCCATCAGGGCGGCGATCTGTCGGGTTACCTGGCCAGCCTGCGCACGCCCGACCGATGCTGTCGCTAGGGCCTCGATGCCGCGCGGGTCTCGGATCTCTCTTAACGCCCTGGCCGCACGACACTGGACACCCAGATCCTTATCCTTCAAGGCGGCAATCAAGGGTTCGACGGCTGGCTCACCGGTCTGCCTTAACGCTTCCGCCGCGTGATCGCAAACGTTCCATTGCGGATCCTTCAGGGCGGCGATCAGGGCATCGACGGCCCGCGGGTCTTTGATTCGTCCTAACGCCCGGGCCGCGCTCATTCGCACGCCCGGATCCGGGTCCTTCAGAGCGGCCATCAGGGGTTCCACGGCAGGCGCACCGATCTCTGCCAGTGCGTACGTCGCGCTCGCGGACACGCCAAGTTGCGGGTCCTTGAGGGCGGCGATCAGGGGCACCACGGCGCGGGGGTCCTTAATCTCTCCCAACGCCTGGGCCGCGTGCTGACGGACGTGCCAATTCGGATCCTTGAGCCCGCTGATGAGTTCAGTCACCTGATCGGTCTGCCCATATCCGGACGAGACAACCCCGAGTGCGCAGAAGCACGAGAACAGAACGCCGAAAAAGCGACGCTTGATTCGATGGGAGCATTCAACCTTCGGCGGGAGCATGACGCCTCCTTCGGACACCTTGGCGTCCTACCTAATCCGCGGATTTCCATTTTGGCGTTTCTGTTCGACCACTATATCCTGCGTGGGCCCACTGTCAACGCCGAGTTTGCCGTGCGCGGCCGCAACGCAGCCGCCTCATGGGAACGCAGACCTCTCGCGGATGTTTATCGATTAAAGGGTCGCAGAGTTTGAATGGCACAAACTCTGCGCTACACGGCTTGAGCTCGCCCCGCACGTCCTGATCGGACGGCGAGGTGCGGTGCGTCGCCAGGCCGCGCGTTATGGGGCCAACTCCTTGAGCCGGCGCTCGGCAGCGGAGCGCACCATCTGGTGACGATCGGTCCTGGCGATGTCAGCGAGAAGGGCTGGGTCGGTGAGCTTCCCGACTGCGGCCTGGCGCGCAAACGGACTACGACCGGTCGTGGCGATGTCGGCAAGCAGGGTTTGGTCAGAGAGCCTTCCCACCGCCGCGTAACACACGTTCGACCATCCCTCGCTCTTGGCGATCGCGGCGATCACCACCGGGTCGGTGAGCTTCTCAACTGCAACCTGCCGCATGTCCGTACTCCTGTCGCTCCTGGCGATGTCAGCGAGCAGGGTTTGGTCGGTGACCTTCTCCACGGCGGCCCGCCGCACCTCCTCGAAGCCGTCTTTGGCCAGCCGATTCAGATCCGCCGCTCCCCCGAGGTTCTCGACCAACCCTACGATCGCCGTGGCAAGCATTGGCTGGATGGCGCCCCCGTAAGGGGCCTCATAGGCGTGGTGCGGTGGGGATTCCCCGCCCGACAGGGTTACAAAACGGGCTGGTTGCGAATCGTACGCCACGGTCTGCAGTAGAGGCATCCGTCGTGGCGAAGGCTGATGGCGCCTTCCCAACGAGCGCCCGTATACAAGAGACCGCCCGGCATATAGCTGGCACTCTCGGCGGTGCCAAATGCTTCGACCTCGATAACAGACTCACCCGTGTCGCCAGCCACCAGCGTGAGGCCTAAGTCGCGAAGAGCGCTCGTGACAATGCCACGAACCTCGTCTTGTATTCTTGTTTCGATCTTGGCAGGAACATCCTCCGCGAAGAACAAATGAGAAGATAGGGAAACGTTCTCGCTTCGTCGCCACGCGGCCTGACTTCCAGCAGGAGTACTACACGCGTGTGCTGCAATTAAGCGTCTGAACGCCGCCCTGCGCGTCTCGGGGTCAGCATCGCCGTTGGCGATGTTCGCGAGCAGGGCTTGGTCGCCGAGCTTCCCAACCGCTGCTTGGCGCACCGCCGGCTGAATACTGGTCTTGGCGATTTCGGCAAGCCTGGCACAGGCCTGCTGATTTCCGTTTCGGCATTTCCCCGCGAGTTTGTCAATGTTGTCAGTGGCCGCCAGGGGGAGCGCAGAGGTCAAGGAGAGCAGCACAATCGGCAGGCGTGCGCGCAGCATCATGACAGTCTCCCGTCAGGATACGCTGGGCCTCATTCTACTCCAAATGACGTCTATTGCAGTTTCATCGTCACTGAACTCCTGGCCATGGCGGGCTGGCGCACAGAAGAAGAAACCCTGTGCGTCAGCGTTTAGCCAGTCGTTTAGCCGTTGCTCAGCGCTGCCTTGAATGACCCAAGACCCAGGGCAGTCGCCCGCCGTCTCGAATTGGGGCTGGATCACGACTTGACCCTTCTCGTCAATCCGCCCGTAGCGGTGGTGCGCGACTTTAGGCTCACCGAATTGCTCTCGGACAGTGATTTCCTCAGCGAACGAGACCACCGCCGGCCCTTCCGCGGACGGCGCGGCGGAATCAAACTGCGCCGATATCACCATCGGCCATTGTAGCCGTTCCTCACCTTCCTTGGTGGTTGAAAGTGTCAGGGCCACTTTAGAGCCAGGAACCCTTGTAGCTACCTCCTGCCAGCGTCCGCCGCAACTATCCTCGGCCAACACCAAGCTTGGACAACCGGCCAACAGCAAGCCGAGAATCGGCCATCTCAATGAGCTTTTCACGACTTCTTCCTCCTGTTTGAAGTTGTATTACCCCCGGCGATTCACTCGGGTTTGGTTTGGTAGACAGCTTTGCCGTTGGCCGCCATCGCGGTTCCGGTAATGTGGGCGCCGGGCGTCTCTTTAGGTTGCGAAGCTGGACGTTTTCTCTGCGCCATCAATAGCCAAATCAAGGCTATTTCGATTGCGGTAACACACACCAAGGCCGCTATGGCAGCCCAAGAAGCACGCGCACACGCCCGTCCTCCACCGACCATCACGGTCGTGTTTGCGAGAAATGTCACCGTGCCATCGGAGATCTTTATTCTCTGCCATTTGCCGTCGCCACATATCTGAGTCTCATGGTCCTCACTTGGCCGGTGTACTCTTTGCGGGGTTGGGGATTTCTATTCGTATGGGAGCACGCCCGCTACTAGGCACGCTGACACTCAGAAGCCTTCCTGTGGCCGTGGTCCTTATCCCCAATCCATCTGCCTCCATGTATCCATTGCTGATGGTCATCGCTCCATTGAGAATTACCAAAGATCCATGCGTGACAAAGGCTGGACCGAGCGAAAGTTGAAACCGGGGATTAGAGGGAGTACGCCCCCAGGTCACGACCTTTCCTTCCAGTTCCGGCCTTGTATTTTCCGACAGAATTTGAATGACGACATACTCTCCTGGATCTACATTCTGGATATTTACTTCGCCGCGTTCGTCACTTAGTCCTGCGAGGGAAGAGTGGATCGTGCATTCATCTTCATCTATTCGTTCATCTTCTTGACTTTTTTCTTTCTTGGGAGCGAGTGTGATCCTTGCAGACGAAACTGGCCTCTTGGAGTCCATGTCAATCAGTACTAGCGATAGGTCGTGTGCCGACTTCCCTTGCGTTTCAGTCACCGGGTGAAGGCCCGCCACTAGATTGCCCGGGGCCTTCTGCGCACTTGTCTCGGCCTGCGGGAGCGCCGATTTCGCGGTTTGGGAAATGTCTTCGCCAGTTCTCAGCTCGGCATTCCATCTCACAAACGTGAAGACTTGGCTCGTCCGAGTCTGGTTGATGTGACTGTAAGTATCTAGGCGGAGATGATCGCCGTCAATCTTACCGGCGTAGTCTACGAGTCCTCTGGTCGAAGCGCAAGAAAACGATACCTGGTCGCCCATGATCGTGACCATCCCGCGCGAGACCAGGCTGTTGTCTTTCGTAAACCACTTTTGGAGAGCTTCTGGTTCCCCGGTCGAGCTAATCTGGATTACCGAACCCTCTGGATAGAATCGCAAGAATCCGTGGTATTTGGAGGAACCGGACCCATGTATTTCACTTACATACACGCCTTCGTATTCGAGTTTGGCAGCTCCATATCGGGCTGGCGTTGTGTCTGGAGGAGGCGTGGAGGTAGTTGTTGTTGACGCCTTCGGTGACTGGTCGATTGTGGCGGTCGAGATTCTTTGGGCAGTCTCGCGGGCTTGCAAGAACGGTGCCAGATCTATCGCCACGGCGTCCCCCAAGTGGAGCACAAGCTTTCGGGAGGTCTTCGGAACATTGAAAAACAGCGTGAATCCTCGCCCTTTGGACATTCCTCCCTCCGACATTGCCGCCATGTCCTCTTTGGCATTCCTCTGCCCTTTCTCGTCAGTAACCCACTTCTCGGTTGGCCAGAAGACGTCCGGTTTTCCCTTGACGATCCTGCCAACGATCGCAAGTACGCCATCATTCTCAGGCTTGGCGGCCCGGTTGTAAGGCCGCATCCCTTCATAGGTTCCGCCCGCTAAGGCGACCTTGGTCAGACTGATCTCGATCCCCGAAGCCGGGATCACAATCGTCTGGCCCAGCTTCACCTGATCGGGGGGCTTGGTCGGTTGGTCGACGCGCTCCAACTCTGCTTGCGCTGCTGAGCGCGTACGTAAGCTCTCGCCGTCATTGGGCTTCTCTGGTGGGCCGACCTTGAACCCGGCCGGACGCGTGGGCGATGCCGCCGTAATCACCACCGGGCCGGGAGGAACGACCACGGAGACGTAGGTGGACCGCTCCATCGTCGCGGCAAGGTAGTCGTTCACGAAGATGAGGGGGCGTGTCATGCCGCCACCTTCAAGGAAGGGATGTGGCCGGAAGACGTAGACCGTCGCGGAGGTGGACGGTGGCGTAGCGCTACGGTCCTGTGCGGGAACGACGCCGCCGCACAACAGGACCAGTGAGAATGACGCCCATGTCAACAGCTTTGCCCCGGTCTTCATATGCTCACCTCCCGCGGGCTGGCGCAGACAGGTCGCGTTTGGATGTCTGCGTGGTTCGCGCCAGCGAACCCCGATTCTGCATTGGTTCCGATGCAATACAATCTCGCTTCGCGTAATCGCAGACCCTCGACTGTCAGCGTCCGCGCCAGCCGACCAATTCTGGTTCCTGCTGGCCGCCTGGTAGGACGCTCCCCTGGCGGTATATTGAGATCCACCGCGCTTGAAGAATCGATGCGCACCGATTGGGCCAGCAAACTCACGTGCGCCAAGGTTACGAGTGCGAAGATAGCCGCGATGCGACTGAGGGTGCTGAGGAAGCAGGAACTAGAGAGTCGGATGGACATCGTCTTACTCCTCTATACCGACCCGGCCTTTCGATTGTGGCTTCGTAATTGAAGGGGAGTGTACGCCTTCCTGGCTCCCAATGCAACGGCCAACCGGACCTCGCGGAGTCTATGTGGCGCTGGAGGCCCTGGGATGGGTTCAGAGAACGAGGATGCGCTTCCGGGGTCGAATCGTCGATTACTCCTGCGTTGTCGCTAGCCTTTACCGAGCGGGGGTCAGTCACACTGAGTTACGAGCCACTCGGAAATTGGGCCTTGTGGACCTAAAATCTGCCCGCTCCCATAATGAGGGCGTAGTGAATTCAGGTCTAAAGTTCCCTGATGAGCGATCGCCGCTGTCGCCAGTGTCAGCAACCGTTTCATCCGTCCCGTTTTCATCCTGAACAGATCGTTTGTGGGCGTCCTGGTTGTCAGCGGCAACGCCGCCGAGACTACCACCGCCGGAAGATTGAATGTGACCCGGATTACGCTCAGGTTGTTCGCGACAGCCGCAGGAAGTGGCGCGAGGCCCACCCCAATTATCAGAGAAACTACTGGCTGACCCACCCTGAAGCCGCCGAGCGCAACCGCCAACGTCAACGTCAGCGTGATCAGAAGCGTCAGGTGCGAAATCTTGTAAAGAACAACTTGGCTTTAGACCTAACGCGTTCCGCGGCACAGATTTGGCTGGTAGGGCGAGCCGCCCACGATCTTGTAGAGAACAACTTAGCTTCTTCTAGCCTCTTTATTTTTCAGCCAGTTGAGAGCTCACTGCTCGCCGCAGCACCGTCTTGAAAAGAACATCCCTCTGGTGCTTCTCGACGCTCTCCCTTATAAGGGAACCGTGCTGAATGCCCAACCAATTAACGAGATTCACCGGCTTTATCACGACGAGCATTGGTCGATGCGAAAGATTGCGCGTCACTTGCACTTGGCCCGAAAGACCATCCGCAAGTATCTGGATTCGCCCGCGCCCGTGCCCGCGCTCCGACAGCGGACCAGTAAGCTCGATCCTTTTAAGGCCACCGTCGCTGAGCTGCTCGAACCGGACCCGCACGCAAGTGCAGTCGTCATTCGCCAACGCTTGCAGCCACTCGGCTATCAGGGCGGCATCACGATTCTGCGGGCCTACATCAGTTCACTGCGAACCAAGCTTCATCAGCTCCGCGCTTTCGTGCGCATGGAGCCCGGTGCTGGTGAGCGCTTCGAAATCGACTGGGGCCACTTCGGCGCGCTCGATTACCAGGGCGACAAGCGCAAGCTCTATGCCTTCTGCCTAGTCGAGGGCCACAGTCGGTTGCTTTACGTGGAATTCACCCACCGCCAGAGCTTCGATACCTTCATCCGTTGCCACATTCACGCTTTTCAGGTGCTGGGGGGTGTGGCTCGAGAGTGTTGGTACGACAATCTGTCGACTGCTGTGGCCGAACACGACGGCACCTTGATCCGCTTCAACCCCCGCTTCCTCGCCTTCGCTCGTGAGTATGGCTTCTATCCTCGCGCCTGTAATCCCGGCGCGGGTTGGGGAAAAGGCAAGGTGGAACGCGGCGGTGTGGGCTATGTGCGCCAGAACTTCTGGCCGCTGCGGCACTTCACAGATCTCGCTGATGTCAATCGTCAGGCGCGAGAGTGGTTGAAGGACGTTGCCAACCAGCGGCTACACCGCGAAACCCGCGAGCGCCCTTGTGATCGCTTTCGCCTGGACTGCTTGCGGTCACTTCCCACGCTAACTTCCGATTACCGCGACACGGCCGAAGCGCTCGTGCAAAAGCACATCCGCCTGCAATTCGACGGCAACCGCTACTGCGCCGCGCCTTCTCTCGTGGGCCAGCGCCTGACCGTCAAAGCCGATGCATCCTCGGTCACGCTCTATCACCAAGACCGGGAAGTCGTTCGTTACCCGCGTTGCTGGCGACGGGGTCTAACCCTCGGCGCCGAACGGTTCGAAAAGGAGCTGCTCGCTCGTCGTGCCGCCGCTCAGCGCTCCCAAGCTCACCAGCGACTGATCGCTCTGCTCGCCGGCCTCTGTCCGACAGAAACCGTCGAGGCGTATCTCCGGGGCTTGGCTGACTCCGACCGGTCCCTCTCGCGCCAAATTAACGAACTCCTGCAACTGGTCCGGCAATACGGCACGGAGGCGGTGGCCCCGGCTCGCGCCTTCGGAGCCGACTACGTCGCCAACCTCCTGCGGCAGCAACTGTCGCCTCGTGAACCTCAGCCGCCCTTGCAGTTGGGCGATCCCGAGCTGAACCAACTGGTGACTGATCCCTTGTCCCTGATGGAGTACGACGCTTTCATCCTCGACGCCTGAAAGGACTCTTATGACGCTTCTAGAACAGAAGCTCGAACAACTGAAGCTCTCGACCATGAGCCACCATCTGGAGCAGGTTCTGAAGGAAGAGAGCGCTAAGAATCTTAGCTTGGCTGCTGCCCTCGAAGCCTTGGCCGATATGGAGCTGGAGGTGCGCAACCAACGCGCCGTCGAGCGTCACTTTCACCTTTCGCGCCTCCACGTTCAGCCCTCGATCGACTCTTTTCACTTTCAGCACCACCAATCGCGGATGCAGAGTAAGAGTCGCATCCTCCGGCTGCTCGACCTCCACTTCCTTATGGAAGGCACGAACGTTGTCCTCATAGGAAATCCCGGCACCGGCAAAACTTATCTCGCCCAAATACTGGGCTGGCGGGCTTGTCAGGCCAACATCCGCGTCCTGTTTACTACCGCCATGGATATGCTCAATCACCTCCTGGCCTCTCAGGTTGATCACTCCCTGGTGCGTACGCTCAGGTTCTACACGGAACCGACGCTTTTAATCTGCGACGAGCTGGGATATCTCTCCCTTGACCAGCAGACCTCGAACCTGTTCTACCGAGTCATCTCCACTCGCCACGGTCAGAAGAAAAGCACGGTCATCACCACGAACACAGCCTTCTCCGACTGGGGCAACATCCTGTTCAACACCACAATTGCCACGGCCATCGCTGACAGGCTGGTGGAGAACTCCGAGATTTTTCTGTTGGGTAGTGAAAGTCTACGCAAAGCTCAGAAGGGCCAGTCGGCAGCTTCGACTTAATCCGCTGGCTCTTCTCAGGCGCCGCTCTGTGCGATAACCTTGACCGCAGGAGTCCGGCGGGTGAACCCCTCAACGGCGCTGCCGATGAGGCCGGGAGCGCTTCGGCGCTCCCCCTCTCGCCTTCTTCTCTATGTTCAACTTCAGCGCCAATCACCTCACGCTCGTTTCGCGGACGGAATACCGCTCGTGCGGGGTCTTCATGGTGCTCGACCATTCCACCCACCGCGTTTGTCGGCTGCATGACTTCACCAAAGCCCACGCCATGGAGCCCAGCTCCTACTACTGCGTCTCGGGCAAAGTCAACAGCGCTGACAAACTGTATCTGGTGATTGAATCGGTCAAGCCGGATGCCAAGCACAACCGGTCTTCCATCGCTCCTGTTCCTGCGGACGGCGCAGAAAGATGAACCCGATGGCTTGATCGAATCGGCAGGGACAAAAGTCGAGGGCAGAAGTTCGGCCGCGGCAGACGCAGCCCACGCTTTCGTGTCCGTGGGAGCCAAAACCGATGATGGCTGGCTCCCTCCAAACCGGCGAAAATGGTCCCTTTTTAGAGCGGTGCTAACAGTGGCAGCCCGCCGCCGGTCCGGTACTCGATCTCGACTCCTTCCAACCTGCCGGTGTTCTCGCACTTGGCGAGTTGGGCCAAGACAAAGGCAGCGTCGGATGTGAGCATACTGCCCTCCTTCCTTCGGTCCTCTGGACGAACGGCACCGTACAAGACACCCACCCACTTACCAGCAGCGCCGCCAGGAAGGAATAGGCGAAGGCCAATTTCGGGAATTCGCGTCGTGTCGAACCGCGCGCTTCGTGGATCCGGTCATGGAAAGGTTCCACGCCTAGCCGCATGACCAGTTTGACGAGACGAAAGCCGACGTTTGACGCAGATTCGTCACGAGCTCCGATCGCGCCACTTCCAAAGGTCTGCGGCGGAACATGGGCAGATGATCCAGAGACATTCCGCGGGAGGCCTCGAAAACGATGGCGACGGTTGGACAGGGTAGGCCCACACCTCAACAGTACGACCAACGGTCGCCCCAGCAGGACTGTTAGCTACCAGAAAGGAGTCGCCTCTCTCCGTGACGAAGGAAAGTATTGATGCTCCGGCCTCGCTCGGGCCACGCTCGAATCGCCCACAGAGAGTTCGTCCAGGTCCAACTTCCACAAGCTCCGCATCGGGCGTCACCTCAACCAGCCGCATAGTCGACACGCGGAAGTGGCCCAATTTGTCGCCTCCTAGGTGCTGGCCAGTAGGCTCAGGCTCGAAAGGTTTGCCGGACACCACAACTCGACGATCGGCGAATGCATGAAACGGAGACCGCTCGTCGTAGTCGACCACCCACTCCCATCCGTCGCTGCACTTTATAATCGCCCCCAAGAACTGCTTCCCTTGCACGCCAGGGACGTAACGGGAAGCATGCACGATTCCTTCAAGCCGAAGTTCCTTTTTTTGCTCGCTCATCAGGTGGCGCACGGGACCGAAGCCGGAATACCCATTATCGACTCCGACCCAACCGACAACATATGCTAGTTCCACCGCCGAGACCAGGGGATTCCCAGATTCGAGAGCCATCCGGGCGGGTGTGTGGCCAGTCTTCCAACTGCTGGCGTGCTTGCTCCATCTTGACGCGAGTAGCGCAGGTGGCTCTCAGCCCTCTAAGTCTATCCTCCTTGCCCTGTCGGACGACAGGCAGACGTTACCAAGGTCAGAAGCCCCTCTCGGAATGGTACCAACGCGTGCCTGGGGTTGAGAACCTTTGTGTCGACGTGAGCGATGCATCAAACTGCCGCAGGGTGTGCGAGGGCGCCACCGAAGTGTACAACCTGGCGGCGGACATGGGGGGTATGGGCTTCATTGAGAACTTCAGGGTCGAATGCCTGCGCAGCGTTCTGATTAACACCAACATGATCGAGGCCGCCTACCGAGCCGGTGCGGAAAGGTATTTCTTCTCCTCCTCTGCGTGCGCTTACAACACCGACCTGCAGAAAGATCCTCACGTGACAGCTTTGAAGGAGTCTGATGCTTTTCCTGCTATGGCAGAGAGGGGCTACGGGTGGGAGAAACTCATTTCGGAGATGTTCTGCCAAGAGTACTGGGCGGAGCGGGGCTTGAAGACGTTTATTGCCCGGTTCCACAATGCCTACGGCCCTCACGGTACATGGGACGGCGGCCGGGAAAAAGCGCCGGCAGCGATCTGCCGAAAAGTCATCGAGGCCAAGGATACGGGCCGCCATGAGATCGTCATCTGGGGAGATGGCACCCAGACCCGGAGCTTTATGTACATCGATGACTGCGTGCGAGGCATCGACATGATCATGCACTGCGAGGATCTTATCGCTACCCCAATCAACCTGGGTACTAGCGAACTGATCTCGATCAGTGATCTAGTCAGCCTTGTTGAGGAAATCGGCGGAGTGAGGCTACAACGCAAATATGACCTGAACGCGCCTCGAGGGGTTGGCGGGCGCAACAGCGATAACACGATGATTCGGAGAATCCTGAATTGGGAGCCTAGTACCACGCTCCGCGCAGGATTGCGAAAAACTTACGCTTGGATCGAGCAACAGTACGCAGACCGGAAGGCCGGGAAACCAACGGTTCAGGAACGTCCTCTGGCTGCTTAGCGCTAATGCAAAAGCACCATGCCACTGATGTGACCTTCTCTGAGACGCTGAGCGACACAAGCCGCAGCGGTGATCCCCGCACAGCGTTACCGCGCGACCTGTGTCGCGGCGTGACGGCGACGCCGTTCCAACACATAGGAAGCGGGCTGGGCAAGCCATTCTCGGCGCTGTGCTGGAGTGTAACCCTTGCCTGGGCCGTGCTCATCTTTTACCTTTCAAGCCAAACATATGGTCCCGGTTTCTCACGGGGGTTACTGGTCTGGGCACTCCAAGTCTTTCATCTCCGCCTTGCCTCATACACGTTCAATGTTCTTCATGCAGGTTTCCGGACACTGGCCCATCTAATTGAATATGGCATCTTCGCACTGCTCCTCTACTGTCTTCCTGACGAAAAGAGCGCGAGCCTTTGGCAGCCGCAGCGCGCGCTATTCTGCATTTTCGTAGCGGCCGGCTATTCCTTGACGGATGAGTTTCACCAGTTTTTTGTCCCCGGAAGACACGCCTCTCTCCTCGATTGCGGACTTGACACAGTCGGTGCAGCGCTGGCGATGTTGGTGCCTTACATGAGCGCAGCCCTTACCCGCAAGCGACGAGATTGATTTATTGAATCAGTCATGGAATCGGTGAGCCACTGAATCATTGGAAGGGCCAAGCGAGGGGCTTGAACCGATTAGCACTTACTCCTCTCAATAGCCACTCAACTATTTACCCTCCGAAATTGCACCCTCTCGCCCCAAGAGAATCCGCTGCTTATCATGATATAGTGAGACGGACGGAGGCCCAGGGGCTGTTGCTTGGGCACTCGGCGGCGCCCCTGGCTGCAGAGACAGCATGAGAATCAAGATTTGGGGCGCGCGCGGATCGATCGGCACTCCTGAACGCCGCAATTCACGGTACGGCGGGAACACACCCTGCGTCGAAATCCGGCTGGCTAACGGCACCCTAATCGTTCTGGACTGTGGCAGCGGATTTCGTTCTTTGGGCAAGAGTCTTCTCCGGGAATTCGTCGACCACCCCATCGACGGCTACATCTTCTTGACCCATTTTCACTGGGACCATATCCAAGGCATCCCGTTCTTCCTGCCATTGTACAGAAAGGGAGATATTTTCCTTTTCCACGCTGCCGAGCGCAAAGGTCGCGAGATCCGAGCTGCGATCGAAGGGCAGATGTCCAGCCCCTACTTTCCTGTCAGAATGGACGCCATGAAGGCCAGGCGTCACTTCTTTGATCTCATTCACAACCCGATCAGCATTCAGGGGGCCATCATCAGTGCAGGTCCCCTTTACCACCCCCAAGGTTGCGTGGGATATAGGGTCGAAGCTGACGGCGCGACATTAACCTTGGCGACCGATACGGAGCCTGGGTCACCCGTCCATGACCGCTCGGTGCGGAAGCTGGCGGAGGGAGCCGACATCCTTATTTATGACGCCCAATACACGCCTGAACAACTAGAAGGGGAAAAGAGGGGCTGGGGGCATAGTTCCTGGCAGGAGGGGGTCCGAATTGCCCAGGAGTGCGGTGTCAAGCATCTCCTCCTATTTCACCATGACCCGGACAGCGACGACGCGTTCATCGACGGTTTGGTCGAGCGGGCTCGCCAGGAATACCCGACCGTCACGGCAGCAGCCGAAGGGATGAAACTCGACCTGGCGGAGGGGACCATCCTATGGGACCGAGAAATCCCCGCCCAGAACAGGCGCGTGCATCGTCGCCTGCACATGGAGTTACCGATTCACGTGAAGTGGCGCGAAGCCGATGGCCAGCAGCTAGAAACTGAGGGAGTGACCCGCGATTTGTCCAAGACCGGGGTCTATTTCTTCTCTCCGCGAGAACTGCGCCCCACCGAACCCATGGAGTTGGATCTCCATATGCCGGATGAAATCCCGCAGGCGGCGACTCCTGCCCATTACCGGGCAGAGTTTGTACGCAGTGAACGACTTGACGGAAGCTTCGGGGCACATCCACCCAAGCTTGGTGTAGCCGCCCGCTTTCTGGATGCCACCTCCGAAGCTCAGGGCGCGGCACCACTAACCCGCCCTTGAAATCTTCAGACCACCACCTTCCCTTCCCTTCTCTTCCATACTTCCTAAATCTTCTGTGCACTCGATGTGACGTGAACTTCCAGGATTCGATCCACCCGACATTCAGACATGTGACGTGCGGCAGATGAAGGTTACTCGGCACAACCAAGCCAAGGTCTACTTTCAAGGAATCGAGGCCGCGATGAGTAATGGAGACTTCAACTCCAAGACGGATCCCCCTGATGCCCCGAGTCCGAAAAAGGCCGCCTCCAAGGTGGATGCGCTCATCTCCACCTCCCGCCCC
>Ga0187771_10001051_pt1 | contig 18092 bp, 11 predicted proteins | sample 0116_SJ02_MP15_1_FD_133139 | JGI IMG/M metagenome (GOLD analysis project Ga0187771, IMG submission 133139) | Tropical peat soil microbial communities from peatlands in Department of Meta, Colombia - 0116_SJ02_MP15_10_MG | ecosystem: Environmental > Terrestrial > Soil > Wetlands > Peat | place...
CACTTGTCTCACGACGCAGCCTTTGACCTTCTGAAGGGCGAGCTTCCCCAGAACGTTTACGTGGCCATCATGGCCATCGATCATAAGCTCGAAGTTCTTCAGCCGTTCACCAACGATACCGACCTGCTTCGCCGGGCGATCGATCGCGCGACGCGCAGCCAAAGCACCGATTTCTCGAAGGATACCGAGACAGTGCGAAGGCAACTCGAGGAGATGATGGGGCCGAATATAAGCGGTGCGCAGTCCGCTCAAGAACAAGTTGACCAGATGACGAGCACCGCCCACAACCCCGCCGCCAAAGAGATGGCGCAGATGGTGCTGGAAATGATCCAGACCGAACAAAGCTATGCCATGGCGGAATCCGGCCGGACCACGATCTACGCGCTGGAGGATGCGGTGAAGGAGCAGTACAGGTTGCCGGGAAGAAAAACCGTCCTCTACTTCTCCGAAGGGTTTGTCGTACCGCAGCTTGTCGAGGAACCGTTCTATCAGACCATCAGCATCGCCAATCGGTCGAACGTGAGTTTCTACACGGTTGACGCCCATGGTTTGACGGTTACGAGCACCAATCAAGCGGCGGTCGACATGTTAAACAGCGCCGCCCAAAGCTCCCATGACCAGGCGACCGCAACCAGCGATATGCCCGTGCGAAGAGACGAGGCGCGGGTCTTCGACACGGGCAACGAGAGCGCGCGGGCCAACCCCCAAAGTGCGCTGGGCACGCTCGCGGACTCCACCGGAGGCGCGCTGATTGCCAACACCAACGATCTCCGCGGGCCACTCCATAAGCTTGCTGAAGATATCCAGACCTACTACGAGATTACCTACAATCCGGAAATCAAGACTTACGATGGATCTTTCCGCAAGATCACTGTGAAGCTGGCTTCCAGCGACCTGCGCGTCCAAACCAGGTCTGGATATATCGCTCTCCCGTCGGCCCTGGCGAAAGGGAGCCCTCTTCGCGCCTTCGAGGTTCCCCTTCTCACTGCTCTGGACGCGCCTGAGCTGCCCAAGGCGTTCAGCTATGATGCGACGGCCATGCATTTCCGCGGCCCACAAGGCGAGCCGGTCTGCGAGCTGGTGATAGATGTTCCGCTCGCCGATGTCACCTTGGAGAAGCAGGGTACGGGCCAATCTACCGGCCGCTTGGGCTACGTGGCTCTATTGAAGGACGGAAAAGGCGAGGTCGTGAAGAAGTTCCAGAATGAGAGAGCCCTCAACGTGCCCGCCGACAAGCTCGAGGGTTTCAAGGCGAGCCACTTCATCTATACCGAACACTTCGTTTTGCCATCTGGGCAGTACACGGTTGAGACGGCGGTGCTGGATGAACAGGGCAACAGGATCAGTGCCCGCAAGGGCAGTCTGACGATGCCGCCGCCAGCCACTACCCTGGCTTTGAGCAGCATCGCCTTCGTACGGAGCACCAGGGACCGAGACGAAGCGAGTCAAGACGGTGATCCGCTGGCGGTGGGGCCTAAAGTTATTTCTCCGGAAATCAGCCCCGTGATCAGCAAGGCGGGCGCGGCGGCCCTCCCCTTTTATATGGCTGTTTACCCCGACAAGACCACTCTTGAGTCGCCTCAATTGGTGATGGAATTCAGCCGGGAAGGTCAGGTTCTGGGGAGGGGCCCGGCTCAACTCGGTCAGCCGGACAAAGACGGTCGCATTCCGTTCGTCGCCTCAGTTCCGCTCGCCCGTCTGGAGCCGGGCAACTTCACCCTGCGCTTTTTGGCGAAACAGGGGACTGAAACGGCCGAGGAGTCGGCATCTTTTGTTCTGAAGTGACATGTCCTGCCCTATGTCCGCTCGAAAGCCTCGTGATCCTGAGGCTGCATCGGCAGTCCCCATCACCGAGGAGCCGAACCATCATGCGAACCGGCGCGCGCATCCTTGCGCTTTCATTGTTCCTATCAGCGCCTAGCGCTGTCGCGCAGTGGAATATGTTGAATCCCGTCAAGGCCGTTAAGCAACAAGCGGACGGCGCGTTGCTTGAAATGCAAACCGGAACGCTGCGTGTACAAGTTTGTTCGGACTCGATTGTGCGGGTCACTTATTTGCCCACGCCTTCCTTCCCAAGCGTTAAGGATTATGTGGTGACAAAGGAGAGCTGCCCTCAAACCCCATTCTCGTTCGCATCCGATGATAAGGAGGTCGTGTTATCGACGGGCCAACTCAAGATAACAGTTGCTCGCCAGGATGGAGCCATCCATTTCAGCGACTCGACTGGGCAACGCCTCTTCCAAGATACAGAGCGGACGATGACCCCCGTGGAGGTGAACGGGGAAAAGACCTACCATGCGGAACTGTGGTCGAACCTGTGGGGGTCCGAAGAAGGCTTTTACGGCTTGGGACAGCACCAGGCCGGGGTGTGGAACTACATGGGCGAATCCGTGGACCTCTCCCAGGACAACACGAACATCTCCGTTCCCCTCTTCCTTTCAAGCAATGGGTACGGTGTTCTGTGGAACAATGCCTCGCGCAGTCGATTCAATAATCGCTTCCCGCATGCCTTGTATTTGAGCTCGGAAGTCGCCGACACCCTCGACTACTACTTCCTTTATGGGCCCGCCTTCGACCGCATCATCGCCTCCTACCGCGACCTGACTGGAGCTGCGCCCATGTTCGGCAAATGGGCGTACGGGTTCTGGCAGTGCAAGAACCGCTACCAATCCCAGGCGGAGCTGCTCAACATCGCGCGCCGGTACCGCGAGCTGCATATTCCTGTGGACAACATCGTGCAAGACTGGTTTTGGTGGAACAAAATGGGGGATTTTGTTTTCAACCCCAAATATCCTGACCCCAAGGGAATGATCGACGGCCTGCATCGCGATCATATCCATCTCATGATTTCGGTTTGGCCCTATTTCGCGCCGGGATCGCCTGTTTACGAAGATATGGATAGGCGCGGCTTCTTCATCGCGCGGACCCGGGTGGCGGGATTTCATCCGGTCGGGATGGCCCTTTATGATGCTTTCAATCCCGCTGCTCGGGACTACTACTGGGGGTTGATTGACCGCGCGCTCTTTAAGATCGGCGCCGACGCCTGGTGGCTGGATACGACCGAGCCGGAGACAGAGGGCCGCGAAACGAACATCTTAGTGACCAGCCAGGTGGCGGCGGGCAATGGCGCGCGCTATGCCAATCTCTACCCGCTGATGACTACCACCGCGGTTTACCAGGGCCAGCGCCGAGCGAGCGACCAGAAGCGGGTTTTTATCCTCTCGCGCTCGGCGTTCGCGGGTAGCCAGCGCAATGCCGCGGCCGCCTGGTCGGGGGACGTCCGTGCCGATTGGCAAAGCTTCCGCCGCCAAATTCCTGCCGGACTCAACTTATCGCTGTCGGGGATTCCTTATTGGACAACCGACATCGGCGGATTCATTCTGGGTCATCCCTCCGATCCGGCCTATCGAGAGCTTTTCGTGCGTTGGTTTGAGTACGGAGCGTTCTGCCCCATTTTCCGCGTCCATGGCACTCGCTCCCCCGACGAAAATGAGCTGTGGTCCTATGGCGCCGAGGCTCAGGGAATCCTGACGAAGTTCGACACGCTTCGCTACCGTCTGCTGCCGTACATCTACGCGTTGGCCGCCCAGGTCACCCGCCACGGCTACACGCTGATGCGGCCGCTGGTGATGGATTACCGCGACGATGTCACCGCGCGTAATATCGGTGACGAGTTCATGTTTGGCCCTGCCTTGCTGGTGTCGCCGGTTACCGATCCCGGTGTCGATACGCGCCGCGTCTACTTGCCAAATTCCACTTGGTACAACTTCTGGACGGGCGAGAAACTTTCAGGCGGGAAATTCACTGCAGCGTCTGCGCCCCTGGAAACACTGCCGCTCCACGCGCGTGCGGGATCGATCCTGCCGCTGGGGCCCGTCCTCGAATACAGCGACGAGAAACCTCCCGACCCCATCGAGCTCCGCATCTATCCCGGCGCGGATGGCGACTTCACTCTCTACGAGGACGACGGCATCACCTATGACTACGAGAAGGGGGCTTTCTCGACCATCCCTTTACACTGGGACGAAGCGAGACAGACGTTGACGATTGGTGAGCGCCAGGGCGAGTTCCCGGCCATGATCCGGCATCGGACGTTCCAGATCGTTTGGGTCGGGGAGGGGCACGGTGTCGGCGTAAACGTGACCGAGCCAATTGACAAGTTGGTTCACTACGATGGGCAACCCGTAACCGTAAGCCGGTGAGGCGTCCGGTCACAGAAACCATGGTGCGGAGGGCCGGAATCGAACCGGCACGGGCCTTGCGGCCCAAGGGATTTTAAGTCCCTTGCGTCTACCAGTTCCGCCACCCCCGCGCTATGGGACCGGTCCCTTCCCTTCACAGTGGGATGGGAACGGTGGTCAGTGTGGACCATCAACTGACCGTAGGTTCGTCGAACGGAAGCGCCTGCGGTCAGTCCGCAGATGGACCACGGCGCCTACCTGCTTGCAAATATAACATGCGGTCAGGGGATTGTCGTCCGGGGTTGTTGCGTGCCCGCCAGGACGGCGGGGTCGCCCGCGAGTGGTGCCCCGACCACCCGATCAGCTCGCCGGCGGTACGGCCGGTTTACGCCTTCGCTTTCTTCTGCGCCTCCAGGAAGACGGCCTTCATGCGGCGTGCCACGATGAGTTCTTCGCCGGGCTTCATCATGAAGGGCGTGACGCTCAACCCGTACGGATAATCATCTTCCAGCACTTCGACGCTGGGCTCGCCATCACGCAATTGCTGCCCGCACTGCGCCTTGGTGAGGCCCATTGCCGTCTCGTCCCATTGCAGGTAAAGGTGAGGCACATGATTGGCGACATCGGGAACGAAATGGCCCGTGTGGATACCGGGTACGGTGGAGAGGATCTTCTCCATCGCCCCAATCCGCCGCTCCCAATCTTTCCACTCCGCGTCGTGGTCCACTTTCACGTAGCGCTCAACGGCCACAAACATTGCCAGGATTTCTTCCTTCCCCACCTTGCACGGCCGCCCGATCGTATCCTCGTGTGGATTGTTGTTGAGCATGGCCGCCTCAATAAGCTCTTTCCCCCCCAGCAGCAGGCCCGCGCACTGCGGGCCGCGCAAGCCTTTGCCGCCGCTGAAGGCGACCAAGTCGAATCCCATCTTGTTGTACTCGCTCAAGTGGGTCACGGGCGGGACGTCTGCAGCGGCGTCGTTGAAGGTGGGAACGCCGTGGCGCTTGCCGGCCTCCACCCACTGCTCGAGTCCTATCTTCCCCACCCGCTGCGCGGCATTCAGGAAATACATCATCGCGGTCTTGTCGCTGAGGGCAGCCTCGAGCTCCTCGGGAGTTTCGACCTCCACCAGGCGCACGCCGCAGTTGCGAATGGCGTGGTCGAAAGCGTTCCGGTGCGTCTTCTGGATGATGACTTCGCTCCTCATACCCGTAATGTCGGGGAGGCGTTTGATTTTTTCCGGATCCTTGCCGGTCAGGGAGGCTGCAGTGCCTAGCATGATGGCGCCTGCCGCTCCTGAAGTTACCAGCGCCGCCTCTACCCCCAGCATCTCCGCGATCTTTTCTCCCGCCTTCTGCTGGAGGTCGACCAGGTAGACGTAATGATGGGTTGCCTCTTCCAAGGCGTGCGCCACCTCGGGCGGCTGTAGGGAACCAGTCAAGTACGTGTAAGTCCCCTTGGCGTTGATGCGCGTGCGGACGCCCAAACGGTCATAGAGATTCATCGGCTTCGCTGTCTCCTTCCCCATTCCTGTGAACGCTAACAGATGCCCCACAGGGGCGGCAGCCAGGCCGGAAAGCAGGCTGCCGCCAGCCAGGAATCTTCGCCGTGTCGATTGCCAAGTTAAGAAAGCCATGTTCGGTCTCCTTTCTCATTTGATAAAGAGAGAAGTCAGATGTCAGGAAGAGAGTACGTATGCTGTCCTCTGCCTTCTGAATCATTCTTTCGTCCCCTGCGCACTTCTCGCCGGGCAATGCGTCTCCGGTCCGTCCACGAACGTCCCTCCGGCGTAGCGCAGGTCCTTCACGAGGCCGATTTCCGAAGTGTAGTAGCCATTAACCGTCGCTTCCTTCGCCAGCGCGAAGAAGCGTTCGGCCGGTGTCGTGGGTGCGAATTCGTGCTCGGCGAAATGCTTGAGCAACTGGGCCTGCTTTTCCTGGGCGAGTTGCCGAAACCTCTGGCCCGTATTCTCCAGGCTCGAGCGGTCGAGGGCCGCCAGGCCGTCGCGCCACTGCTGTTGGGTATCAGTCGGCGAGTTCGCGACGACAAAATCGATCCACTCGTGGACCCCTGCGGCTCGCGCTCCCGGCGAGACCTCGTCTGTGGGAATGATCAGGTCGGCCACGGTGGCGATAGCTTCTTTTTCCTCTCCCGTGAAGAAGTGAGTCTTTGCTGTTCCCGTCGCGGTAATGGTCGGCACGGGCGCCTTGACTCCTGACGCTGCCGCTGCGGCCATGCATCCCCCGGCGCATGGCACGGCGCTTCTAGCCGCAGCGGCCGACCACCTCGCCCATGCTGCCGCGGCCAGAATACTACAAAGCCTCTCCAAAACTTCTCGCCGGCTCATTATCACTCACGCGTAAGGCCGGGGCTTGCCCCGGTCTGGACGCCCTAGGGGATGTCCCTACATCGGCGCCCTGCTTTCAAGATCGAAGATCGTCAATCGACAGTTCTCAAACTTCGCTTTTCCTGAGCGCTTCGGCTAGGTAATGCGCCGCACGCATGGCCACAGCTACCACCGTGAGTGTCGGATTCTTTTCAGCGTAGGAGGTGAACGAGGCGCCGTCCAGAACCCAAAGGTTCTTCACGTCGTGGGCGCGGTTGTAGTGGTTGACGACCGAGGTGCGCGGGTCGTCGCCCATGCGCGCCAATCCCACCAGGTTCTCACCATCGAAGTCTGGGCGAGGGGTCTCATAAGCAGCCAGGCGCACTCCCCCTGCGACTTCTAATATGCTGGCACATTTATCGAGCGCATCCTTGGCCATAGCCAGCTCATTAGCGTGAAAACGGAAATGAAATCGAGGCAAGGGCAGGCCGAACTCATCGCGCTGATCAGGGTCGAGGTCCACGAAGTTTTCCGCATGCGAGAGAATCTCGCCAGCAGCCCCTACATAGACGAGAGCGGGATAAACCTCGCGCACGCGCTTCTTGAATTCCTTCCCCATCCCCTCCAGCGCGCGCAGCAGGCCGGGGATCTGAGGACGCTGGGCGCCCACGTAGAGGCCATAGCCGCGCGCAAAGTCAGGGCTATTTTTATCATAGTAGAGGTTGGCTATCGCGCCGTGGGTGCCGGTGCCGTCGTCGTTCACCACAGGCCCTCCAACCAGGGACTCGAGATACCCGAAAATTCCCAGCCCCATCTCACTGACCAGATTTTTCCCCACCCACCCGCTGGAATTGGCCAGTCCTTGCGGGAACCGGGAGGATCTGGAAAGTAAAAGGATGCGCGCATCTTCCACCGAGCCGCAGGCGAGCGCCACCGCGCGGGCGTGGATGCGATGCTCTTGCCGGGTCTGAACGTCCAGAAAAATCACGTCCCCGGCGCGGTCGCCGTCGGGGCGTAGCGTGATTTCGCGGACCAGCGCGCCCGTGACGAGCGTCAGGCGTCCGGTGGCAAGCGCGGCAGGGATGGCGGAATTCGCGGAAGTGTATTTGGCATCGACGTCGCAACCCCGCATGCAGTGGCCGCAATAGTGGCAGACCGCGCGGCCCCCGTGGGGTTCCGTGTTGATGGCTTTGCGGACCGGAAACATCCGGTAGGCGGGCCCGAGCTTAGCGACACAAGCCTCGCGGACGATTTGCTCGCCGCAGCGCAGGGTCAAGGGCTTCAAAAATTGTCCATCGGGCACCGCGGCAAGACCCTCGCGCGAGCCGCTGACGCCCATGAAGCGTTCCGCACGGTCATAGTAGGGAGCCAGATCCTGGTAAGTAATGGGCCAATCGTCGCCGGCGGTGCGGCCCTGGAAGTCATGCTCCCCGAAACGCCAGGAGAAGGCGTCCCAGAGGAGAGTTTTCCCGCCCACTGCAGGAAGCAGCGCATAGTCGATTTCCTCTCCGGCGGGGTTGCTGGTGGAAGGATGTGGAGCGTAGAGAAATCCGGTGTAGTCGCTTGTGCCATGCCCTTCGCGAAAGCCGCGGTAGGGGAGTTGGTACGGCATAACGTGCGTGCGAAAACGCGTCGGTGAAACCCAAAACCCCCTTTCCAGGACGACCACCCGCAGGCCGCGTTCGGCGAGTTCTTTGGCCGCAATTCCGCCCGCCGCGCCCGAGCCGATAATGCATACGTCAAACAGCTCGCGTTCGATAACGGGAGGCAAATTGGGCGGCGGAGTGAGACTCATTGGCTTATGGTTTGTAGCCCGCCCCTCGGTTGCTGAGGTCCGCGGCTTCTGATTTGGCGCTCGCGGCCAGGCGAACTCTCAGGTCTGCCTGCGCTGGCAAACCCGAAATTGAAGCTAACCCGCTCGCCTGGCCAAGTCAAGCGCGGTGCGCTTTCGCGTGGACTCGATGTGTGGTAGCTTGGTGCCCGACCTCACACGATGTAGGGCCGAATGGCGCCAGCCCAACGCAGGCAGGTTCGGCCCGTGGGCGAGCGCGGCTCGCCCCTACGAGGAATGCGATCGAAGAAGGAGGTATAGGCTCATGCGCGCACGAAAATCAAATCGCCGAACGTTTCTGAGCGGTGCCGTGGGTTGCGGTGTTGCGGTGGGGACGGCTACGGCGGCGTTGCCGGCGACGGCTGCGGCGAAGGGAAAACCCCACAAGACAATTATCACCCGGCCCGGGGAAACCTTGCCGCCGACGGCTATCCTGAGTCCCGGAGTGCGATACGGGAATTTACTTTTTGTTTCTGGAGCGGGAGCTCACGACCCCAAGACGCACCAGGTGGTCGAAGGGCCGATTGGAAACCAGGTGCGACAATGCCTGGAGAACCTTAAGACAGTGCTGGAAGCCGCGGGGTCATCGCTGGATCGCGTCCTGAAATGCACGGTGTTTCTTACGGACATCTCAACCTTCCAGGACATGAACCAGGTGTATCATACCTTCTTCACAAAGGACCCGCCGGCGCGTTCGACCATCGCCGTGAAGGACCTGCCGGGGAACTCCCCGGTGGAAATCGAGTGTTACGCCTACGTGGACTGAGGGGAGGAGCGCGATGAGTCAAGGGCTCAGTCGTCGGGAATTCGTGCGCCGCAGCGCCCTCATGGCGGTCTCCATGCCATGGATTGTAAGGGAGGGCCTGGCGCGCGGGCCGAACGCTGTCGCATCCGTGAAGAGCTTCCGCGGGATCTTCGCCATTTTGCAAACCCCTTTCCGGGAAGACGACCAGCTGGACAATGAAGATCTGGAACGGGAAGTGAACTTCTGCGTGCGCGGAGGAGCCCATGGCCTGGTCTGGCCGCAACTGGCGGGCGAGTTTTATTTGCTCTCGGAAGAGGAAAGGATGCGGGGCGCGGAAATCGTGATCCACGCCGCCGCGGGCCGCGCCCCCGTTGTCATCGGTGTTCAGGCGCCGGTCAAAGAGTTGGCAGTGAAATTCGCCCGGCACGCCGAGGAGAAGGGTGCTGACGCGGTCATCGCGCTCCCGCCTTTCTTGGGTCACGTCGGGCTGGCGACGGTGACGGGCTATTACCAGGCTCTCGCCCAGGCTGTGAAGCTCCCCATATTCATTCAGAATAGCGGCGAGCCTTGGGGGCCGACTCTCGCTCCCTCCTTCGTGATCGACTTGGCGCGGCAGCACCCGCAACTCGGATACATCAAGGAGGAAGTATCACCCGTGGCTCACCGGATGGCGGAGTACGCTCAATCCGGGGTGATGAAAGCGATCTTCTCGGGCAATGCCGGGAGGAATCTCCTGGATGAGATGGCGCACGGGTCTTCCGGCACCATGCCGGCGTGCGAATTCATTGATGTCGCCGCGCAGGTTTATGATCTGGCCGCGGCTGGAAAGCAGCAAGAGGCTCGGGCGCTTTTCGAAAAGCTTTTGCCGATGATCAACCTGGAAGAGATTTACGGGATGCGTTTTGCGAAGGCCGTGCTGGTTCGGCGAGGTGTGTTCAAAACCGCCAGGATGCGCGGCGGGGGCGGCGAAGGATTTGATACCTTGGATGAGAAGGAAATGGATGCGTGGTGGAAAGACCTAAGTCCCTACTTCCGGGTTTAGCGGTCATCTCCTTCAGGGCGGCGCAAGGCTCGTTCAGAAACGCGGATCACCCAGGCCCATGCCTCTCTGCGGCGGACAGGCGCGGTTCAGCAGTACGCCATCGCGACGGATTTGAGCTACAATTCCCGCTCATAAGGGGGAGGGTCCCATGAGGTACACGGTTCTGCGACGCCTTGCGGTTGCGCTCACGATGTGGGGGCTGGTTGTGCTAATGCTGGCGCGCCCGACCAGGGCCCAGACGGAGCCAGCACAGAAAGAAACCGCCCAGGCCCAAGACAAGCTTCCCTTTGGGGACTTGTTCACACCGGAGGAGCTGCGCAACGGGTTCTACTCTCAGCAGTTCACGCCTTACGGCAACAGCAAGTTCGCATTCGAGATTCTGGTCCCGAAAGGCTGGGAAGGGCACTTGAGCGAGATTGATCCCGACCAACTGGCCCAGGACACCCAGGCGCCTGTCCCCATGGTGGACTTTTCGCCGAGCGGTGTGGATGACGTGGGCGCCAACACGCTTTACATGCGCGTCCCCGCGCAGACCGGCCTCGACGCCTTCCTGGACGGCTACGTGAAGAACGCCGGCGGGACAACTTTGACGCGACAGAAATTGGATATCAAGGGCCGCCCCTGTGAAGACTTGCTGATGCGTACTACGGATGATTCGCTCGGACCCATGCTGAACCGCGTAACCGCTTTCCGGCGTGGCGACATCGTGTACATCTTCACCGGCTGGGGCGTGGATGAGAAATACGAGAAATACAAGCGCGTCTTTGCCGCCGTCCTGGCTTCCTTCAACCCCACGGGTAACTGAAGCCCGAGCGTGGAACTGCGTCCGCGCATCTGGGAATTTCAGCTTTTCAACCTATTGACCGGCAAAATAGTTGAAAAGTTGAAGAGTTGAAGGCGTTGGTCCAGCGTATTGATTCGGAGACAGGGCTGAAGTTTGTGCTCGGCGATCGTGCTATGATCTAAAGCTGGCTTTCAAAGGGCTTGGGATTCGGCAATCTAATCGCTAATCCGTCAGGAGACGGACGCGGAGGTGTTTCCATGAGCGACAGGCAATCTAGCCGTCGGGAGTTTCTCGGTAAAGTCGCTGCCGGGATTGCGGGAGCGGGCGCCGCGGCGCCCTTGCTCCAGAATACTATTGCGCTGGCCGCTGGCGCCGGTGAAATGCCCCAACGCACGCTGGGACGGAGCGGCGAAAAGGTTTCTCTCTTGGGACTGGGCGGTTATCACATCGGCATCCAGAACGACGAACAGGAGAGCATCCGCATTATTCGCACGGCCATCGACAACGGCGTGACTTTCTTGGACAACTGCTGGGACTACAACGACGGCGCGAGTGAGATTCGCATGGGCAAGGCGCTGCAGGATGGATACCGGAAGAGGGTCTTCTTGATGACCAAGATCGACGGGCAGGTGAAAGACGTCGCCGCGCAGCAAATCGAGGATTCCTTGCGGCGCCTTCGCGTGGAGACCATCGACCTGATGCAGTGTCACGAGGTTATCCGCCCGGGCGACCCGGACCGTATCTTTGGGCCGGGCGGCGCCATGGAGGCGCTGGTGGCCGCCCGGAAAGCGGGCAAGATCCGCTACATCGGCTTCACGGGACACAAGGATCCGGACATCCATTTGAAAATGCTGCACACCGCATTCCACCACGATCTCACCTTTGACGCCGTGCAGATGCCGCTGAACGTCATGGACGCGCACTTCAAGAGTTTTGCCAAGAAGGTCGTGCCGGTGCTGGTTCAACACGGCATCGGCGTGCTGGGGATGAAGCCGCTCGGGTCGGGAAACATCCTGAGGAGCGGGACTGTCACGCCCGTCGAGTGCCTCCATTACGCTATGAACCTGCCTACCTCGGTGGTGATCAATGGCTGCGACAGCTTGGAACGGCTCGAGCAGGGTCTGGAAGCGGCGCGTACCTTTCGGCCGATGAGCGAAAGCGAGGTCGCCGCCTTGCTGGCCAAGACCGCCGCGGCGGGCTCGGAGGGCAAGTTTGAGGGTTTCAAGACCTCTCACGACTTCGATGGCACGTACCACAACCCAAAGTGGCTGGGGTGATACAAAAGGAACTAGAGACTTGAGGCTAGAGGCTAGGGGCTAGGAGGATGCTGAAAAACGCCCTTCGAAGGTGCCATTCCGAGCCCTTCGCGTGTCATCCTGAGCGAAGCGAAGGATCTCGCTCTGAAAACAAGTGCCTTACGAGATTCCTCGTCGTCCCGCGGACGCGGGACTCCTCGGAATGACAGGCCAAGCGGTTTTTTCGGCATCCTGCTAAGGGTCCGAGGGTGCGCATTGACCTCTAATGCGCAGCCCCTAGTCTAGAGCCTCCAGCGTCGCCCCGAGAGGAGTGCATTGCCGCAAATAACCGCTTTGTTCTTCGATGTTGGCGGCGTGGTGCTGAAGAATGGTTGGGACCGCGCTTCCCGGAACGAATTCGCCGAGAAATTCCAAATCGATGCGGTGGACTTCGAGGACCGGCATGAGTTGCTGAGCGGTGCCTTCGAGACGGGGCAACTCTCCCTGGAGCATTACCTGGACCGGACCCTATTCTATCGCGAGCGCCCCTTTACTAAAGATCAGGTCCGAGATTTCATTTTCTCCCGCTCCGAGCGTGTGCCGGGGACTGTGGCATTACTCGAGCGTCTGGCGAGAGCGGGAAAATACTTCCTCGCCACATTGAATAACGAATCGCGTGAACTGAACCTGTATCGTATCAAGCAGTTCAACCTGCGGAAGTACTTTTCAGCTTTCTTCAGTTCTTGTTACCTGGGAGTCCAGAAGCCGGAAGAAGCTATCTATCGGTTGGCTATGGATATCACTCAGCGCGCTCCTGAAGAGTGCCTATTCATCGACGACCGTCCGCTTAACGTTGAAACCGCCTGCCGCCTTGGCATGCGCGGGGTCCGGTTTCACGACGCTGAGCAGCTCGAAAAGGAACTCCAGGGTCTCGGCATCGACTTGTAGCGCCGCCCCTTGGAGCGGCTGGCCGCGCCGGACTACGCGGCCCCTCCTCCCGCTCCGGTTGCCACGGACAGCGCCAAGCGTTTTGCGGCCTCTTTCATCCCCCGCAGGTCGAGTTTTCCGGTGCCGAGAATCGGGAGCGCATCAATCTGCAAGAAGTTCTCCTTGCGCGGCACCCAAAGCGCGGGAAGCCCCGCTTGGCGCACGCGGCTGAGCAGCTCATCCACGCTGAGCGGAAGAGACGTATGCAGCACGACGAGTTTCTCGCCCTTCTTTTCATCGGGTAGGGAAGTGACGACCAGCGTGGTTCCCGCGCTGCCCATGGCCTTGTGCAGCGCTTCCTCGACCTGGACGTGTGAGACCATTTCGCCGGCAATCTTGGAAAAGCGCGAGAGGCGGTCGGTGATGGAGATGAATCCGTTTTCATCCAGGCACCCGATGTCGCCGGTGATGTACCAGCCGTCCTGCCAGATGGCTTGGCGGGTTTTTTCCGGCTCGCCCAGATAGCCCAACATTACGATCGGGCCTTTTACCAGCAGCATTCCGTCCTGGCCGGAGGGAAGCGCTTCAAACGTTTCGGGCTGAACGACGCGCACGGCGACCCCAGGGATCGGCCGGCCCACCGTTCCCCGTCTGGCGCCCTCCTGCCTCAGCCCCCGCCCGGCGTAGCCCGAAGTCTCTACTGAAACCACGGGGGACAGCTCCGTGCACCCATATCCTTGGAAGAGGTCCAGGCCGAATTTTTCTTTGAATGCTTGCGCCAGCTCAGGCTTCATCCTCTCCGCGCCTACAATGGCCAGCCGCAGCGAGGCGAAATCCTCAGGCGCGCAGCGGCGCACGTACTCCCCCACGAAGGATGGCGTGCTGATGATCATGGTGACGCGGTAATTCCGGCATAGTTCGGCCACCTTCCGCGCTTCCAGGGGATTGGAGTGGTAGGCCACGCGAAATCCCGAAACCAAGGGGAGCCACAGGCCCACCGTATACCCGAAAGAATGGAAAAAGGGCAGGACGCCCAGAAGGCAGTCCTGGCGGTCCACGTTGATCGCCTGTTGGATGCCTTCGATGTTGGAGACGATATTGCGGTGGCTCAACATGACGCCTTTGGGAGTCCCCGTGCTGCCGCTCGAGAAGATGACGGTGGCCAATGAGTCCAGCTTCACTTCCCGAGCTAGGAGCCAGCGGCGCAGCACGAAGGCGGGCAGCAGGCGGGCCGCAAGAAAGGAGAGGGTTTTGTCCGCGGCAGTGAAGCTTTGGCGCGCCTCTTCGATCATGCGCATCTCCGGCCGCCGGGCAAGCAAGGTTTTTTGCAGGAGCTTCTCGGAAGTGAAAATAGTCTTGATACCGCAGCGCTGGATGGCGAATTCGAGGTCCTTCTCAGAGACGGTGTAGTTCAGGTTGACGGGAACGCGGCCTGCCAGGCTGATGCCAATGTTTAACAGCGCCGTGGGCACGGAGGGGGGGAGCAGGATTCCCACCATGTTCTCCCCAGAACATTGCCGGCGGATCAGGCGGCGGAAGAGCAGGGCGCCCACGAGGGCCCTGCCGAAATTCACGGTGTACCCAGACGAGTCCGCCATGGCGAGCCGCCGCCAGTTGCGGCGCGCGGCCTCGAGGAAGAGCGCGGGCAGAGGGCGCTGCACGGCGCCCCGACGGAGAAATGCCTCGGCGCTCAGTCCCATCACCGCCTGGCGCACCTGGAAGGCAGTCGAGTCGGGCGGCAGCGGCTCGCCAAAGCTGACGGTGACGGGGTAGGGAATGCGCCGGGGCCACTTGAAGAAGAATCGTCCGCCCTCGAAACTGAAGATGCTGCCCCAGACCCGGTCGAGGTGGACAGGAATGATGGGCACGGAAATGCCGCGCGTGATGCGCTCGAAACCGCGGCGGAAGGGCAGGAGGTTGCCGGTGCGGGTGATGGACCCTTCGGCGAAGATGCAAACCAGGTCGCCCTCCAACAGGCGCTGCTGTGCCTCGCGCAGCGAGGCCACCATCTGGCGTGGTTTGTCCGTTTCGGAAATCGGGATGGCGCCCATCAAGCGGGCCAGGGAGTGAATACCCGGCGTCTCATAAAAGCGACGGTGCATGAGGAAGCGGATAAAACGTTGCGTGCAGGCGCCGATCAGAAAAGGGTCCACGAAAGAGACGTGATTGCAGACCAGCAGGGCCGGTCCGCGTGTTGGCAGGCTCTCGCCGTGCGCTTGAATGCGGTAGAAGGTGTGAGTCAGCAGCCACAGACACAGCCGGACCATGAAGTCGGGGAGGACCGTCAGGATGTAGGCCGTGGCGACGAAAGACAGAGCGCTCATCACAAGCAGCACCTGGTTGGGTGCCAGGCGGAGAGGACCCGACAGTGCCTCGAATATTCCCGCGCCGAGAAAGACCCCCGTGAAAGTGAGGACATTGGAGGCGGCGATAACCTTTCCCTTCGACCGCTCGCCCGCGTGCGCCTGAAGATATGCCTGAAGGGGCACGATGAAGATGCCGCCGGATATTCCCAGGAGGAAGTGTCCGGCGAGCGCATGCGGGAACGAGCTGTGCGCAAAATACAGATAGACGCCAAACACACCCAGGCCAATCGAGCCGATGGGGACGAGGCCGAGTTCCACGTGCTGGCCCGAAAGCTTGCCTGCCAGGAAAGCGCCGAGCCCGATGCCAATGGAGACCGCGGCGGTGAGCAGGCTGATGCCCGTGTTGCCGAGGTGGAGCAGGTCGTGGCCGTAGCCCACCACGTTTTGAAGGTAGACGGCCCCCAGCAGCCAGAAGTAGGCGATGGCCAGGACGGTGAGGAACAGCGGGCGCGAAGCGCGAATTTCACCAAAGTCCCGCCAAAACTCGCCCGCTGGATTTAGATGAAATCTCTCATCTCCGCTGATCGCAGGGACGCGTGTAATCCGCAGTGCGAAGAGCAACCCGGCGAGGGCCATGCCGACGAGCAACGCCACGGGAACGTAAGGGCGGGAAGGGGAGGCGTCCAAAAGCAGTCCGGCGGCCACAGGCCCCATCACGATCATGCTGTATATCGTGAGCTGCATCAGCCCGTTGGCGCGCGAGAGATCTTCCTCTGGAAACAGTTGAGGGAGTATGCCTTCTTTGGCAGGATCGAGGAAAGCGCTGTGGATGCCGAGCAGAAAAAGCATCAGCAGCATGCCCGCGATGTGGTCAGCGACCATCGCGAAAACCGCCAAGGTCAAGAGGGAAGCTTCCACGATTTTCATGGCGATGATGACCCGGCGCTTGCTAAAGCGGTCCGCGACCTGCCCGGCGTAGGACGAGAACACGATGTAAGGCAATACGAACAGCGCGGTGGCGAGCGAGATATAGAGGTTCCGGGTGGCGAGCGTAGAAACGCGGGCCGCAATATAAAGGGCGAGAATCTGTTTGAAAGTATTGTCGTCAAAAACCGCCATGGCCTGGGCAGCGAGCAGAAACACAAAGCCGCGGTTGTTCAGGACTTTCGAGTAGCCTTGGGAGGAGTTGGGCATGGCGTTCCTCCCCTATCCCGGAAGAGTGGTTAGTACCCCGATTTATTGGGGTGCTCTCCGCGAGCGCCTTCGATCAACATGTGGGCCGCCATCGAAGAGCCAGGACAGCTTCGGGCCCGCATTCTGGGACGTGGGGAACGGCGTCGTGGTGCCGGCGCAGGGCCATTGTAATGCAGGTGTGGCCACGGCGGCAGCATTTCTCAAGCCGACCCGGAGCGATCACAGGGGCCTCCCGAAATGCCGGGCATACGCCTCGAGGCCTTGAAGCCACCCTTGTGCTGAAAGTGCAGCTCTTATCCCGACGGCTCCCCGCGCCACGGCCTCGGTGGCATTCAGGAGGGCGCTGGCTACCGCTGAAGCAGTCGAAAAGATGCTGTCTATCATTTCAATTCCCATGGTTTCAGCCCCTGGCGTGGAAGCATAGGTGGTAAGTCCCACGCCAGCCACGATGCGGGTGACAGTTTCGGGAGTGTCACAGGCCGAAGCCAGGGGGGCATCCATCCTAAGGCGGGGATTGGCAGTCTGCGCAGGCTGCATTCACGTCACTCCTCACTTATCGAGGTCATACACAGCCTTGACACTTGCACACTTTGTAAGGTACCTTCGGGTCGTATTCTTCCCCTGGTGCGCCCGCACGGGGAAAGGGCCTCAATGTCGACGCAACCCACAACGACCACTTCCTTCACCATTGATGAAACGACCTGCGATGAGTTAATCGAAGTCCTGGCCAAGACCTTGGACCTCCGCGACAACGACACGGCTGGACATTCGGACCGAGTGCGCCGCTATTCCGAAGACATTGCGAGGGCTGTGGGCTGTTCGGAGGAAGAGATAAAGCAAATCGGCCGGGCAGCCTCCTTGCACGACCTGGGCAAAATCGCCGTCGACAATGCCATCCTGAAAAAGAAGGGGAAACTCTCCCCCGAGGAATGGAGAGTCATGGAGGCGCATGTCTATGGGGGTTTCAGGCTGCTGCGACGTATCCTACCGGAGGTCGCGGGGATCGTGCATGCGCACCACGAGCGTTACGACGGGAAGGGCTATCCTCGGGGCCTGAAGGGCAAGGAGATACCTCTGGGGGCACGCATATTCGCCGTGGCTGACACGATGGACGCGATGACCTCGGACCGTCCCTACCGCGGGGCGCTGCCCTTCTCGGCTGCCCGGAAGGAAATCCTCAGCGAGTCAGGCCGGCAGTTTGACCCGAAAGTGGTCGAGGCATTCCTGGCCATTCCCGAGGCGGTTTTGCGCCAGGTCATGCTGGACGAGAAAAGGCGTACGGTGCGCGTGCCTTTGCACGGCGAGGTCGTCTGTGTCGAGAATGGACGACAGCATACACTTCAGGCTGTGGACATCAGCGTGGGGGGACTGCTCCTTGAAAAGGACGAAGGGATACCCCTCGGCAGAGAGATGGACGTTGAATTTGAACTGCCGCAAGTAGCCCGGCGGCTCAAGCTAAAGGGCGAGGCTATCCGGAGAGAGATGCCGGACCGGACCGCCATTTCCTTTAAGTCCCTCCAG